>Ga0210393_10004435_pt1 | contig 11093 bp, 19 predicted proteins | sample IncBWC27OmetaG_FD_160068 | JGI IMG/M metagenome (GOLD analysis project Ga0210393, IMG submission 160068) | Forest soil microbial communities from Barre Woods Harvard Forest LTER site, Petersham, Massachusetts, United States - Inc-BW-C-27-O ...
GATGGCCTTCAAGGAAGCTGCAAAGAAGGCAAGCCCCGTACTGCTGGAGCCGGTGATGGCCGTCGAAGTCACGGTTCCGGAAGAGCACATGGGCACGATCATTGGCGACATCAACTCGCGCCGTGGCCGTATCGAGGGCATGGAGCACACGGGCGGTTCGCAAGTGATCAAGGCTATGGTGCCGCTCAAAGAGATGTTCGGATACGTGAACGACATCCGTTCATCGACACAGGGCCGCGCTTCCTACAGCATGCAGTTTGCGCGTTATGAAGAGGCTCCGCGCATGATCTCGGAAGAGATCATCAGCCGCAACCAGGGCAAGTAGGGAAATTAGATCGCGAGCCCGATGGGCTCGGAACATTAGAGCAAGACCGAAGGAACGAAAGAGGAACCAGTATGGCGAAGGAGAAATTTGATCGTTCGAAGCCGCACGTGAACGTGGGGACGATCGGTCACATTGACCACGGGAAGACGACGTTGACGGCGGCGATCACGAAGGTGTTGTCCAAGCACAACCCGAAGAACTCGTTTCGTTCGTTTGATTCGATTGATAATGCGCCCGAGGAGCGGGAGCGGGGCATCACGATTGCCACGGCGCACGTGGAGTATGAGACGGCCAATCGTCACTATGCGCACGTGGATTGCCCGGGGCATGCCGACTACATCAAGAACATGATCACCGGTGCGGCGCAGATGGATGGCGCGATCCTGGTAGTTGCAGCGACGGACGGCCCCATGCCGCAGACCAAAGAGCACGTGCTTCTGGCCCGGCAGGTAGGCGTGCCCTACATCGTGGTTTTTCTTAACAAGTGCGATGCGGTGGAAGATCCGGAGCTGACCGACCTGGTGGAGATGGAAGTCCGCGAGCTGCTGTCGAAGTACAACTTTCCGGGGGACGATGTGCCGGTGATCCGCGGCTCAGCGCTGGGGGGATTGAATGGGGAGAAGGAGTGGGAAGACAAGATCGACGAGCTGATGGCGGCGGTGGACGCGAATGTTCCGTTGCCTGCGCGTGCGATTGATCAGCCGTTCCTGATGCCGATTGAAGACATCTTCTCGATCTCGGGGCGCGGCACGGTGGTTACGGGTCGTATCGAGCGTGGCAAGGTCAAGGTGGGCGAGGAGTCGGAGATAGTGGGTTTCCGGGAGACCAGAAAGACGGTCGTGACGGGCGTTGAAATGTTCAAGAAGCAGCTGGACGAAGGTCTGGCAGGGGACAATGCGGGACTTCTGCTGCGCGGAATTCCGAAGGAAGATGTGGAGCGCGGGATGGTGTTGGCCAAGCCGGGATCGATCACGCCGCACACCAAGTTCAAGGGCGAGATCTATGTGCTGTCGAAGGAAGAGGGCGGCCGTCATACGCCGTTTTTCAACGGCTACCGTCCGCAGTTTTACTTCCGGACGACGGACGTGACGGGATCGGCGAAGCTGCCCCAGGGCACGGAGATGGTGATGCCGGGCGACAATATTTCGCTGGAGATCGAACTGCATACGCCGGTAGCCATGGAGAAGGGTCTGCGGTTTGCCATCCGCGAAGGCGGACGCACCGTAGGCGCAGGCACCATCACCGACATCATTCAGTGACGCTGGTAAGACGGTCGGCCCACGCGCGCTTCGCGCGCAATAGCAAGTTAGCGAGTCAGCTAGACCAGCAAGGATAGCTGGTCTGCTGATAGCGGAAAGATACAAGACGATGGTTGGACAAAGAATACGCATCCGGTTGAAAGCCTATGACTATCGGGTGCTCGACACCTCGACGGGTGAGATCGTGGACACGGCAAAGCGCACGGGTGCGCAGGTTGCGGGTCCGATTCCCTTGCCTACGGTGAAGAACAAGTATTGCGTGCTGCGTTCGCCGCACGTTGACAAGAAATCGCGCGAGGCCTTTGAGATCCGCACGCACAAGCGGCTGATCGATATCCTCGAACCCACCCAGCAGACAGTAGACGCGCTGATGAAACTCGATCTGCCCGCCGGTGTGGATGTAGAGATCAAGGCTTTCGAAAAGTGACGCTGGCCGCGTCGGGCGACGACGCCCTTCGTGTGTAAAGGCAATAGCAACCCGGCAGTGCGCTCGCTTGAGCGGCGCATGATGAGGAGAGGAAGACATGGCAGTTACAGGAATTCTGGGTAAGAAGATCGGCATGACGCAGGTATTCGATGAAAAGGGTGAAGTTCACCCTATCACCGTCCTGCAGGCCGGTCCCTGCGTAATTACGCAGTTGAAAACGGCTGCGAAGGATGGCTATGACGCTGCGCAGATCGGTCTGGTTGAGTTCGTGAAGGCTTCGAAGGTCACCAAGCCGCAGGCGGGCCACTTTGCCAAGCACGATGTTCCGCCCGTGCGGATGATCCGCGAAGTTGCGGTTGAAACCGAGACCAAGCCGGCCGCTGAAGGCGAGTCGAATGGCAACATCAAGGCCGGCGACAAAATTCTGGTCGACATCTTCTCCGACGAGAAGTATGTCGACGTGATCGGTACGAGCAAGGGACGCGGCTTTGCGGGTGTCATTCGCCGTCACAATTTCGGTGGTGGACCCAAATCGCACGGTCATATGTTCCAGGTGCAGGGTTCGATCGGCGCCTCGTCGTTTCCTTCGCGCGTTCTTCCGGGTATGCGTATGCCGGGACACATGGGAGTGGATCGCGTCACGGTTCGCAATCTCCGCATTCGCGGGATTGATCTGGACGAGAACCTCTTGATGGTTGAGGGAGCGGTTCCGGGTCCTCGCGACGGATATGTGCTGATTTCGAAGGCCAAGGCCCCGCCGCGCGAGCGCCGTGGTTTTGCCGGTGGCGGCACGGTCGATCCGCTGAAGGCTTCGAAGAAGGCTTCGGGCAAGAAGAAGTAGCAGGCTTGAAAGAGAAAACGATGGCAAACATTGACGTATTAAATCTGAGCGGAGATAAGGTTGGGTCGCTCGAGCTGGCCGATGAGGTCTTTGGCCAGCAGAATGAAGCGCTTCTGTGGGAAGCGGTGAAGCACTATCGTGCCGCGTTGCGCCAGGGAACGGCAGCGACGAAGAACCGCAAGCTCGTCTCCGGCTCCGGTAAGAAGCTCTGGAAGCAAAAGGGCACCGGACGCGCACGTGTGGGTTCGGTGCGCTCGCCTCTGTGGCGGCACGGCGGCACAGTTCACGGACCGCAGCCCCGCTCCTATGAATACGCGTTTCCGCGCAAGAAGCTGCTCGGCGCGCTGCGCTCAGCGCTGGCGGCGAAGCTGGCCGACGGCAAGCTGATCGTGGTCGAGAGCTTCGATTTGAAGGAGCCCAAGGCCAGGCTGTATCGCCAGGCGCTGAACAAGCTCGAAGCCAAGCGGACCGTTCTTTTGATCGAGAACGGCAAAGAGGTGAGCCAGGCGTTGATACTCGGCTCGCGCAACCTCGCCGGCGTGGAGCTGATGCTCAACAATGAAGTGCATCCTTACGACTTGCTTCGCTACGAGCGCGCAATCTTCTCTCGGCCGGCGATCGAGAGTCTGCAGGAATCACTCAAGAAGACAGTATCGAAGCGGAAAATGGCGAGCGAGAAAGCGGAGGTGGCCTAAATGCCGACGACATATACAGTAATTCGCCGCCCGCTGATTACGGAAAAGGGTCTGACCGCCAAGGAGGCCGAAGGAACGCTGGTATTCGAAGTGGATCCCAAGGCTACCAAGACAGAAGTGAAGCAGGCTGTTGAGCTGCTCTTCAAGGTAAAGGTTGCCGGAGTTCGCACCTCGAACCTCGCCGGTAAGGAGCGCCGCAGAGGTAAGTTTTCCGGCTATCGGGCCGACTGGAAGAAGGCGTATGTGCGCCTGAAGTCAGGTGAAAAGATGCCGGACTACGTGAACAACCTCTAGGCCCGGGGTACAGGGTTTAGGGCGTAGGGTTTAGCGACAGAGATTCGAGGGTCTGGGAAAGATTCCGGGCTTACGCGGGTGAAAGCGGCCTGCGGGTAGAGAGAAGATACGATGCCGATTAAAACATATCGACCGATGACGCCGTCGTTGCGCTTCAAGACCACGCTGGTCAACGACGAGATTACTACGGACAAGCCATACAAGCCGCTGCTGGTCATCAAGCAGCGTACCGGCGGCCGCCGGAACTCCGGTGATCTGACCATTCGCCATCACGGCGGCGGTCACAAGCAGAAGCTGCGCCTGATCGATTTTAAGCGCGACAAGTACGGCGTTCCCGGACGCGTGGCGACGATCGAATACGATCCCAACCGCTCTTCGCGCATCGCTTTGATCAGCTATGCCGACGGCGAGAAGCGCTATATCCTGCAGCCGGTCGGCCTGAAGGTTGGCCAGCAGATCATGAGCGGACCGGAAGCCGATATTCTCATCGGCAACGCGCTGCCGCTCAAGAACATTCCTGCCGGCACCACGGTGCATAACGTGGAGCTTCGTCCCGGCAAGGGCGCTCAGATGGTGCGCTCGGCAGGTTCCTCGGCGCAGCTGGTGGCGAAGGAAGGCGACTATGCGCTGCTGAAGCTGCCTTCCGGCGAGACGCGCAAAGTGCTGGTTGAGTGCATGGCGACCATCGGACAGGTCGGCAACACTGATCACGAAAATGTCTCGATCGGCAAAGCAGGACGCAATCGCTGGAAGGGTATTCGGCCGACCAACCGCGGCGTTTCGATGAACCCGGTGGATCACCCGCATGGCGGCGGCGAGGGCAAGACTTCAGGCGGACGTCATCCTGTGACCCCCTGGGGTCAGCCGACCCGCGGATACAAGACGCGCAACAACAAGCGGACCGATGCATTCATCGTGAGCCGCTGGAAGAAGTAAGAGCAGAGATTAGGAAACAGGGGTTAGGGCTTAGAAAGCCTGGTCCAGTTGTTTAGGAGATATATGGCACGGTCGACAAAAAAAGGTCCCTTCATCGACGGGCACCTGATGGTCAAGATTGAAGCGTTGAACCAAGCGAACGACAAGAAAGTCGTCCGTACCTGGTCGCGTCGGTCCACCATTCACCCGGACATGGTGGGTCATACGATTGCGGTACACAACGGCAGGAAGTTTGTGCCTGTGTACGTGACGGAGAACATGGTAGGCCACAAGCTGGGTGAGTTTGCGGCGACGCGTACGTTTAAAGGACACTCGGCCAAGGGTGCGGAGACTTCGGCGAAGCCGAAATAACCGGAAGACACGAGTATGAAGAGTGAATTGCATTGCTTGCGCCCTTGAGCGCGAGCAAAGCAAGAGGGCGAGAGCGGCATCATTGCGAAGCCTTCGTATAGAGGATTAAGCCAATGCAAGTAGAAACACGAGAATTCACGGCTCAGGCGCGCTTCCAGCGGGTATCTCCGCAGAAGGCGCGGCTGGTGCTCGAGCAGATCAAGGGCCGCAGTGTGGAAGAGGCACTGAACACAGTGACCTTCACCAAGAAGTCCGTCGCTCCTATGGTCGAGAAGGTTCTGCGGTCGGCGTTGCAGAACGCCAACTATCTGAGCCAGGAGCAGGGCCTCGATGTTGACGTGGACAATCTCTACGTGAAGACGGCAATTGCGAACGAAGGCCCACGCATGAAGCGCATCCGTCCGGCTCCGATGGGCCGCGCGTTCCGCTATCAGCGGCGCATGGCGCACATCGTGATCGCGGTGGCTGAGCGCAATCACGAGGGCCTGGTGCATACGGTTGGCGAGGAGCACGAAGCATCGGCACCGTCGAAGGCGAAGAAGACCGCCGCCAGGAAGGCTCCGGCAAAGAAGGCAGCCGTGAAGAAGACGGCAGTCAAGAAATCGGCAGTCAAGAAGAAGGCTGCAAAGTAGGTTAAGGGCGCAAGGAAGGTTTAGAGGAAATTATGGGACAGAAAGTCCATCCTTACGGATTTCGACTCGGTGTGAACAAGCCATGGCGTTCGCGCTGGTTCGTCGAGCGCGACTACGACAAGCTGCTCATCGAAGACGTTCAGCTTAAGAAGGAACTCAAGGAAAAGCTCAAGGCGGCGGGCGTCAGCTCCGTCGAGATCGAGCGTCCGGGCAACAAGCTGCGGATCATCATTCGCACCGCGCGTCCGGGTATCATTATCGGCCGCAAGGGCGCCGAGATCGACAAGCTCAAGCTCGACCTGCAGAAGCGCACCAATCGCGATGTCTTCATCGACATTCTCGAGGTCAATAAGCCCGAGCTCGATGCTCAGCTGGTGGCTGAGGGCATTGCGCTCCAGCTCGAGAAACGTGTGGGCTTCCGCCGCGCCATGCGCAAGTCCGTGGACTCGGCGCTTCGCTTCGGCTGCAAGGGCATCAAGGTTCGCGTCTCGGGTCGCCTGAACGGCAACGAAATCGCACGCTCCGAGTGGTATCTGCAGGGCCGTCTGCCGCTGCACACGCTGCGCGCGGACATCGATTACGGTTTTGCCGAGGCGCATACCACATACGGCATTATCGGCGTTAAGACGTGGATCTATCGCGGAGATATCTACCAGCAGAAGCGGCGCGAACCGCAGGCCGCGGTGGGAACATCGGTTTTTTAAGGGCTTAGCCATTAGGGATTAGCCCAATGGCGTTGCAGCAGAGAAGAACTAATGGCTAATTAGCTAACGGCTAATGGCTGCTTTTGAGGGTTTTCATTATGTTGATGCCAAAGAAGGTAAAGTATCGCAAACAGCAACGCGGCCGCATGCGCGGCAAGGCGTGGCGCGGAAGCGAGCTTTCGTTCGGCGACTACGGCCTGAAGGTTATGGAGTGCGGTTACATCACCGACCGGCAGATTGAGGCCAGTCGCGTGGCGATGACCCGCTTCATCAAGCGCGGCGGCAAGATCTGGCTGCGCCTCTTCCCCGATAAGCCGGTCACCAAGAAGCCGGCTGAAACCCGTATGGGTAAGGGCAAGGGTGCTCCCGATCACTGGGTCGCTGTCGTTCGCCCAGGTAAGGTGCTCTTTGAAATGGAAGGCGTGACCCCGGAGATGGCACAGGAAGCCATGCGTCTGGCTGCGCACAAGCTTCCATTGAAAACGCGATTTGTGCAACGCCACGACGCGAAGGTTGTCGTTGCCGCGAAGTAGCTAGATCAAGGGATACGCGAGGCCGCACGAGGTCTCAAGTCCCGGAGAGAAGAAGAGAATGGAACTCGAAAAGATTCGTAACCTGAGCGACGGCGAGCTCGTCACGGAAGAGAAGAAGGCGGCTGAACAGCTTTTCCGTCTGCGCTTCCAGATGAAGCTCGGTCAGAACGAAGGCGTAAAGAAGCTCCGCGAAACCAGGAAAGACGTCGCGCGCATTAAGACGATTGCCCGCGAGCGAGCGCTGGGCCTCTACGGCGAGAAGCCCAAGGCTGAGTCGAGCGTCCCCGCGAAGGCTGCGGCAAAGGCAAAGAAAACCAGCCCCAAGACAAAGAAGGAGGCTCGCTAAGTCATGAGTGAAGCCACACAGACTAGCCCCAAGATGGGCCCAGAGACCGGCACAGAGACGAGCACGCAAGCTCGCCGGAACGAAAAGGTCGGCCAGGTCGTTTCGACCAAAATGCAGAAGACCATCGTGGTTGCGGTTGAGATGCGCAAGGCGCACCCTAAGTACAAGCGCGTGATGAAGACCAACAAGAAATTCTACGCGCACGATGAGCAAAGCGCCGCCCGCGTGGGCGATGTGGTTCGCATCCGCGAAACGCGTCCGCTGAGCAAGCTGAAGCGCTGGAATCTGGAAGAGATCGTTCGCCGCTCCGCGCTCGCCCAGGCGGAAGCGGCTGCGGCCGCCAACTAAACATCGCGAAGAAGAGGATTGAGGAGAGATCGCTATGGCAGTGCAGATGAGATCCATGCTCGAGGTTGCCGATAACTCCGGCGCCCGCAAGCTCCAGATGATTCTTCCCCTGGGCGGAGCGAGCGGCAAGAAGGCTGGCCTCGGGGATATCGTCACGGCCGCCGTGAAGGAAGCTTCACCGGATGGCCAGGTGAAGAAGGGCAAGGTTGTGAAGGCCGTCATCGTGCGCACCCGCAAGGAGTATCGCCGTCGTGACGGAACCTATATTCGTTTCGATTCGAATGCCGCCGTGCTCATTAACGAGGTTGGTGAGCCGGTTGGAACTCGCGTCTTCGGGCCGGTTGCCCGAGAGTTGCGTGAAAAGAAGTTTTTGAAGATCGTTTCGCTCGCTCCCGAAGTTCTTTAGCCGGGTCGAGCCGCAGAGGAAAGATTATGAGCTTGAACATACAGCGCAACGACAAGGTAGAAGTCATCTCCGGCGCCTATCGGGGTAAGCAGGGACGCGTGTTGAGCGTCCTCCCCGGCGAGAACCGTATCCTTGTTGAGCATGTGCGGATGGTGAAGAAGAATGTTCGCCCAAATCCGCAGAAGAACATCAAGGGCGGTATCGCCGAGCAGGAAGCGCCCATTCACGTTTCGAATGTGCTGCTGGTCTGTCCGAACTGCGGCCCAACCCGCATCGGTCACAAGTTTGAAGGCGACACCAAAGTGCGCGTCTGCAAGAAGTGCGGAAATACACTAGCCGCGAAGAGCAAGAGCAAGAAGAAGTAGGGACTGGCCGTCCAGCGAACGCGCCTTCGGCGCCTGACCTTCGACGGGCAACTCAATTGAGCCCACTCCGAAACGGTAAACGGCAAAAGCCACCCCGAGACCGGAGAGAAAGAATAAAAGACCATGGCAGCAAGAATGAGAGAGAAGTATCACCAGGAGATCAAGCCGGCGCTCCAGAAGGAGCTGGGCCTAGAGAACACGATGGCCGTGCCTCGACTGGAAAAGATCGTCATTAACATGGGTCTGGGCGAGGCGACACAGAACTCGAAGATGCTCGACCCGCTGATAGGCGATCTGGCCACAATTGCCGGGCAGAAGCCGGTCACCACGCGTGCCCGGAAATCCATCGCTGCATTCAAGGTTCGCGAGGGTATGCCAATCGGTGCGATGGTCACGCTGCGCGGCGACAAGATGTACGAGTTTCTCGACCGCCTGATCTCGATTGCCCTGCCCCGCGTGCGCGACTTTCGTGGAGTATCGACGAAGAGCTTCGATGGACGGGGCAACTATACGCTCGGCATTCGCGATCAGCTGATCTTTCCGGAGATCGATTACTCGAAGGTCGACAAGCTGAAGGGCATGAACATCACGATTGTGACCACGGCCCAGGACGACAACTCGGCACGCGCGCTGCTCAAACAGTTCGGCATGCCTTTCCGCACGGCAGCATAACGGTATCGAGATTAAGGACTGAACAAGATATGGCAACTACTGCAAAACGAGTTAAGGACGCCCGCAAGCCGAAGTTCAAGAGCCGGCAGCACAACCGCTGCAAGCTCTGCGGACGCCCCCGCGCCTACCTGCGCAAGTTCGGCATTTGCCGCCTGTGCTTCCGCCAGCTGGCGCTCAAGGGAGAGATTCCCGGCGTCGTCAAGTCGAGTTGGTAAGACTGGCCGAGACTGCGCGTCCAGCGACACGCGCCCTGAAGAGCGCAAAACAAGATTGATCTGAAGCGAAAGCTGACGATCTCAACCATTCCTGCAGGTTCTCTTCCGCAAGGCAGAGCGAACGGGGGATGAAGGAGAAACGATGAGTTTGACCGATCCAGTAGCAGATTTTTTGACCCGCGTTCGCAATTCGATTCGCGCGCGTCACCAGAAGCTGGATGTTCCGGCCTCCAAGCTGAAGACCGAGATCGCCCGTATCCTGAAGGAAGAGGGCTACATCGCGAACTACAAGCCGGTGGAAGAAAATGGCCGCACCATTCTTCGCGTGTACCTCAAGTACGGCGCGAACAACGAAGCCGCCATTCGCGACCTCTCCCGCGTTTCCCGTCCCGGTTGCCGCGTTTATGTCGGCCGCGATGAGATCAAGCGCGTGCAGGGCGGACTCGGCATCAGCATCCTCACCACGCCACGCGGTGTGATGACCGGACGCCAGGCGCGCCGCGAAGGACTGGGCGGCGAGATCCTCTGCGAAGTCTGGTAAGCACTTCGCGTGCTGGCGGGACGCGCGCTTCGCGCGCTATTCTTGCCGGCGTATAGCATCGGCCACGCCGTTGGCGTGGATTTGAGATTGGTAAGACGGTGAGCAGGGTTCGCCAGGGCTGCAGTGGAACGACTTCGAAGTCGGGACTCGCAAGCCAGAGAAGGGTTCAAAGCATGTCGCGTATTGGAAAGAAACCGATTCCGCTGCCGAGCGGTGTGAAGTATACGGTACAGGGCAACACGATTGTGGTCGAAGGGCCCAAGGGTAAGGTGGAGCAGGCGATCCCCGCCGGCATCAAGCTCGAGACCAAGGACGGTTTTGTGCATGCTGTCCGCGAGAACGATTCGCAGGCTGCGGTGCATGGTCTTACTCGCGCGCTGGTCTTCAATGCCATCGAGGGTGTTACCAAGGGCTGGTCGAAGGATCTCGACATCGTCGGCATCGGCTACCGTGCTGAGCTGAAGGGCAAAAATACGGTTGTCTTTACCCTGGGCTATTCGCACCAGATCGAGTTTCCTCTGCCTACGGGTATCACCGCAGTGGTTGATCCCAAGCAGACCCGTCTGACCGTCTCAGGCATCGACCGGCAAAAGGTAGGGCAGGTCGCCGCCGATATGCGGTCCCTGCGTAAGCCCGATCCTTACAAGAACAAGGGCGTTCGCTATGCGGACGAGAAGCTGAAGAAGAAGGTCGGCAAGACCGGAGCGAAGTAAGACGGGATTAGGACTTAGCCATTAGGGATTAGAAAAGGCTCCAATGGCTAATCACGAATCGCTAATCCCTGTAGTTCAAACCGAACGGGATCGCAAGGCGGTTCCGCTTTTAGGAAGGAAGAGAAGAAGATGATTCCGCAGAGAAAAAGAAATGAAATTCGCCAGCGGGTACATGACCGCATTCGCGCGAAGATGAATGGCACGCCCGAACGTCCGCGGCTGAACGTGTACCGCTCGCTCAACCACATCTACGTGCAGGTGATTGATGACTCGCAGGGTGTGACGCTGGTGTCGGCATCAACGGTTGCCGCCAAGATCAAGACCGGCGGCAACGTGGCTGCGGCCAAAGAAGTCGGTAAGCTGGTCGCCGAGCGCGCGCAGGAAAAGGGCATTAAGAAGGTTGTTTTCGATCGCGGCGGATACCTCTATCACGGCCGCATCAAGGCGTTGGCGGATTCCGCCCGCGAAGCGGGTCTCGAGTTCTAAAGCA
>Ga0210393_10004436_pt1 | contig 11092 bp, 13 predicted proteins | sample IncBWC27OmetaG_FD_160068 | JGI IMG/M metagenome (GOLD analysis project Ga0210393, IMG submission 160068) | Forest soil microbial communities from Barre Woods Harvard Forest LTER site, Petersham, Massachusetts, United States - Inc-BW-C-27-O ...
ATACAGCGGCGGAGTGGCCGAGTCGAGCGGCTCGATGTAACCCTTGTCCGCATCGCGATAACTTCTGCGCGCAAGAGCCCATCCTCCGAACGCAGCCGCCAGCGACAGGCCCATCAATAACCACTCGGTGCTGGTGTTTTTTTCTTCTTCCTTCGCGCCTTCGTAGAGCTGATTGGTTTGTCCCTCTACCTGAAGCGCACGAGCCTCTGGCGCGAAGACAGGTTCGAGAAATTTCGGGAAGCGGTCCGAGCCGCCGAGACTTTGCGGCCAACCCAGCCATCCGGCAAGGATTGCGCAAATCGCCAGCGCCACTAGCGGAAATGTCATCGATAGCGGCGATTCGTGAATGTGATGCTCCGCCTCATGGCTCATGCGCGGCCGCCCCTTGAAGGTGAGATACATCAGGCGAAACATATAGAACGCCGTCATCAACGCGGTTGCGTAGCCGATATACCACAGGAAACGGTATGCGCCGCCTTCGCGCGACCAGGTCTCCCAGAGAATCGCGTCCTTCGAAAAGAATCCGGCGAACGGAAAGATGCCCGCGATGGCCAGCGTCGCAATGAACATCGTGCGATAAGTAGTAGGAATGCGATGGCCAAGATCGCCCATGTTGCGCATGTCCTGCTCGCCGCTCATGGCGTGAATCACCGATCCCGAACCCAGGAACAGCAGCGCCTTAAAAAATGCATGCGTGAAAACGTGGAACACGCCCGCAGCGAACGCTCCGACGCCGAGTGCGAGAAACATATAGCCAAGTTGAGAAACGGTGGAATAGGCCAGGACGCGCTTGATGTCATTCTGCACCAGGCCGATGGACGCCGCGAAGATCGCCGTCAGCGCACCGACGATGGCCACCGTCTTCATCGATGTAGGCGCGAGGACAAAGAGAGCATTCGATCGCGCGACCATATAAACGCCAGCCGTCACCATGGTGGCCGCGTGAATCAACGCAGAAACCGGCGTCGGACCTTCCATAGCGTCGGGCAGCCAGACATAAAGTGGAAGCTGCGCCGATTTGCCGCAGGCTCCGACGAAAAGCAGTAGCGTGGCGGCGGTGATGTAGGAGAGCGTTTGCGCCGAGAAGTGCCCTGTGCGGGCGAGCGTGGTGACTTCGGTAAAACGAAGTGTGCCAAAGATGGCCGCGATAAAAAACATGCCGAGAATAAATCCGGCGTCGCCGATGCGATTGACGATGAAAGCCTTAGCGGCCGCATCGCTGGCCGATTTGCGCTGAAAATAGAATCCGATCAGCAGGTACGAGCACAGCCCCACGCCCTCCCAGCCCACGAAGAGCAAGACGTAATTGTTCGCCAGGATCAACGTCAGCATGGAAAACATGAAGAGGTTGAGATATCCGAAAAATCGGTAGTAACCGGCTTCATGCGCCATGTAGCCGGTGGAGTAAATGTGGATCAGCATGCCCACACCGGTCACGAACAACAGCCAGATACTGGAAAGAGGATCGAGCAAAAATCCTGCGTCGGCCTGGAACGTTGCCTGCGTGCCGCTGGCCGTTGTGTAATTCATGTGGCCCGTGCCGCTGCCGAGCCACGTATAGAGGATGGTCTCGTAGGGTTTGTGCAGATTCTCCGGCGTCGACGACCACGCTGTGTATTGCCAGACCGCACCGCACGCCACCAAGAAGGCAAGGACAATCGTGCCCACACACACTGCGCTCACCGTCGACTTCTGCAGCTTGCGGCCAAAAAAGAACATGACCGCGGCGCCGAACGCCGGGAACAACGGGATGAGCCAGATGTGTGTTAGAAACATTTTGCCTTTGGCTTTTGGCCTTTTGCTTTTGGCTTGACCGGAAGGGCCAAAAGCCAAGAGCCAAAGACCAAAAGCGGTTTTCTACCACTTCAACAAATTCACTTCATCCACATTGACCGTCTCTTTGTTACGGAAGAAGGCGATTAGTATGCCGAGGCCGACCGCGGCTTCGGCGGCGGCGTCGGTGATTACGAAAATTGCAAACACCTGGCCGTGCAGAGCTGTCGGGCCATGCAGTCCCTGCCAGTAGCGCGAGAATGCGACGAGATTCAGATTGACCGCGTTGAGAATCAACTCAATCGACATCAGCACGATCACGACGTTGCGGCGCGTCAGCACACCGATCACTCCAAGCAGGAATAATGCCGCGCCTACGACCAGATAATGCAGCGTCGAGATGTTGGTCAGAGCGTCCATAACACCGTCTATCTTCTGGCTGCTAGCTTCTAGCTCAACCCAATGTTTAGCTAAGAGCTAGCAGCTAGAAGCTCTGTTTCAAATTCTTTTCTTCGCCATCACGACCGCCCCGATGATCGCAACCAGCAGCAGCAGCGAGGCGATCTCAAAGGCGAACATGTACATTCCGGTGTGCGGATCGTAGAGCAAGCTCGCGATCGCCTGCGTGTTTCCGGACTCCACAAAAGTCACCCGGCCGTCGGGAAAGAGCGACTTCCCTTTCGTATAGACCGAGATGAACAGGCCGCCCAGCAACGCTGCCGCGACAATCCCGATCAGCCATTGCTTGTTGAACTGCCGCTCTTTCATGGAGCGGTCGATGTTGATCAGCATGATGACGAACAGGAACAGCACCATGATGCCGCCGGCATAAAGAATGATCTGCACGCCGGCGACGAACGGAGCATAGAGCATCAGGTAGAGCCCCGCCTGCGCCAGTAGAGTCGAGATCAGCGCCAGGGCCGAGTGCACGGCATTTTTGCGCGTGATTACCAGCACACCGCCGATGATCATGATGGCGGCAAGCCCGTAGAAGAAGAATGGTGTGGCGACCGGATTCATAGGACTTGGTGTAGCCACTCCTTAAACGGGGCCTCGACGAAGCCCGCAATCGCAGTCAAAACCAGAACAGCCAGGCTGATCGGCAGCAGGACTTTCCATCCCACTTTCATCAGCTGATCGAAGCGGTAACGCGGGAACGTGCCACGATACCAGATGTAGAGGTACATGAACGCGGCAACTTTAGAGCAGAACCAGAAAATGTCGCCGACACGGTCGCGCACCGGCGGAACGAACAGGATCAAGCCGATCAGGCCGAGCACAGCGCCGAAGCCGGCAAGGCCGATGGTCTGAATCTTAAACAGTGGATGCTTCGGCATCCGTGCCGTGTTGTAGAAACAGATCGCAGCGAAGAAAAGAAATGTCACTCCCGGGAAAAGCGAGAAAACGAGATCCCACGTCGGGCCGTTCAGCAGGTTCGGGAACGGGCGCAGCCATCCACCCAGCCAGAGCGTGACGGCGATCGAAGAAACCGCGATCATGGCGGAATATTCCGCCAGAAAAAACAGCGACCAGCGAAACCCGCTGTATTCGGTGTGAAACCCGGCCGTCAGTTCAGATTCGGCTTCTGGCAGATCGAACGGAGCGCGGTTGGTCTCGGCGACCATGGCGACCGCGAAGATGAAGAACGCGACGAGGCCCAACGGAAAGAATTTAAAGACGAACCAGGTGTGCTGCGCGAACTGCGCCTGCACGATACCGATCATGCTCAGCGTGCCAGTGCCCGTGTCGTTGAGGCTGGTCATCAGAATGACCGACACGACCGCAAGCCCCATAGCGACTTCGTACGAAATCATCTGCGCGCTCGAGCGCAGCGCGCCCATCATCGGATAGTGCGAGTTCGAAGCCCATCCCGCAGTAACGATGCCAAGCACGCTCAGCGACGAAACACCCAGCATGAAGAGGATGCCGATATTCATGTCGGTAATGGCGTGAGTGGGACCGAACGGGACAACAACGAACACGGTAAAAGCCGCGAGCACGACGATCAGTGGCGCCATCCAGAAGACGAAGCCATCAGCCTCGGCGGGCATGATGTCTTCTTTGAGCAGCAATTTCAGAGCGTCAGCGATCGGCTGCAGCAATCCGTGCGGACCGACGCGCATCGGTCCAAGGCGCACCTGCATGTGCGCCAGGATTTTGCGTTCGAGCCAGTTCATCGCGATCACGGCAACCGAGAGCCCGAGAAAAACCGCGACGATGTAGACGAACGCCCAGAAAATATTGCCCGCCGCACCGGGCGTCTTGTCGGTGGTTTTCAGATAAGAGGTGATGTAGTCGACGAGCCAGCCCATCAGCGGTCCACCTCGCCGAGAACAATATCGAGCGTCCCGATGACAGCGATCACATCAGCCACAAGCTGACCGCGGCACATCAGTTCGAGCGCCTGTAGATTCACGAATGACGGTGGACGCACGCGCACGCGGTAGGGCTGAGTGGAACCGTCGCTGACGATGAAATATCCCAGCTCGCCCTTGGGAGCTTCGATGGAGTGGTAGATCTCACCGACCGGAGGCTTCATCACCTTCGGAACTTTAGCCATGACCGGGCCCTCGGGAATGCCGTCGACCGCTTGCTCGATGATGCGCAGCGACTGGCGAAACTCGGCCATGCGCACCAGATACCGGTCGTAGGTATCGCCGTTCACGCCGATCGGAATATCGAAATCGAAATTTTCATAATTCGCGTAAGGCTGCGCTTTGCGGAGGTCCCACTTCACGCCGCTGGCCCGAAGCACGGGGCCGGTCACGCCCAGCGCGATGCAATCCTTGGCTGAAATCGTTCCGACGCCCTTCGTCCGCTCGACCCAGATGCGATTGGTGGTGAGCAGCTCTTCGTATTCGTCGATCTTCGGCTTCACGAATGCGACGAACTTCTTGACCTCTTTTTCGAATCCCTCGTAGGCCTCGTACAGCAAGCCCCCGATGCGGAAGGCGTGGGTCGTGAGCCGAGCGCCGCAGAATTTCTCGAAAATCTTGAGAATCTCTTCGCGATCGCGAAAGGTATAAAACAGCGGAGTAATCGCTCCAATATCGAGCGCATGCGTTCCCAGCCACAACTGGTGGCTGGCCATGCGATTCAGTTCGGTGAGAATCACGCGGATATATTGCGCGCGCGGCGGAGCTTCGACGCCGAGAAGTTTTTCGACTGTCTCGCAGTATCCCAGGCCGTTGGAAACGGCAGCAACATAATCCATGCGGTCGACATAGGGATTGAACATCGTGTAGGTGCGATGTTCGGCAATTTTTTCGACGCCCCGGTGCAGATAGCCGATCACGCACTCCAGGCCCATGACTTTTTCGCCATCGAGGCGCAGAATGACGCGCAAAACGCCATGGGTCGCCGGATGCTGCGGGCCCATATTGATTACAAGCTCGTTCGCGTCGAGAAACGTCTTCTCAGGCGTATCGAGATCGAGCGGCGTGAGTGTGTGGGGGTCGGTCATTATTTCTTTCTATCGTTAATTTCTATTGCCCGCTCTCGATCCCCAGGTTGATCTGCACCCACTCGTTGTCCTGCTGCAGAATGCCGTAGTCTTTGCGCAGCGGATGTCCCTTCCATCCGTCCGGGAGCAAGATGCGCTTCATATCCGGATGGCCGTCGAACTTGATGCCGAACATGTCGAACACTTCACGCTCCAGCCAGTTCGCCGTCGCCCAGATCGGCACCGAACTCGCAATGCTCTCGCCTTCCGCAATTTTTGTGGTCACGCGAATGCGCTCATTGCGCGCAAACGAATACAGCACCCAGACCACGTCGAATTCAGCCTTTTCGCGCTTGGGATAATGCACCGCAGTGATATCCACGCAGTAGTCGAACTCTTCTTCATTGCGAAGAATCTGCAGAATCTCCGGAATCGCGGACCGGTCGACGACCATATAGTTCTGCCCGAGGTAGCTCAGCGATTCGATGCCGGAGCCGTATCTCGCTTTCAGCTTGGCGACTATCGGTGAATTCCAAGGCATCGGAACAGGGACAGCTGCCTTGGCAGTAGGAGCGGCGGCCGGCTTCGCTGCAGCAGGCGCCGCGGGCGCGGCGCCAGCAGCTGGTTTCGCTGGTACCGCCGGAACTGGAGGAGTCTTCGCTTCGGACTGAACGGATCCCGACGGCGTTGCTTTCACTCCCCCCGGGGTAGCAGGCTGATCGGCCGTCGGCTTCGGCTCGCCTTCCGGCGGCGGTGAAGAGGGGGATTTAGTTTCGTCCGGCATAGCTCGCGAAGGCACAAACCTGGGGCGCAGCGCGTTGCGAAGAACGATAACTTTTATCAGCTTGAGGGGATGGTGTCAACGACGGTGAATGGAAAGAAATTGTAAAAATCTGTCGCAATTTTCAGGGCACGGCGTCAACTGCGCGACTGCGCCTGATATTGCTCGATCAGATCGCGAATCCGCTGCGCATCGCGCTTACGATGGCCGTGGCTTGTAATCGGGTCGGTGCCGCCCGTGGACTCCACGACAATCTCAGACCAGAACACGCCGGTCGAAATATGGACCGACGCAATCTTTGACATGGCGATGCTCTCTTCATTGCTGCCAAACAGACGCGATTTGACGCGGGCCACGCGCTGCGGGCTGATCACAAGTTTGGTGGGAAAAAGAAAGTTACCCTGCGTCCAGCGGCTGGCAGTAAATGTTTCAGAAGGAGAGCTGTCCATCGGATTGTCGGTCAGGGCGGCCATGGCGTCAGAATGCAACCTTTACACCCATTCGAGCGCGCCTTTGGACCATACCCATACATACCCGACTACCAGAATCAGCAGGAAAATCAGCATCTCGACCAAACCGAACAGACCAAAGACCTTGAACTTCACCGCCCAGGGAAAAAGAAAAATCGTCTCCACATCGAAGACGACGAAAAGAATCGCGATGATGTAATACCGGACCGTATAACGCTGCCGAGCGTTGTCCACGGGATCAATGCCGCACTCATACGGCATCAACTTAGTTTTGCTGGGATTGTCTGGGCGCACCAACTTCGCCGCCAGCAAAGTGACCGGCAGCAAAACGCCAACGAACGCAATGAAAATAAAGATCGGAACGTAATTTTGCGGCATGCGCGAATCCCCGCTCGGAAATCTTTCAGGCACGCCATAGTAGCGCCGATAGCCCTGCGGTTCAAGACCAGCCCTTCCAGGATACCGATGTAGTTCCGGAACCGACTTGTATCAGGGCATCGCTTTAGCGATGCCGTTAGTCTCCAAATCCGAGCGGCTTCAGCCGCTGGTGTCTGCTGGTTGCGGCTCAGCGGCTAAAGCCTCGCTAGTCCGGCGCCGCAGGCGACATGCCTGAAGACATGTCCTGATACGAATCGTCCTTCAAACGGCACCACTACTACTTCCATCGCGATGCCGGCAAACCTGCTCTTACTTCTCCCAATGCGTAGCACCAAACTTTTCCGGATCAAACATGGCCGGGTCCAGCTTCACATTCGCCTGTATCTCGGAATACTCCTCGCTGAATACTTTTTTCTCCTCCGAATGCACCTCGACCCGAGCCGCAATCCACGCCCCACCCAGCCGCTGATAATCCTCAAAACGAATATCGTCGAGGTTGCCGGATTCGCCTCTCGCCGGTTGGATCACGCGCACGAATAACATCGTGTCCTTTTGCACCCAGAATTGCTTCGACTTCAGATCTCCTTTATCCGCGCCGACCACATAAACCGGATGCCCCTCCCATGTGTCTTCGTGAATCTTCGCAAGATCAAAGCCTTCGCCCTCCACGATCTTGGCCGTCGTCTCCGACTCCTGCCGATAAACATCGAATCCGAGCGCCAGCAGGATGTTCACCAGTGGCCGGCTCCGAACCACCTTATTGTTTTCAAAAACCGTCACCGTTCCATCGACCATAAGATATCCCTTGCCGTCGCCCGCAGGCCCGATGTCGATGCGCAGCTTGCCCGGCAGCAGCGCCGCTTCATGCCAGGTCTCCGATGAACTCGTGCCGTCGGATTTGTAGGTCGTGCTCTTCTGCGTGAAGGTGACCGTCTGATACCACGTCCCCAGATAACGCTCGTGCATCGCGCGCAGCAGGGCGTCTCCGCTGCGGATTTCCTGCGCCTCCGCAAACGCCAGGCTGACCAGCAGCAAAACAAAAAATCGTCGCATCACGAAGAGTCGTCGCATAGGATTGATCCCGATTGAAAATCGACCACGATTGGTCGATCCCTGAAACGAGCAATGGGATCGTACATGAAGCGAACGGAACCAGCACGTCCGTTCCCGCCTTGGCTCAACCCAATTGTCGCACCGACGTCATCGCGAACTCACTCCCTTTATCCGGAAACAAGAAAACCCTTCGGGCAAGCTCAGACCGCAGCGTTTGCTCCTCATAGTAGCGACTCAGAATACCTGGCTTCCATACGAGTAAATCAGGATTGCGGCGCGCAAATTCTTCCCACTCGGTAGTCTCCGAGCGGGCCATGCGCTCGCGGATCAGGAAGAAATAGGCGTGAGTGATGGTCTCGTGATAAAGCTGCGGCTTGCCGCAGGAGTCAGCAAAATGTCTCAGCGCGCCGGTGAATCGATCCAGAGCCGCCAGCACCGTGTATTGTGACAAGTACGCAAAAGCGAGTCGCACATGATCGACGTGATGAAACTCATCACACTGGACCGTCCCAGTTTCGAATCGTTCGATGATTTCGTCGTCAGTCATCGACTCTTCGCTTCCTGGGCAATAATGTCGGCATCGAGATCGGTCCAGAAGCGGAATGCCGTCTCCAACACACCATCGCCCGCGTCATTCTCCAGCATCATCTTCGGCATTGCGGAACGCGAGAACAGTCCCGCGAGAGTCTCCTGCTCTCGAACAAAATATTGGTGAATCTCTTCGTGACTATGGCCGAATTTTTGCGCGTATTCGAGAATGAACTGCTCGTTCGCCCGAGCTTTGATTCCACGCTCCCAAATGGTTGCGGGAGAGACCCGCAGGAACAGCAACTTGCATCCCAGAGCAGCCAGCCTGCGGTCGAACGGTTCGATATCGCTCCATTGCGCGACGCCCGGACGAACGCAATATGTAAGCGGCATTGCGTCGATCAGCACAAAGCACCAGGGTTTGGTGTGCTCCTGCACGCTGGCATGCAGCCATTCCATCATTCCAACGATGCGCTCCAGATGACACCGGTTCTCCTCTCGCGTGAGGCCGTGGTCTTCCCGCAAGGCGAGTGGGCCGTAAGTGTGAGACTGCGCCAGGTGAATCAGCGAGCGTATCTTTTTCGGTTTTGACGCGTCGACGTGACGACGAATCAGAGCATCGATCAGCGTTGACTTTCCCACGCCTGAAGTGCCTTCCACGAGAAGCGCTTTGAATGGCAGCATATCTGTCATCAGTCCCGCGATCAGGCGGCTTTTCCTACGGCGATCGCCCAGGCCGCGGCCGTATAAATAGCCAGGTTCCCGACGTTGAGGACTCCGTGAAGCAAATGGACCGCAATCGCCAGCACAAAGACCGCGACCAGAATCCATGCGCCGCGAATCGCCGTGCGCGGAAGCAGAAGCAGCACCGAACCGATCGCCTCTCCAAATCCGAGGACGAGCCGCACAGCGTTCGGCATATGGGTGTGGGCAAAATCGTGCGCCGCTGACGGCAATAAAAACAGAACTGCTTCAATCAGAATCACGACTCCGAGAGTCCACTGCAATCCGGTGAGTGCGATCTTGGTACGTTCTGCCATGCGGGCTCCTTGAAGTGGTTTGATTATTGCTGCGCGCCGCGCTTGCGCTCCGGCTTTGCCTTGATCTCTTTCAACCGGTGGCTTGCGGCGGAATCCAGATCGAGGTCGTAAAACTTCTTCAACTGGCGAATGCGCTCCAGCGAAGCCGGACTGAATGGAGTTTTGCCGTCGAAGGCATGGAGCACGATGCCCTCAAGCAAATCGCCCAACGTCATGTCGTGATAATCCGCGAAGGCTTTAAGGACTTTGAGGATTCGCTTCTCCATGCGGACGCCGGTTTGGACGCGCTCGATTTCAAGCTTGGGATCATCGGGCATTGGTACCAATGTACCATGGTACATATAAATGTGCAATGCGGTGGAGGTCGAGAATTTCGCCGACAGCGAGGGGCACGATGACTTTGTGCTCGCGGCGGAAGAAGGCGTCGATCTCGCGAAGAAAAAATTAGCTCCCGATGTCCCAGCGTTTCTGCCAGTTAGCGGTTTTCCACAGATCAAGTCTCATTCTGTGTGACGAACAACCTTCACCGAGGGTACAGAAAGCCAATAATCGAAGTGTGCCCCAACTGCTCGACAGGATCGAAACCAAGGCCTTCATTCCGGGCGGCGCAGCGGTCGCTGGTAACTCCTTATCTAGTAATATTTTGCGTGTAACTTCTTTCGATCCAATATTTTGCCGGCCAAACCGTCGATCCCTCACGTTAACTCCAACGTAATCAAGATCTTGCCGCCCTGAGAGAAAAAAATAGTGGAGGCATACTCCCAGGGCCGAAAAGGCCGGACGAGCAAACCCACCACGCAGGCCCGTCTTAGCAGTTGTTTATAATCTCCCTTCCATCCCTCGCACTCAAAAGGACAACATTGGGACTCGACGACGATATTTACCAACTCCGGCGCGAAAAACTGAAACGCATCGAAGCCCTGGGGCAGCCAGCCTACCGCAGCCAATACGTATTCACCTACACGCTGGAGCAGATACTCGCCGAGTACCTGCCGAAAACCGCCGAAGAACTCGAGCACACGCGCGTGCAAGTGCGCGTGGCCGGACGAATCATGGCGCTTCGCCTGATGGGCAAGGCCGGATTCGCGCATCTGCAGCAAGACGGAAAGAAGCTGCAGATTTATGTGAAGAAAGACGCAGTCGGCGACAAGGGCTTCGAGTTATACAGACTGCTCGACCTCGGCGATCACATCGGGCTCAGCGGATATCTGTTTCGCACCCGCACCGGTGAACTCACTGTTCACGTCGAGGAACTAACGTTTCTCAGCAAAGACCTGCTTCCTTTGCCTGTTGGCAAGGCCGTCGAAGCGGACGCGTCCTCTCCGGGCGACACTGAGAAATACCACGGTCTCACTGACGTCGAACTCCGCTACCGGCAGCGCTACGTGGATTTGATCGTCAATCCGGAAGTGCGCGAAGTTTTTCTGAAGCGCACGAAGATGATCCAGTCCATGCGACGAACTCTCGACGCCAAAGCATTCATTGAAGTCGAGACGCCGATGATGCAGCCCATCGCCGGCGGCGCGGTCGCGCGCCCATTTGTGACGCATCACAACACGCTCGACATGGATCTTTATCTTCGCATCGCGCCGGAGCTCTACTTGAAGAGACTGGTCGTCGGTGGCTT
>Ga0210393_10004437_pt1 | contig 11091 bp, 9 predicted proteins | sample IncBWC27OmetaG_FD_160068 | JGI IMG/M metagenome (GOLD analysis project Ga0210393, IMG submission 160068) | Forest soil microbial communities from Barre Woods Harvard Forest LTER site, Petersham, Massachusetts, United States - Inc-BW-C-27-O ...
GCTGTTCAATTACTGGAGCCTACCCGCAGTGAACCCAACGAAGAGTCCGTGCGCAATCGCCTCGATAAACAGCGCGATCATCTCTTTACCTTTCTGGATCACGATGGGGTCGAGGCTACTAACAATCTGGCGGAACGCCAACTGCGCCCCGCGGTGATTGCACGCAAAATCTCCTGCGGCAATAAAACTCCAAAAGGCGCCCGAACCTGGCAAATCCTCACTTCGCTAGCGGCTTCTTGCGCCCAGCGCGCCACCAGCTTCATCGCCGCCCTCGCCCGCGCGGCTCCGCTCCAAGGCCGCTAAACACATACTCGGGCCGGCACAGGCTTCCAGCCTGTGTGGATCTAGGAATGTCCAAACTCCAGGCGTCCCTCCTGGACGGTGTCCGTCACTCCTAATTCTCTATACTATTCTACCCTACCTAACGACCCCCTACAGGGCCCTTGCTAGTTGAGGGGGACAAACCGGGGGGTAAACCCGGGGTTATACTTTTCTCGCCCCTTGGGCCACAGAACCTTCCAAAATATTTCCGGCACCACATTCTGCAAATGCCCAAAGTGCAGAGGCATCTTTCATGCCCGGATCCTCCAGCATGCCCGCCTACCCTTCGAGCCGCCGGCATGCCAACCAAGCGACGGACACAGCGCCTTCCCGGCTCCGGTGTGGCCGACGTGTCAACTTGGCAGCAGTGGTAAGCCAAGACCGGCCCTCCGGGTTCTCTTGCACAAGGGAAGCCACAATGGCCGATGTGCCGATGCCAGGTTCGCCTAACAAAAGTGCGGTTTTTTTGATAGCTTTTTTTTATACATTTTTTGGCTCTCCAACATATTCGTGCGTTACGCACGGTGCTAGGTTTTGATTAACTTTTCTGGTGAAAATCGTTGCCCGTGAACCCGATATTTGCTTGAATGCAGCGGGTTGAAAAGCCGTTTGGCTTAGAAGGGATTCTCTTATTTCAAACCAACATTTACACATGGACCAGTATCACTTCGTCGAGCGGGAACCCCGGTCGAATCGATATCCGCACCTTGCTGCGCGTCCCCCACAAATCTGCCCGGCTCTCTTGCGAGCCTCGCAGATCATCACACCAATTCTCGTAGCTCTTACTCTACTGGGAACTAGCCATCCCAGTTACGGAGATGAACGAGGTAAACAGCAGAATAAATGGGCAGCGACCTGGACAAGTTCACCCCAAGACGTCTTTCCAGGCAGCACCGCCGCTGCATTAGTTAACTTCGCCTTCCCGAATCCCACCACGGACGGCGCGAACAACCAAACGCTGCGCATCATTGTCAAACCCGATTTGTGGGGGAACACGATCCGCTTGCGCTTTTCCAATACGTGGGGAACGCAGCCAGTGACCTTCGGTAGAGTCAGTGTCGGGCTACAGGCTTATTCGGGAAACATCTTGCCGGGAACCAATACACCGCTGACGTTTTTCGGGCGCCCATCGGTCACTTTGCCAGTAGGGCAAGAGGTGTTCAGTGATCCGGTGTTCCTGCGGTGGGTCGACCTGAGCGGCGATCAAAGAGGTGAAGTCGATCCAGTGGTCGACGGTCATAATCTGGCCGTGTCGATTTTTGTCCAAGGAAAGAGTGGACCGATGACCTATCATTCCACCGCTTTGGCAGAATCCTTTTTAAGTGCGCCCAACGCCGGGGATCTCACGGATCAGGATGACGATTTTAATTTTCCGTACGAGACCAACCACTTTTTCTTCATCGACGCAATCGATGTCGTGGCTCCGGGGGATACCCGTGTGTTAGTGGGCGCGGGGAGTTCATCGGTTGACGGATCGATCACGACACCGGACAACAACGACCGGTTTCTCAATTGGATGTCGCGCCGTTTGCATGCGGCCTACGGCAATCATGTGTCCGTCGTCAATGAAGGGATTGGCGGGGACACGGCGGGTATTCCCGCGGTGTTGCCTCTCCGGCAGGTTCTCCCGCAGCGGTTCAGTCGCGACATCCTGGGGGTATCCGGAATTACCGATGTCGTCTTTTACGCGGGCACGAACGACTTTGGCGATGGAGTTCCCGCGGTGCAGAGTATTGCTTCCTTGACCAGCATGGTCGGAATCCTGCATACCCACGGCATCAAAGCGATCGGCGCAACGCTTATTTCCAATATCGGCCAGGCCGGGACCACTCAGGCGACCTACGATGCCCACATCCAGATAAACAACTTCATCCTTAATTCCGGTGTGTTCGATAGCACGGCGGACTTCTACACCGTGACCGCCGATCCCGTCACCAAGATCCTGTTGCCGCAATACGCGACCCACAGTGATCCGAACGGTACACCCGACTTCCTTCACGTGGGACGCGCGGGCGCCGAAGCGGAAGCGAGTACCTTGGATGTTAGCTTCTTCGCGCCCAACGTGCATGGGAAGCCGCACTCGGCCTTGTCGATGAATCAGTAAGGGGAAGGAGTTCAGGAGTTGCAGGAGTTCAGAAGTTTTGCGCGTTGTCGGGCCCGATGAATACCGAGTCCCAGGTTTATGTCGCGGGCGAAGACAGCAGAATTCGTCTTAGAGCGAGAAGCACCCTGCCCGACAGATGAGCAATGGTCAGCCATTCTGCAACTCCCGTCCCCGAATTAAGCGAAATCAAATCGGTTGCCCAGAGCTTTTGGGAGTGGGTACGGTGTCCCGGCCGAGAGGCCTCGGAGTTGGATTCTTGAACAGCCGGCGTCCAAAGTCGATCCCCGGCTTTTCAACAAAATGATACAGGAGGGCGGAGGCACAGAGCGTCGCAGGAGCTGCCAGTGCGAAGAGGGCGAGAGCGCCCACGAACGGATTCGCGTGGAGTGCTACCCACGCGACTAAAGCCTTTCCAAGCCACAAAATAGGATAATGAATTAGGTAAGTAGAGTAAGATATCTTTCCGAGGAAGAGAAGGCTAGGTCGGTTTAGCAACGACTTCATCTTGGAAACGACGGGACTGTCACCGTTGGCTAGAATAAGAGCCATAACGAACCCCCAGATCGCGATCGGAACCGACCCCGTTAGGAGATAGAGCAAGGGTGCACCGGCGAGGAGGATGTCAGCTGGAACTTTTGCTTCCTGCTCTCTCATTTGCGCATAAATCCAATGAGAAGTCATTCCCCCGAGAAAAAGTGGTAAAAAAGTTGGCAGAGAGGTGGGGAAATTGCCCTGCAGAGAGGCGGCGAATCCCAGAGACAACAGACCCGAGACGACGATTAGCGTAACCCATCCTTTGCTTCCGAATCTGCGACCAATTAAAACGAGAAGCGGAGCCACTAGGTAATACTGAAATTCAATCGTCATACTCCAGGCAGGACCCAAAAGAGCGATTCCTGAATAGCGTAAAGTCGATTCCGGGATTAGGCCGTACAGCATCGACAAGTGCGCGAGAATGTGGGGCCAAAAGTGATTGTTTTCGGCATCCCAAATGCGATCGTAATGCCATGGTAGTGGCGCCCGACTAGCCAGAAGAATGGGTATATAAAGCGGGCGAGCCAAAATCGCCACCACCAAGGCCGCTAAGAATACAGGATAAATTCTCAAGAATCTGCGCGTGATGAAGACCTGGTAAGATTCGTTCTTATCCGCCAGCAGTTTTGCAATTACGAAACCGCTCAGCATCATAAAAACGTTGACGGCGTATGCACCATGCATGACGACCCCGATCACCGTTGGCACGTTGTTTTCTGCAAAACCTGCAAAGGCGAGTACATGACCGACAACGACCCACCAACTCATTAAACCGCGAACAACCTCAAGTTCAAAAAGGTGCTTCGACGGCGCGCGAGGATTTGCTAACGACCCGGCTGCCTGTAATCTCAATCCGGGGTCGATGCTCGCACGAGAATCGGCATCGCTTGCATCTAAGGGGTTTTCCACTTTCACGTTATTTTCTGTTGCCATGTGGAGCCTCGCTGGTTTCGTTCTAGACGGACTGGCTTCACGCACTCCGAGGAATCTCCCTCGGCCGAATCGGCTTCACTTGCGTGGCGGACTGGGTGTCTCGCACTCGGTTGCTCCAGACCACGCCTCGCGGCGCCGCCCTTACTCTGTGCTTCTTTTCCTTTCACGGTTTAACAATGCAGGACTTTCACCGGCGCTGTAATAGTACGGTATGGCGGCCGCCCGAAATTTCCATCGCTCGATGGAGTGAATGAGAAGGACCCTTGTGGAGGATAGAACAGGCCTTCGGCAGTCAGACAGGTTGCGACAAAGACGTGGCTGCTCCGAAGGTCAATGAATTTATCGGTGACTGAGCCTTAAGTACTGAGCAGCAGAACGATGTTCTCTGGGCCAGACAAGAAATGTCGTGGGTACCGTGAACTGAGTGGTAGCGGCAAAATGCTTACCTCGCGTTCCGCGTGTAATGAGTGAACGATCGAATGAGGTACCAGAGCAATTCCAGAACCCGCAGCGACACAGGCGACGATGGCGTCTTTTGGACGAAGGGTTCGCTTGGGACCCGCTGCAGCGTTATTGCCGGGTATCGACCGCCGACCAAGCCCGTGCCCGCCAGAAACGAGACCCTACGCGCCTTCACCAAGAAGGCTGGCTACAAATCGTCGGGTTCTGGGAGGAAGTCGCCTCAGGAGCAAGGCTGGACCGCATCAAACGCAAGAAGGTCCTGCATTCGATGCGTGCGCATGTGGCCACGCCTATTCCAGAACCCGGCCGTTCGCTTATGGGTTTGCGGTGAACTCGGAATTCAGAGTCACCTGACCTTTCAAGGGCGTATGATCCGATGAATCCCCGACGACAACATTGTACACACCGGAAACCGCATCCCATTTTTCCTTCATCGTGTTGAAAAAGGCGAACGAACGCTGGTCCAGACTTAGAGTGACTTTCGTCGATTGGCCCGGATTCAAATTGACCTTTTCGAACCCTTTCAACTCTTTAATCGGTCGAGCGATCGTCGGACTTTGCTGACCAACATATAACTCCGCGACTTCGGCTCCGGCTTGTTTCCCCGTATTGGTGACAGTAAACGATACCGTAACCGGTCCGTGTCCATCGAAGACAGCCGGTTCAATTTTCAAGTTGGAGAAAGCGAAGCTTGTGTAAGACAACCCGAATCCGAACGGAAACAACGGTTGGATATCATTCTTTTCGTATCCGCGGTATCCGATAAATATCCCTTCCGAATAAGACATCGTGGTCGGGTGCTGATTAAGCGGCATCGGGAACGTTGCGAAGGCCGGGTTGTCCTGGGCAAGCTTTTCCCAACTGATCGGGAGTTTACCTGACGGGTTTACCGCACCGAACAAGATCTCGGCGATTGCTTGCCCGCCGTTCTGGCCCGGATAGAACGCCTGAATCAACCCTCGCACCCGGTTGATCCACGGTTCGGCGTTGAAACTTCCGCCTCCGTGTGTAATGACGATTGTCCGCGGGTTGACGTTGGCCAGGTTCTGAATCAACTCTCCTTGAAATTCCGGGAGGTCGAATGCGCGATCGAGGCCTTCGCCGTCGTACTGGTTATTGGTTCCCACGCAAACTACCACCGCGTCATACTTGGCAAAGTTCCGTGGTGCATGCAGGGATGCCCAGCTCAGTTGTACGCCTAGCAAACCGCCGTTCCGGCCTCCCGAACTTCGGCCTCCATAGGCGTCGCCGAAAAATCCCCCAACGCGATGGTAGTCCAACTCGACGCTGCACGGGGTCCCGGCCTTCGCGGAAAACTTTGCCGATAACGCAGGAGTCGGCCCATATCCCACCGGAGGTAATGGAGGCGAGTTGAAATTGTCGATCAAAATCTGGCCGTTGACAATCACTCGAACACCGCCGTCGGCGCACACCTTGACAATTTGGTCGCCCGTTATCTGCGGTACGAATTGCCCGGTCCATTTTGCCGAGAAATTTCCCTGATTGCTAGGGACCGGAATTGGGTCCTGCTCCCAGTCAAAATTTATGTCGTTGTCGACCCGCGTGGTCGCAGGGGTGCCGGAGAGATCGGGTGTGGTGAAGTATTGCCCCTGAAGCCCGCGCTCGGCCTCGCCCAATGCATCGATGGTCTGCCATTCTGCAGTCGTCGGTTCCGGAGTGCAGTCCGAAATGAAATCTACTTCCGTTCCTGCCGGGGCTTCACTTTCGATCCCATCCAGTTCGGGGACGGAGCTGATCGGAAAGACAGTCGAGCTGCCAAAGCCGGTTGGCGGCGCGCCGATCGCTGCCGGACCGACTACCGCCACCGTTCGAACTCGGCCCTTTTGCAGCGGCAACAGGTTGCCGTCGTTTTTCAAAAGCACGATCCCTTCGCGTGCGGTGTCCAGCGCCGCCTGTTCGCTCCGCGGATCGTCCAGCGGGATCGAACTGAGCTGCTGCCGGTCGAGGAATCCAAACGAAATGACCTCGCGCAAAATCCGGCGCACCTTGTCATTCAGGATCGATTCGGGAAGCTTGCCGTTTTCGATCAACGCTTCCAAATTCTTACTATTCATAAACTGGCCATTGGGCAGATCCAGATCGCAGCCGGCGCTATAGGCGTTCACTCCGTTGTGAATGGCGTTGTAATCAGACATGACGAATCCGGTAAATCCCCATTCGTTTTTGAGCACCTCCTTGAGAAGAAACGAACTCTCATTACATTGCGCCGACGGCAAAGAGCCGATTTGGAGAAAATTGTAGGCGCCCATCACCGTTGCGGTGTGTCCCTCTTTCACCGCAGCTTCAAAGGGCGGCAGGTAAATTTCACGCAACGTCCGTTCATCAATGATCTCATTAATGTTCGTGCGGTTTACTTCCTGGTCATTGCAGACGTAATGCTTCGCGCACGCCCAGACCCCCTGCTCCTGAATCGCCTCTATGACTTTCGGTATGAGCTGGCTTCCCAGATAAGGATCTTCGCCGGTCATATACTCGAAGTTGCGCCCTCCATACGGCGTTCGGTAAAAATCCATGCCGGGACCGAGGATCGAAAAAAAGCCTCGCGCACGGGTGTCTCGCCCCAGACCGGCTCCGGCGTCCGTGGCGCGATCGCGGTTAAATGTCGCGGCCAATACGAGACCGGAGGGATAGCGCACGCTCTCGGGACTGTTTCGCACGCCTAACCCGGCATCTGTCTGAAAGATCTGCGGGTTGAACCGCGTTTGCAGATTAGAGAGTGGAATCGGTTTGACGTCAAAGAAAGGGGTGCCGCCGATATAGCTGATTTTTTCATCAAGGGTCATTTGAGAGAGGATGCGATTGACCCTCTGCTCCACGTTGTTTGAGCCCACTTGGCCGTACACATTGAGTGTACAAGCCAATATCCAGATTTGAGAAATACGGTATAAGCCTACTGACTTCATAATATTAGCCGTTTCGCGATGATGATGATTGCAACCGTAACCCCTGGGGCCACTCCACCTAACACCGATGCTGGCCGGCGCCCGAGCCATCGCAAGACTTCCCTTCAGCGAGAACAAAGGAAAGACTCGACTGTGAGTAAGGAGACCGGGTCGGGCACTAGCCAGAGCGATGATTCAATGGGGAAGAACCTCCTTGTTGCGTCTGCCAGCTATTGAGCAGAACAAATGCGTGGCAGTGCCGTCAATATAAATCTACTGCATCTTAACGCCAATTATTCGCATAGCGATCTGAAAAGAAGGGGAACGTCTATTTTTCTCCGCCAGCGCGGCGGCGTTCATCCGATGGACCCGGATTTGCCACTGACGAAGCTCTGGACCTCCTGGGAACTCGGCTCTCGCTCCCCCCCTTTTATGGAGCCGCGTCGCGCCCAGATCGAGGCCGGGCCGAAGTGTTTGGACTGAGCGCACCAACCTCCGCGAAGTGTTGGCCGACGTTCTCCTGAGCCAGTTCGCGACGTAAGGCGTCGAGGGCAGCCGAACGATGTTCTCTGGGCCAGACAAGAAATGTCGTGGCTTCCGTAAACTGAGTCGGTAGCGGCAAAATGCTGACGTCGCGCTCCGCGTGTAATGCGTGAACGACCGAATGAGGTACCAGAGCAATTCCAGAACCCGCAGCGACGCAGGCGACGATCGCGTGATAAGACCCAAATTCCAAGACACGCTCAGGTGTGATCTTTGAACGAGCCAGCCATTCCTCCAGAGTACGCCGGTAGGAGCAGCCCACGCCAAAGGCAATCACGGTCATACCCTGAATATCCCCCGGCTTTTTGATCGCGGTAATTTCTTTCGGGGCGATTACCACAAGCCTTTCGCGAAAAACCGGCATCATCTCCAAGCCGGCTGACTCAAAGCGCTCGGCGACGAAAGCGGCCTCGATCGCATAGCGAGATACTTGCTCGAGGAGCGCGCAGGTTGTTCCGGTCACCAGCTCGATTTGCACCTCCGGGTTGGCCCGATGATAGCGCGCGAGAACCGGTGGTAAGCGGGCTGCGGCGGTGCTCTCGAGCGTCCCAAGGCGGAGTTTTCCCCGAGGTTTACCGCTGCGGAGAGCTAATTCCGCCTCGGAAGAAAGACGGAGCAGCTGTTCGGCGTAGGCCAGCAATAGGTGCCCCTCGCTCGAAAGCAGGAGTTTTCGACTGTGGCGATGAAACAACTTGGTGCCCAATCCTTCTTCCAGCTGTTTTAAGCGCGTCGTAACGTTTGAAGGCACCCGATGTAGCTGTGCAGCAGCCCTGGTTACTCCGCCGAAGTCCACCACGGCTTTGAAGATCTGCAAAGCGTCCAGCTCGATTGTTCTCAAAACATGAACAGACATTCTTAATAATTCATTTTTATCGAAGACGGTGTCAATCGAAACTCTCACCATGCCTCGCTCTTCCGATCGGCTGTCCCAGGGTTCAACCCTTCCCCTTTCAACGACTAGCCTGGTCTCCGCTGGATTTGTCGCGCTCGCCGTAGCCATGGGAATTGGACGGTTTGCCTTCACACCGGTCCTCCCCATGATGCGGCACGAGGGTGCTCTTTCCATCACCGGCGCTGCCTGGCTGGCCTCCGCCAATTACGCCGGCTATCTCGCGGGCGCATTGTTACCATTGCTTATCTCGATCCCCGTTTACCGCGGAATACGCTGGGGACTAGTGATCATTTGCCTCGGCACCATCGCGATGGGATTCGTGCAAACTCTCGGTGGCTGGATGGTGTTGCGAGCCGTCACCGGAATCGGCAGTGCCTGGGTACTAATCTTCGTCTCGGCGTGGTGCTTAGACCACTTGAAGCATGTCGGACGGCTAGTATTAAACGGCGCTGTTTTTGCCGGCGTCGGAGCCGGGATTCTCGTGACAGGTTTGCTTTGCCTTGCGTTCATGAAGGCGAAAATGACCTCTACACAAGCCTGGGTCGGTCTCGGCTCGTTGGCCATCCTCTCGACGGCGCTCATCTGGCCGGTTACTCGCGCCATTCCGAAGAGCGAACGCAAGCTGCCGAGCGTTCGGAGATGGAACTTGGAGGCAAGCCGCTTGATCCTTTGCTACGGGGTTTTCGGTTTCAGCTATATCATCCCGGCGACCTTCTTACCGGCAATGGCCCAACGAATTGTTTCCGATCCCGGAGTTTTTGGCTGGATGTGGCCAGCTTTCGGAGCAGCGGCGATGGTTTCAACGCTTGTTGCAGCGGGCACCGGTAAGCGCATGGGCAATCGCCAACTCTGGATCGCCTCTCAGCTTCTCATGGCGGTTGGGGTCGCCTTGCCCGCGCTTTGGCATCATCTGTGTTCGATCGTTGTCGCGGCACTCCTGGTCGGCAGCACATTTATGGTCACCTCGATGGTCGCCGTTCAGGAAGCACGACAGGTTGCGGGGCGTGATCCGACGCCGCTCATTTCTGCAATGACCACATGTTTCGCCATCGGACAGGTCATCGGGCCTTTGTTGGCAAGCAAGCTGCCACACCTGGGAGATGAATTCGCCGGATCCCTCCTGCTCGCTTCCTTCCTCTTGCTCCTCAGTGCCTGCACCCTCATCCGAGGTGGACCCGGGCCGCTTGCACCGCAAAAGAATACTTTCGGCTCGCCTGCGGATCCGATTCACCCCCGGCTGCACAGTCCCAGTTAGCAAATGCCGGGGAGATTTGCTTCTGAAGTCTCCTCGCACCTCAAACAGCACAAGTTCAACCAGAAAGACATTCGATGAACACCACCGAGCAACCCGTCGCCATTGTCACTGGCGCGTCCAGCGGAATCGGCCTAGGCGTCACCCAGGCCCTCCTCGCACGTGACTGGCGTGTCGTGGCCAACTCGCGTTCCATCAGCAGATCGAAGGACCTGAAATCCTCCGAACATCTCGTCCTCGTCGACGGCGACGTCGGCAAAAAGGAAACCGCCGTCAAAGTGGTGGAAGCAGCCCTCAAGCATTTTGGCCGTATTGATCTGCTAGTCAACAATGCCGGAATCTTCATTCCGAAGGCGTTCACCGACTACACCGAAGAAGACTACAACCTGGTGATGAATACCAACGTCACCAGCTTCTTCTTCATGACGCAGCAGGTTATTCTGCAGATGAAGAAGCAACATTCAGGGCATGTGGTGAACATTTCGGCGGTCCTCGCCGATCAACCAAGCGGCGCCGCGCCCGCACTTTTGGCGGTGCTGTCGAAGTCGCCGATGCCGGCTGTGAGTAAGGCGCTGGCGCTGGAATACGCGACGGACAACATCCGGTTCAACACAGTGTCGCCCGGCATCATCGACACGCCGATGCACGACAAGGCTAATCATGCGGCGCTGGCGAAGTTTCATCCCCTCGCTCGGATGGGTGAAATTTCTGACATCGTCGACGCGGTACTCTATCTCCAGAATGCCACGTTCGTAACGGGCGAAAACATTCGAGTGGATGGAGGGGTCCATGCCGGTCGGTAATAGTTCTGCCGTCGCCAAGCCGGGTTCGCCTATGGTTTGGTCGTCTACGCACCTCGGCGGCGATCGCCGGTTTTTCTCGACTTGGTCCGCCCTAGGTAACCCGGTCTTCCGGAAACTGTGGATTGCCGCGGTCATCTCCGGAACCTGTGTGGCCGCCCACGATACCGCTGCGATGTGGATGATGAATATGCTCACTCCGTCGCCATTTTTGATTTCGCTACTGTCGACAGTTGCTTCGCTGCCTTTCTTTTTGTTCACCCTGCCCGCCGGCGCCCTGGCTGACATGGTCGACCGCAAGAAGTTACTCTGCGTGGTGAACCTCTGGTTGGCCGCTGCGGCGGCCG
>Ga0210393_10004438_pt1 | contig 11091 bp, 9 predicted proteins | sample IncBWC27OmetaG_FD_160068 | JGI IMG/M metagenome (GOLD analysis project Ga0210393, IMG submission 160068) | Forest soil microbial communities from Barre Woods Harvard Forest LTER site, Petersham, Massachusetts, United States - Inc-BW-C-27-O ...
CTACCAACGATTTGGAGGGTCACTCCACTGCCGACAGCCTGGTTGATGTCGTCTACCGCAGCGATAACGATCGATTCGACCACGTTCTCGTTATGACGAAGACGAAGAACGTTTACCTTGTCGTGGTGGTTGATCTCGCCCGCGATTCGATCTACGGACACCGACTGCTCGACCTGAACCGGGAGTACGGCCTGCCATCATCGGGAAATGGGCTCGGGTAGCCAAAGTCCGCGACCCGGGGCTTCCGCGTTGCGGAGCGCTCAGGCCACCCGCCTCGGAACAATTCTGTTCAGTATCGGCCAGGATTGAAGATCGCGCAGTTCGCTGAAGAAAACGTCGGAGTTTCGACGTCGTCGTCTCGATTTTGATTTTCACCAAGAAGTTCCCAGTGGTGTACGGCGATCGCGCGATCCTTTTCGATCGCGGTGCCGACATGTTAGAAGACAGTCCTCTCGCGTCGCCTGCACAAGGTCGACGCGGGTTGCTTTGACACCGGAAGGATTCTGCAGACTGCGGGCCTCGCGCGGTTCGATTTGCGGATTTGTTCGCCCTGTTTTCCGCCGCCAGGCTCGCACGGTTCGATGCACGCAGAGACCTCACGCAGAATCGCTGCCAACGATTACGGCCGGGGAATCGGCATCTTCCTGGTCGTGTTGGGGCATGTGCTGATCGGTCTCGAGGATCACGGCATTCTCACCGAGTCCGCGACCCCCGGTGCGCTCACGCTGTCGCGGGCCGCTGTGAAGTGGATCTATACGTTCCACATGCCGCTCTTTTTTTTCCTGTCGGGGACGTTGGCCGAGCGGTTGGTCCGCAAGCCCTTCGGTGACGTGCTGTCGACTCGTCTGCGGACTATCGCGTGGCCGTATGTCGTCTGGTCGCTGTTTCAAGAATCACTCCGAGAGCTAACCGGCATCTCGCAGGGTTCGGCCCACGATTGGTGGCGGATCTTGTACAAGCCGATGATGCAGTTCTGGTTCTTGTATGTGCTCTTTTTCCTGTCGCTGGCCTATTACGGGCTGCGTCGACTGGGCGTGCCGCGGATCGGCGTGTTGGCAATCGCAGCCGTGCTGCACGCGGGACACTTGTCGACAGAAGTGCCCGTGATGAGTTGGGTCTACCATGAGTTCTGCAAGCACGGGCTGTACTTGGCGGCTGGGGCCTTCGTCGCGGAATGGTTCGAGCATCGGACGATTCCAGTCGCTTCCGCGCGTGTGCGCCTTATGACTGCCGCCGCAGGCTATTTGTTAATCGCGGACTGGGTGGCTCACGGTTCGTCGTTCGGCCCAGCGCTCTTTGCGTTTGTCGGCATTGCGTCGAGCCTGGCGGTGGCCAGCGTGCTCGCGACACATCATGCGGCGCCGTTCGTCGAGCAATGGGGCCTGCTGTCGTTACAGATCTATGTGGCGCACACGATCGTTTCAGCCGCCACGCGATCGTTGCTGCTGCGCTGTGGCGTGCACGATCCGTCAACGCACGTGGTGCTGCAAACCGCGGCCGGCCTCTATGGGCCGATTGCCTTGTACGAGATCTGCCGGCGGACCGGTTGCGACTGGGTCTTTTCGCTCCGACGCACCAGAGGCCCCGAGCGGCCTGCGTAAGCGGGCCGAGTTCTTCTTGCGGTTCGGCGAAACCGATGCAGCATGAAGAAAACAAAAACAGAACCGTGGGGCTTACACCCCACGCTCGCCGGGATCGCTGTCTTCGAGCGAATGCACCCAGCCCAACGGTGGAAGGGGCACGTGGCGACCCTCGGTGTCGATCAACGTGCATCCCCGCTCGGCCCTGATTTCGCCGATGTGTGACAACCGAATGCCGCCAGGCGGTTTCGCACACAGGTGCCGTCCGTCGTCGGGGGAGACCGTGAACAGCAGCTCGAAATCTTCTCCATCTCCCAGCGCATGTTCGACCGGTGATCGCAGGTCGTCGATTCGTTGCGCGGCTTCGCTAATCGGCAAGTCGGCAGCCCGAATGATCGCACCGACGCCGCTCTCGTCAAGCAGATGATGCAGATCGGCCGCCAATCCATCGCTGACGTCGATCATTGCGTGCAGGCGCGCCGCCTGGTGCAGGGCGATGGCCTCGTGGACGCGCGGCTGAAACGTGAGATGCTCTCCCAGGATGCTTCCGCCCAGGTCGCCGGTCACCAGAATCCAATCTCCCGCCTTGGCACCGCTTCGTCGCACGGGACGATGGCTCGTGGGAGTGCCAAGCACCGTCGAGCAGATCACCAGCGGCCCGTCCCAAGCGTTGGTGTCGCCGCCGACCAGGGCCACATCAAATTCTAAGGCCAGTGCGCTGATGCCGGCTTGAATTCGCTCGGCAACCTGTCGCCCTCGCATCTTCGGCAGAGCCAACGCGATGACCGCCGCGAAGGGCTTGCCCGCCATCGCCGCGATATCGCTCAAACTAACGGCCAGAGCCTTGCGGCCGATAGCCGATGGATCCGTCTCGTGCAGACGAAAGTCAACGCCATCCATCAGCATGTCGACCGTGATCAGGCAATCGCCCGCTTGGCCAACTCGCAGCAGGGCCGCGTCGTCACCAATGCCGATCGGTACGCTCGGATGCGCCGGGGTCCGCGAACGGATCCAATCGATAAACGCGAACTCAGATCGAGATTCAGACACGCGGGCGATCCAACCGGCCAGAAGAACGACCGGCCTCATTCTAGCGGGATCGCGCGAACGAGAGCACAGCTACAGCCGGGAATGACGAAGCACGAATGACGAAGGAATGTCCGAATGACCTAAGGCCGAGAATGACAAGTTGCCGGTTCGCTCGCTACTTCGGGCTTCCTTCGTCATTAGGGCTTCGTGCTTGTCGGCATCTCTACCGCTGCTGCGTCGCGAGTGTCAGGTCGCCAAAGAGGGTTTCGCTGGAGCGGACGATGTGGAACCGCAGCGGGGTGACGAGGTCCGTGCGATGGTCGAGCACCCAGGAAACGTCTTCCATGCGGACGGTCGTCCAGCGATCCAATCCGACGAGCACGTCCCGCGGCTGGATTCCGCCGTGGGCTGCGGGGCTGTCGGAGCGAATTGCGACAACTTGCAATCCCCCCTCGTACTTCGAGTTGGCAAGTTTGGAGTTGGCCTTAGCCACTTTGCTGACGCGGACGCCGATGACTTCCCAGATCCGCTCGGACGTCGGGTCCGTCTCGCCGTGCACGATCACGCTGCCGGCACCGTTGGCCTGCAGGTCTCCGGAGGCCGGGGCCAGCTTGAGCGCGATCTGCTCGGGTTTGCCGTCGCGTTTGACAGTAATATGCACCTCTTCGCCGATACCGTGGCCGAGCAACGCTCGTTCAAAGTCGGCCGAGTCGACGACGGGCATGTCACCGGCTTTGACTACCACGTCGCCCGCTCGCAGGCCCGCTCGTTCGGCGGGGCTGCCGGCTTTGGACCCTTCTACCACCATCCGGCGGTCAGTGCCGGCCTTCACGTCTCGGGAGATCAGGCCGTGCGAGGTGCCGTCAAAGTATTCAATCTTGAGCAGGTCGGCGACGATCTTGCGTGCATCGTCGATCGGAATTGCGAAGCCGATCTTTTGAGCGCCCGCTCGGATGGCCACGTTGATGCCGACAACCTCGCCATTCAAGTTGATCAGCGGGCCACCGCTGTTACCCGGGTTGATGGCCGCGTCGGTCTGAATCAAATTCTTATACGACTGGGTGTCGTTGACTTCGACGTCGCGGTGCAGAGCGCTGACAATCCCGACCGTAATCGTGCTCTCGTAGCCGAAGGCATTGCCGATCGCGAACACCGTCTCGCCGAGCATCAAGTCGGAGGAGGTGCCCAACGGCATGACGGCCAGCGGCGAGGTCGGTTGAATCTTGAGGACGGCCAGATCGCGAACCGGATCTTCGGAGATCACGACCGCGTTGTAGGTATTCCCCGTGTCGAGCGTGACCCGCAAGCTGTCGACGCCGTTGACCACGTGGTGATTGGTAACGATGTAACCGCGCTCGTCGATGACGATGCCGGTTCCCATCCCGTTCACCTTTCGTCCGTGACGACCGGGAGTCGCGAAGGCCGGATCGGTGACTGGGGTGGTCTTCTCAGTATGGATATTGACGGCCGCTGCTCGAGCGCGTTGAACGGCGCGAACCAGCGGGGTCTCCCTCGAATTCTCCGCGCGCACGGCTGCGGGGCCGCCGGTGCCGCTGGCTCCAAAGCCAGCGCCGACAGCCAGGAACAAAGCCAGACACAACGCGGAATTGAGGGGGCGTTTCGGCATAGCGGGGTGGAGGCTCTTCGAGTGAACAACTGGTGGGTGAGGATCCGTCCGCTGAACGGAGCGCGTTCCATCGTGCCTCCGCCCCGCTGGAATCGACAAATCCAATTCCGCCGCTTGAAAGCGTGAGTGGTGACGTGCATAACTTGCCTAGCTGGAACCGAGTTACGGGTATGCAGAATCTGACGCCCGACGCCGCGCGGCGCACCCGGCGAGGAGTTTTTTTCGCCGGTTAACCTTCAGTTCCGATCGCGATTTGAGGCGGCTGCTTCGTCCGCGCGGACACACAGAGCGCCTCCGATTCTGGCCAATCGCCAAAGGTGTTAGAATCGGCCATCAGAAGTCGATTCTGGCCGCAGACCACAGGATGGCCTCAAGTCGCCGTTCGATTGCTGATGCAGCAAAGCTTTCCTAGGACGCAAAACTTGCCAACGCGACAACAACTGGAACAACTGCTCGAGTCCGATCCAGACGACGTGTTTTTGCAATACGCGCTGGCCAAAACCTGCATCTCGGAGGGAGACGTCGCCGGAGGCCTGGCTCAATTTCAACGTGTGATCGATCTCCATCCCGAGTACGTGCCGGCGTACTTTCAAAAAGGTCAGGCGCTGGCCGAGCAGGGCCGGACCGAAGAAGCCCGTGAAGTGCTGACCAGCGGCATTCAGATCGCGCGCAAAGTGGGCGACGCCCATGCGGAACGCGAGATGACCGAGTTTCTCGACATGCTGAGCTAGACGGGACGAAGGTCGCCGTTGGCCGACGGAGGCTTACGAGCGCGATCCACTTATGAACCAAGAGCCGTTGTCATCTATCGAGCTGCCCAGCGATCTCGATCCGCTTTGTGCGCGCCTCGATGTACTCTGCCCCAGCCTGCAGAGTGTGACCGACTGGCCGGGCCCGCAAATTCGATTGCTGGCGGAAGCCGGCGTGTTGACTTGGGGACTGCCCGCAGAATTTGGCGGCCATCCCGCAACCGACGTGCAATCGATGGCCACGTACGAAAAACTGGCCGCGGCTTGCCTGACGACGACCTTCGTGCTCACGCAGCGCAATGCGGCCTGTCAGCGGATCGCGGCCAGCGCCAACTTCGAGATCAAGTCCGAGTTGCTGCCGCCGTTGTGCCGAGGTGAGGCGTTTGCCACCGTCGGCATTTCGCACCTGACCACTTCGCGTCAGCACGTGGCAAAGCCCGCGGTGAGCGCGGTCGAGGCCGGTGACGATTTCGTGCTGGAAGGGACCGTCCCGTGGGTGACGGGTGCTGGGGCGGCAGGGCATATCGTCACGGGAGGAACGCTCGTCGACGGACGCCAAGTGCTGATGGCTGTGCCGACGACGCTGGCAGGCGTGCATCGGCAGGAACCGATGCGACTACTCGCGCTGAGCGCCTCGCAGACGGCCACTCTCGTTCTCGACAAGGTCCGCGTGCCGCGCCGCAATCTGCTGTTTGGGCCGATCGAGCAAGTCATGAAGTATGGAGGCGGCGGAGCTGGATCGTTGACGACGTCGGTGCTCGCGGTCGGATTGACGACTTCTATCCTTTCCCGATTCCGCGCTGAAGCCAATCGACGTCCAGAGCTCATGCCGATCCTGCAGGCGCTCGAGTCGGAACACCGCGGCGCTCGGTCGGAGCTTTATCGCGCTGCCGAGAGCGAAAATGCCGCGGCGCCGACTGCCGAATCGGTTCGGCAAAAGGCCAACTCACTCGTCCTGCGGGCGGCCCAAGCATACTTAGCCGCGTCGAAGGGTGCGGGCTTTGTTTCCGGTCACCCGGCAGAACGCGCCGTGCGCGAGGCGATGTTCTTTCTCGTCTGGTCGTGTCCGGCTCCGGTGGTCTCGGCCGCCCTGCGCGAGTTCGCGTGCGCGATCGACGTCGGCTAGCTCAAACGAGCAGACGGTCGGCTGCGAAAACCGGTCCCTCGACGCAGGTCCGGCGGTAGTCCCACTCGCCATCGTCCATCCGCACGGCGGTGACACAACTAAAGCAGGCGCCGAAACCGCACGCCATCGGAGTTTCCAGCGACAGCCAACATGCAACTCCCGCCTCGCGGCAGAGGCGTGCCGTCGCGTGCATCATCGGCTCGGGACCGCAGCAATAAACACTGTCGGGGCGATCGGCACTCGCCAGTGCCTCAGCCAGCAGATCCGTGACGAATCCGTGATGCCCGCGGCTGCCGTCGTCCGTGGCCAATCGCATGTCGAGACCGGGCATTGAGAAATCGTCGAGCCCCGCCAGGTATTCGGCCGAGCGGACTCCGTAACAACAGGTCAGCTTTCGAGGTCGCTCGGAGAGGAGCCGCGGCGGCTGACCGTATTGCTTGAGTCCCAGCGCTTCGCGGGCGACCGCCAAAAACGGCGTCTGCCCAATGCCGCCAGCCACGAGCATCAAATGATTACCCCGCGGCGGCGGAAATCCATTGCCCAGCGGTCCCCAAATTTCAACCTGATCGCCGGCTCGCCATGACGGCATCAATCCGGTGAGTTTACCGACGACCGTGTATCCGAATTCCACCCCGACCGGTTGCCCCTTGGCAATCACCGTGTCGTACAGCGCGAAGGGCCGCCCGAGAAGCGGTTCGACGCAGTCGACTGCACGCACCATAAAGAATTGTCCGGGCAGAATGGCGGCGGCAATCTCAGGCGCTTCGATCGCCAGGGCGTAGGTGTCGCGGGCCAACTGCCGCTGAGCCAGCACACGCACGCGCTGCTGGACTGCGTCAGGGTTGGGACTCGCCAAGCCTGACGATGGCGACGATCCAGAGACAGAGGACGCGTGTTGCGGGCCCGAGTCAGGCATGTCTGCGTCGGCGTTTCCGTTGATCATTCGAACCGTGATCGTGCGAGCGGGTGTCGGCCGAGCGCGCGTCGCGCCCGCCAGCATTTCGCGACGTGCCCGAACGGTGCCGAGCGCCCCCCTTGGCACCCTGAATCGATTCCGAAAGCCCGGCAGTAGCCGATTCGTTACCAGCCGAGCGGCGTTGCGAACCCCGCTTGCGAGCGCCAAGCCCGTCGTCGGCGGAGGCTTCTCGCGAGCGATCGCGAGGTCGGGCCGCGTGCGGGCGGCGGGCTCGCGCACCTCGGTCGGGCGACTTGTCGCGCTTGCGCGGCCGTTTCGGCGACGCCAACTCGCGGAGTTCCGATAGCTCAACCGATGTCAGCGGACGAAACTTGCCTTCAGCCAGGCGCCCCAGAGTCAGCGGCCCAAATGCGACGCGTCGCAGCCGCATGACCTTGTGACCGACGCGAGCAAACAACCGGCGGATTTCGCGGTTCTGGCCGTGGCTCAATCCGACTTCCAAAAACGTACTGCTCCCTTTGGTTCCAACCCGCTTCACCCAGCGGATCTGAAAACGTCCCTCTTGGAAGTAGAGTCCGTCTTTGAGCGCCGCGAAAGCCTCAGGCGTGGGGCGACCGGCGACCTGCAGGGCGTAGGTTCGTTCCACTTGAAATCGCGGATGAGCCAGGTGGTGCGCCAACTCGCCGTCGTTGGTCAGCAGAATCAGCCCCTCGCTGCTTTCGTCCAGTCGGCCGACGGTGAACAGTCGGAGCTTGCTCGGCGGCAGCAAGTCGATCGCTCGGGGCCGGCCCGCGGGGTCGTTATTGGTACACAAGAAACCGCGCGGCTTGTTGAGCAGGTAATAACGGGACGGATCGCGGCGGACCAACTCGCCGTCGACTCGTACCTCTTGTTGGTGGGGATCGACGCGCGTGCCCAGGTCGCGGGCCACTTTCCCGTCTACGATGACTCGTCCGGCAACGATGTATTCTTCGCATTTGCGGCGCGAGCCGAGGCCGGTTGAGGCCAGGAACCGCTGCAGCCGGATGCCGGCCGAAGCGGGACTGCCTTCGGAAGAAGGCGTGCGATCGTCAGAGTGCGGAGGCATGAGAGGGGTTTACGCGATCGGGTGATGTGTCTCAAACGGCAAGGCGCGCCGACGTTGTGAGTTTAGCCCTTGCGGGACATCCCTGTCACCCGTCGAGCCGGGAATTCTCCGGATGTCGAGCACGAGCGGCCGCGATCCGCCTCACATTCGGTCGATCGGTCGGAGGCGAAGGATTTCGCGCGAACTGATAGCCGAAAACAACACATGGCGGCCGTCTGTCGCGGAGCGGTCGCTGACCTGGGCGCCTCGATCCGCAATCCTCGTCCCTGAGAGTTGCAGCCATGCCCGAAGTGCGAAATGCACGCAGAACGGTGGGAAAGTCCTTCCCAGACGGCGATCGCGCCCGATTCCGTTCCCGCGACGGGCCTGAGCGAGAATCGCGTTGAAGTCCCGCCGATCCATTCCCGCTGAGACAGCGTCCATCTATAGTTCGAGCGAGCCGATGGGCCAAAGTTTGCCGAGGCGTAGGGGTAGGGTGGCTCGCAGGCCGGAGGATCGATTGGTCTCGACGAGGTTGTCAGCAAGCTAGAAGGAGCACCACATGCAAAGAGGTTTGATCGGGTTTGTATCGATCGCCGGAGTGTTGATCGGAGCCACCATGCTGGCGGCTGCCGACTGGCCTTCCGACCGATCCCGAAGTGGGGACCGCTCAAATGAGGGAGCAGTCCTGTTGACCTCCGGGACGGTTCTGATGGCTCCAGGGGGAAGCTACGAAGCGCCTCCTCCTGCTCCGGGCATTGGGGGAGTGGTCCCGCCCGGGCCGACAGCTCTCCCGATGACGCCGATTCCCGAAGGGGGACCGGCGGCGGCGGGAGGTCCGCCGATGGCAATGGCCCCGGGACTCGCGCTTTACCCGCGCGTCAAGTATCACGACAAGCGTCATATTGCCCCTTGTGCCGTTACGATGGTTGTCGCAGTCCGCGATCCGTGCGCGAAACGGGATCCGTGTGCGACGTGTGGCCCAGCCCCGTGCGTGCTCGTTGAAATTTGCGTGCCACCTTGCGGAGCTCCGAAGGTTTGCACGAAGCACGATGGAGCCAAGGTCCGCTACGACTACGGTCGCTACGCGGTGAACATCACCTCGAAGCACGGCGTCATCTGGGTGGATTATGACGGCTGAGAGCAAACGCTAACGCGACTTGCCGTGAAGCGAAACGGCCGAGGACATCCTCGGCCGTTTTCGCTTTTTGACGCTGAAGTTGTTTGAGGTTGAATTGTTGAAACGGGGTGGCGGGGGCGCCCCGCTTTGCGGAAGCCCCCGTTTGCATCTCGCGATGATCGCGCGGCAGAATAACTGACTCCTGATCACCGAGTCGAAAGAGACCGTTTCGGCGAAAATCCGAAGGAGAAGGCGATGAAACGTAGTGGAATCGCGGTTTGCGCGCTGGTCCTCGTCGCCATCGCTACGAGTCTTCGAGCCGACGAGATTGATCCGAGCGGAATCTGGAAGTGGGTCGACGATCCGACGAGAGAGTCGATCGAGACGAATGAACTCACGCTGAAGCGTGAGGGCAACCAGCTGACCGGCTCCCTGTTTAAGTACAACAGCGAGTTTCCTCGGCTCGCAAAATCGGCTCAGAACCAAATTCGTCGCAACATCACACGCAAGATCAGCGACGGCACGATTCAAGACGGCGAGATTTCCTTCAAAATTGTCCGCTCGTTCAACGGTCGCAAGAGCGTCACGACTTACACCGGCAAAGTTGAAGGGAACCTGCTCAAGGGAAAAATCGGCAGCGGCAAGAATGCTCGCGATTGGGAGGCGACAAAACAATAAGTGAATAGACGACGAAAACCAGTTCCCCCCGTCTTCATTCCCGGCCATTAGCGTCGCCGCAAGCTACCCAACGATTCCGGGGCTTCCGCTGCGCGGCGCGCCCCGGCCACGCTGCCGCGCCTGATATCCGCCTCTGCTTATCCAACGGGTTCATTCATCCCACGGGATCCGCAGGGACGGAAGAGTTTCGAGGAGACTCCCGCCGGCCGGCACCACTGACCTGGGCGTCGAGCTCGAGTGTAGTCAGATTGCTAAGCGCACTGAGTTCTCTCAAGCCGGCGTCCGTGATTTTCGTACCGCGCAGGTCGAGGGACTTCAGTTTCTTGAGAACGCCGATCGTCTTCAAGCCAGCGTTTGTGATCTCGGTATCGAAGAGGTCGAGCGACTCCAGGTTCCCGAGCCCGCTCAGCTCCTTCAAGCCGTCGTCGCTGATCTTTGGAACGCGGAGGCTGAGCGATTTCAAATCCTTGAGCCCACCGAGTTCCTTTAAGCCCGCGTTTGTCATCTTGGAACTGAAGAGGGAGAGCGATTCCAGGTTCTTGAGCCCGGCAAGCTCCTTCAGGCCAGTGCCGGTGATCTCAGTCTCGCCGAGGCCGAGCGACTTCAGGTTTTTGAGCCTGTTGAGTTCCTTCAATCCGGCGTCTGAGATCTCGGTAGCAGTGCCGAGGTTAAGTGTCGTCAGGTTCTTGAGCCCGCTGAGTTCCTTCAAGCCAGCGTCCGTGACTTTCATCCAGCCGATTCCAAGCGACTTCAGGCTCTTGAGCCCGCTCAGCTCCTTCAAACCGGCAACCGTGATCCGTTTACCGAAGACGATTTCGAGCCTTGTTAGGTGCGTGAGCCCACTGAGCTCCCACAAGCCGGCATCTGTGATCTCTTCACCGGTGAAGTAGACGGTTGTCAGGTTCTTGAGCCCGCCAAGTTCCTTCAAACCGACGTCCGTGATCGCGTTCGCGCATACGTTGAGCCACTCCAGCTTCTTCAGGCCGCGAAGTTCCTTCAAACCGGCGTCCGTAATATTGGTAGCGCAGACGTCGAGTGTTGTCAGCTCCTTGAGTCCGCTCAGCTCCTTCAAGCCGACGTCCGTGATGTTCTCATCGGAGGAAAAGGAGAGCGATTTCAGGTTCGTGAGCCCGCTGAGCTGCTTCAGGCCAGCGTCCGTGATCTCGGTGCGTTCCAGGTTGAGTGTGGTCAGGTTTTTGA
>Ga0210393_10004442_pt1 | contig 11088 bp, 10 predicted proteins | sample IncBWC27OmetaG_FD_160068 | JGI IMG/M metagenome (GOLD analysis project Ga0210393, IMG submission 160068) | Forest soil microbial communities from Barre Woods Harvard Forest LTER site, Petersham, Massachusetts, United States - Inc-BW-C-27-O ...
ACGGCACCGCCGCAGTGGTGCTGACGCCTCCCACGCAGTTGCATTCGGTCGGCGGGCTGACCGGCCTGATGGAGCAAACACGTAAAAGGTTCGGAGACGCCGTGGGTTTCCGGCTGGTGGTCTATCGGTACTTACGCCATACTCGATCGCCCGGACCCGTCCGATGGCCGCCGCGTGCTGGCCTACGACTACCGCGGCGGATGGGGTGATCCGACCAGCTCTCCCAAAAGCGCTGCCGATGGACCGGTCGCCGTTGACCTGAGCAAGTTCGACATAGCGGCGACCGTCGGCGTCATGCGCGGTGCCCCGGAAACCCTGCACATGAAGCAGTCCGACGTCCAACCATGTATCTGATCGTCGAGCCCGGCACCGACCCCACGACGCCCGGAGCTTTGTCGTTGTCGGTGTATGTCTCGACCGATTACGGTGGTGGCTCTATCGTCTTCGCCGGTGACGGCACTCCCAAGCGGTTGGATTTGCCCACGTAGAGGCGTATCCGCCGGCCGCGTTTACCACATTTCGGAGTGACTAATAGCGCACCAACACCAGGTGCTGTTGTGGCAAATATATCGAAACGATACGATGACGCGAGGCGTCGGACCGTCGTAACAAGCCAAGCAAAGGAGGTGAGTCGATGCTGGAGCTCGCCATCCTCGGCCTCCTGATCGAATCGCCCATGCATGGTTACGAGTTGCGCAAACGGCTGACCGGCTTACTCGGCGCGTTCCGTGCGTTTTCGTACGGTTCGCTGTACCCGGCACTACGGCGCATGCAGGCCGACGGGTTGATTGCCGAGGATGCCGCCCCGGCCGGGACCCCGGTCCGGCGGGCGCGGCGGGTCTACCAACTCACCGACGCGGGCCGTCGGCGCTTCGGCGAGTTGGTGGCCGACACCGGCCCGCACAACTACACCGACGACGGCTTCGGGGTACACCTGGCGTTCTTCAACCGCACCCCGGCAGAGGCGCGGATGCGCATTCTGGAAGGCCGCCGCCGCCAGGTCGAGGAACGCCGAGAAGGTCTGCGCGAAGCCGTGGCGCGGGCTGGCAGCTCGTTCGATCGATACACCCGCCAGCTTCATCAACTCGGGCTCGAGTCCAGCGAGCGCGAAGTCAAGTGGCTCAACGAGCTCATTGCTGCGGAGCGGGCAATGCCCGGCCTCTCCGAGCAGACATAGACCCTTGCACGAACCCAGCAGTAAATAAACAACTCACCGAGACACCCGAGACAAAGTTTATGAGGTTAGGAGAACGCCCTATGAGTGAGCACGAGCCGTTAGGGGCGCCACAGGCGTCGACTGAGGTACGAGTCGCCATTGTCGGCGTCGGTAACTGCGCGTCCTCGCTGGTTCAGGGCGTCGAGTACTACCAGAATGCCGACGAGACATCATCGGTGCCGGGCCTCATGCACGTGCGGTTCGGTCCGTACCACGTTCGCGACGTGAAGTTCGTCGCCGCATTCGACGTGGACGCCAAGAAGGTGGGCTTCGATCTGTCCGAGGCGATCTTCGCGTCGGAGAACAACACGATCAAGATCGCCGACGTGCCGCCCACCAATGTGACGGTGCAGCGTGGCCCGACTCTCGACGGCATCGGCAAGTACTACGCCGACACCATTGAGGTGTCGGATGCCGAGGCCGTCGATGTGGTCAAGGTGCTCCGGGACGCCGACGTCGATGTGCTGGTCTCCTATCTGCCGGTGGGCTCCGAAGAGGCCGACAAGTTCTACGCCCAGTGCGCGATCGACGCCGGCGTGGCATTCGTAAACGCGCTGCCCGTGTTCATCGCCTCCGACCCGGTGTGGGCCAAGAAGTTCACCGACGCCGGCGTGCCGATCGTCGGTGACGACATCAAGAGCCAGGTCGGCGCGACCATCACGCACCGGGTGATGGCCAAGCTGTTCGAAGACCGAGGGGTACAGCTCGACCGCACCATGCAGCTCAACGTGGGCGGCAACATGGACTTCCTGAACATGCTCGAGCGCGAGCGGCTGGAGTCGAAGAAGATCTCCAAGACCCAGGCCGTCACCTCGAATCTGCAGCGGGAGTTCAAGACCAAAGACGTCCACATCGGCCCGTCCGACCACGTCGGCTGGCTCGACGACCGCAAGTGGGCCTACGTGCGGCTGGAGGGCCGCGCCTTCGGCGATGTGCCGCTGAACCTGGAGTACAAGCTCGAAGTGTGGGACTCGCCGAACTCGGCGGGCGTCATCATCGACGCGGTGCGCGCGGCCAAGATCGCCAAGGACCGCGGCATCGGCGGACCAGTCGTGCCGGCGTCGGCCTACCTCATGAAGAGCCCGCCGCAGCAGCTGCCCGACGACGTTGCGCGCACTCGGCTCGAAGAGTTCATCATCTCGGGCTAACACCCCGCCGTCACCGAGCGTGCGCTGAGCGTTTCGAGCGTGCGCTGAGCGTCGAAATATCTCGATATCGGCGCCCTGGCCGCACAGTCGAAGCAGAGACCGCACACGCGATTCGTCGACACGGCGCTGTGCATGTGCTTAGCATCATCTCTCGATGACCGTTCAGCCCGCTGCGTTCTTACGAACCACCCTTCCGCTCGACCTGTCCCGACTTTCAGAGCTGGACAGCGGCCGCTATCACTCGATCTGGCTGCCGGATCACATGGTCAGCTTCTGGCCAGACTCGATCTGGACTCCTGAATTCACCGATCTCGCCACCACATCGTCGTCGCCGCACCGCCACCTCGACGGGCTGGCGGTCGCGGCCGCAGCCGCAGTCCTGACCGAGAAGGTCCCGCTTGTCAGCGCCGTTGTCGACACCGTGCGCCGCCATCCCTGCATGCTGGCCCAGACGGCGCTGACCATCGATCACCTCGCCAGGGGCCGTTTCATCCTCGGCCTGGGCAGCGGCGAGAGCGAGAACACACTGCCCTACGGCTTCGACTTCTCCCGTCCGGTCAGCCGTTTCGAGGAAGCACTGACGGTGATCCGGCTGCTCTGGGAAAGCGATGGTCCCGTCGATTTCGATGGACGGTTCTACTCACTGCATCACGCCCGATTGGACACCGAACCGTATGGGGGCAAGTCACCGCAGATCTGGATCGGCGCCAGCGGCCCACGGATGCTCGACATCGCCGGCCGCCACGCCGATGGGTGGTGGCCGGCGGGCGCATGGACTCCAGAGCACTACGCCGAGATGCTGTCCGCGGTAAGGGCGTCCGCCGAACGGGGTGGCCGCGATCCGATGGCGATCACGCCGTGCTTCATCCAAGTGTGTCTGATCGGGAAGAACGAGGACGCCCTGGCCGAGATCCTGCAGGCGCCTCTAGTCAAGGCATTCCTGCTACAGGTATCAGCAGAAACGTTGCGCGGCTTCGGTTTTGAACACCCGATGGGTGACGGCTGGCGCGGATTTCAAGACATCGACCCAGCGGTCCTCACCCGCGAGCGGATCATTGCGTATCTGCACAACGTGCAGCCCGAAATGATCCTCGCGGTCGTGCCGCACGGGACACCGCGAGAGGTTGCCAAGATCATCAAGGCATATGTGGATGCGGGCTTGCGGGTGCCCAAAATCCTCGATTACGGTGCCATGGCCGGCCTGAAGTACGCCGAGTCTTCCGCGGCGAACGTTCGCGCGGCCGAGGACGAACTGCTACAGCTGTGCGGAGACCCATCGTGAACGAACAGTTGGACGCCGCCGAGATGCTGGGCGAGGCGGAGGCCGAAACGGGATTGCATGACTACGGCGACCCCACGTTGCCGGAGCGCTTCGCCGTCGCCGTCGACCACCTGAACAGCCTCGGCATGAATGCCGACGGCAGATCGCAAGCGGTGCAGGTGTGTCGATGGCTCCTCACATCGCGTCTCGAGTTCATCGAAGACCGCAACCGGTACCCGATCGGCGACGAAGTGGTCGAAGCTCCGATGTTCGTCACCGGCGAACCACGTTCGGGCACAACGCTCATGCACGCGCTGATGTCCGTCGATCCGCACGCGCGGGCGCTGCGGTTCTGGGAAGTGATGTATCCCTCACCACCGCCGAGTGTCGCCGCTGCAGATGATGATCGACGCGACCGGGCCGACGCAGACTGGCGTGAGATCAACGCCAAGATGCCCAAATGGCTGCACAGCCACCCCTACAACGACATGCTGGGCGACGGCCTGCCCGAAGACGAACGCACCTGGGCGTTCGATTTCCGGGTCATGACGCCGACGGCATGGTGGCGGGTGCCGATGCAGTCGCTGGTCGGCGGCCTGGCCACCGATCCAGCCGCACAGTACCGGTTACACAAAGCCATGTTGCAGCAGCTGCAGTACAACCGATCGCGAAAATACTGGGTCCTGAAGGGATTTCATGGTTTCCGGCTCACGGAGATGTTCGAGACATACCCTGATGCCTTTATGGTCTGGCTGCATCGGGACCCGGTACAGGTCGCCGCGTCGCGCACCATGATGATGGTCGACATCATGGACGGCATCGTCGGTTCCGTCGACCTGCACGCCGAAGCCAAGAAGCACCTCGAGCTGACCCGTGCCAGCATCGCCAACACGATGAGCAATCCACTGGTTGACGATCCGCGCATCCTGCACATTCGCTACGCCGACTTCATCGCCGATCCCGTCGCCACAGTGCAGCGCTACTACACGTTCTGCGGTCGAGAGTTGACGCCCGAGGCCGAGTCGGCGATGCGCGCCTACCTGGCCAACAACCGCGGGGACCGATACGGCAAGTTCATGTACTCCGCCCAGCTGCTGATCGATATCGGCGAAGACCTTGACGCACTGCATGCGGAATTCCGGCCGTTCCGTGAACGATTCGGCGTCGAGATTGAGAAGCGGGCATAGCGTGACGACGGTCAACGAGCGTCTGTCTGTGCACAACGTCACTTTTCTCGGCGCGCCGTTGGCCGATCTGGAGGCGTACTGGGCAGCGCTCGGCGTGTCCCGGTTGAGCATCCTGGACAGTCAGCTGCTCGACCCCGAATTCCCAATGCTACTGCAGCGCAACGACTACACGGTGGAAGCGGTCTACCACCTTTTCGCGAACGGCCAGCTATCTACCGACCCGCAGGCCGCGCAAGATTCGCTGTGTGCGGTGATTGACGCCGCGGCCAGCGTGGGTGCACGTACCGTCTACCTGCTCACTGGTGGTCGCGGTGCCCTTGCTTGGAAGCAGGCCGCCGACCAGTTCTGCGTCATGGTCACCCCCTGCGTCGAGCACGCGAATCGCGGCGGCGTGGCGCTGGCGATCGAGAATGCTTCCAGCCTCTACGCCGACATCCATCTCGCCCACACGCTGCGCGACACCATTACCCTTGCCGAGATGGGCGGGCTGGGCATCTGCATCGATCTGTTTCACTGTTGGGCGGAGGGTGATTTCGAAGCCATGGTGCAGCGCGCCCTGCCGCGAACCGCACTCATCCAGTTGAGTGACTACGTGCTGGGTGACCGGGCGCTGCCGGCCAGGGCGGTGCCCGGGGACGGCACGATTCCGATCGAAGCATTCGTGGCCCAAGCCCTCGAAGGGGGCTACCCGCACGGCTTCGACCTGGAACTCATAGGTCCCAGAATCGAGAAAGAAGGCCGTTTCGAATCCGCCCGGCGTGCATGTGATTTCGTCGGGGCGATGCTCAACCGGCTGGGTGCGTGACGATGGCTTTCGGTGACGGCACCGACGACGCGGCACTGCAGGCGGCGTGGACTGCATTCTGCGCGCAGCTGCAACACGCAGGCGAACAAGTCTTCAAAGATGCCAATGCCACTTCGGGCGCGCAGCGTGTCGATGCCTTCCGCTTTCTCACCCAAAACCTGGGCCAGGCCTTCGATTTGGCACTCGAGACCCGCGACAGCCGTTACCCGGCGCTGCATACGTTCTGTGGTCCCACCCGCAAACTCGGCGGTGATTGCGCTGACTTCACCTACCAGCAAGCGTGGATCGACGGGCAGTCGACTTATCGGCTGACCGGTAGCCGCGGCACCTCACGATTCTTCAACGTCACCGTCCAGGGCCCGCGCCTTCGGGGTCCGGGTGTGCTGCATGAACCGTTCGGTGACACACCGGAAGCCAATCTGCACGGCCATCAACTCGACATCGGTGACGACGGGCAATTCGAGCTGTACATCGGTGGGGCCGAACGTGGGCCGAACTGGTTGCCCACCACCCCGGGATCACGCAAACTGTTCATCCGCCAGGGCTTCGACCGTTGGGATGAAACGCCCGCACAGATGCGGATCGAGCGGATCGACATGGCCTCCCCGAAGCCATCGCCCACGCCCGCAGCGATGGTCGAGGCGATGGATTGGGCCGGTGATTTCGTCACCGGTCTGATGTCTGATTGGCCCGAGTTCCCGTTCACCTACGGCGGCGTAAACGCCGAGCATCCCAACACCTTCCCGTGGGTGGGCGCCACCGACGCGGACAGCAAGCGCGGCCGAGCCGCCGCCAACATGTACTGGGAGCTTGCACCCGACGAGGCGCTGCTCGTCGAATTCGACGCCCATGACGGGCTGTGGATGCTGACGAACATGGGCGTCTTCTTCAACAGCATGGACTACCTCTACCGCCCGGTGAGCTATACGCCGAGCCGCACGAAAACCGACCGCGACGGCCGAGTCCGGCTGGTTATGGCGCATCGTGATCCGGGTGTCCACAACTGGCTGGACACCCAAGGCTTCCAGCGCGGCAATTTGACCTACCGGCACATGCTCGAAGGTCAACCCGCCGTGCTGAACACCCGGACCGTCAAGTACGACGAGCTGATGCGCGCCCTTCCCGCAGACACCGCCATGGTGAGCACGGCGGAACGCACCGCCGCGATGTGGGAGCGGTTCCGCGGCATTCGCCGTCGCTACGTTTTCTAGGGGTTCCTCTAGTGTCAAAGATCGTGACCGAGATCTCCGAAGACGAACTGGCCGGACTGTCCGAGTTCTCGCTGCTGTCCGAGAACGCCGAGCAGGCCGGCGTTTCGGGTCCGCTGCCCGATGTGGAGCGGGTCGAAGCGAGTGCGGCGGAAGGCAGAATCAGCGCACTGCGCTGGGGCGTCACTCCCCCACGGATCATCTTTCTGCACGGCGGCGGGCAGAACGCGCACACCTGGGACACCGTCATCGTCGGTGTGGGCGAGCCCGCGCTGGCAGTCGACCTTCCCGGTCACGGACATTCCGCCTGGCGTGAGGACGGCGACTACTCACCGCTGCACAACGCCGAGACCCTGGCGCCGGTGCTGCACGAGCTCGCACCGTCCGCCCAACTCGTGGTGGGCATGTCGCTGGGCGGGTTGACCGGAATACGGCTGGCCGCTGTCGCGCCCGACCTGGTGCCTGAACTGGTTCTCATCGACGTCACTCCATCTGCGTTGCAGAGGCATGCCGAGATGACCGCCGAACAACAAGGCACCGTGGCGCTGATGCACGGCGAGCGAGAATTCCCCAGCTTCCAGGCCATGCTGGACCTCACGATCGCCGCAGCGCCGCACCGCGAGGTGAAAGCGCTGCGCCGCGGAGTCTTCCATAACTCCCGCCGGCTCGACAGCGGCAATTGGACGTGGCGGTATGACGCCATCCGCACCTTCCCCGACTTCGCCAGTCTGTGGGACGACGTCGACGCACTATCCGCACCCATCACCTTGGTGCGTGGCGGCTCATCGGGCTTCGTCAACGACGAGGACACCGCCGAACTCAGCAGGCGCGCAAAGCATTTCCGCAAAGCGCACGTCGTAGAGAATTCCGGCCACTCGGTGCAAAGCGACCAGCCGCGTGCACTGATCGACCTGTTGCGCGGGGTACTCGAGGCACGCTGACCATGCGTTGATGCCTACGGTGGTCATATGACTTCGCCCGTTCGCCCTGATCTCCCTGTTCGCATCGGTGTGCAGCTGCAGCCGCAGCACGCCGGCCGTTACCGCAGTATCCGCGACGCCGTTCGTCGGTGCGAGGACATCGGAATCGACGTCGCCTTCACCTGGGATCACTTCTTCCCGCTCTACGGTGACCCGGACGGCGGTCACTTCGAATGCTGGACCGTTCTCGCGGCCTGGGCCGAGCAGACGTCACGCATCGAGATCGGCGCACTAGTGACCTGCAACTCCTACCGCAACCCCGAGCTGCTGGCCGACATGGCCCGCACCGTCGATCACATTTCGAATGGCCGGCTCATCCTGGGAATCGGGTCGGGCTGGAAGGAAAGGGACTACGTCGAGTACGGCTATGAATTCGGCACCGCTGGCACCCGCCTCGACGACCTGGCGGCCGCCCTGCCGCGGATCAAGTCGCGGCTGGCCAGGCTCAACCCGGCACCCACCCGTGAGATCCCGGTTCTCATCGGCGGCAAGGGCCCCCGCAAGACCCTGCGCCTGGTCGCCGAGCATGCCGACATCTGGCACGGCTTCACCACCACCGAGACCTACCCGGCGGCAGCGACCGTGCTCGACGAGCACTGCGCCGCCGTCGGTCGGGACCCGGCCACCGTCGTACGGTCAGCCGGAGTGGAGGACAACAGCGGTGTCCGCCGCGGCGAAGGCACCCATGGGCTAATCGCCAACGCCGAGGGCCTCACGGCGCTGGGCGTGACACTACTGACCATCGGATGCAACGGCCCGGACTACGACCTCACGGCGGCCGAGGCGCTTTGTCGCTGGCGCGACAAGCGCTGATCTTCCGAATTTGAATTTGCCTCCAATTCATCTGCGAAACACCTGAACGCAGGCGCCAAGTCATGAGAAACTTCCTCCGCTGATTGCAGGTGCGGGTTTGAAAGAGACTGATGCCGAAGAAATACGGGTTCAAAGAAAAAGACCAGGTTGTTAACCACATCCTCAACCTGATAATGACCGGGAAGCTGCGCAGCGGCGACCGTGTCGACCGCAATGAGATCGCGCTTGGCCTGGGAGTAAGTCGCGTCCCGATACAAGAGGCACTTGTGCAACTCGAACACGACGGCATCGTCTCCACCCGCTATCACCGGGGCGCGTTCGTCGAGCGGTTCGACGAAGCCACAGTCCTCGAACATCACGAACTCGACGGCCTGCTCAACGGGATTGCGTCAGCGCGCGCGGCCACCAACCCGACCCCGCGGATCCTGGAGCAACTCGATTCACTCATGCGATCGCTGCGCACCGCGAAGGAAGCGCGGGCCTTTTCTGAAATCGCGGGGGAATATCGGCGCACCGTCAATGATGAGTACGCGGGTCCGCGGTTGCACGCCACCATCCGCGCCTCACAAAACCTCATCCCCCGCATGTTCTGGATGACATTCCAGAACAGCCGCGACGACATATTGCCGTTCTACGAAGACGAAACCTCCGCCATCCACCGGCGTGACCCGGAAGCCGCACGGGCTGTGTGCCTCGGTCGCTCCTACTTGATGGGCCAGACCATGCTGTCCGAACTGTTTCGGCGCAGAGTATTCACCCCCACCGAAACCGTTGTTCCCGGAACTCTTCGAGTACTGGCCGGCGCCGAACCGGCCTGCACCGAGCCGTCGATCGTGCTCTGAACGAGCCGATCCGACCACTTCCCGATAGCGTGTCGGGTAAATGAGTGTGTGCGAAAGCCCGCGCGAAATGCGCGGCGCAAAACCGCTCGGACTGGCCGCCACCATCTTGATTGTGTGCAGCCTCATGGTGGCCGCACCCGCGGTGGCCGACAGGAATCAATGCGCGCCGGCCGGTGTGGACAGCGCGACGGCCTTGCCCGCAGATCTGACCGAGACCGGTGCCATCGGCGAAGACAACGACGACACCACGCCCACCGTCGAACCGTTGAGCTCGGTGAATATCGGCGAGTTGGGCCTTGGCACTCCGGGTGTCTTGACCGTAGGCACGTTGTCCGATGCCCCGCCGTCTATCTGCATTGATGCCACAGGCAAATTCAGCGGTTTCGACAATCAGCTGCTGCGTGCCATCGCCGGCAAGTTGGGCCTACAGGTCCGCTACTCGAGTACGGATTTCTCCGGGCTGCTCGCCCAGGTGGCGACCCATCGCTTTGACGTCGGCTCGGCCTCGATCAAAGCCACCGACAAACGCCGACACACCGTCGCGTTCACCAACGGCTACGACTTCGGCTACTACTCGCTGGTGGTGCCGCCTGGTTCGTCGATCAAGATATTCAGCGATCTGGCCGCCGGCCAGCGCATCGGCGTGGTCCAGGGCACGATCGAGGAGTCCTACGTCGTCGACACCCTTCACCTGCAACCGGTGAAGTACCCCGGCTTCGCGACCCTCTATAGCAGCCTCAAGATGCGCCAGATCGACGCCTGGGTAGCACCCTCGACGCTGGCAGGCAACGTGATGAAGCCGGGCGATCCGGCGGTGATTGTTGCGAACGCCTTCAGCCCGGGCAACTTCGTCGCCTATGCCGTCGCCAGAGACAACCAGCCGCTGGTCGACGCGCTGAATTCCGGGCTGGACGCTGTCATCGCCGACGGCACCTGGGCGAGCCTCTACTCCCAGTGGGTTCCCCGCAATCTGCCGCGTGGCTGGAAACCCGGATCCAAAGCCGCCCTCGCCCCGAAACTTCCGGACTTCGCCGCGATCGCCGCGAGTCACCACAGCAAGCCGGTGGGCCCGGCGCCGCCGAAGTCCACGCTGGCCCAACTGCGCGAGTCTTTCTTCGACTGGGACATGTACCGGGAAGCTATCCCCGTCCTGCTCACCGTCGGCCTGCCGAACACAATGATCCTGACGAACAGTGCGCTCGTCATCGGGCTGGTTCTCGGCATGGCGCTCGCGATCGCCGGAAGCTCGCACTCGCGGTGGCTGCGCTGGCCGGCGCGGGTGTACACCGATGTCTTCCGCGGCCTTCCCGAAGTGGTGATCATCCTCATCATCGGTATGGGGATCGGGCCGCTAGTGGGCGGGCTGACTCACAACAATCCCTACCCGCTGGGCATTGCGGCGCTGGGGTGCATGGCCGCCGCGTACATCGGTGAAATTTTGCGCGCCGGAATCCAAAGCGTGGACCCCGGCCAGCTGGAAGCCTCCCGTGCGCTCGGGTTCAGCTACTCGACAGCAATGCGGCTGGTGGTGATCCCGCAGGGTATCCGGCGGGTGCTGCCCGCACTGGTCAATCAGGCCATCTCCCTACTGAAGGCCTCCGCCCTGGGGTACTTCCTGGGCCTGATCG
>Ga0210393_10004444_pt1 | contig 11083 bp, 8 predicted proteins | sample IncBWC27OmetaG_FD_160068 | JGI IMG/M metagenome (GOLD analysis project Ga0210393, IMG submission 160068) | Forest soil microbial communities from Barre Woods Harvard Forest LTER site, Petersham, Massachusetts, United States - Inc-BW-C-27-O ...
GTTTGTTCGGCTTGATTTTGTTTGCGTCATTGGTTCTTCCCGCCCTAGCTCAGAATAAACAACAACATCCCTTCACCTTTGAAGACATGATGGCACTCAAGCGGGTGGGGGAGCCCATTGTTTCGCCCGACGGGAAATGGGTTTTGTTCAGCGCCGTGGACGTCAGCCTGGAGGCAAATACGAAGACGCCGCATGTCTGGGCGGTACCGACCGCGGGTGGCGAAGCGCACGAGATTATTCATGTCCAGGAATCAGATCGGCCGCGCTGGGCGCCAGACGGCAAGCGCTTTTTATTCTTGTCGTCGAAAGAGGGTGGTTCGCAGATCTGGATCGCTGATTTTGATGACACCAAGGGGACGGTGACGGCAACGCATAAGCTGACCTCGATTGCTACCGAAGCCGATGGCCCTCTCTGGTCGCCGGATGGAAAGAACATTCTTTTTGTTTCCAATGTCTATCCCGAGTGCCCTGACGAAGCTTGCAATGCGAAGAAAGTTGAGGAAGCGGAGCAGTCTAAGGTTAAGGCTTTGATTTTCACTCGTCTGCTTTACCGCCATTGGAACGCCTACAAGGCGGGGAAACGTAATCATCTTCTGATTATTTCGATTGACGGTGGAGCGAGCCGCGATCTCACTCCTGGGGATTACGATGTGCCGCCGTTTAGCTTGGGCGGGCAAGACGACTACGCGTTTTCACCCGATGGGCAGGAGATTTGCTACACGTCGAATCACGAGGTGGATGAAGCTCTCAGCACTAACAACGATTTGTTTATTGTTTCGGTAAATGGCGGGACGGCGAAGAAGATCACGGACAATCCCGCGAGCGACTCGTCACCGCTTTATTCGCCGGATGGCAAGTATATCGCGTATCGGGCGCAGGTTCGGGCGGGATACGAGAGCGATCGCTTTCGGTTGATGCTGTACAACCGGCGCAGCGGACATGTTAGAAATCTCACCGAAAGTTTCGACCGTTGGGTGGGAACCTACGCCTGGGATCCCGATTCTTCCAAGATTTATTTCGTCGCGGAAGACAAGGGCGATTCGCCGGTGTATTCGATCGCGCTGGACACCGCGGTCATCGGCGGCGATGAAGGAAACGATACGACCGCCCGTCTTACGAAAAACAACGTCAAGCTGATTGTGCCGGGCCATAATGACGATGTCACCGTGACCCATGACGGCAAGAGTCTTTTATTTACGCGGATGTCGGTGAGGTTCCCGAATGAAATCTTTCGCGCGGCCTTGGCGCAACCTGCGTCTCCGGCTGGCGGCGCAACCGTGTTCGAGTCTCAAGAGGTGTGTACGGACGCGGGCGGAAAGATCAAACCTGAGGGATGCAAGGCCCCACCCGGGGAAAAGAGTGAAGTCCAACTCACCGATCTCAATCATGCTGTCCTTTCCCGAGTTGCGATGTCTCCACTCGAATCTTTCTGGTTCACGGGCGCGAGCGGTGACAAAGTAGAAGCGTTCTTTATCAAGCCGCCGAACTTCGATGCCAAGAAGAAATATCCGGTCAAGTTTCTGATTCATGGCGGGCCGCAGGGCGCTTGGGGGGACGACTGGAGCTATCGCTGGAATCCGGAACTGTTCGCGGCCAACGGCTACGTGGTCGTGATGGTTAATTTTCATGGGTCGACGGGCTATGGCCAGAAGTTCATCGACGCGGTCAACGGTGACTGGGGTGGGGCACCATTTGAAGATCTGATGAAAGGCCTCGATGACGCAGAGCGCACCTACCCGTTCATCGACAAAGACCGCGAATGTGCGTTGGGTGCGAGCTTTGGCGGCTACATGGCGAACTGGATTCTCGGGCATTCGCAGCGCTTCAAGTGCATTGTCTCGCACGATGGGACGTTCAATAACGAATCCGACTGGGGCACTACCGAGGAGCTTTGGTTCGAGGAGTGGGAGCTCAAAGGGCCGCTTTATAACAACCGTGAACTCTATCGAAAATGGTCGCCGCACTTGTCGGCGCTGAATTTTAAGACTCCCACACTGGTCATTCACGGCCAACTGGATTATCGATTGGATGTGTCGGAAGGATTTCAGCTGTTCACGACCTTGCAGCGCCTGAAAGTACCCTCAAAGATGCTTTATTTCCCTGATGAGGGACACTGGGTGCTCAAACCGCAAAACAGCCAACTCTGGTATAAGACGGTGAACGACTGGGTAGATCAGTGGACGAAGAAGTGATCGAGATTTCTGACGATGCGGTATTCTCGTCGACTCACGCACGGTAACGCGAGCGCCTATACTGCCATCTCTATTGCGTCATCGGCCACAGTGATTGCAGCTGAAATGGTAGGCTTTCTGGCCCAGCAGTAACCGCCCCCAGAATTGCCAGTGCGCCCTGAAATCCTCCTGTGGAGGGCTGCATGGTCACCAGGCCGTTCGCGTCGGACGTCACCGACGCCTTCGCCATGCCAAGAATAATCGGCATCGGATTCGTCGTAATGTTCGTATCTCCGCCCGACACAATCGGCGCGTTGTCGGTGGTGCGCCCCAGCAACGACTGGAACAAGACGCTGGCGCCTAACACAGGATTCGCGGGAACCGACGTGGCCGTGACCCGAGCCACAACCGGCTGAAATGCTGATCCAACAGTGATGAGTTGTAGATCGCCGGCCACCGCCTGTAATAGCAGCCCTGAGGGGGGCACCGGGAAGACGTGGAATCCCAGGCAAGGATTGTTGTTTGACCCTACGCAGGCGTTTCCATCTACCTCGCCTGCGAAGTTCGTAAGCTGCAAGGTGGTGCTGGCGTATCCGTTGCTATTTGTGGTGGCGGAAGCAGGGTTCAGCGTGCCGCTCCCGTGATAGAGAGAAAAGTTTACTCTCGAACCATTTTGCGGCGTTCCGTTCGATAGCACCCGTGCGATCAGCGCGAGGTTGACTGTCGCACCTTGCGCGACCGATTCATTTTGTGGGACGAGCGCGATGTCGAACACCGACCCCTCGCAGCCCACGCAGCCTACCAACGTAGTTTGCACCTGCTGAGGGCTGGTGTACGAAGCTGGTGCAAGTTGTACTGTGATAGTCATCGCGCCTGGAGTGAGCACAGTCGCGTAGGCGGAGGCCTGACCGGATTGGTCGGTCAGCATGGTGCAGCTAACACTACCGGCACAGACTATCGGCGTGCCCGTCCCCGGGCTAAAATCCACCGCGGGAGTCGATGTAAAGGAAACCGTAGCTCCGGCTATTGGAGTTACTCCGTCGGGGGCCAGGGCTTGGACTCGAATTGGATTCGGCGCCTGTCCCCCGACCGGCGTCCGAGGGTTCGCCCCCGCGATCAGGCTGAGCGTATCGTTGGGACCCGCGCCGTAGGTCACAACACCGGTGAGTATCGATGTGGCACCCGTCGGCGGATCCAATAGCGTTATGTTCTGCACTCCGTCCGCTTGGGCGTAAGCCGTAACGAACATCTGGTTCGCGGATGCCGCCAGTGGAGGAGCATTCCCGCTCCCGATGGCAACTGCAGTGTTGGCCTGGAATCCATATCCTGCAATCGCGAGAGCCGTGCCACCGGCCACGCTAGCGCGGGTTGGAGTTACGTGGTCGCCGTAGAGCAAGCGCGCGTGATACCGATAGTCTGGGCGTCCGTCACCTCGGATGTCGGCGATTCCGACGCGGAAGCTGGTCGCCTCCAGCAATTCCGCGTTCAGAATCGTCGTCCCGAAAATCGAAGAGTTGAATGCCGATGGCGTGTTCGCGGGAGCCGGAAAAGTTCCCGGGTCAGACAACTGCCACAGGCCAATCACGGGTTGAGCTTCGCTTTCTGAGGGAGCGCTGGAGTCATCCAGGGCGCTCACCAACACGGAAAGAGTACGGTTTGCCTGCCCCGTGAACCAGAAATAGTCGAGGCCGCCGTAAGGGTCCAGCGAGGCTGCCCAATCGCCGGGAACTGGCAGCGTCGCGGGAGAATTGTACGTCGTTGGCCCGAACCAATCAGGTTTTTCGAGGGCACTGCCTTGCATCACAATATCCTGTGGACTGTCGCCGCCCAAGGCTACGTTCACTGTGATGGCTTGCGCCGAGCCCGAAGGCAGCACTTGCCAAGGCTGGTAAGGGCCCACGGTCGGCGACCAGAGGGGATCGAGTGCCTCGACCGTCAATTGGTACTGTGCGTTGTTTCCGCCGTTTGGAATTTGCAACCCCGCAAGATCAAAAAATCCTTCGAGCATTGTGTCATTCGAGCCGTAGCGATTGAACGGCAGGCCCGTGGCATCGTTGAAGCCGGTAACCGTCGTTCCTACATTTCCAGCGAACAGAAAGCCGGAAACGGCGGAAGCCGCGTACGCCCCCGAAGGTAGCCCGGTACTGGGATCGATCCAGCGGGCAACAACATTTACTCCCTGCATGCCCTGGCCCGGTTGTCCGCTCGCGTTCGCGAAATAGACGTTGCCGTGAATGCGGGCAGTGCTTGCGAAAAAGATCGGGCCCGGATATAAGCGCGACAGCGCTGCCTGATCGTCCATTTTCGGCTGGTAGGGGTTGACTCGGCCGCCGTTCGAATAGCATGAGGTAATGGGAACGCAGCTGGGAGAATCGACGGCATGCATGATGCTAAAGCCGACGTAGTCATCGGCGGTCGGTGGGGGATTATCGGTCTGGACGTTGAGGCTCATTTGTGACCAACCCAGGCCCAGCACCCGTCCCAGCACACGCACCAGCCTGTATTCCACATCCGGGTCCGGCAGTTGGACGACGCAGTTTCCGTTGATGACGACCAGCGCGTGCAGAAAATAAGCTGCAACTCCGAAGTTATCGACTCCTCCGTAGACCGCGTTGCTGAAGCACTCGGAGGCATCCCCTGCGCCCTGGCCAAGAAGCGCGTCCGTGACCGTACCATCCGCGTCGTAGACGATGCCTACGGGCGTGGCTGTGGCTGTCGGCATAATGTCAGCCGGCATCGTAATCGTGCCATCGCTGTTACGGTAGACGTTCAAGCCGCTGACATCTTCCGCAAGTTGCCCAGCGTGTGTGACTGACAGCGCGACCGTCGAAATGGAGGTCCATTGACTGAATGCGTCAGCGACCAACGCGTCCCCTTGCGGTCCGGAAACCGTCGCACTGAGGGGACCCTGGTCGGTGTAATAGTTGACTACTCCCTGGGCCCAAGTCAGAGGTGTGCCGGCCGTCCCCGGGTTGAAGTAGCTGGTTCCCGCAATGTAGCGCGGACCGCCTGCTCGCGCCAGTTGCAGGAATGTCAGGAATGTAAGGAGCAGCAGGATTACTGCTGCTCTGAAATAAACGAACCTCAATCCGGGTGTGAATCGCCGTGAAGGCGTCGAGATTTCGGGAGGGCTTCCGGGTAAGCACGACGGCGATCCATCTGCCATCTCCTGCGCACGCGAAAACAAGGAATTTGTCGGCATGGCTTACTCTTCCGCCGAGCGGAGGAAACGGACGAACTCGGTCGGGGTTACACGAGTTCTTCCCCGCAACGAATCTCGAATAGGCGGACGGGGTGCCAGAAAACTAACTCGCCCTGGATCAAGCACTATCTGGCCGTCAGGGCCAATTTTGAAACGGCCCATCGGCCCTCGGACCGGGCTGGTCAACCCTAATTTGCTGGGAGGATAGAGGAACAGCAGAACGCGTTCGCCGAGACGATAACTTTCGCCGGATTCCCATAAGCCGGCCCACTCGCGGATCGCGAGCATCTGTCCCGTGCGAACGCCGCGCACGCCCTGATCGACGTGAAAGTTGATCTCGATGGTAGCTACGCCGTTTCCTTTTGGAGCAACCTGCTGCACTGATTTGACGGTGCCCGCGAAGATGTAGCCCGAGCTTTGGGTCACAGGGCGCGGGGGCTGCTGGTGTACTGATCCGGGCGGGATGACTACTGGGATCACTGGCCGCGTCGGCTGCTCGGCAACCACGAGCGGCGAGACTGGAATCAGAATTAGCGCAACAACAAACACCTTCCAACTTGGAGACCACATGAGCAAGCCTCGCTTCTGAATCGAGGCCAGCCTTTGACGGGAATTAATCAACACTACCACTACGCAAGAAGGATGGCTGTGTCGGCCGTCACACGGATGGTGAGTTTCGCTTGAGGAAATTGCCGCAGCCAATGCGGTACCTTCGCATAAAAATTCCAGTCAAGGTGGTTTACTGCATCAAGAACGAAAGGATCGCATTTGCTGCCACCGAGAACAAAGGTGTGGACCTCGGTGCGTAGAACATATTTCAGCGTAGAAGACAGCCAGCCCGAACGCGAGGCCGAGCCCTTAACAGAAACGTTAGGCATAGCCGTCTCGAGCAGAACGGGGGGCGACAATGGATGGTCGTTGTTCAATATTTTCCCAATATTATCAGAGAGTTGCGGCGCTCTCTTTGGCTCAGCGCAATTAACCCTGGAGTGCGCCGATCTCTCCAGTTCCCGTTCGTAAAAACCATGGGTCACACTTGTTGTTTTCGCTTCATTTCGCTTTATTGTGAATTCTTCTCTTGCCAGAAAGAAAATTCCTGAATATTATTCCTGCTCGTTGACGAAATGTCGGCAAATGACATTCGTTAGCTTGGGTTGAGGTTTTTGTGCATTGTTGTCGAAACTCGCGCCACCACGACAGGCTCCGGAGCTTTGCGCCGTTTTCTTGACGGACGGCGCAGAACTCAGGAGCCTTTCTTGTTGAAACAAGTTCTCGGCTGCATGCAAGTGAAGACCGTTTCGTCCACATGCTTTGAGGGGGTAAGAGACACGCGCGCGCTTCAAGAAGAATGTGGAATTTTTAATCTTAGCAGAGGCGAAAGGAGTTCATTGTGAGAGAGAAGGGTACAGTAAAGTGGTTTAACGGGGCTAAAGGATACGGTTTTATCCAGCGGTCCACTGGGGAAGATGTCTTCGTTCATTTCTCCGCCATCCAGGAGAATGGTTACCGCACGCTGAACGAGGGCGAAACCGTGGAGTTTGATCTGCTGAAGGGCCCCAAGGGGTTCCAGGCGGGTAACGTAGTCCGCGCCTGACAACCTAAAGTCAGAATTCGCCAAACCCTCTCAGTATTCCCCTGGGAGGGTTTGTTGTTTACTTCCAAACCTACCTCAGGGACCTTCACCCCCGCTTAGCGTTTCATCGGACTTGCCTACCAGCGAAAGAAGAACAGAAGTTTCGCCCGTTCGAAACCCGCAGCCCCCGTCGAACCTGGCTCCGCTGTTGGCTTTCATGTTTACGTTCCCGCCCTTACGCGGTCTCGGACTTCCGTAACTTTGGCGGCTACTGGGTTCTTGTTAACCTCGCAAGGAATCTCAGCGGCGGAGAGGCGCATGCTAATCCCGGTCGATCTTGACCTGTTTACTTTTTTTTATACCGTAGGTGTGATCTTATTCGGAAGCCTGCCGCGCCTCCGAAAGAATGCTCGTGCTATCCCTTTGCAGTACCAGTTTGAGGAGTTGCCGCCCCAAGCGCTGTCCGAAGCGCAATCGAAATACCTCGCATCCTACGATAAAAAACTCGCAGCGATGAACTACTCGCCGGTGAGCACTTTCCATTCGATTAATTTCGCGAAAGCCTTGATACGCAGCTACAGCAACCCTATGGAAACCTCTCGCTGCGTAGTGATCATTCTCGCTACTACAGTCAAGGTTAAGGGAAAGCCATCCGTGACAAACTCCTGCACGATGGAGTTCATCACCAGATTTTCTGATGACAAGATTCTGATCACGCGCAATGCACGCCTGAAATCCGTTATGGATAATCCGGATTTTCGGATCGCACAAGATTGTCCAAGCGTAACCGAACCATCAGAATTGAAGAAAAAGCACGACGCCCGCGCTGCCAGCCTGAGCTGCCCGGTGCCGCCAGCGGCCGACGCCGCCAGTATTTTCAAGGAGGCCAATCGCGAGCACGAGCGTTTCTCCGCCTACCAGCTCGCGCGAGGAATCTATCGCATGCATCCCGATGGAAACGGCTACGTTTTGTCGGACAAAACGTACCGGCGGGGCATTCGAAATTTTCTCAATCCCTTTGCTCACCGCTTCTCGCTCCGGTCCTTCTTGCCTGCGGCGCTGGCCGGGGTCGCGTTGCCGGTAATCGGTATTCTCATGCTGGCGCCTAAAGCAGCAGATGCTGCGCAAGCGACTGGTTTCCCACCTGTGATCGCCTCGGACATGATGACCTGTGCCTGTTATTTAGTGGCCGGGGCGCTAGTCGGATATTTTCTTGAGCGGCACACGTTCGTATGGGCATTTCTAATCACTTACGTGGCGGTACACGTGGTTGTGGGTCCGTCTCCGCAACCGCTTCCGTACAGCTTGTTCGCTGGTCTTGTCGCGCACGCCGCCGCAAGGGGAAAAAGACGGAGCGGAGTGGTACTCCAGCCGCAACCAGCGAGATAGTTGTCTGTTTCAGTGCTCCCGCGACCCGCATCTATTCGAGTTCCACGGAAACCAGATCGCCATCTGCTGTTCCACCAGCTCTGTAATTGACCGCGACGGTGCGCCCCTTCCATTCACAGGAAAAGTCGTCGGCGCCCATGACCATCAGCGATTTGTAATTGTCAGTCCGGAGCTTCAGCACTTTGGCTCCCCCTGAAACAGTCAAGGTTGCCGACGGAGCGCGCGAGCAATCGACGGCAATTATCTTTCCCTTCAGAAATTGGATTGGACGCTTGTCGGGCTGCGGAGGCGCCGGAGGTTGTTCCGGCTGATCGACACTGACCTCATCGGATTGAGGACTTTGGGCTTGCGCCTTGGGCTGCGTTGCCGCCGGTGTCTTCGCGGTCGAGGAAGATGGAGTTGCTAGAGACGCGGGCGACGAAGACGGCGGTGCCGCGCCTGCAGGCTGCGGCTTAGTTTCCGCTTGCGGCAGCACGCCATACTTCTTCAACATGGGCAAACCTTCCAGTTGCTCGGTTGCGGATTTCGCGATCTGCGGGTCCGGACTGGTCTTGAGCCGCTCAAGTAACGCGGTAGCCGCGTCCCAGTTTTTTCCCGCCATGTAGATCTGCGCCATGTTCAGCAAATAAGTCTGGTTTCGGGGCGCGAGTTGGATGGTTGCCCGCATCGAATCCATCGCGGCGTGGACGCCACCGCCCTCTAATTGCGCCATGGCCAACATGCTGCGAGCCTGGACGAATTCGGGATCCCAGTCGACGACCAGGCGAAGGTCCTGCATCACATTGGGAAGGCCTTCTGTCGATCGTCCAGCAGATTGCGCCGCCCGCAACCGCACCAGCGCCAGGTAATAATGTAGCCACGGATCCTTGGGGTTGAGCTCTGCTCCCTTGTTGAATTCTTCAACTGCGCTGTCGAATTCCTTCTTCTGCATGTCCGCCCAGCCGAGCGCGCGACGCGCGACCACGTTGTCGGATTTTGGTTGGCCTGTGATCGACTCCAGCTCCTGTACAGCCTGGTCGCGATGCTCAGGCACACGAACAGCCATTTCCGCCAGCAACGCCTGCCCTTCCGCAAATGGAAGCTCTTGATTGCTGCTGCCAATCTGGTCGGACGGAGCCAAGCCAAGCAGCGGACTCGCCCCAGCATTCCCGCTCTGGGCCACGGTATGGAAGTAATTCTTGACCGCGTCCGCAAATTGGCCTGAACTCATGCCATACGCTTTCTGGATCGCTTCCTCGAACGCGAGATGCTGGTTCTCGACTAGGTCGAAGTAAGTGCCGGTCTCCGGGAGCTTGTTTTGGCTGAGCAGGTAGTGCATCACGATCCACGACTCGGCGTAGAACATGGTATGACGCGAGCTTTCCTGAGCAGGCATCGCACGGGAAGTGGCGAATAAGTCAGGGATCGCAAGCCATGCAGTAGTGTTCAGCAGTTCCGTGAACGAGTCCGGGTCTCCGCCAATTAGTACTTGCTTGTTGTCGAAGCGCAGGCTGGAGAAGTATTCCGCGAAGCCTTCGTCGAACCAAGCCTGCGTCGGAGGGTAATTACAGTTGAGGAATACCAAAGCAAAGTCGCGCGATACCGCTCGCCAACTCTCTTCTTTCGACAGATTCAGTACGAAGTAGTTGCGGTCCTCACCGGGAATGAAAAAGCCAGTGCCGATCCCCTGCCCTTGCCGGCTGGGCACGACTTTGCTGTATTCGTCATCGTTTTTGAGCGCGATAATGTCGATCGGTTCCGACATGTTGATCCGGCTTCGCGCCAGCAGTTGGCCGAACACAGCGCGCATTTGTTCGAATCGCGCGGCCACGCCGTGTCCCTTGATATCGTCCGCATCGGTCACCAGGGAAAAGTGGCTCGAATTGACGCGGATCCAATGAGACTCGTCAGAACGCGCAGGCGCAAGTGAGGCGCGGCAGAGCAGAAGCACGACAGTAAGGAAGACGAAACGTAAAGGAAGAGAACGGATGCGAAGCGTCATGGCCCGTCGCGAAGCTTGTCAGACAAGAGAATGCTACCACGCTGCAGAGATAGAAGATTCGCGCCACACGAACGGAAGACGACCGGAAAGTGACAATCCCAAACGTGGCTTATGGCTAGTTGCTACAGGAACGGCGGCGAAAGTTATAATTCCCGCATGTCATTTCTGCGCTATCTCATGCTGCTGGCTCTCATCGTTTGGCTGGGAGGCCTCATCTTTTTCGCTTTCGTTCTTGCGCCCACAGCCTTTTCCGTATTACCCACTCGGCATCTGGCAGGAACATTAGTCGGACGTTCCCTGGGCGCGCTGCATTGGATGGGCATTATCTCCGGCATCATCTTTTTCGCGAGTTCGATTCTTTACAACCAATTGACCAAGGGCTCGCCCCATGTATTTGCCGCTCGCAATCTGCTCATCTGCTTGATGCTTGCGCTAACCCTGATCTCACAATTCGGCATCATTCCACGCATGGACACGCTTCGAGCGTCAATTGGCGAAATCGACTCGGTCCCTCCCGACAATCCGGCGCGCATGCAGTTCGACGCTTTGCATGTGTGGTCCATGCGAGTCGAAGGCGGAGTATTTCTGCTGGGGCTAGTGCTTGTGTATTTGACAGGTTCGCTTCTAGCTACTAGCGCCTAGGTTTTAAGGCGGATCTGCTTCAATCGATTTTTTGGAACGTCGCTTCATCATTTATCCTCACAAGGCTAGCTAGAAGCTAGCAATTAGAAGCTTCCTTATGAAAACTGGCATTATTGGCCTGCCTC
>Ga0210393_10004445_pt1 | contig 11083 bp, 14 predicted proteins | sample IncBWC27OmetaG_FD_160068 | JGI IMG/M metagenome (GOLD analysis project Ga0210393, IMG submission 160068) | Forest soil microbial communities from Barre Woods Harvard Forest LTER site, Petersham, Massachusetts, United States - Inc-BW-C-27-O ...
TTTTTTTTGGGGGGGTGGGATATTCAGACTATCGGGGCTCTCGCAGGGCTCACAGACGCGCTTGAAGACAACGTGAAGGCGGGCCTCCGGACTGATCCACGCAGGTGCGCTGTCAATTCACTTGCTCAAGGTTTGATGCCCGCCAACGAGCAGAGGGACTCGCTCCCGCGTGGCCTCTTTCCCAGGGCTGTCAACCCGGAAAACATCAACGACATCATCGCTCGCGGGAAGGCGCTTTGGAATTCCATCTACGAGCCGCACGACATCAAGCTGCACGAGAAACTCGCGTCGTACCACCCCGACCTGATCTGTACGCCCCTTTCTTCCCTTCCCCCTGACCGATGCGGAAGGAGGTGCACGGTGTCTCTACGCCCGTGCCCCCCCGCGCGCGCACACACATACACACATACACTTCCTCTTCCCCGATCGTGATCTTCCTTCATGGTTGTGTTGTGGCTTCTGCGAGCCTCGATGGTGGTGGCGTGCTCACAGATATCCCCTTTTGCAGCGTTCGTTATCCAGTCATATGGCTCTGTGCTGTCGCCGCTTCCCGGAGCGAATGAACAAGGCAACCTCAGCCGCACGTTAGGATCCGTCGTGGGCGTCGCTTGCCTGCGCGCCGAAGGCCGCGTTGGGCCGCAGCTCACAAGCCATGTTTTCGGCTTGCTCAAGGCGCGTAAAACCGAAGGCCTCAGCGAAGAAGACCGCTGGCTTGCGAGCGACGAGGGAGCTGAGTGGGTGATCCGAACCGTGGATACCCTTTTGGATGGGATCATTCCTGAGCGGAGGTGATCCCCAAGAAGCCTAATTGAAGGGAGCCTCGCGCCCATCATGTCGACCTTGTCTCTTTTGAAATTGTTATTCGCACACGAGTCCCATGTCGTTCCTGAGAGGCGCATCAAGAAGCACTTCAAAAGGTTGCACATGTGGGAGACCGAACAACCTGCACCTGAGGCGTGTTTTGAACACGCTACTCCGGGCAGGCTCTGCCAGGGGTTCGACCGGAAACTCACGCGAGTGGATGTTTCTCGATGGAACGTGATGGAGTTGCGACCTTACATATGCAGCTAAAACACGAGAACATGGAGAAATGCCAAGATAAGTAATTGCCCCCACGCGACGCCGTCCACAATACATTGCTTAGGGTAGCCTCTTTAAATTAGTTAAGAAGACAGTCCAATATCGAGATGTTTATCAAAGGTTGAACGCCGAAGCAAACCTATACAGCATCGCGGTCACAGTGACAGTGTCCATAAGCGGAGGATGCATCTATTACATTCGGTCCGGGTCAGATTCGTTGGTGTTTTGAAATACTGAGTGGACATACCACGACCCCCGCGCCAGCCGACCGGACAAAGTGAAGTTCCGCGTAGACATCCCCAAGTCCTTGATAGCGGGTTGGCCGAGTGGGGCGAACGAAGGCGATCACGTTGTTATTAGGATCTTGTAACTGGGGGAATATGTGATCAGGCGTCCCTCATATGATATTCTTGGGAGACCCACCACAATATCCTGGCTCGTGGTGCTTGGTCTCCATCTGTATTGGAAACCGTCGGGGCCGTTAAACACTCTCGAGTTCTAGTTTACCCATGTCAAATGGAAATGAAATCGAGACAAACTAAAAAACGCACAGGCAGTCTTGGGTCTCGGCGGACCAAGTCGGCCATAGGAAGGTGGTTCTGTGATCAAAGGGGAGCGTAAGAAAGACGTCAAACGATAAATTTCCTGGAAGTGAAGGCCTGACCTTCCCGATGACAGCGCGTCCGAGACCACCACCCGGAGCCCACTCTAACTTGGCCACTCGATCCTCCTTGTTCGCACGGATCGCACGCCAAACAGTGGTTGTGCTCTGGCCCTGCGCGTTGGTCTCGGTCTGATAAAGTTAAATCAGGGCCATCGGAGTACAGCGATGCCGATGATACATACTTGGAATCGGTAGACGACGCCAAATGGACTGAAGAGTTGGCTCTGTCGGGGATCCTGAGATGTCCAGGAGAGTACATCGTTCGGGTTGCCGGCCATGGAGATGAAAGTAGATGGGGATGGAGGTGGAGGTGGAGAAGGCGATTACACTTGTGTGTGGTCTGAGGAACTGGGAAGACTGGTGCCATCCGGCGAGGGATTTTTATACGGGCCCCGGGAGGGGACATACTCATGCACACGGGTGATGGTGAATTCGATCGAAAACGTGGACACAGTGACCGATAAAGCTGAATACAGGACTCGCAGCGTGTTGGCACGAGAAGTAGGCTGGCAGACGTGTCCAGGAGCGTTGTTTCATTGGAGCAGTCTCCGAATCCGCATTCAGGTCATGACCACCTTGATCGGAAAGCAACACGAGGTGCAGGTAAGCGCCGAGCTTGGGAGGCAGAATGCCAACAGTTACATCGCCTGCACACAGCGTGATGAGCCCTGATTACGACAATGGTGAGGACGATGATAACTGGCAGAACGACGGAAAAAAAAGAAAAATAATATACTGACCACGTAAAAGAAAAAAAATCGCGGTGAGCTCGCCATGGCTGAGTGGGGAAAAAAGAATAAATTACTCACCGCCTAGAAAGCGACCTCTAACACGAGGCGGCGGAGAGCAAAAACGAGAGGAAACGGATATGGCAAAGTGGTGCGGGAGCCTGGCGACACCTGCGGCTCCTTCCCCGGGTCGTGTCTCAACTCAAAGAGCGTGTAGACAGCGTGTCAACAATACCTTGAACAGCACAAAGGCGAGGCGTGATAAGGAAGATTCTTCCCGGCCTGTATGTCCAGCGCCCTCCGCCGCCGCCGCCGCCACTGCCACTAGTGCGGCCGCAGCCGTCCAGGGCGATGTGGGATGAATCACCCACGGCTGAGAGAGCAAGCCCCATCAAGCCCGGGAGTGATTCCTCTAACCTGCGCAGCAATCCGACGTGTCCGCGGCTCTTACTTCGATCTAGGGAACGAAATCGATCATCTTTTCTCCCCATATCAGCTCAAGCCTCTAACACGGCATTCCGACCCGGGGTACAACGTCCTGCAATTGCGATTCTACCGAACATTCACAAGCTCCGGGACATTCAAACCCAAGAAGTGCTGCCACCAGCATAAACAGCCAGGGCAGATCAACGCGGCGGAGAATCATCCACCGGCAACCCGCGCGTCGGGGTCGAGCTTCGCATCCATCCCTGGGGCCCGGGATCAGCATATCCCGAGGTGGACGGGCAGAAGCGCACTCACAAGTGAAGAGGAGCCACAAGAGCGCCCAAAAATTCACGGCACGACCTGCACGCCTAGCGTTCGAGCCGAACCGATGATGGTACTTGCAATCGCCTCAAGCCGCAGATGCCTCAGATGTTCATCGGCAGCTTTAATCTTTGCAATCTCGTACACGTGTTTGAGGCTGACCGTCCCCATTGTCTCGTGGCCTGGTCGGCCGGTTCCCTTCTCCATGCCTGCTGCCTTTTTCAGAAAATATGACACCGTTGGGGTTTTCGTGACGAAGGTGAAGGATCGATCAGGCTGGATGGTGATCACGGTGGGAATTGGGACTCCCGGGGAAATATGGGCAGTACGAGCATTGAACTCTTTGCAAAAGTCCATTGACCGAACACCGCGAGCCCCGAGAGCGGGGCCAACAGGAGGTGTCGGTGCCGCCTTGCCTGCAGCGATGAGGAGGCGCTGTCGACAGGGTCTGGCTGAGATTGAATTGATATAGGAGAAAAGGATGCACGCACGACGAGCTGTGGCTTTGCTGCAGACATACCTGCTCTGCTCTGCTTTGAGAAAGAGAAAGAGAAAGGCAAGGGTGACGATCACGTGAGGATGCCGCGGAGTGCCCTTGTGACTTGAGTTTTCGGCGGATTGATTCACCGCTCGGTGTTGCCAATTGAACCAATTGAACTATCCTCCTGCTCGGGCAAACACGCCTTGGCCTTGAGTTCCAGCTCGGATCTCAACGTATGTTGACGACCGGTCGATGGCTATGGCCAACTTTTTCCATCCCTGAAAAACCCCTCTGCGCGATCTTGGTCCGTCCCGCGTTCCGTCAAAACGACCAAACGACTTGCGCGCCCGACGATCTACCGTCGGGCGCGTGTCGTCTTTGGTTCTTTTCCCGCGTTCACTTTACTCGACGTTGTGGCACGAGGTAAAGTTTCATGTGGACAATGTGGGCATATCGCCGTTATACAGGTCAAAGGCGTGTTCGGGCGTCCTGCCAGTCGAACTCGACTCGATTGGAAACATGTACCAGGGATCGAGCTTCGGTGCAGACGTGCGCCAAGTCCGGTCTTCGCTCTGCTCTGCTGTCCTTCTGGATATTAACATTGTGACGTAAAAGCCATGCTCCCTTTTATCGATGATGACGACGATCGCGCACGACACGACGGTTGAGATTTGTGGTGCGATGGCCCTCGCGTGCGACGCGTTCTCCTATCTACTTCCATCAACAGACCGTGTTCTTCCAGTTTAGGTATCTGCTTATTTCGTCTGCGCCTTCGCTTGGGTTAGCTCAAGTCTCCTGACAGTCAGGAGCCTCCGTTCGCCCTCCCCGCCGTAGCGGCCTGCAGGTGATAGCAGTAAATGTCCGTGTTTAAATTAAATCACGCACCTCCTTTTGGCACCCAGCAGCGGCGGGCCTGATGGCACACACCATTGGCTCCTCTCATGGCCACCACGCATATTCGTTGCGTCGCGCTTGTTACTAAGCGATTGGTTTCCCCTGCCCGCATCAATATCAGGCCTCGCCCCACTTGCACACCATTTCACTGCTATCTTATGTCGATTTGCGGCGACACAACGCCGCAACCAACATCGAAAACCCCAAATCCTACTTGCCGTGTTGTGATAGAACGAATTTTTGCCCTGACCCACCGCCCTGCACATTCAGCGTTTGTCGTCACCTCCATGTGTTATCGGCAATTGAATGCCCCTACATCCGTTTCACACCAGCCAGCGAGTGATACGCATGCCACGAGCCTGAGGGAGCTAAACCTCCTTTTGTTGTTGATCATCTCGTCTCCGCTTGTGGGAGCCGCCGGTTTGAAATTTGATTTTGGGCATGATGAATACGCATTTGACTTCGACCGACCTCTCGCGAACCGTCAGACCTCGCGGCTTCCTGTCGGCTGTCGGATCGTGTCCTTTTTCGTTGCAATTTGCAAGCTCCGTAACTTTTTCTAACCGTGAACCTACCATTTCGAGGGGTGGCATGTGCCTCCTGTCCATGTATTCTGCTCCTAGCCAGGCGCCAAACGAACACGCGCGAAATGAAAGGCATAACAGGCAGTCTGCAGAAGGCGGCTTGGCTCAAGTCGGAATTCGAATCCCATCCGATCAAGTAGTGGACGATGCCCCGAGCTCGAATTCAATTGCGAGAGGTCCACTCACTGATCCGTCATCACCAGATGCAATAACTCCCTCTGCAGGGGACACTCCACGTCAAATCTTTTCCTCCATTCGACGTTCGGGTGGGATGATAGGGGAGAATTTTCGTTTTGTTCCTGCGCCGGCTGGGCTCTGCTATACCCACTGGCACATATCTGATCGGCGATCCCGCACTTTTGCCCATCCCCAGAGGCCCAGGGGGAAGTGACGATCTCTGGTGCATCGTATCAGGAGGCTCCACGGTATCATCATCAGTTAAGAGGCGTTCATCTCGGATATCACATATATTCACTCGCTTGGCCGAATGATCGGTCTGTCAGCACAGATTTCCAGATACGATAACATCAACAAAGGTGCGTTGCGTGCCACAATATGCGATTATGGTTGACCCAATCACACGTTTGCACTTCTCTAAAGTGCTAAACTTGGTCCAGGAAATAAGCTAATGGTCGTACGGACTTACTTGCAAGGTAACACGTTGGGGGCCATTCGTCTGCTGCGACTATTAATGACCTGAGAAGTACGAGCGCCCATCCCGACCACCTCATGAATGAAAACCGGCGGGCGAGGCGCGCATCACCTTGCCTTAACGGATTGCCACGTGTGTCAATTGCGCCCCGCAACCGCGTTTATTATCAATACCAATACATCTATTCCGCCGGTCGTTGGGATCAGCATCAGTAACCATAGTCGTGCTCCCTCAGAAGGATATATCCACGTTGCTTGACTCGAGTCACGGTCAGGGCGCCCTGAGATTAGCCCCTCTAAAAGATTCAGGCTTTCGGTGATCGGGCGGATTCGGCTGATGGGTGGCAACCCTGTCCTCGATGCTGAAGCCTGTCGTCTAGAGAGATTGCTGGTACTTGGCCAACAGTCATCCTCCATGGGTGCCCCTTTGAGAGCTAGGGGTAGTCGCAAGGCGCGAAAGCTGTACGGATGAAACCTTTACCTGGGGAGTGGAACGATCGCCCTCGTTGTCTCGAGACGCTGCTTCCGGGAAGAAGATGTTAGATTGCGTGCCGTAGGACGCTGAGATACACAATCTCTATGCCGCTCCCAAAAGAAGGTCGACTGGTCCGGATCCGTTAGGGCTTGGCCAGGCGTGGTTGTGGGGCCCGCTTGGATTGGATTGGTGGCATCCGAGTCCTGTAGAAAATGAGTTATTCCCATATTATTTCCGCGTTCACATGATAAGGACTCGGACTTGGGAGGACTTGGCTGACATGGTTTCAAAATCTGAACGTTGTTACTATCATACACACGATCACTCCAGACATACCACGCTAGCGCGGTCTTCTCTCCCCTTCGTGTAACAGAAGCGCCTTGATCATTGCCGAGGGTTCTAAGGCCGTCAAGAGCTTTCCCTGGATGAGGGCTCTTCACCACGGAGGCTGCCATGTGGCATCGATGAATGAACGTTAATGAACACTTGGGATGTGACAGGCTGCCGCATTGGCTTTTGCCTAGTCGTATACGGCTCCGCTGTCAGGTCATTCTCGGGATTCTGAATCTTCGGGAGGTTCTCTTGTGGCAAGGGTCGAAAGGCAGCGCCGGTTTGGCTTGGTCTGTGACGATACGAGAGAATAAAAAGTTCGTAATATTTACACTCATTTCCAAATATCGAATCCGATGACAGCGGCATTCTGATCCCGCAGTCCCTAATAGAAGATTTACAACCAAACGAGGTGCGGCTTTTGCGCAAAGCGACCACGACCACCGCAGTTCCCAGAGTTCGCGCCTCTGACCTCTCGGGTGAATAACTCTCAATCAGCCATCCAGCTGTACGATCGAGCTCGGGGAAACCTTCCAAGGCTCCACCTGCCAGCGCTAGCCGGACACAAGAGGCAGTGTTCTCAGGGGTCAAAGGTCTGGACTCGACCCAACAGTAGACAATCACAAACTGCGGCGTGTCAATCACTCTACTTCGTCCTCTCTACCACCAGTGATAGGGTCGAAGTTATTTTCATCCAGCTTTGGTTCGCCAGTGGAACACACATCACCCATGACTAGCTCTCCGTGCCCATCCCATAGTGACGGAGTTCGACACTGGGATGCGCATGGGAAGCTAGTCAAGAAGTCTTCCCCTGGACGATTCACAAATACCCAAGCCAGGTCTATTCCTCCCTATCTCCTCATGCATAGATACCGTCACCCAGCTGGATGGAACATTCCAGCCTCTTCGTATGGCCACCCTCGAGAGGCCCCTTGCAGTTTCACCCACGTCTTAATCAGGATCTCTCTCACTAGCCTCCGAGTCGTCCCGCAAGGCGCTTTTCCGAGACTTGTCAAAGAAAAAACGCTCCGAATTTCTCCCTCAGACAAAACTGCCACGGGTGCCTGTTTGGTAAGAATCGTGACGCCCCGGGGCAGCTATATTTGATGGTGATTTCAGTCATTGCAAAGAAAAAGGATTGTTAATATCCCCGGGTAACCCTCACTTCGATAATCACTTGTATTCTCATCTCATCTGAAACACCTGCCGCCCCTACGACCCCTGACCAGTTGTATTCCTCTTGGATTATGACTTCGGGAACATCAAATACGTTGCTGACGTCCGACTGGAGCCCCTCTACACCCAGCTTAGAGCCACGATATTTATAGCACCATCAGAAACAGGTAAGACGTTCGGTGCTTCTGGACCTGATCATGCGATTCAAGTCACTGGAACAGCCCCTTATTTAATCTGGACAGCTGGACTTTCGTTCTGTCAGAGAAGACGAACGCCATCCCGTAGCCAAACGAGGAAAGACATAGATGTGGCTGTTTGGTCCCCAGGCAGGACTTGCACGATAGCGGGTTTGCTGAGTTAATCGCCATATACCAAGATGGCATATCACTGTTCCTAATCCGTTTGTCCACCGACTGGTGTGAAAGCCTTTTGCGTCCTCTCTGGGGTCCATTGTCGCCCCCACCCAACCCTCGGATGAACTGATGAATAACGCATGGTTGATACTGCTGTTTTCCGGCTGGTATGTCGAGGTGTCCAAGCTCGAAACAAGCGAGGGCAAAACGCTTGTTGGGAAGACGGGCATGAATGTCCGGAAATCGAGGTTCACTGCATCCAGCGAAACACGATCCATCTCAAGTGCCTCCGCTCCTCGGGGGAGAGTACTCCAGAAAGAGGTTCTAGAAAAGCACGACCTGTGTAATGATCCACCACCCCCGCACACGGCTTTCACGGAGGTCCCCACATCTGTTTGTTTTGGCCGATCAGATCACGGATTCGCGAGGGAGCCTTTGGTGCTCCAGTGGTGCCCCTCTGCGGAACGAGCCATATATGAATGCGAACGAGGGTCGGCCGTATTGTCCATCAAGGTATTTGTCTTTAAGGTGGGTCGTGTCCTCGTCGAGGACGCTGAACTCCGCCTTTTCATATTATCATATTTGCACCACGCCGTTTCCGCACCGCGATGATACTCTCTGATCTTATTTCTGATAGGGTGATCCGACTGTATTGCAGGATGCATATCATTATGAACCATTGGAGGGACTACAGTGTGTACCCGAAGGGCTAGGACCAAAAGGCCCGATTTCGTCCTCTCCGCGCCTGCAGAAGCTCCGTAAAAGGTTCCGTCCATGTGCAGGGGGCTGATCTATCATCAGAAACGCGTGCCAGTGCGCATCATCGCCGATTTCGCTCGCGGAATCGACAGAATCACTTGTTCAAAAGGTCCCGCCGATGCGTCTCGGATCCTCGTTCCTTCTCTGTAGTGCTGTAGTGGCGTCACAGATGATTGGTCGTGCGTGTTTTAATAGGAGAATCTTATTTGAGTTATCCTCGAACGGACCCACGGCGAGTCTGGACTGGACTGCGGCCAGTGGCGAACATCAGATGGTGGTGCTCCAGTCTAGAATGAGCACCTCGTAATTCGGCGATTGTACGCACAGATTATTTGGAGCTGTCGGCATGGCATCCACGCGGCAGGGCCAGCCGCAATCACTGACCGAACCTGCCTCATTCGATCAATTATGCTCATGCGCTCATGCTGATGCTCGTGCCTCGTGCGCGCGATGATATTGATCCCTCCCACACACCGCCGGCACCCAACGGCCCGGTCTATCACCACCGTCGATGACTCATTAATGCCGATGATGCCAGCGCCGCGTGCTATTCGCGTGTCTATCACTTCCTCAGTTCCTAAGGTACATCAATGAGCTCGGTCGGACGTTCTCGTCGTCGTGAACTGGTAGAGGAAGCTTACAAACTCCAGGTCAAAGCCGGGCTGATGGCAAGTCACATTCCTTCAGTTTGACCCGACTGGTCGTCGCAAGTGCAGACCGCCTCTCATTCTCTTTTCCCCTTTACCCGTGACTATCTATGCTTTTTCCCCCCACTCGTATTCATATCGCCGTGGACAGGGCGCGGCGCAATATGGCGCATTTGGTCTCGGGTCTGCAATTTTCGCGCACCGTGTATGGCCCGCTTTCCAGTCAGTTCTGCCAAGCTTTCCCCTTCTGCCCCCCCTTTTTTTCCCCCAGTGAATGACTTGACCGGTTACCGGTTACCTGTTCTCGCCCAGACGCCAGACTCTCGCATTCAAGGGGTTTCTGGTATCCATAAGTTAGTCACCACGCAGTGAACTTCCTACTTTGCCCTAATTCCCCTTTGTCCTTTCCTAGTTACCGTCTATGGCCTTATATCCGGTGCCGATACCGCGTTGCTTTCTCACGAGAACCAGCAACGCATGACAGAGAACGACCTGCGGCGAGAGGCACGCATTGATCTTGCGCGTCGCGGGCTTGTTGCCACTGAGTCACAAATCATGAAATGGAGGGACGAACACAAGCGGTGAAGCCGGTGAAGATTCCTGGCGAATCCTAAGCAAAATAGACGCAAATATGTATTGGTATTGATATGGTGACTTGTGATTCTATTCTACACAGCATGTGCTCTCATAAGACCTATGATACGTAATGGCTGGGAGAATGATGTTCATGAATGACAAAACGACAAACAAGATTGACTGCAGAATAGCGTCCAATTATTGATAGTGAATTCGTGAAACGCAGGGCACGGGACGTGTTGGTGGCCTGGGGTCTAGTGGGCAACTTGGCGGTATGACGTGGGTTGAAGTGAATCAGTAATCTGAGTTGGAGGGCGTGGAGGGGGTCCTGGGTGATAGAATGGTTGCTGTCCTCCCTGCATAGTAGATGTCGAGGAGGTTAAGTACTGTTGTTCAGACTGAGGGCTAGGCACCTGTGCGGGGGGTATAGGTAGATTTGTTGTTGTTGTTGTTGTTGTTGTTGTTGTTGTTGTTGTTAGGTATTATTCGTTTGGTGGGGGGGATAGTCGTAGGCAGCCTGAGGGCGAGAGAGCTACTGGCATTGCAGAGGCCTTTGCTGTTTAAGTTGTCGTCGTCTTCGCGATCAAGCGCGTTGATTGAACCACAATACCGACCGTCCTTGTCCCCGACCACCATCACGTTTGGCGGTCCAGCGATCATTGCGTGAATCGTAACACCGGTTGATCTCTAAAAGCAGGCAGGTTAACGTTGATGTTGGCCGCGAGGCAATGTTGTAAATATTACTACAGTACTATTACTTTAAATGCGTGAGTTTCGACGTTATTGGACACGCGCGTGCTTACAAATCAAGTGTGGTTTGAGTATTTACGCCACTACTTAGTCGTCATAAGTTGACCTCTAAGTTGACAATAAGCAGACTTGGCTTATCCGTCCTTGCCCGTCGTGCACCAACACCGGATACCGCGCAACGCAACGTC
>Ga0210393_10004448_pt1 | contig 11081 bp, 13 predicted proteins | sample IncBWC27OmetaG_FD_160068 | JGI IMG/M metagenome (GOLD analysis project Ga0210393, IMG submission 160068) | Forest soil microbial communities from Barre Woods Harvard Forest LTER site, Petersham, Massachusetts, United States - Inc-BW-C-27-O ...
TGGAATCCCTCCCTCTCCGCCACGGGCACAAGAAACCCAGCAAAATCAACAGGCCATTGATTGCCATAGGCTTTTTGCCGCCCGATTGGTACACACGGGTGGTACACATGGCCCTTTCGATGAGTCGTCCCTGGAAGCATCCTGACAGCGGATTTTATTGGTTCCGGAAGCGTGTTCCGGATGATCTTCGCGACCTTCTCGGGAAGCGCGAAGAGCGCTTCAGCTTGGGCACTCGCGATCCGATTGAAGCGAAGCGGCTGCACGTTCTTAAGCTAGCCGAAGTAGAGGAGCGTTGGTCGAATTTGCGGGCTGGCCAGCGTCCGTTGTCGCTGGACGATGTCGCGCGACTTGCTTCCGAAATTGGTGATCAGCTTCGACGCCAGCTCGAGGCGGATCCTTACCAGCCTTTACGATGGGATGTCGAAATTGGCGCTCGGCTCTGGACCGCATCTGACACGCGGCAATTCTACACGGACGTCACCGAAGCGCTGAGCCCAGCCGACCGGAAGCGGCTCGACCAACAAAAGATATGCTACGTGCTTGTCGATGAGCGCCTAAGTGGAAGAGGCGTAGCTGCGCACCACGAGGATCGGGAACGACTTGCTCGCGCGACTTCACTCCAGGTGCAGCAGATTGTTCAGAACCACGAAGCCTACTTACTCGGCAAGCAGGATGTTCGGGCGGGTAGTTGGGAGCCTTTGAAGCTTCGGGTACCGGCGAAACCGCTAAACTTTGAAGCGGTCATCCAAGGTTGGCTCGTAGAAAAGAAGCCAAACGAAAAGACGGAATACACTTGGCGGCGTGTAATGACGGAGCTTTCGGAATTCGTCGGTCACGATGATGCGCGCCGAGTTAACGCGGACGACCTTGTGGGCTGGAAAGCAGATCTCCTTGCCAAGGGGCGGGCGCCCAAAACCATTCGCGACAGCAAACTCGCCCCCGTGCGAGCAATTTTTCAGTGGGCGGTCGACAACCGCAAACTCGATTCCAATCCTGCTGCTCGCATCAACATCGATTTGAAAAGTCGATCGTCCGAGAAAAGGCGGGGATACACGGATGAGGAAGCAAAGATCATACTGCGAGCTGCGCGCACAGCGAAGGAGGCGCATACAGGCGCGACCTGACATTTCATCCTTCTGAAGCGATTGCTGATTGGAAGCCGCCCGAACCTTCAGATGATTTGAGGCCGGTTGAGGCTAGCGAACGCCCGAGACCGTCGATCCGTATGCTGATGGTGTTGATGGAGCGGCCATTTTTCGCGTTGGGTAAGCGAAGACTGGATCCGCTTCATTACCATAGTCCCGACGGGACGATCCACATCCAGGTTGATCCCGGACCGGATGGCATGGCGACCATTTATGACGCGGACCTAGTCATGTTTCTCGTTAATGAACTGGCCGAAGCCCGGGCCGGCGCTAGCCCGACTGTAGCGCTAAAGGGCGCGGCTTATCTTCGAGCCATCGGTGCGCGAAATGGGGGCGACCAATACGCGCTGCTCGGAAAAGCCATCCGACGCCTATTGACAACCCGCGTCACGACGAACGCGCGCCCTGATGGAAAGCCGGGCTCCGTCCGAACGTTCGCTTGGATCGAAAATGCGGTTCGTCAGGGCAATGACTGGCACATTACAGTGCCCAGCTGGCTGGCAGAGGGCGCGCGGTCGAGGTTCGTGCTGGATATTCGCCCTGAGTACTTTGATCTAGGTGGCTTTGATCGATTTCTCTATTTGACGGCGCGCAAGCACGTCGGTCGCGAACCGCGGAAAGTGTTCCAGATCAAACTCTCGACCCTGTGGGCGAAGTCAGGAAGTGGCAGCAAGCTCGCTAGGTTCAGGCACGAGATGAAATCGATCGCGACTAAGAACCAGCTGCCCGAGTATAGGCTCGAGTTAAAAGACGAACCGCGGCGCGATGGGTTGCTAGTTATGCGTCTGAGATAGCCCGAGCGTCGTTTCAGGAATAAAATTCGTCGTTTCGAGAATGAGATTCGTCGTTTCGGGAATGGTGCGCGGAGTTTTAGGCTTAAGCTTATTAAGAGAGAATATTGTTTGTTTCTCGTTCTCTCCCTTACCCATTCCTTTCCCTTGCCTCTTCCTACCCATCGTGCAGGCATAGCGGGACAGTCCCCCGCAAATGCAAGGGTTGCCGCACCAATGATGAGTTCCGCTTGCGCGTACCATCGCTTGGCTCCCTGACGCGCCGCTAGCGCAGAGAGATTGCTCGCCACTTAACGATGCTAAACGCGGCGCACCGGCGGTCCCTGGGCTTCGAGCTTTCGCGGTGCCCTTCGGGTGTAAGACCACATCCCCACAGTACCCGAGACATTCATCGCGCTGCCGTATCTCGCCGACCACGATGAACCCGTCACGAAAGTGACAGAACTCTAGATATGGTCTTTTGCCTCTACATCAAGCACGAATTTCGGTTCGATCCTACACCGCATCGGCTTGAGCACTCGGGGCAGGTATCAGCGATCCCATCCAGCACGTCATTAAGTGCAGCAATTGCCACCTCCGGAGCGGCGCTAAGCGGTGGGTCTTACAGCCACCGCAATTGCCAATGATCTTGTCGTTCCGGTGGTCTTTCCAGTTGGTGCGCACCGGTCGCCATTTGTGGTCGCCCATGTTCTGGTCTGCTTCCCTGACGTAGTCGATCAGCGAGTAGTTTCCAAATTCCGAATAGAGGGTGTTGCGAGGGCAGACCGCACGGCGAGACAGTCCTCGATCAGGTCATCAAGCTTCCGCGTGAATCTAACTAATGCGTAGTCAGTGTCGACGCCAGTGAGGGAAATGATCGTCGCGCTGCCGATTTGAGAGCCCAACAGTATCTTGTCCGCCTTTGGTCCCTCTCCGCCGGAGGCTTGCAGGAGGGTTGTCAGCGCCGCCGCTGAAAGCAGTGCTGTAAATAAGGATACAAGACTGTCCCCCTCCATCGCTTGGTAGACCAATAGCTTGGCTCGCCGATCGGCGCCGGGACCCCATGTCGATTAAAAGTTGGTCATAACCGGCACCACTCATGCCGCTATTTCCTCGGGCTCGGCAAGGGCCAAGCCGCGCAGGTAGTCGACAGCTTTGGAAGCGTTGCTGCAGGCTGTAAAGAATGCCCGTTTGTCAGCCTTCAAAAGTTCAATCCAGGATGCGATGTAGCCCGCATTCCTGACGTCACCGTCGAAGCCAAATTCCGCACACAGGAATGCAGCACCCAACTCCGCAATCAATTCCTCCGCCGCGTAGTTGCGTGCGCCGAACCGGCTACTCAAATCTCGATCAAGGCGCGACTTGTGTCCCGTCCAATGCGTGAGTTCATGGTAGGCCACGTTGTAGAAATGATCTGCGCCCTTGAACGCATCGAACGCCGGCATCGAAATAAAATCGCGGCTCGGCACATAAAACGCTTCACCCTGGCCTTCGCGAATATCAGCGCCAGTTGAGTGCAAGAATGCGTCGGCAAACTCGTCGCGCACGTCCGGATTGCGAACGCGCATTGGCTTCACCGTATAAATGCTATCGGGTAGGTTTTCGCATTGGTCGACATTGAAAACCGTATACTCACGCATCAGCGGGACTAAGCGCGTTGCAGAGTTATCGTCCGATCCCTTGTCGTGAACGTGGAGTTGCTTCACGAAATACACCTTCGTGCCGTGCTCGCCCTTGCGCACGTTGCCGCCCAACTCCAAAGCCTGATTGAATGTCAGAAAGCGAGGTGTGCGATAGCCGGCCGTCTGTGCCATCCACAACAACAAGATGTTGCATCCTGAGTAAGGCCGATTGGTCACGGCGTTGCATGGCGTGTTCATGCCGGCCGTTGCAGACCATGGCTTAACCCAAGGGGCGGCGCCGGCTTCTAGCTCTGCAACAATGCGCGTCGATACATCTGCGTAAAGATCACGTTTCATAGCTCGCCTCGCTGTTATGTCACGCGACCACGATCGGCCGCATGTCATAGCCGCGTTGGGCAAGGCTTCTCTCTACGGTCTCACAAATTAACCCCCAGCCCCCATGGCCAAGCCCACGCCTTAAAAAGTGAGGAAGCGTCCATCGAACGGCCACTTTGTGCGGTGGACTGCAAAACGCGGTCGTCGCTCGTTGCCAGCTACATTCCCTAGAAAAACCCACGGCTCAATCCAGGTAAAGATGCAACGAGCAAAGAAGCGGTTAGACCGGCCGCGCAGAACGTCACGATCGTCTTCACGACTGCCTTCCGACGTTATTTTCTCCTTTGTTGGTTTTTGCATAGCCCATCCCAGGTAGGCGGTTTTTATAGTGTGCTTTCGGCCAGGGTTTTCTCATCAGGGCGGGCGCGGCTATGAAAAATCGTCTTCTTGCGGCTATCTTGATTGCGCCAATGTTTATTGGTGCGTCTTCCATACCCGGAAATGCTGTTCCGCTGCCGCCCTATGATCCGGTCGTTCACTCGGGCTCGCTTCAGGCCGAACCCGTCGCCGTGCGTCATCGCGGCACCACGGTTGCCCGCGGCCCGCGCGGTGGCATGGTTGCTCATCATCACAGGACTGTTGTCCGTCCGGGCGTTCGCCCCGTGCAACCGATCGCTCGTCCAGGCGTCCGCCCTGGAGCTCGTCCGGTGCATCCGATCGCTCGTCCCGGCGTTCGCCCTGGCGTTCGTCCGGTTCACCCGATTGCCCGCCCAGGCCGCCCGTGGGTACGTCCACCAGGCTATTACTGGCGTCCCGGCGGTGCTATTGCTGCTGGTGCAGCGATCGGTTTCATCGCGGCAACATCAGTAGGTGCCTATGCTGGAGTAGCGCCAGGTCCGGGCTACTGCTGGTACTATACCGATCCCAGCATGACAAAAGGCTTCTGGGACGTTTGTCCATAGCGCAACGGATCCGTACGGCAGTCGTGGCCGATCGTCCGGTATCGCCGCGCATCCTGTGAGTGAGAGTAAGCGCGGTGAAATGGCTAAACGCTACCTCACAGTAATTTCGATTTCAGCCGCACTTGCATGCAGCGCGTGCGGCGGTCGTCCTTCTCAGGGCGTTCTCATTCCGCTGGCCGCCGGCGCCAGGGCCGAAGGCACAGACCGTGTTCCCATCCTGATCGCAACAACCCGACAACGCACGACGGCAGATGCAGGCGAGATGTTTGGGAGCGAGCGCGCTGCCGATGTGTCGTATGCCGCGATCACGGTTTCAATTCCGCCTGACGCCTCACGCAAGATCGGCGAGGTTCAATGGCCCGCGACGCTTCCCGGCGATCCGCGAACGGACTTCGTGACCATTTCGGCAGACTATACCGATAAACAGAGCTTTCTTGCCACCATCACCGCTGTCGCAAAACAGACCGGCCGAAGCAAAGTGCTTGTCTTCGTTCACGGGTTTAACAACCGGTTTGACGACGCGGTTTATCGATTTGCCCAGATTGTGCACGACTCGAAAGCCCCGGCAATTCCGGTGTTGTTTACATGGCCTTCACGCGGTGAAACGAAACTGCGTGCGTATACCTATGACAGGGAAAGTGCGAACTATTCGCGTGATGCTTTGGAGGACTTGCTGAATTCGCTTACCGGCCTCCCGGCGATTACGGAGGTTAATTTGCTCGCCCATTCAATGGGAAACTGGGTCGCGCTGGAGGCGCTCCGCGGCCGATCGATACGACGCAGCGCCTCCGCCGCGCTTTTGAAACCCGACAAACTCAAAAATGCACTGCTGGTGGCGCCGGACGTGGATGTGGATGTCTTTCGCACACAGATCCTGAGAATGGGTCCGGCGCGGCCACGCATTGCCTTGTTCGTTTCTCAAGACGATTCCGCGCTGGGTTTGTCAAAAGTTATCTGGGGCGACATCCCTCGGATGGGCGATATCGATCCGACCCAGGAGCCATATCGCACCGAACTCGAACGCGACAAGATTACCGTCTTCGATCTGACAAAGGTTGGCCCAGGCAGCGATGCTCATGATCGCGCATTCGAAGAAATCACTCCCGTAATGCAGATGATAGCGCAGCGCTTCAGACAGGGGCAATCGATGAGCGATCGCGGCCCCGACATCGGTAATCAAATTGAAAATGCTGCCACCAGCGCCACTACCAGATAGCTGATGGTGCGGCAGTTCTAAGAAAACGCATATCGATCTAAAAAGATCGAAATGCGGTCCAGCAGCGAGGCTTGGGCCGAAACTGCATAGCCACCTCGAAATCCGGATGCAAATGTTCGAGCAGCGAACAATCCGGATGCGGGGAAGCCAGCCATGTTTAAACAGTTCAGCGCGTCGGTGCTGATTGCGCTTGCCGTAACATGCGCCTTGCCCGCAGGTGCGCAATCTCCACAAGGAACCAGTGTCGGTTCGCTAACGTGCAAAATGGCGCCTTCGATCGGTCTGATCTTCGGTTCTAGGCAGCGGATGGCCTGCCGTTTTGTGCCTGACGGTCCATATCCTCCCGAAGCCTATGTCGGGGTCATGAATTCAGTTGGCCTCGATATCGGCATCACCGCTGGCGGGGTCATGGGGTGGGGTGTTTTTGCCCCCACAGCAGGTCCGAAGCGGGGAGCGCTCGCCGGCACCTATGCGGGAGCGAGCGGCGCCATAGGTGTCGGCGTCGGGGTCGGTGCCAATCTCCTGTTTGGCGGGACCGGGCGCTCGATCGTACTGCAGCCCCTCTCAGTTGAGGGGTCGGTTGGGGTCAATCTCTCTCTTGGAGTCTCGGCTCTCACTCTCGCATTGGCGCAATGACGATTGAGGAGCGCAACCTCTTCCGTGAGCCGGGCCCACATAACTAATTCAGCGAAGCCGCTCGATAACGAGCCAGTCATCAGAGGACGATCGATGAAAATCTCCATGCACCCGCTGGCCAGGCTTGGATTTCTGTCTTTGCTGCTTGCTATCCCGGCCGGATCCGCTTTTGCGCAGGCAAATATCGGAAAAGCCATCATAGATAAACTTTCGGCCAAGGTCGCAAAGCTCGAAAGCGCATGCGCTAACGATATCAAAAAATACTGCACGACCGTAACGCCGGGCGAGGGGCGTATGATCTACTGCATGCAAGCCCACGAGGACAAGGTAAGCCCCCAGTGTGCTTTTGAATTGGAGGAATCGGCCTCCAGCATCCAAGACCTGACCGAAAGCCTGAAAGACGCGGTCCTGGCTTGCAAGGCAGAGATCGCGGGCGTGTGCGGGAAGACGGTACCCGGCGAGGGCCGGATAGCGGCCTGCCTGATGGCAAACAGATCGACGGTCTCCAAGGGTTGTGAAGAATCGATCCAGAAAGTTGAATCGCTAGCGAAATGACGAGCAGCTGCCCGTTCCATTTTTCAGATAGCTGACGTTCGGAAAAGAAGCATCGCTTCTCCCCTCGTTGCGCCTTTGACTCAGGGGAAGGGTCTCGCGAGCTCGATACTTCCCCCGAGAGACCCCGTTCGCACGGCGCCATGCGAACGGGGTTTTTATCAGGGGTCCTATTAGAAATACGCGGGGAATTCGGCTCTGTAGCAATCCCGGCGTTCTACGAGCCCAGTGGCGCCAGGGCGCTGCTCAGAGGTGCACTGGGAATAGCCATCAATCCGGAGAATGGATGGCTTAGATCAAGGATCAGAAAAACAGCCGCCGACGCAGAGAAGGCACTAGCTAATAGTGCGGCAACGATCGTCAGGTTTGGGCGTGCGAACAGACCGAAACTAACGAAGATTAGCGTTAGCCAGAACACAAGTACCGCGATGAAAGGCTTGGGAATTCCGCTTCCGGATTCTGCAAGGAGAACGCGCGTCTGCGCCAAATCGATGCCGATTTGAATTGCGCGGGTCTGCATCAGACGTTGAGCGTCATTCTGCGGCGAAAGTTCGAGGAGTCGATCGAAAAATAGGTTGGCGGACGCGCTGGCTTCGAAAGGAGCGGCTTTTGTCTCGACGGAATCTCGCTCACCCCATATCCGTTCGATCAATGTTTTGACACCGCTCCGCAGCAACACGCGGACAGGCTCGGCCTGTGCTCCCGAGCGGGCAAGGATATTATCAAGCAAGACGACGTTGGCGGTTATCTGTTTGATCTGATTGCTCTGTGCCTGAAAAGTGCTCTGTGCCGATGCGATTAGAAGGCCGAGAACGAGGGCTGACAATGTCGCGATCAATCCGGTGCTCAACCTGATCACATCCTTCGTATCTGAGCTGAGGTGAGGCTCAGGCAGCACCGAGCGAAGCAGCATACCCAGCAAAGCGCCGCCGAAAATAAAGATGAATGCAACTTCTGAAGTATACAAGGCGGCTATTCCTCGGCGGCTATAAGTGCGATCGGTCGTGTTGAATGGCGACCATAAACACTCCAATGGCACACGGGACGGCCATGGTGTTGCGATCACCAAAAGAAATACGGCGCGCGTAGTCTACTTTCATTCACCGCCACCGCTGGCACCGGCTAAGCATCGCACGCTTCATCAGTTGCCTCGTAAGCAAGTAAGCAATTGAAGCAAGCTTGAGAGGGCGTCTAACGTTTTACGGTAGCGAGCCAAACAGCACTCGCCTATGCAAAAACAGGCAGCCATCGCCCACATGTCTCGGAAATTACCGTCAATAATGGGACACGAGCCGGTGACGTCGCATTCCAGGGTTGACCTCGACATCTTTCATCGTGAAACTTGTTGCAGCTGCCACCCAGACGAATGTGAGACTAAATGCGTAGTGTCGTGATGCGATGCGGAATACTCAAGATGGTCGCCTTGCTGACGATGTTGCCGGCGTATCCGGCGGTCGCGCAAACTCTAAACGCTGTCAAGCAGCGGGGCACGCTCAATTGCGGCGTGAGTCAGGGTTTGCCGGGCTTTTCGAGCATGGACGAAAATAATACATGGACTGGCTTTGACGTTGATTTTTGCCGAGCCATCGCCGCCGTCATTTTCGACGATCCTAACAGGGTGACATTCATGTCGCTCGATACGGCAACTCGTTTTACGGCGCTGCAGTCGAAAGGGATCGATGTCCTGTCGCGTAATTCGACGTGGACCATGTCAAGGGAAGGTTCGCTTGGCCTGATGTTCGCGGGTGTGTCGTACTACGACGGCCAAGGCTTTTTGTTGCGGCGAGAAGCTAACATCGATACGGCGTTGGAGCTTAGCGGCAAGACGGTTTGCACCCAGACCGACACCACAACCGAGCTAAATCTGTCGGACTATTTCCGGGCTAATAACCTGAATCTAAAGGTCTTGGCACTTGCCACGGCGGATGAGACCTTGAAGGCCTATGAAGATAGTAGATGCGACGTTCTGACCAGCGACGTCTCGCAACTTTACGCCGAGCGTCTCAGGCTTAACGCACCCGACAGCCATATTATTCTCCCGGAAGTGATTTCGAAGGAGCCGCTTGGGCCCGCGGTACGGCAAGGTGACGACCAGTGGTTCAATCTGGTCAAGTGGACACTGTATTCGTTGATTAATGCCGAAGAGCTAGGGATCAAATCAAATACGATCGACGATGCGTTGAAATCGGCCAACCCCAATATTCGGCGGCTCGTCGGCAGCGAAGGCGAATTTGGCGAGCAGATCGGACTCACGAAGGACTGGGCCACGCGCGCGGTTCGTGCGGTGGGGAACTATGGAGAGATCTACGAGAGGAACGTGGGAGCGCAATCCAAGCTCAGCATTCCGCGTGGGCTGAACGCGCTCTGGACAATGGGCGGCATCCAATACGCGCCACCGATCAGATAGTTATTGAGGCCAGACCATGATCGTGGATTACTATTCGCTGATGACGAAAGCGGTGTCAGGTAAAGGTGTGGCCGCTCGCGAGAAAATTTACCAGGACGCGCATGCGCTCATTGTTAGGTCCAATCTTGCTCGTCGGGTCACGGCGTCTCACGCCGCCGCCTTGGATGACGCCATTCGTCGCATCGAGGACGAGATAGCGGCCGCTCAAGAACAGCCCGGCGAAATATCCCCTGAAGCAATCAGCAGAGTGCTATCAAGCGGCACACATTGGAGGAGCATAGCTTTCAGCGCCAGCGCAGTCATCGCCGTCATCGCGCTGTCGGCATTGCTCTATGAATATGCCGCGACCACAGGTCTGCGTGCGGTGGGTAGCGGCGTGACCGCGTCATCGACGCCAAAGCAGCGTGGGCGCGAAGACGTCGTGATGGCGGACTTAAAGCCCGGCGTTGACGGCGGCTCCTCAGGCGCCGACTTGCCTTTTTCGTTGCAGCGGCAAGTCGTGTTCTATCGAACCACGGTGGTTCCCGGATCAATCGTGGTCGATCGGGAAAACCGCTTTCTTTACCTCATCGATTCGAACAATTCCGCGCGTCGCTATGGAATCGGAATTGCGCAAGAGTGTCTGAAAGAGGGAAGCCTCTTTCGGGTCGCGAACAAGCTAGAATGGCCTGATTGGCGGCCTTCGACCGTCGAAACTGCTAAAGACGCGGGCAGCTTGCTGGAGCGGACTGGCCGTCCCGGCAGTCCTTTAGGCTCTCGTGCTCTTTTGCTGGACAAGCCCGGGCTGATCATTCATGGAACGAATTCGCCGAAAACGATTGGGCATCTCGTCGCCTCCGGATGTATTCGGCTTGTGAACGACGACGTCGAGGACTTGTACCGACGCGTCTCGCTGCAGTCCCGCGTGGTATTTGTCAGCTAGGCGATGAGATAGTGTCGTTAAAACATCAAGTTTTAAGGCGCTTTCCCTTCATCTTTCTATCTTCTGCAATGACGGTAAAGTCTGGTCCTGTGCGGGTATCAGCGCTCGCAGCGAAGTCGGTGACGACCATGGTTGTCCCGGGTTGCAGCGACCGGGCAACTTGCTTGACGCCGGCACCATTAAGATAATCGATGCGCCCCAAAACGGGATCTGACCATAGATCTGCACTCGTGCTGCTGTCAGGGTCGCCGCCGATATCGAATGAGTTCCACCTAAGAAAATGGCCATCTTCAGATGGACCAATCAGGGAGTACAAGTGCGTCCCGAGTGGTTTTGCTTCATCGAAGATCGCTATCGGTGTTTGGAATGCGACGGCACCGTCTTTGAGGAGATAGGCCTTGCGATCGGCTCCTGATACCAGAATGGAAGCAAAGTCATTTTTCGACATTGATTTATCGGCAGCACGAGCTTTCGTCCGAGGGGTTTTGTTTTCGGCCGTTTTTGCATCTGCTG
>Ga0210393_10004449_pt1 | contig 11080 bp, 11 predicted proteins | sample IncBWC27OmetaG_FD_160068 | JGI IMG/M metagenome (GOLD analysis project Ga0210393, IMG submission 160068) | Forest soil microbial communities from Barre Woods Harvard Forest LTER site, Petersham, Massachusetts, United States - Inc-BW-C-27-O ...
TTTTGAGTGTGGCGCGGCGGGACAGTTTAGACATAGCGGACAGGCAGAGTTTACCGGAGAAATTCTGAAGAAGAAGGAGAAATTATTTTTTCGGCGACTTGGATTTTGGGTCGGGCTTGCCCGGATCGGTTTCCGGGAGGGGCACGCCCCAGATGTCTTTTTCGGCCTGCAGTCCGAAGACGCCCACTTGGTTGGATTCACTGGTGCCCACGTGGCCAATCCAGACAACGCGGAAACGTGCGGTGCGCCAGCGGCGGCGGACTTCGATGGTTTGGCCGGGAGTGGTCAGGAAACCGATGCCGTCCAAACGCGCACCATCTTTGCTGAGATCCACGGTGTAGGCGGTTTGGGCGAAATTGTGGCCCTTGGGATCGGTGCCTTTGACGGTGACACGAAGAGCCTTGGGAACGCGAGGCTTCTTGCGGTTCTTTCGCCAAAAATCGGAAATGGGCTGTTTGAAGGCAAGACCGACGCGCGTTTCGCGGTCGGAGTACGGGTCAAGATAGGCAACGCGAACTTCCTGCTCCTGGCGGCTGCCTTTATGGATGAGGAAAGCGGTATCGCCGATTTCGAGCTTGGATTTCAGAATGACGAGGGCGCCGTTGGCGTTGACAACGACCGTTTCAGTGTCCTCGTGGAACGCGCCGCTGCCTTTGGCGAAGCCATAAATAACGACGGGAACGCGCATGGAGACGCGCTCGCTGGAACGCTGAACTTTTTTGTTGGGAGCGGCCCAAGTGGGCACGGGGAGCGATGGCGTTTCTTTTTTCCTGGGCTTGATGTCGTCGAGCGGGGCGACTTCGATGACTTCTCTGGGAATGCCGCGCTGGAGGCCGTGTTCACGGCATTTGAATTCCCAGGATTGGCCGAGGACCTGTTCAAAGGATTCCTCGCGATCCTTGAGCGTGACCCAGGAGTCGCTATCCCCGCGTGGGCACGCAAGCCGGACGGCAAAATTTCTAGGCATAGAGAAACCCCACAATTTCCCATCATACCCGTTGGGCAGGGAAGCAGAACGGCGGCCGGGAAGGTTTTCGTCGAAAAGTAACCGTCCGAGCGGACAGGGGGCGGGCATTCGAATTGGCTTACGGGCTGTAACTTTTGGGGGGTCGGAGACTCGCATGGGTGAACGGGAGGAGAGCCCAGAGGGGCTCCCCAATATTAAAAAAACAGAGGAGAGATTCGAATGATTCGCACGATCAAGGCAGCTTTGGCATTTGCGGGGTTGGCGGGGGCGCTTTCGCTTCAGCCGACGCTGCGCGCACAAGACAGCATGAAGCAAGATGACATGAAACACGACGACATGAAGCAAGACAAGATGCAGGACAAGATGCAGGACGACAAGATGATGCACGACGGCAAGGCCAAGACGCTGGAGACGGGAAAGTTCCATGGCAAAGTGCACAAGACCGAGGGCCGCGCCACGGTCTATCAAGAAGCGGATGGGAAACTGGTGCTGCGGCTGACCAATTTCAAGACTTCGAACGGGCCGGATGTCCACGTGATCCTGGTGGCCACGAAGGACGCGATGGACGATGCCAACTTCCTCAAGGACAACACGGAAAGGATCGAGTTGGGGAAGCTCAAGGGGAATGAAGGCGACCAGAATTATGAGATTCCTGCGGGGACGGATCTGTCGAAGTATCGGACGGTTTCGATTTACTGCGAGCGGTTTAACGCGAATTTTGGGGCGGCGCCGCTGGAGAAGTTCTAAGGAATCGAAAAAGAAGGAATCGGGCAGGTGAAACTGCCCGATTTTTTCTTTGGAGAAAAACGATGAATATGAATGCAGGATCGTGGGTGTCGCGTAACAAATGGATTTTTGCGGCGATCGGGATTCCCGTGCTGTTGGGCGCATGGTGGGCGTTCCGGCCGGAGAAGCTGTTCATCAACCAGAAAGTGAATGAGGCGGCGCCGGCCGCGCTGAGTTCGGAGCCCGAAGCGCTTTATACCGGACGGCTGGAAGGGAAAGTTCACCAGACGAGCGGGCGGGCGACGATTTATAAGACCTCGGACGGGAAAATGTACCTGAGGCTTTTCGATTTCACGACATCGAATGGGCCGGACGTGCATGTGTTGCTGGCGAAGGCGGAGGACAAGACGCTGGTGCAGGAGATTGTGAAAGGGAATTTGGATAGCGTGGAGCTTGGAACGTTGAAGGGGAATCAGGGCGATCAGAATTATGATTTGCCAGCGGCGGCGGATTTGAATCAGTATCAGGCGGTGGTGATTTATTGCGAGAGGTTTCACGCGATTTTTGGAGTGGCGAAGTTGGAGAAGTTTTAGGGAGCGGTGAAAACTGAAAGGCGCCGGCCTCCGAAGGTGGCCACTGCAAAGTTATTATGGAAACGAAGGCGACAACCGAGGCTGGACTGATCGCGCGGATTCTTGCGGGCGAGAAAGAACTGTTTCATGAGTTGATCCGGCCTTACGAGCGGATGGTTTATCTGACGTTACTGGCCATCGTGAAGAACGAGGCGGAGGCGGAGGATGCGGCGCAGGAAGCGGTGATCAGCTCGTACCGACATCTGGGGTCGTTTCGAGGAGACGCCAAGTTCAGCACATGGCTGACGACGATCGCGATTAATGAGGGGCGCAAGCGGCTGCGGAAGGCGAAGGCGTCGGCGGAAGACTCGATTGAAGAAGAGGTGGAGGGGCAGGAAGGGGACTACACTCCGGCGCCGCTGACAGACTGGCGCGAGGTTCCGCTCGAGGCTTTGGAGCGGAAGGAACTGAGGGAAGCTTTGCGGACGGCGGTGGCGGAGCTTCCCGACCTTTACAGGCATGTATTTATCTTGAGAGACCTGGAAGAACTGAACATCGAGGAAACGGCACAGGCGATGGGAATCAGTGTTAGTGTGGTGAAAGTGCGGCTCCATCGCGCGCGCATCATGCTGCAAAAACGACTTGTGCCATACCTGAAAACGACTGCTCCCGCACGCAGGGGCTTCTTCGGGAGGGCGCTATGAAACTCGAGTGCAAACACGTCTGGGGGCACATCTCCGAATACATTGACGGCACGGTGGATGCCAAGCTGCGGGAAGAGATTGAGCGGCACCTGGAACACTGCGAAATTTGCTCGGCGATCCTGGATTCGACCCGGAACATTCTGGTATTGACGGCGGATGACCGGACGTTTGAATTGCCGGTTGGATATAGCGAGAGGCTGCATGCACGGCTGGCGAAAGAGCTGGAGAGTTCGGAAAAAGATACCGGCACGAAATGAAATACTGCTGATAGTCCGCTTGACCGAACTAGAGAGACCACTGAGGCCCATTTCCTGCAAACTGCATTGGGCTAGTTCGATTTTTGTCCCCAAAGCAGTCGTCTTAATCGAAACGTTCCGCTTCCGCTGGCAAGTTGGGTCATTCCGAGCACTGCCGCCCCCACGAAGATCGGCAGGCTCGAGTCCCACACAATGGAAAAACTGAGTGCAACCGGCATTCCGACTATACCGGCCGTTTCAAGCTTGTTAGGAACATGTGTCATATAGCGCATCCAAAGCGCCGCGACAATCACGAGCGAGACAAGATATTCAAAAAAAATTAGGCGTGGGCGAATAATTGAGGGAACAGACGGAGTGAATCCCAAGATAAGGCTAATCGCAAACTTAAGGATCGCATAACCCAAAATCCCGATAAACCACTTAACCCAATGGCGGACAGTCACGAACATCACTATCGAAGTGGCTAGCAAGACGCACGCACCAAGGATTCGATGGACTGGCTGGGTGTAGGCGCCCCTGCCGGCGAGATAGAAGGAGCAGTCAAGCACCAAGAAGATGAACGCTAGTGTGAGTAAGACCATCCCGGCGAGACGAAATCCTGACTTGATCTGTTCACTAATTGTTCGTTCATCTCTTATGTTCACGTGGCGGATTCTAACCGTCCTGAGCTGTGTTGGCTATGCGAACTTGGAACTTTTGGCTGTACAGTGAGCAGTTCATTCTGCCAAAACGCCTCGAGCTCGTTCCTAAGGGTTGCAAGCCGCGGGAGAACTAGACGCGGGCCGCGGAAGGTCAGCGGCCGGGGAATAGGTAGCGATGGGCGAGGAATTCGGTGGCGAGCAGGGCGAGAGTGAGCACGGAGAGAGTGAATTGGAAAAATTCTGAGGTTTTCTTTTGCGTGGATACCCGTTGCTGACGCCAGGCGGAAGCGGGGCGTCTCCGCAGTCTCCAAATTTGCCAAAGTACAATTAGGTTTAGAACAGAGCCTATCAGCGCAAGAAGCATCATGGGGATGCGGATGGCGGCAATGTGCATGCGGTCGGCGAACTTCAATGCGCCCGAGGCAGCGGCGAAAGCGCCGATTCCAATCAAGAGACGGACGCCGTTGAGAGCGATGAAGGCGCTGCAGACGCTTTGAAGCACGGCGAAGAGCAACGCGGACCAGTTGATGAGCTTGATGTTGACGAGCGGCATCTTTGCCGAGGACGTTGCGGCGGTGGACGCAGATAGCTCAGCGGGATTTTGTGTTTCTTCGTTCATGATTGAACTCGCCAGATTCTAGCCTGATTCTAAGCTATTCACGATGGTTGACTATTGAGGGCAGGCGGCGCCACCGTCGATCCAGATCTTCATCTGGGCCACGGTGTCTGCGCGCGAGAGCGGAGGCAAGGTACGCCCGGTTCCAGGATTCCAGGCCCAGCCGACGAGATCGTCGGTGGAGACATGTTCGAGCAATTGCGGGAGGCTGCGGCCGCCGGTTTGCTTGGGATCTTTGAGTTGGCGGCAGAGTTCGGCGGGTGTGCGGCCGACGATGATCATTTTGTGCTCCGGAGCGGGGAGAGACCACTTGGGATTTCCGGGAGGCAGGTGTTCGCCGGAAAGATTGGCGGACTGGTGGCAGGTGTTGCAGCGCATGCCGTAGACGCCGTGGCCGTCCTTGCCGCGCACGACATTTTGGAGGTGGACGTGGCTGTCATCGCCTTGCAGAGGGGAGTCGCCGAAGGGGTGACAGTTTTGGCAGCGGGGCGAGGTGAAAACTTTGTAGACCTGCAAGAAGGCTTCGCGAGAAGCGGCGGCGTCCGGTTTTGGGTTTGGAGGCGCGGCGTGAATGGTAGCGATTTTGCAGACGGCGAACAAAAAAACGAGAATGAGCGCGGAAATCAAAAATGAGAAAATATTCTTGCGACCTGCGCTTGTGGCGTTCATGACTTGGTCTCACTTCCAGCGGCCAGATCGCTCGCGCGAATCGGGAGGCGTCGGATGCGCTTGCCAGTGACGGCGAAAATGGCGTTTGTAAGCGCAGGAGCCACGGGCGGTACGCTGGGTTCGCCGACGCCCGTGGGACTCTGTTCGCTCGGGACGATGTGGACTTCGATCTCCGGGGATTCGAACATGCGGAGCATGGGGTAGTCGTAGAAATTGTGCTGCTGGACGCGGCCGTTCTCGAGCGTGATTTCAGTCTTGAGCGCGGCGGTGAGGCCGAAGACGATGCCGCCTTCCATTTGGGCTTTGACGATGTCCGGATTGATGGTGCGGCCGCAATCCACGGCGCAGACGACGCGATGGACTCGGACGGTGCCGTCTTTCTCGACGGACGCTTCAACGACTTGCGCGACGTAAGTATCGAAGGAAAAGTGAGTGGCGATGCCACGGCCGCGTCCTGGTGCGAGGGGCTTTCCCCAGCCGCCTTTTTCGGCGACGAGATTCAGTACAGCCAACATGCGGGGTTGATTGGCGAGAAGCGTGCGGCGGAGTTCGTAGGGATCTTTTCCGCCGGCGTGAGCGACTTCGTCGAAAAAGCCTTCGACGGAGAAGCCGGTGTGGGAGTGGCCGACGGAGCGCCACCACTGTACGGGGACGCCGATTTTCGGCGAGTGCAAATCTACTTGGAGATTAGGAATGCCGTAGAGGAGATCGGCGGCGCCTTCGACGGACGCAGAGTCAATTCCGTCTTTGACGCCGTAGGGTTCGAATGCAGTGCCGGTGAGGATGGACTGGCCGACGATGGTGTGCGTCCACGCGACGGGATTGCCTTGGGCGTCGAGGCCCGCAGCGAAACGATCGTGCCACATAGGACGATACCAGCCGCCGGCGAGATCGTCTTCCCGTGTCCAGATCACTTTGACCGGAGCTTTGGCGACCCTGGCGACGTGCACGGCTTCGACGACGAAGTCGGAGGCGACATTGGCGCGACGGCCGAAGCCGCCACCGAGAAGCGTGGTGTTGAGTTTGACTTTTTCCGGGGGAAGGCCGGCGACTCGGGCAGCGCTGGCACGGTCGACGGTTTCGAATTGCGTGCCGGTCCAGAGTTCGCAACTGTCGGCGCGGAGGTCGACGACGCAATTGAGCGGCTCCATCATGCAGTGAGCGAGATAGGGAACATCGTACTCGGCGGTGATGGATTTTGCGGCGGAGGCCAGGGCGGCGGAGGGATCGCCGGTTTTTTTCGCAATGTTTCCGGGAGAGGCGGATTGTTTGGAGAAATCAGCGAGCATTTGTGGGGTAGAGAGATTGGCGTTCTCGCCGTCGTCCCAGGTGATTTTTAGTTTTTCGCGGCCAAGTTTGGCGGGCCAGAAAGCAGTGGCGATCACGGCGACGCCTGAGGGAATTTGCTCGACGGCGCGGACGCCTTTGATTTTGAGCGTTTCGGTGGCGTCGAAGCTCACTACTTTGCCGCCGAAGACGGGCGGACGTGCAACAAGAGCAAAAAGCATGCCGGGAATGCGCACGTCCAGGCCGAACTGGGCGGTGCCATTGGTTTTTGAGGGCGTGTCGAGCCGGCGGACGGATTTTCCGATCAAGGTGAATTGTTTGGGATCCTTCAACGGAATATCTGTTGGCGGCTTCGATTGCGATGCGGCAGCGACGAGGGAACCGTAGGTGGCTTTGCGTCCGGAGGCCTTGTGAATGACTACGCCTTTTTCGACGGTGCATTCGGAGGCGGGGACGTTCCATTTCTGCGCGGCGGCGTCAATGAGCATGAGGCGCGCCATCGCGCCCATTTTGCGGAAGCGTTCCCATTCGGAGGGTGTGGTGGTGCTGCCGCCGGTCATTTGGAGGCCGAAGACGGTGTGGTTGTAGGCAGCGTCCACCGGCGCGGGTTCGACTTTGATTTTAGACCAGTCGGATTCTAGCTCTTCGTTGAGCAACATGGGAAGGCTGGTGTAGACGCCCTGCCCCATTTCGGAATGGTTGGCGATGATGGTGACGGAATCGTCGGGGGAGATGCGGACGAAGGCGTTTGGCGCGAAGACAGCGCTACTTGCCAGCGGATTTTCCAACGTGCGAGCGGCGAGTTCGGGGATGTAGGCGGCGATGCAGAGGCCGCTGCCGATTGAGGCGGAAGTTTTCAGGAAATCGCGGCGAGGAATTCTGGTGGATGCAGCGCTCATGACGTCCTCTTTTCGACGCCAAGCTCGGCGGCGCGGTGGATGGCGCGGCGGATACGGGAATAGGTGCCGCAGCGGCAGATGTTGCCGGACATGGCTTCGTCAATATCCTTGTCGGTGGGTTTGGGATTCTCCTTCAAGAGAACGGCGGCGCTCATGATTTGTCCGGACTGGCAATAGCCGCACTGGGGGACGTCCACTTCGATCCAGGCGCGCTGGAGGGGATGGGACAAGTCGGAGGAAAGACCTTCGATGGTGGTGACGTGCTTGCCGGCGACGCGAGAGAGCGGTGCCACGCAAGAGCGAATGGCGGCGCCGTCCAGATGGACGGTGCAGGCACCGCAGAGGGCCATGCCGCAGCCGAATTTTGTGCCCGTGAGTCCCAGGGAATCGCGGATGACCCAGAGCAGGGGCGTTGAGGGGTCGTCGTCCACGGTTACGGATTTTCCGTTCAAGAAGAAGGAAGTCACGTTCGCCTCCGAAGAATTTCAGGAACATCCACCACAGAAGTGAGCCCAGGCGCGGCCTGGAAATCGCAAACGGTTCTACTTTGCTTCAGTTGGCGGTTGGATGCAACGGGCCGATTCTCCGTCACATGAAAAATGACTATTGAGGGGGCATCCACTTCATAAAGACAGCGGCGAGCGGGGGCAGAGTGAGAACGAGGGAGTAGGGTCGGCCTTGGGCGGGCTGATCCACGGCGTCCTGGCCGCCGCTATTCCCAACGTTCGAACCGCCGTAGTGCGCGGCGTCCGTGTTCATGATTTCCTTGTAGTAGCCGGATTTGGGAACGCCGAGGCGATAGCCGCCGCGAACAACGGGGGTGGCGTTAAAGATAGCGACGATCAGGTCTTGGGGAGTTTTGCCGCGACGGATGAAGGAGAGAACACTATTGTCCGCATCGTTGGCGTCAATCCATTCGAAACCGTGCCAGTCAAAATCCACTTGATGAAGGGCGGGCTCGGCGGCGTACAGATGATTGAGATCGGCGACCAGATGCTGGACGCCGCGGTGGGAATCCCACTGGAGCAAATGCCAGTCCAGGCTGTGGGCTTCGCTCCATTCGTGGCGCTGGGCGAGTTCCTGGCCCATGAAGAGGAGTTTCTTGCCGGGATGGGCGTATTGATAGGCGTAGAGCAGACGGAGATTGGCGAATTGCTGCCAGAGGTCGCCGGGCATTTTATGGAGAAGAGAATTTTTGCCGTGGACGACTTCGTCGTGGGAGAAGGGGAGCAGGAAATTTTCGGTGAAGGCGTAGAGGAGTGAGAAGGTGAGTTTGTTGTGTTCGTATTTGCGGTGGACGGGATCGTGGGAGAAATAATTTAGCGTGTCGTTCATCCAGCCCATGTTCCATTTGAAGCTGAAGCCGAGACCGCCGAGATAGGTGGGACGAGAGACGGCGGGCCAGGAGGTGGATTCTTCGGCAATGGTGAGGATGCCGGGGAATTTCTGGTGAGCCACTTCGTTCATGCGCTTGATGAAATCAATGGCATGGAGGTTTTCGCGGCCGCCGAATTGATTGGGAATCCATTCGCCGGGTTTGCGGGAGTAATCGAGATAGAGCATGGAGGCGACGGCGTCTACGCGGAGGCCGTCGATGTGGTATTTATCGAGCCAGAAGAGCGCGTTGGAGATTAAATAGTTTTGGACTTCGTTGCGGCCGTAGTTGTAGACCAGCGTGCCCCAATCGGGATGCGCGCCCTGGCGCGGGTCGGAGTGTTCGTAAAGATGCGTGCCGTCGAATTGGGAGAGGCCGTGCGTGTCGCGGGGGAAATGCGCGGGAGTCCAATCGAGAATGACGCCGATTCCGGCTTGATGGCAGCGGTCGACGAATTCCATGAATTCGGCGGGCGTGCCGTAGCGGCTGGTGACGGAGAAATAGCCGAGTGTTTGGTAGCCCCAGGAGCCATCGAAGGGATGCTCCATGATGGGAAGAAGTTCGATGTGGGAGTAGCCGAGCTCGTTGACGTAAGGAATTAACTGGTCGCCGAGTTCGCGGTAGGTGAGCCAGCGGTTGTGATCTTCGGGGACGCGACGCCAGGAGCCGAGATGGACTTCGTAGACGGAGACGGGTGATTCGAACCAATTTTTTTGCGCGCGGTGGGAGAGCCAAGCGGCGTCATTCCATTGGTGATGATCGAGGCGGGTGACGACGGAGCCGGTATTGGGGCGAAGCTCTGAGCGGAAGGCGTAGGGATCGGCCTTGAGCGGAAGAATGTTGCCGCTGGGGCCGACGATTTCATATTTATAAATGGCGCCTTCGTTGAGCTCGGGAAGGAAGATTTCCCAGAGGCCGGACGAGCCGCGAGCGCGCATGGGATGGACGCGGCCGTCCCAATGATTGAAATCGCCGACGACGCTGACGCGGCGAGCGCTGGGCGCCCAGACGGCGAAGTGGACGCCGCGGACGCCTTCGAGGGTGATGACGTGTGCGCCGAGTTTTTCGTAAGTATCGTAGTGGCGGCCTTCGCCCATGAGGTAGAGATCGAATTCGCTGAGCACGCAGGGGAATGCGTAAGGATCGTAGATTTCGAAGGGGTCGCCGTAGTGGGTTCGCCCCTGGATTTTGTAACTGCCGGGAGCGGGGGCTGTAGTTTGGTTCGAAGGCCAGGTGGCTTCGAAGAATCCTTCGGGGCGGAGCTTAACGGCGTCGGTGACTTTCGCGGGAGCGAGTGTGGCGCCTTCAATCGCGGGAGGTCTGAGGGAGATGGAGGCTTCAGCGGCCCAGGGGAGAAAAAAACGGACGACCCAGTTGCCGTTCACGGCATGCGGGCCGAGAAGGCCGAAGGGATCCGCGTTGCGCGCCGCGAGGATGGCGGTGATTTGCGCGTTGAGGCGCGGGTCGCCGGACTCTGCTGGCGCTGCAGGATGTATAGCTGGGCGTTGCTCGGACACGAGGATGATCTCCATGAACCGGCGAATGCAGCGCGGAGCGGAGCTGTGAACATCCCCCTGAACTCTGCCCCACGTCCCTTGCATTCTATGGCGTTGGGAGAGAAATGCCAAACGATGCGTGACGAGTCTGCGCCGGCTGAAGTTGGAGGGAGGAAGAGGCTTGCGGGTGTGCGGCACAGGAGATAGAGTGCGGGAAGATCGCGCAACGATTGTTCGAACGCGGAGATTAGTAGAAGCGAAGAAGGAGCGGACCACGACCATGCGGATATTCCTCGGGCTGCGCGTCTTATTTATTGTTATTGGCGGGGTGGCAGTGGTGATGACGAGTTACGTGAGCGAGGCGCAGGACCGGTCACAGGCGCGGTCGATGGTGATCTCGCGGAATGGAATTGTTGCGGCGGAGTCACCTCTGGCGGCGCAGGCGGGAGCGAAGATTCTGGAGCACGGCGGGAACGCGGTGGACGCGGCGATTGCGACGAACGCGATGATGGGCGTGGTCGAGCCGATGATGAATGGAATTGGCGGCGATTTGTTCGCGATTGTGTATGACGCGAAGGGAAACAAATTGTATGGATTGAATGCGAGCGGCTGGGCGCCGAAGGGATTGACGATCGAGTATTTACAGAAACTGGGCCTGAAGAGCATGCCGCAGCAGGGCGTGAATGCGATCACGGTGCCGGGAGCGGTGGAGGGTTGGCAGAAACTTGCGGATAAATTTGGGCGGAAGAAACTGGCGGAGGATTTGGCGGCGGCGATTCGAACGGCGCAGGACGGATTTCCGGTGCCGGAATGGGCTGCGGCGTATTGGGGAATGGAAGTGGATCACCTGCGAACGGATGAGACGGCGACG
>Ga0210393_10004450_pt1 | contig 11080 bp, 11 predicted proteins | sample IncBWC27OmetaG_FD_160068 | JGI IMG/M metagenome (GOLD analysis project Ga0210393, IMG submission 160068) | Forest soil microbial communities from Barre Woods Harvard Forest LTER site, Petersham, Massachusetts, United States - Inc-BW-C-27-O ...
TAACCGCCTATCGCAGGTCTTCCCCGGTCTGTTAAAGTCGCAGACGGCACAGACAGACTCGTCCACTACAGAGTCAGGTTGCAGGCGATTTGACAACATGATATTGGGATACATCGCGGCGACGTCGAGATGATAGATCAGGGGTTTGTCGGTCCGTAGAGGGTTATCTCGGAGCAGTTCAAGAGCAGCTTGAATATCGGCCTTCACCGTATTGTAGTTAGTAACGTCGTCGAGAGACGTTTTGAACTCCTCCGCGATACAGAACGTTAGTGCGGCATCGAGTTCGTCAATCAGCTGAGCCGAGGATCAGTATGCTTCGGGCGGAGAAGAAAAGCGAATACCTTTTGCGCTGCAGAGGGAACGATCTTGAAATGAGCCTCGATGTCACTGCGGAATACACCTGCTTCGAGGGCTTCGACATGGCCACCGACGTATGTTTCAGACGCCAAGAGGTGTCCATCGTACATGTTGCCGTGCTCGTCCTCGTGCCGATTTGGCATAATGATGTGTCCGCGGAACGCCTCCACCTAAAGTCGGCGTTAACAACAGTAACATGAAAGCGACTCGACGTAAACGTCGCACCATCAGAAGAGTCTCGCACAACGTCCCACTTCCCTTTCTGAGGACTTCATCAGGACATAGTGGGATGATGTTGCACAGCGAAAAGATAAAAGGGTGAACATATTTCATGTATAGATAATATGTCGCAACGGCGTCGGAGACGGAGTATTGAGCTAGCACTTGTGGTCGCTCCATCGCATACCTGTTTGAATGTCCTTCTCAGCATGAGCGCGACACACAGTAAGGAAGGCCATACGGTGTCATGAGTTCAGGATCGAGTTCGATTGGGTTATAACCGAGTTTTGCTACAGTGACCGCCTTCAGGCCCTGACTACCTTGTGGTAGGTAGGAATCACGCTTTACCCAGCGGAAACAGTCCATGTGTACGCAGCATCGACTCTTGAATTCGTCATCCGAGTCTTTAGCAAAGCCCGTCTCCAGAAACAAGTCAATTTCATGAGCCTTCGCACGAGCGCACAAAAAAGGAAAATCGAAGAAATCGCCGTTGAACGTAGCCATGACAGTAGGCTTAACGTCCCGAATGTGCTGAAAGAAGCGATTTAGTGTGGATGCCTATAGAAATATAGTGAGTTCAGGCTGGTGACGATTCCTTGGCAAACCGAAGCTAACCTCATCCGGTTCATTAAACACAATGAAGGGTCCCTCGTAGCCTTCCTTTGGCGTGTATTCAAAATCGTCGATATCCTCGCCCACAATCTCGCGATTCGTGATGAGATAGCCTTGTCCATCGACCATGTATGAAATCATCATGACTTGGTCTATCGCTTGGTCAGGAAACTTCAAAGGCGCCTTTGTTGTTTCAATATCGAACGCCATGACTACTGGGTCGGGACGCTTGACACGTTCGGTAAGCTGTGTGAGGGTGGGCTGACCCGCATTAAACGTAACCGTGTACCACAGCCCCACACGAATTTCGTTGTCCATTGCCACCCGCAGATAGTAAGGCACATCGAACTCGCGAATGTCAACAATGGCATCTCGTGGATCCTTGTCGCGCGCGGTAGATGTACCCGCTTCAGCACCCCACGGACTGTCGATATCCATGTGGGAGCCTTCGGTTGCAATGACAGTCTCAGCGTATGCATCGATAGCATTACGTTTTGCACTATTGGCCAAGGCAAGAGGCATGATATCACGCCGAACGGCCAGGAGGTCCGTGACGTTCCGGAAGCACAGCTGAAGGAAAAGGCGTCGATGACCAAGGAGGTGATTGGGCATCTTAAGATCCTCTTTCCTCTCGCGCACAATGCGGTAAATGACACCTTCATATTTCTTGATGAGCCATTCCTCGACGATGGTTTCCATCCCGACCTGTGAGAACAGCTCGCAAACGAGGAAAGATAGTTCGATAAGGGGACGTACTGCGCATGAGATATAAAAATACGGTTCGTAATTCATCGTACACTTGAACATCCCCCCGTCCTCTTGGATGAAATAATAATCAACTGCAGCTCGGCCGCCAGGCCACTCGGAGTCTTTCACGATCGTCTAATACAAAAGTCTGTCAGTGTGCCATTGTGCGACAGAAATACAGGCAGAGGGCCCCCATGAACCCAAATGACGGGAAGCCCGCGCGTATCCACAGGTGTCGAGTGGTAAAGGCACACTCAACTGGATGCATGTTCACCAGCCATCCTTCCTTCTTAGACGCTTCTTGAATTCGGGAAAATCCAAGCTTGTCGTCAATGTCATCATATATCTGTACTTGCTCGAATCTTTCTGCGAGCCGGGTACCTTCGTCATCTTGTTTAGGTGTCGCGTCCGATCGTCCAGCACTTGAACCACCTCGACCGCGGCCACGAAATCCTCTAAATGAGCCTCTATTCCTGGAGCCACGAAAATATGGACGAGATCTAGTGTTTAATCGGTTAGCCATCCCTGGACAGAATACTAAAGGAAAGAAGGCGCGATTATCATTCGACCGTCGCGTCCAGACGCGTAGTACCGTGACAGGCGCGTCAGTCACGCGTCTTGTAACGCGCGCTACAAGAAAGGCGTTCAGCGTTCACCAGCCTGAGTGTCTAGTTGTACAGTGTCCATATAAATAACTACATGGTCGTCGCGTTAGTACCCAATCCAGGGAACGTAGATAAGCTAGGACATAACCGAGAGCATGATCGATCAACGAAGCAATAGGATGAAGAAAATGAGGTAAAGCAGTTTCCAGCTTACGAGTATGCAAACCAAGCGGGACAAAATACAAATACTGAGAACGTGTCATCTAGGGATGAAGCATAGGGTCATTTATGAACGTGCGCCGTACAGAAAACGTATGATGCAGATCACTCTTCTCCTTCATCTTCGTCCTCCTCCTGAATGGCATGCTTGAACGCAGGCCCGGGGCGAGCATTTGGCAGCTGCCTTCGCCCGCCACGCGCTTCCGGCACACCATCTAGGGTGATTTCAGTAGGGAGAGGGGATATTCGCCCGATTGGTGGGGTACCAGGTTTTGTACGGTTGGACGGAATTTTACCGGCGCGTTTGCCTTTCTGGGGGCGTGCAGAGTTGGGCACGCGGGGCGGAACAGTGAACAGGATAGGACTTTCCCCAAGAGGATACCCGCCAAACGTAGGGTCGATCGGTGACGGGTCTCTGTTGGAGCTGAAGAATGATGCCGCAGTGGAAGGGGTCTGACCGACACCACCCATGTAGCCAGGTTCGTCGTCCACATCCACCCACTCGTCCTCGTCTTCAGGGCTGAGCGATGGCCTCCCAGTGAAAACATCACGTAGTACAGCGGTATCTGCTGCAGGGGATATTGACAATACCTCAATGGGTACGCGGGCTGTCCGTGTCTGCCAACCTGGCGGCTCAAGGCCCCATGATTTCTTCCAGCTGGAGCGACTCGATGTGCTAATGGAACCTGTTAATAAGGGAGGCTGGAAAGGCGTTTGACGTTTCTGAGCAACGAATGTGGTGTTGCCGTGAGCCTGTCCTCGCCGGGGTGTCTCGTCTAAGGTATTACGCGAGTGAGGGCGGAAGGGGGAACCCGTCCGCTGAGCTTCACTCTCTGATTGCTCATAGAATGAACCATGCCTCGAGGAGGGTAGTGAATGGATAGAAGACGCGGTGGAGTTCGAGCGCAGATGCATCGCTCGCGGCGCGGCCTGAGCAGGTGAGCGCACCACCCGCGTGGAGGAACCAGAGCCCGCCCTTCGATGATAGGGAGATGTGGCGCGTGCAAGCTGAAGGGAACCCGCTGAGCTTGTAGAAGGCGATTTGCGATGTCTTGGTTTCCCAACGATAAAGCTATGCACAGACGAGGGACGGGACGAGTTCGGTTCCCCACGCTCTGAGTTCGGCGTCCTGCTGCCAAAAGAGCGACGAGACGGGTCGCTTCGTTGCCTTGTCATCGCGATCATATGCTCAAAAGCAAACTGCGGCGACTCCATCGTAACCTGTGCCATGGATGCGGTGGATGAACGTCGAGAGTTGACACTGCTGGACCTGCGGGAGGATGCAGCGGGCCCTTTTGTGCGATGGCCCTTCAGTGGCGTTCGACCCCCAACACTAGTCCGCCGCTTTGCTTTGACGGAGTTGCGTCCCGGGCCAGATGTTGACTGTGTTCGTGAGTCCACCCCGTGCGCGAAAGGTGCATTCGCCGTTCCAGCCGCAGCAGACTTGCGTTTCCGCCGTCGATCTTCATTGAACCACATTCGAAATGCAGACAGCAAACTCGCACGATTTCGATGCTGGCCTCCTTCCTTGGGAGAAATCTGAGGCAATGATGTAAGCGTATCTCCAGGCGACGGTGTAGGCGAAATTTCTGGAGGAGAGGAGTTGCTCAACCTCGCAAGAACCCAAGGAGAACTTGGAGCTGCAGGGTTTGCAACAACTTCCTGATCTGGAGTCGTTGTTCCGGGTACAGGAGTGTCCCGTGAGGGGGGTGTTTTGACAAGCTTTCCTGACCCGTGCGACTGTCGAGGTTCATCGCTTATACCACTGCGTTTGTCGCTCTCTTTCTCCTTTGACTTGTCATCCTTTACGGCCTCCGCAGACTTCTTCCGAACCAAGCCCGCAGCCTCAAGAGCTGTAGTGGCCCGCTGCATGATGCTGACACTACCGGAACGCATCTTCGCCTCGCGCTTCCCCTTCGAGCCTTCCTTGTTCTTCTCTCTTTCTTTCTCCTTGACATTTCCACCTGGAGTTGATGGGTGGGACCTAGGCTGCGAGTCCGTAGTGGAAGATGTAGGTGATAAGAGAGCGTGGCTTGGAGACGAGACCCGGGGAGGAGTCTTCGCACGTGAATGAATCGTAGATGTGGGTGTCGGAGGAATAAAAGCAAGCTCTGGAGCGGAGTGGGCAGAAAGCAAAGTTGCTGGGTCGGCGCGGACGGTCGACGGCGTTTCAGGGTCGGTTGTCCCGCTACTGGGAGGGGGCATCCGCTCCGCTTCTTCTATTGCCTTACGTTCGGCACGTCGCATAAGCATCCACCAGATGGCACTGGCTGCATCACAGGCATCACTCAAGACGGAATGCACAATTTGGCCAGTGTCGAAGCCGAGGGAACTCAAATTATTGAGTAGCTCACGCTCGAATATTGTGCCAAATATGATGGGCGCGGGGCTGTTCAGACGCGATGCAAAATCTTGTGGAGGAAATGAAGACAGAAGTTGTTCAACGGCAGGAGACGATGGATCGGAGAGGTTCGAGGAGACAGAACGTCGTTTGGTTCGCACAGGCGTACGCGTAGGGAATGCAGGGGGTCCTTTGATATCGGAAGGCCGAGGGGCAGAGGATGGTTGAGAGAGTGGAGGATCCTCTTCAATTACCGTCTCCGGATGTGATTGCCTCTTTCCTTCACTCTTGACTGGCCTACGTATGGTGGACTGACTGGGGTGGTGATGAATTTGTGGATTCTCCTCAGATACTGATTCATGAGAAACGTCGTCCGGCGTTGTTGCAGAAGACACATCCAGCTCCGACGATGCGGAGCGGAATGAAGATTCAGAAGTCGCAGACGACTCTGAAGTCGTAGCAGAGGGTTGAGCTTGAATTGGCTGCGGGGCGACAGCCGCGTGGCTAGGGGAGTTGGTCCTGGTCCGGCCAAAACCGGTGGACGGTGTTGTGAACCAGGGGTGAGTAAGAATCTGAGGGATTGTGATACGTTTGACGGGGTCCTTTTGCAGTATCTTATGGATCAAGTCGCGGATATCTGGTAGAACGTTAGAGGACAGCTGCGAAGGAAAGGAATATAAACAAACCAGGAGAAAGCCACCCAGGATCCTCGAAATCCCCTTTGATGACCATCGCCCTCATAACCGACTCGTCGTCGTCGTCGAAGGGTAACCCCCCAGTTAAAAGACAGTAGAGTATGACACCCAGGGACCAGACATCCACCTCTGGGGAGACGTCAGCACGGTTAAATTAAGGGGGGATAGGTTAGATGGATTACCTGGTCCAAGATACTTTTTTCCCTGCAACATTTCTGGGGCGGCATAACCTGTCGTACCGCAGTACGTCTCCAAGTATCCCCCCCGATCAAATTCGCGGGTGAAACCAAAGTCTCCGAGCTTGATCCGACAGCGTTCATCCAGTAACACGTTCTCTAGCTTGAGGTCACGGTGGACGATGCCTTTCTCGTGCAAATAGTTTACTGCCAGACATATCTGACCAAATATGTGTCGAGCTTCCTCTTCCGATATCCTGCCTTTTTCCGCGAGGTAGTCAAATAGTTCGCCTCCCGAACATAATTCTGTGACCAGCCATATAGAACTTTCGGTCGCAATTACTTCATATAACTGAGTAATGTGAGGGTGATGGAGTTGGCGGTGATGATGGATCTCTCGAGTGAGTGTGGTAGAAAGGGCTTTGGGTATTTGCTTGATAGCAACGCGAGTGGACGTGAGTCGGTGTGTGCCCAAGCGGACCTTTCCATACGCCCCTAAGTCATATGGAGTATAAGATGAGTTAAAGAAACGACAGAGAACAGTCACCTTCGCCTATGACCTTGCCAAGGGTGTAGTTTCCCACCACTTTAATCCTTGTAGAAGAGAGTTCCTTGCCGAGTTCATTATAGGCAGTTGCGAGGACAGCTTTATAGTTCTGGACAACGGAGGAGGTGTGCTTGTGAGAAGCCTTGGACATGATGGCATATAAAGAAGTAGAAAAGAGCGTGGTATATGAAAGGAAGCCTGAATGAATTATAGGGATGTCAGATAAGAATGCGGGACCGGGACGTGAGTGTGTGTGGTTTAAGGGCGCTCATCGCGTGTGTATCTCGGTCTCGGGTCGAAGACGCTCAGTCAGCCGGCCGTACGTTACCGATATCTATCTTAGTTAGACAACAAGTCGGGAAATTCACACACCGACCGGAGACGTCCGGTGTCCCTACCCTGCGGTTGCCCACTAAATCTAAAGTCGAGGCATTCGACATATCCTTCCTCCACGGCCCCCTAATCCCTCAAGGTGAGCTGCCTTTTCATCGTCGTGAGGACGTGTTTTCTCTCCGGTCCATCATGGGTATCCTGCTTTGTCCTGGAATTGGTGGATGGATGTATCACACTTCCCTCGGATGACGCCAATAACTGATGGATTTTTTGGACCTGGCTTCACACTCCAGATGGTACGTACATTCGTTATGTCAACAAATCCCTGTCCCACTGACAATGACTCACTAGAAACTCGAAATCGACTCTTTCACAAACTACAAGATATATCCGAGCAAAGGTCGCTTGTTCGTCCGTGGCGATAGCAAAGTTAGTGCCAAGACGTCTGCGCTTGACAATGGCGTTTGCGAACCTACGACCTATTTCTTTCAGATCTTTCGCTTTGGCACGTCGAAGAGTGAATCGCTATTTTTGCAACGAAAGAACCCGCGAAAGATTGCATGGACTGTTCTTTACCGTCGCATGCACAAGAAGGGACTTACAGAAGAGGTGGCGAAGAAACGGTCGCGTAGGACCGTAAAGCATCAGCGCGGCATTGTTGGAGCGGATCTCGCAGCCATCGCTGCCAAGCGCACGCAGACCGCACAGGTCCGGACAGCGCAGCGGCTCGCCGCGATCTCGAAGGCGAAGGCCGAGAAGAAAGAGAAAGAGGCGAAAAAGCCTAAGGTTTGCTTGTCCTCTTCTCAATTAACATGACAATGATCTCATATTGGTACAGCCGCAACGTCCCGCTGTTCCCGCAGCCAATCTCAAGAATATCTCCAAGCAGCAGGCAAAGGGAGGGAGAGGGGGCCGTTAATCTTTGTTATTACTTCACTTGTGTTGTATGGCACATGTACCAAGATTATAGTGGCATTGTTTCTTTTTACAGAGGGTGTCGTCATGTCCTAAGTTTATTACCTACCCACATTCAGAACTCTCCCTGCGCGATTAACAGCGCACAGCGCACCGAATCTCCAATGATTTGCGTTTAATGCGGAGTTTCTGCCGGCCAAAGCCGGGGTTGTGTCGCCATGTTTGGCATTGTGGCAGTACGCCACTCAACAAAGGCCATCATCACCTTCGTCACTCTTCAAGCGAACACCCACTGATACAAAGCTCGGTGAGCCCAAGGCCACGTCAACTCGATTTTTCAACACCTCTTACCGTGTTTCCCTTCCCTTTTGATCTACCCCTCTTCACCCAGAATCCACGACGACGTCATGTAAGTCTAGTCTACCCATCATCCGTAGTCCTCCATTTTCTCACCTCTCCCCCAATGCCACATCTTCCAGGTCAGAACCTTATGACCCATACCTTCCTCGTGGTGGCTCGTCAGCCAATCCCTCTGCTCCTGGCGGAAGCGCTGGGCCGAACCCCAAGACCGCTCACATCCAAGCACAAATTGATGACACTGTCAACATCATGCGAGACAATATCACCAAGGTTGTAGAGCGTCAGGAGCGACTGGACTCCTTGCAAGACAAGACAGGTTGGTGTTTCTCATCGACCATGCCCGTGTTACCGCCTCTGTTTTGCCCCTCTGTGGTGGGGGTGAAACCATGCCAATACGATGTCGACGCTCATACACTCGTACTTGCCTCCAGACAACCTTGCCGTTTCCGCTCAAGGTTTCAGGCGCAACGCGAATCGCGTCCGGAAGGTACGTTTGGGTTTTTCTGTTTCGTAAGGTATTCGAGCTAAAACACATTCCACAGAACATGTGGTAAGTTTCTCATGTGAGTTTCATGTACCCAAGGACATGTCTAACTAAGGGCTTTTTGTTAACTTTTGAAGGTGGAAAGACATGAAAGTAATGTAGTCCCCGTTGTTCGCGCTGGCATCTGCTAACAATGTTCCCACTTAGATGCGTCTTATTATCGGAGCTGCCATCCTCGTCATTCTCATTATTATTATCGTTTCCGTTGTGAGGGTAACACACCAAAAAGGGTAGTTTCAATTTGCTTAAATTTGTTACTCTTTTAATGTGCTCCCCTGTGTCCCTGCTGGTTGTTGTACGTACGTTGATTCTCCTGTCCTTCTTTCGACCACTTTCTCGAGAAGCTAATGCTTCCCGGTGTCGAAGAATTCTCGAATTACATAGGTGATTGGACTATTCGTTTATGTTCTTCACGAGTGCGGGGAAACATTTCTATGGATTCTATTACGATGTAGGAATTCTCTCGCTAGTGGTCTCCAAAGCGAGTTTCGAGACCCCAATCTTCCAACACGATTCGCCCACGGACTTGTGGCCCTGAAATTTACTTTTGCAGTAACGGCTCACTCGACTTGCATACCCTTGGGCCTTCTGGGAAAGCCTATTGGGTGCGATTAATATTGACCTAAGATAGTCCTTGACCGCACTTGCTTCAAATTGTGCCACGTATCAGTTCATTGCCCCCTTCAATTCCCGACGGGTATTGTCTCATAAGTATGGGAATATGATTACGGGCACCGGTTTTATTATCTTGACCTTGCCGAATCCGTTGGCGAGGGAAGTTGGCATTTATGAGATGGAGCGTAAGGCATAATACTGCCATACCTACCAGTGAATACCAGGTCTTCGATGAGTTGCTCGCTTGTGGAGGTTGGCCGGGGGTCGTCGCAAGCTTTTCCTTCTGTGACTCCCCATCTTGTGTAGTTTGTCACATGTCGGAGGATGGTAACCATCAGATGTTGTGGTTTGTGTCCAAGGACGAGAACCTTCTGGTGGCTGGCGGTGCATCCTCCACCACTGCTACCACCGAGAAGCCGGCTTGCCATAAATTGAATATAGGATCCACACCCGGTTTGCCCGCGTGTGAATTCATGTGGAAATGACCAGTCGTGGATGTTGTCATAGTGAATGAGTGACGACGTATCACACAAGTTGTCCACACTACAGAGGTAGTTTTTTTCTCGAAGTACAGCAAGTGATGGTTGCTCGAGATTCAACCTGAAAGGCTAGAAAAAGGATTGGCTGGAGTTCCTGAGTCCTGTAAATATGCATATGATGCATGATGCATGATGCATGATGTATCGTCAACGCGAATCATGATGACTCCGATCGGACTCGGAAACACTTTCGCCAGTGGGACTGGAGTGACAGTCACTGTTCGAGGCCTTATTCCGGGCCAACACAACGCCAGATACGATACTAACCTACCTTTCATTCCTTTATTATCCAATATGCTGCGTTGGCTTTCTGAATATTATTTGCTTCACATGCTGTAATCGTCTAGGCAGTCACCGTGTTCAATTTTCGAACTAAGTCAATTTGACGATTCATAGGATCCCTGTCCTGAGGTGTATGAACTCAATTGGCAATAAGCGTCCGCCTTACGATTCCCCTCCGCGCTCATCTTCCCGCCTGACTCCCCTAATCGCTTAATATATAAAGTATCTTTATGCCTGGAGGTCGGATCTTCATCGAAACTCTTAACGTTACTCCCTCGATGACTGTCACCGCGCGGTCAAGCGTGTCAAGAACTCCGAGTCCATCCTAATCAAGTCTTGGTCCAAGCTGTCCTCGGTCCGTTCGGCCTCCCACCCTCGGCTTCATCTTCATTAAGCCTCATCCGAAGTGCACATGAAAATACCCAACCCTGGAACAATACAGTACCGGCTTGCTTCATGGCCATTTTCGGCTTGAAGTGAAGTGCTCAGAGACGGAACAATTAATAATCGACTTCCCAAAAGGCTCAGACCAAAAGCCGAATTCGGAACGCCCTCAACACGCCTCCGCTGCGTGCAGACGGCGAATCCTTCGACCGGGTGCAAATGGTGACAACTCGAACTGTTACGGCATGGCTAACGATCCCTCTCCCTCTCCGTCGACGCCCATATAGATGTCACGGTACTGCTGAATCACCCTCTGACATCCCCCGGGGCCCCCCTTCGCCACTGCGTGTCCACAGGGCAAACTGTGTGCCTGCTTGGCGGAGGACTTCTTCACATCTTGCTTCGGGTATCCTTTCACCTAGGCGCAAGGGCGTTCTCGCGACGTCCCTCTACAGCACTGCATCCGTCGGAATCCCTAGTTCGTAGGGCGATCGGGCTTTGCTTCATCATCGTCATCTAGCAAAGAAAGTGGAGTCGTTGTGAGGTACCCTTCATCCTCGAGTGAATACGGATGCCAGTGATGTATTCCG
>Ga0210393_10004451_pt1 | contig 11079 bp, 7 predicted proteins | sample IncBWC27OmetaG_FD_160068 | JGI IMG/M metagenome (GOLD analysis project Ga0210393, IMG submission 160068) | Forest soil microbial communities from Barre Woods Harvard Forest LTER site, Petersham, Massachusetts, United States - Inc-BW-C-27-O ...
GGCCGCAGGAATATGAAATTGGATTCGTGCGCAATCATCTCGGCCCTTTGCTCCGCAAGAACAACCTGGACACGCAAATCTGGATCCTCGATCACAACTACAACCTCTGGGGCCGCGCAATGTGCGAGCTTGATGATCCTGGCCTGCGCCAGTTTTGCAACGCGGTTGCTTGGCACGGATACGTGGGTGAGGTGGAGATGATCGACAAAGTTCACGAGGTGCATCCCGACGCGAGCATGCACTGGACCGAAGGTGGCCCCGATTACACCAGCCCCGATTATCAAACCGACTGGACCAATTGGGGAGCAACTTTCAGTGCAACTCTGCGCCACTGGTGCCGCTCCATTACCGCGTGGAATTTTGCGCTCGACGAGCAGGGAAAACCAAACATTGGTCCGTTCCCCTGCGGGGGAGTGGTCACGGTCGATTCGAACACGCGAGCGCTCACGCGCAGCGGCCAGTTCTGGGCGTTGGCGCATTTTGGCCGATTCATTCAGAGGGGCGCGCGTCGATTCGATTCCCAAAGCACAGCGCCCGATTTGCACCACGTCGCGCTCCACAACCCGAGCGGCTCAAGCGTCCTGGTAGTCACCAATTCCGGAGCCGCGCGATCCATCGTTCTGCAAATGAATGGGGTGCAGGCAGATGTGTCCCTGGATCACGACTCCCTGACCACCCTGGTTTGGAAATGACTGGGCGGCTCGGAAGCGGGTCGCTCTGGAAGACTGAGTTCCGCCATCTCATTCCCCCAGCCCCGTCACCTTGCCTCGCAGCACAGTGATGGACGCTTTCGGGAGCGTGAACGTGGTTTGCGAACCCGCCTCCACCGTCGAAGCCACCGGGGGATGGTCGGGATCGGCGTGGCTGTTCGGCCCGTCGTTGATCCACACGTATTGTTCGCTGCCGAACGTCACCAGGCTAGTCGGCCCGGAAAAGAAAGCCTCCCGCTTTTTGCGGCTGTCCTCAAAGGCGACGCGAACCGTGTGCGAATTCGTTTCGTCGCGATTGACCAGCATCACCGACCAGTTCCCGTCGGGCCGGCGAACCGCATAGGTAGTGACCAGCGCGTTGCCGTCGGCATCTTTTATTTCCACAGAGGACGGATACATGTAGTGCACGCCCGCGCGGTGCTGCACCCACTCCAGATTGATCATGTGAGCGGCGAAATAAGGCGAGGTGTATCCCTTGATCTCATAGCGCTCGTTGGAAACGAAATTCGACCACGACGCCCAGCCCAGACAAGAATTCTGCACGCCCTGCGGTTGAATCGGCGAGTGATAGAACGCCGCCCCTCCGCCTTCAAAAAATGATCCCACATTATCGGCCAGCCACAGCGCGGCGAAAATCGTTGTCATCGGCCCGGTAAGACCAGCGGCCAAATGGTTTTCCGTCACCATCAAGGGAACGTCTTTGGGTACACCGTCGTCTCTCCACACCTGCAGAATGTGCTTCATGAGCCGCGGCTCGCTGTACAGCGTCTTCCACGTAATGTCGCAGGGCTCGAAGGGATAATGCTCGAAGGAAACGAACGCAAGATCGGCGATGCGGCCATGGGATTTTAGGTAATCAATGAAGCGCCCCATCCACGAAGTGCGGCCTTGCCCGTCAGGCCATACGTGGATATCTTCGTTCACGCCCTCAAACACTGGCCCACCCAATTTTAGTTTGGGGTCCACCTGATGAATGGCGGTAGCCCACTGCAGGTAAAGAGCCGCATAGTCTTCGGGCATGGCGTGTTTCCCATCCGGCTCCTCGCCCATTTCGACGTATCCGATGCGGTAGCCTCGCCCTTCGATGTAGGCGATCTGGGCCGCCGCGTCGTCAGGTGTGCCATAAAGCAGAGTCACCGGAATCATCGCCGGCAGGTTGTTGGTGAGGCCGCTGCCAAAGAAAATATCGAAGCCGCTGTGCTGGTTGCCTCCGCCGTCATTGACGTCGGCAGCGGAATGCCAGGGATCGATTGACGAGACGCAGAATGTCGTCAGCCTCTCGCGTGGTTCCTTCGTGACCTCGACGAACAGCCCCTTGTCGTCAATCGTGCCCGCCGCAATGTGCTGAATGGCATAGCCCACGCAGTTGCGGATGTCGCCCGATCCGTGCTCATCGCAAGTGTTCGAAGACTCCGTCATCAGGATGCGTAGAAATCGCGTGGAGACGGGTGTGTCTGCGAGTTTCAGAGTCACCCTGCCGCCTTGCGCATTCTTCAATGCGCCGGAGGGAAAGATTTTCCATTCGCCTTTCGGGCCTGCGTCGAAATCAAGCGCGTCCGCACCCGTCCAGTATTCCACCTGATACGTCGTGGCGTAGGGGCTCGCCCAGTCGATGCGCACAGTGCTGACTGGCTTTTCCGCCCTCAGGTCAACCACCACCCACTGCGGATGCAGGACGTCGCTCTCGCCGGTAAATTTGCTGGTGAGGTAGGGATTGCTTTTCCAGTAGGTCAGGTTCGGACCCTGCACCGGACGATCTCCGCTGGTGGCAAAGCCGCGGTGCGGCAAAGCGTAAGCCAGGATGTAGCGGATCGGATCTTTAAGTTCCGTGCTGCCCGTGAAGTATCCACTGCGATGGTCTGCGTCGCTCCATGTACCGTTTTCGTTCCAGTGCCATGCGGCCATGCGCAGCTCGGTGTTGTTGCGGTAAGTGATCGGTCCCCAGCCCGCTGACAGGGACTCTTGAATAATGTGCGGCGTGTAGACTCGGTCGATGTCCATGCGAGAGAGCACATCGATCGAGCTGCCCAGAGCGCTGTCGGGATCGAAAGAATTGATGATGTGACTCGGTGTCGCGTCTACCTGGACGATCGCCGGAGCGGATTGCGCTGATGCTGAAACACTTCGCACGATGAAGCTCAGAAGAATGAGAGCAAGAAACGAGTGGGCCAAGAATGAGGTCGCCCCCGCAAGCATGGTCCGTTGAACCCACCTTAAGCTTGGACGAAACTGGCGCTTATCCTCTGCAAGAAAACTCGCCGGCATATCGATTGGTCCCCTTACGTTTTGCACATCATGTCGGCAGAAATCATAGCATCGGCCCAACCCGTTTCTCGGCACGGCGGGTTCTGCGTGGAGTTTTCCTTCTGGCGGCCAACGCGGTCCTCAGTCTGCAAGGCGTTACGCAGAACATGATCACCTGCAACTGGCTGTCGGATCGCAACGTCCCTCACTTTCTCGATTTCTGCGACCGTCCATTACCTCGGTAATTAAGCGATTCCCACCGCATCCGTCACAATTTGTTCTATCTGAAGTCAGGTGGGAGATTGCTGTCGTCGTGTCGACGCCTAATTCCATGCCGTCTACGTGTGCCTCCGCGCTGCTCCGCGTCCGCGGCCTGACCGTGAGCTACGACGCGCGCGATCAGCAGCCCGCTCCGGCCCTGCGCCAGGTCGACTTGGAGATTGCTCCCGGAGAAATCGTCGGCATTCTGGGAGAATCCGGATCAGGCAAAAGCACGCTCGCTCTTTCCATTCTTGGGTTGCTGCCGGAGAGTGCGCAAGTTGAGGGATCGATTTTTCTCCAGGGTGAAAACTTGTCCAGCCTGGCTGAAGCGCGCTGGGCGGCCGTTCGCGGCGCAAGGATCGCCATGATCTTCCAGGAGCCCGGACTCGCGCTAAGCCCCGTGATGCGTGCCGGAGATCAGATTGGTGAGGTCATCCGGGCGCACCGCAGCCAGGGAAGCCAGCAGCGCAAACAGGAAGTCCAGTCTGCGCTCAAGGATGCCGGGATCGCCGATGTGGAGCGAATTTACCGGGCCTATCCGCATCAACTCAGTGGAGGGGAACTTCATCGGGTTGCCATCGCGCAAGCTCTGGTCTGTCGGCCCGCTCTGGTGATCGCGGACGAACCCACACGATCTCTCGACGTGACCATGCAGTCCGAGATTCAGAACGCTCTGCTCGATATCAATCGCAAGTACGGATCGGCGCTCCTCTTTATTACACACAATCCAGCCCTGCTGGCCGGGTTCGCCGATCGCGTCCTCGTAATGTATGCCGGCCGTATCGTCGAAGCAGGCCCAGTCGCTCAGATGTACCGCCGGCCGCTTCATCCTTACACAAGAGCTTTGCTGCAGTTGGTTCCCGAGCCAGTAATGCATTCCGGTCATATTTCAGGTTTCGCGCGGCGGGAACGCCTGGCCGCAATTCCGGGAAGCCTAACTCGGTTCGATCCGCTAGGCCTGGGATGTGCCTTCGAGCCCCGCTGTTCTGCCAGAACCGCGAATTGCCGGATCGAATCGCCAGAGGAAGTCGCGCCGGAACCGGATCGGCGAGTGAGTTGTTTCAACTATGGGAACTGAAGCAGCAGCCACGCGTGCGCTTGAGCCCGCGCTGATGAGAGCGCGCGGGTTGGGCAAGCGCTACCTACAGCGCACGCCGTTTTCGCAGCAAAGTTTTGCGATTGCAGCGCTGGTGAATGTCGATTTTGAAATCGCTCCCGGCTGCCTGACCGCGCTGGTGGGCGAATCCGGGTCCGGAAAGTCCACGCTGGCGAGTTGTCTGGCAATGATGGAAAAGCCCGACAGCGGCGAGATCTGGTTTGAGGGAAACGAAATATCGCACTGGAGCAAACGGAAACTTGCGCCTCTGCGCCCCAAAATTCAATTGGTATTCCAGGATTCGGCAGGAGCGCTCGATCCGCGCTTCTCCGCGGCCCAGATCATCGAAGAGCCATTGGAAATCCAGCGCCGTGAAAGCCGGCAAACCTTGCGTGCGCGCGCCCGCGAGTTGATGGAAGAGGTTGGTTTGTCGCCGGATTGGGCAAACCGCTCGCCCTTGCAACTGAGCGGCGGCCAGCGCCAGCGCCTGGCAATCGCCCGGGCGATCGCACTGAAACCATCTTTGTTGATACTCGATGAATCGCTCTCCGGGTTGGATCTGTCCACGCAGGCCCAAATTTTGAATCTTCTTCTTGACCTCAAAGCGGCCCGTTCCCTGACAGTGCTGTTGATTTCGCACGATCTAAGCCTCGTGGGGCAAGTCGCCGACTTCGTGGCGGTGATGCATCAAGGACGAATCGTCGAAAGCGGATCAACCCGGCAAGTGCTCGGAAGTGCGCAACATCCGCAGACGGGCAAATTGCTGGCATCCGTCCGGGTGCTGGAAGCGGCTTTTCAGACCGCCCGGGCCGGAGGTCGAGGATGATGCCCAGTATGACCTCCGGTGTAAAGTCGCCGATTCGATATCTCGAGCGACGCGCGATTCACGCCGTCCTGCTGCTGATTGGCGCCTCCCTGCTGTCTTTCCTGTTCAGCAGCCTCGCCCCCGGCAGTTTCTTCGATGAGATGAAATTGAATCCTCAGATTTCCCCGGAAACCGTTGCCGCCTTGCGAGCGCAATACGGACTCGATCAACCCTTGCCGGTGCGATACGTCCGCTGGGTCAAATCGGTTCTCCGCGGAGAATGGGGCTATTCCTTTGCCTACAATCAGCCCGTCCGAAGTCTGCTCATGGTGCGAGCGCGGAATACTCTGCTTCTCACCACGCTGGCCATGGCGCTGGCCTGGCTGATTGCGGTCCCTATCGGAGTCTGGATCGCCAGCCGCCGCGGCCGATGGGACGATCAACTCGCCTCGGCGAGCACCTCTTTACTTCTCTCCGTGCCGGAACTCGTTCTGGCCCTGGGCCTTCTTTATCTTGTCATCCGGACGCACGCGTTGCCCGTGGGCGGAATGGTTTCCACCGGGTTCGACCGTCTCGGCTCTTGGGAAAAGATCCGTGATTTGGCTGCACACCTGATTGTTCCCGTGACCACGCTGGTGCTGGCGAGTCTCCCGATTCTCATCCGGCATGTGCGCGCCAGCATGATGGAAGTGCTGCAGGCACCATTCATCCAGGCCGCCCGCGGACACGGGATCGGCCGATCGAGGCTGCTCTTCGGTTACGCCCTTCCCGCCGCTGCCAACCCGCTGATTTCTTTATTCGGATTGTCCGTCGCAGGATTGCTGAGCGGGTCGTTATTGGTAGAGGTTATTACCGGCTGGCCGGGGCTGGGCCCGCTCTTGCTCGAGGCGTGCTTCTCCCGTGACATTTATGTGGTAATCGGCGTGGTGATGGCCTCGACCATGTTCATGATCCTGGGCAGCCTGCTGGCCGACGTCATGCTGGTGGTTGCGGACCCGCGCGTCCGAACGGATCACGCATGAATACCAGCAAAAAGAACAGCAAAAAAAGACTCATCGCCGCCGCAATCTTTCTTCTGGCGCTGCATCTGGCAATATTGCTCGCGGGATTCGTCGCACCCTACGAACCTGCCGTGCAGAACCGAGATTTCCCCTACGTCCCGCCAACTCGCATCCATTTTGTAGATGCTCGCGGACACCTGCATCTTCGTCCCTTTATTTATCAAGCCGTGGCCCGTGCGGACAGCCTCTATGAATACACCGAGGCGCGCGACCAGGAATTTCCCGTGCGCTTCTTGGTCTCCGGCTCCAAATACAAAATTGCCGGCTGGCTGCCATCCCACACGCATTTGTTTGGCGTCAACGCTCCCGCCCAGGTCTTTCTCGCCGGCACTGACCACTACGGGCGCGACCAGTTTTCAAGAATCCTCTACGGCGGGCAGATTTCTCTCGCCGCCGGCCTGCTCGCCACGACGGTTTCGTTGCTGCTCGGCTTATGCCTGGGCTGCGTTGCCGGCTTCTACGCCGGTTGGATTGACGAATCTGCCATGCGCCTGGCCGAGCTGTTTCTCGTCCTGCCCTGGCTTTATGTGCTCCTGGCCGTCCGCGCATTTCTACCGCTGCACATCAGCCCGTCACAAACGTTTCTCTTGTTGGTTGCGGTCATTGGCACCATCGGGTGGGCGCGCCCGGCCCGGCTGGTCCGAGGAATCGTGCTCAGCGCCCGGTCCCGAAAATATGTCATGGCCAGCCGCGGTTTCGGCGCGTCGGACGCCTACATTCTCCGCCGCCACGTTTTGCCGCACACTTACGGAACTCTGCTGACCCAGGCCGCCCTGCTGGTCCCTCAATATGTGATCGCGGAAGTCACCCTGTCTTTCTTTGGCTTGGGCCTGAGCGAGCCCATGCCCAGCTGGGGAAACCTGCTGGCGAACTTGCAACAATACAACGTGTTGGTGTCCTACTGGTGGATGTTTGCTCCCGCACTCGCTCTGGTACTTGTCTCTCTTGGTTACCTAACAGTGGCGAATGCTTTTCACCAGCAGTTACAATCTGGCTCAATCTGATAACCAGGCCGCGGATCCTACATATGCCCCGTTTGGGTGGTCTCGCCCTTCTCTTGCTCGCCGGTGTTCATTCCCTGGCGTCTTCCGCACCGCCGCAGCCCCCCCAGCGCGGCGAGGAACTACAAATCACCGGCAATGAAGTGGGACGCTATGGCGGGGTTCTGACGGTTGGCCAGCGCAGTGAGCCCAAGACGCTGAATCCGGCAACCGCCGCGGACGCGCCTTCGCGTGAAGTGATCGGCCGCCTGATGGCCGATTTGATCCATATCAACCGCGCCTCGCAGCAGACCGAGCCCGCCTTAGCCAAGTCGTGGACCGTCTCCAAGGATGGGCGAGTGTTCACCGTGAACCTGCGCCACGGCCTGCGCTTTTCCGACGGCCAGCCCTTCGACGCCGATGATGTTGTGTTCTCCTTCGAGGTGTATCTCGACGAGAAACTGCACTCGCCGCAGCGCGATCTCCTGGTCGTAGGTGGCAAGCCGATTGCCGTCCAGAAAATCAATCAGTACACCGTTCGTTTCACTCTCGCGGAGCCCTACGCCGCCGCCGAGCGCATCTTCGACAGCCTGGCCATGATGCCGCGTCACTTGCTGGGGAAAACTTACCAGGACGGCAAGTTCGCGCAAACGTGGACCCTCAATACTGCTCCCGCTGAAATCGCCGGCCTGGGGCCGTTTCGCTTGCAAGCGTATGTCCCCGGCCAGAAAATCGTGCTCGAGCGGAATCCCTACTTCTGGAAAGCCGACCGCAACAAAAATCGTCTTCCCTATCTCGACGAACTCGTCTTTTTGTTCGTCGGAAATGAAGACGCGCAGGTGCTGCGCTTCCAGGCCGGCGATACCGACATCATCAGCCGCCTCAGCGCCGAAAATTACGCCGTGTTGTCCAAAGACAAAGACGCGTCCAACCGGGGCATTGAGCTTTTCGATCTGGGGCCAAGCCTCGAATACAACTTCCTGCTTTTCAACCTCAACGATCTCGCCTCAAAAAATCTGGGGGAGATCGCGGCCCGGCAGGCATGGTTTGGGAACCTAAAATTTCGCCAAGCGATCTCCTCCGCCATCGACCGCGACGGCATCGTCAAACTGGTATACGCAGGGCGGGGCGCGGCCTTGTGGGGAAATGTGAGCCCGTCGAACAAGCTGTGGGTGGATCAGGCTCTGCCTCATCCCGCACGCTCCATCGACCATGCGCGGGACTTGTTGAAGTCAGCAGGGTTTTCCTGGAAGGATGAAAATCAGCTGGCCGATCCTCAAGGCCGTCCGGTGGAATTCTCCATCATCACCAGCACCTCAAACGCTCAACGCACGAAAATGGCCACCATCATTCAGGACGATCTGAGCAAGCTCGGAATGAACGTTCACATCGTTCCGCTGGAGTTTCGCGCCGTCATCGACCGCGTTTTTCAAACCTACGACTATGAAGCCAGCATCATGGCCCTGGGCGGCGGAGACGCTGATCCGAATCCCGAGATGAACGTGTGGCTATCAAACGGCGGCACCCACCTCTGGCACCTGGGCGAGACCAAACCGGCGACCGAATGGGAATCGCAAATCGATCAATTGATGCAGCAGCAGATGGTGCAGCGCAACTACAAAGAGCGAAAAAAGCTTTACGACCAGGTGCAGGAAATCATCACCGCGAACCTTCCGTATGTGTTTCTCGCTACGCCCAACATCCTGGTGGGCGCAAAAAAGAATCTGGCAAATTTCAAGCCCGCGATTCTCGAACCGACCACGCTATGGAACGTTGAAGAACTTTACTTCCTCAGCAGCAGCGGCTCGCCCTCCGGTGCAAAACAGTGAACGCAGCCCCCGCGGCCCGCGAGGTGGCTTGGTCCGATGAGCGCCTGGTTCGCGAATGTCGCAAGGGCAATCAGGTCGCATGGTCGGCGCTGATCGAGAAATACAAGAATCTGATTTTTTCCATCCCCATCAAGTTCGGCCTGCCGCGGGAAGATGCAGCCGATATTTTTCAGGCGGTGTGCGTCGACCTGCTCTCGAGCCTGCCAAAATTGCGGGAGCCGAAGGCGCTCGCCAAGTGGCTGATGCAGACCAGTTTTCATAAATGCCTGCGCTGGAAAAAAGACCGCCTCAATCCGGTGGACGACCTGGAAGCCCTTGACGGCGGACGCCCCGGCAACACTGAAGAACTGCCGGAGGCGATGCTCTATCAAGTGCAGCGGGAACAGAGCGTTCGCGAGGTCATGGCGGCGCTGCCGCCCCGCTGCGGTCGAATGGTGAGCATGCTTTTTTTCGATGATCCCCCTCGTCCCTACCAGGAAGTCGCGACAGAGCTTGGTATCGCCTCCGGATCGATCGGCTTCATTCGCGGTCGCTGCTTGAAGAAAATGCGGCAACTGCTCGAAGAAAAGGGATTCCAGTGACTCCGGCTCGAAGCAAGGTTCGAACAAAGGCTAGTCGCGAGCAACTGTTGCGGGAGCTGGCGGGCCTTACCAACGATGCCCGCAGGCAAGAGTTTCTCGAGCAGCACCGCTCTCTGTTGCAACCCGAAGTGGTCTCTGAACTCGCCGAAAAAGTGCGAGAGCAAGTGCGAGTGGATGTGCCTCGGGCGCTGCACCTCGCCGATGCTGCCATCGCGATTTCGCGGAAACTGAAAAACCAGGAATCCAAAGCCACGGCTCTGCGGGCAAAAGCCAATGTCCTCTACGTAAAGGGCGAACACGCCGCTGCGGCCGACCATCACCAACAGGCCGCAGTCCTGTTCGAGGCCGCTGGAGAAACCAACCAGGTCGGGCGAACCCTGAGCAGTTCCATGCAGCCGCTGCTCCTCATGGGCGAATACAATCGCGCCTTGGCGGCGGCGGAGCGGGCCCGCAGGATCTTCACCGCCGAGGGTGATGCATGGCGACTGGCTCGCCTCGACATCAATCTTGGAAATGTTTACTACCGGCAAGATCGTTTCGAGGAGGCGCTTGCCTCCTATGAGCGTGCCTACCAGGGACTGCCCCCGGAAAAGGATCCCGAAGGAATTGCCGCGGTCCTCAGCAACATGGCCACCTGCTACATCAGCCTGAACCTGTTTCCCAATGCTCTTGCCTCCTACGCGCGAGCCCGCCAGTTCTGCGAAGAGCATGGCATGCCTTTGCTCGTGACCCAGGCGGACTACAACATTGCCTACCTTCATTACCTGCGCGGTGAATACAGTCGCGCCATCGAAATGCTGCGGGCAACCCGCGTCAACGCCAACAAAATCGGCGATGCCTATCACCAGGCCTTGTGCAACCTCGATTTATCCGAGCTCTATCTCGAATTGAATTTAAGCGCGGAAGCCGCAGAACTGTCGCAACAGGGATACGAAGGATTCCGCAAACTCGGCATGGGATACGAGGCCGCGAAGTCTCTGGCATTTTCGGCGATGGCGGCGGCCCAGCAGGGGCACGCCTTTGAAGGGCTCAAGCTCTACTCCGAAGCGCGGGAAATCTTCGTCAAGGAAAAGAACCGGGCTTGGCCTTCCTTGATTGATCTGTATCGGGCTTTGGCGTTTTTCGAGGAAGGAAGATACTTCGAGGCGCGGCGCTATTGCGCGCAGGCCCTGGAATCGTTCCTTTCCCTGCACTGGAAGAAGAAAGCGGTGATGGCTCAGCTTTTGCTGGCAAGAACTGCCATGCGGACCGGCGAAACCGATCACGCATTCCAGAACGCCACCGCCGCCCTTGACCAGGTTCTGGAACTGGAGTCGCCGGTCCTCACGTATGAGACCCATCTGCTGCTCGGGAATCTCTACTCCGCGAGAGCCGATCGCGAACAGGCCTACACCTCCTACCAGAGCGCCCGGCAGGCGCTCGAGACGCTACGCGGAAACTTGCGCGGCGAAGAGCTGAAGGTCTCTTTCATCAAGAATCGGCTGGAGGTGTACGAAAATCTGGTCGAACTCT
>Ga0210393_10004452_pt1 | contig 11078 bp, 14 predicted proteins | sample IncBWC27OmetaG_FD_160068 | JGI IMG/M metagenome (GOLD analysis project Ga0210393, IMG submission 160068) | Forest soil microbial communities from Barre Woods Harvard Forest LTER site, Petersham, Massachusetts, United States - Inc-BW-C-27-O ...
TACTCTTTGGCGGCGTTCCCCATTGGATTGGTCTTCTCTCGCCCGAGCCAGCCTTCAAAGAAGAAGAGCCGCTGCAGGCTCTCGTGGTGCAGACGTTTCCAGGTTTCATGGCAGCGTTCTACAAATACTCTTCGATTTTTCAGAATATTTTCGAAAGAGGAGAAATCAGCGGATTCCCCCGCCGGCTTCTTAAGGTCGCGGATCACCTGCCGTATCACGGTTTCGATGGGCGGAAGCATAGCCTGAAGCTTATAGCCCAATACTTCCTGCCGTTGTGACGGGTTTACGATTCCTGCGCCTCGAGAAGGAGTCTATTCCTTAGACAAAAAAACGCATCGACCCTTGAAATTTGAGGCTGGTGGAACTCACGCACCGAAGCGCTGTCGAGATCGGCATCCTAGCCGCTGCGACCGAGATCAACAACGGGTGAACTACACGGCGGAAGCCCGTTTTGATATTCTTATCGAAAGGGAAGGCGCCTCCGCGCTTGAGGGATCAAAATGGAAGTTATTCTTCTCAATGTCGTCGCCGGCATAGCAACCCTTCTCATTGGAGCGGTTCGCTCGACGGACGTAGTACAGAAAATTCTACACGAACTGCTCCCTCGCATCTTTAAGAAAAAACAAGAGGCGAAGAAAAGCTACGGCGAGCGCCTGGCAGTACTTTCCGACAACTTGCAGCGATCATCGCAGCAGGTCGACGACATCTTGGCCGAGCTGGCCAGCGTTGCAAAAGAGCGCGAACAAGGCATCCTAACGCTCGAAAAAGAAATGGAAGCGCTGCAATTGCATGAGAAGGACATGAAGCAGCGCATCGAGAGCCTTCAGAATGTCCCGCTTCCCGCTGTCGAACACTTTGCGAAGATGATGAATTCCACTGAGAAGCGCAAAGCGCGCCGAGACTACTTGTTGTTTGGAGCAGGTGTGGTCGTCAGTACGGTGATCGCGATAGGACTTAAGCTCTTAGGTTTCGGCTAAAGACTGGGGTTGCCCGAAGAGCGGCCCCCTGCGTCATGACTTTGCGTCGACCGACCATATTTTTGTAGACGCATGCACTCAACGAGGCACCGCTCATGCTAACGAGAGACATTCAATCACGTGCCGCCGCACTTCTGCTCACCGGCATCGTCCTCGGGCTCGCTCTCGGGACTGCACACGCCTCTGAAGTTCCGAAGTTTGCCGCCGACAAAGTCGACGCTTGGAGCCTGAGGTACCACATCTGGGCGGCTCTGCACTACGGGCTTGGTCTCTTATCCGTCGTGCTCTCCACGGTCGCCGTTTACCTCAAGCGCGCGTCTGTAGAGGTGAAGTCATCCCTTTCGATAGCAGCAGCCGTCGCCGCCGCAATCTTGACGTTTTTGAATCCATCGCTCCATGCGCAGGCATTTCATCGGGCGTGGACCGATCTTGAGTACAAGGTCCGAGAATACAGGGTTTCTCCCTCCGCAGCGCCTAAGGACCTGGTGGAAGCCATCGAAGGCGGAGAAAGGACCGTGCGCGAAGCGGGCGTATTTTAGGTGATATTCGACGCAACAACTTGCCTTAAGGAATTCCGCCCTTGAAAGAAAGCGACACGGACACGCCCCACCGCTCCCCACGGCGCAGCAAGAAAACGCCGCCAAAGGCCAGGCGAAAATTAAACCCCGCGCTTGTCAAGGGGTGGACGGTCACAGGCGCCGTCATCGTCGCGTTGACCTTCGTTGCAAGGGAAGCGTACCTCGAGCCCTTTAAATCCGACGCAGAGACTCTAAGACACGAGATCGAGCAATACACGCCCAAAGGCCAAGCATTCAATTGGCGAAAGGAAGCCATGGAAGGCCGCGCAAAGTGCCATGCACTACTGGCTCGGCCCAGCGACTTGTCGCTTGGGAATTTTTATGACCTTCATTCATGCTTTGGCGTGCCCAAAGAGATCTACAGTCAAGAACTGGGGTTCGACAAAGACACCTCGGCTGTCGAAGACTTAATCGAGCATGCCGCGACCTATCAGAAGCCCGACTCAGCAAAATCAGAAGCGCAAGATTCGGGCATCAGCACCGACGAAAAAGTGTGGGCGCGGTACTCTCCCATCGCCGAGGCGGACGAGCGGCCTCTATTTTTGATATTCCAAGTGGCGAGTCAGACGCCGGCCGAACGATCCAAGTACAACGTCGAAGACCTATCTCAGAGATTCGGAAGCGATGTCGAGACCCTTACAATCACCGTCAATACGCTCGGTCTCGATGTAGAGAAGAGGCGCGAGGCTGTATTGCAGGTGGCCAGGAACACTCAAGTGTTAGCCGAACGTAATTATACCTGGGCTCGACGAGCCCTCTACTCCCTCTTTTCGATCGGCGTCATTTTAAACATTACCGGCACGCTTTTCGGGCTCAAAAGCGGGATTGATGCGGATTGAGGCTCCCCAAGAGTGCACTGCCACTTGGAGGTCTCTGTCGCTTTAGGACTTGGCGTCGTCCGGACGCTTGCCGGCGAGCATCCACCCGCTGCGCCTGTCTCCTTACTCGCCCGTCACGTCCACCGGGACAACCTCACAGCCGCTCTGGCGCAGCAGCGCAGGAAGTCCGGTCGGGCCGACCATGTGCAGTACGCCTACGACAACGAAGGTGGGCTCCGATGATTTCGCGAGCGTCATCAGGCGCGGGAGCCACAGTCGGTTGCGGCCCTCAATCAGACTGCCGAACATGGTCGGCATTTGGGCAACCCGCTCTTGGGCACACGCCCACACTCGGTCTGCTCGGCCCGCTTTCCAGCCCCCAATCAATCGTTTAAAGAAATCGGTGCCGCTCGCGATGTCCTGCGCGGCCAACGACAACATCTTGATCTGCTCCACGAGCGGTGCGTCTGCGAAGTTCCTGAGTGCCCCCGCGGCGTACTCGAGAAATTCAACTCTCCTACCTTGAGTGCGAGCGAGTCGCAGCAGATTCAAATCCACACCGTTTGCAGCAAGCAGACCCGCCCGCGCCGCGGTGTTCACGGAGAGTGCTAACGCCACGAGCCACGGCTGAAGGTGAGTGAAATTCTCCAGGCTCAGGGACCATTCCCGACAGCGATCTTTGACGGCGGTGTAGAGGTCCGCGGGAATGAGAGCGCTCAACGATTCTCCCGGCTTCAACTGAGCGAAACTCATGTCCGGTACTTGCGTCAGGTCATGCTCGAATAATACGCGCGTGGCGGCACCGAACTCGGCCTGTCCGTGCGCCAGTGGAAGCGGCGGCACATCGAGCACATGAACGCTGCCCAGAATCGACAATCCACTATTCTTGACTCGCCATAGCATCGAAGGTGGCCCTATGCACGTCGCCGCGCGAGACCGAAGAATTCGTTCACCAAGTCAAATGAAACGAGATCCCTACCGCCAAAGGTTTCGGCCAATCCCCGTTTTGAAACTCCGCCGAGCCCTCGCTCGAAAAGGTGATCGACAGGTCCGGGACAATAAATGGGCGCCTTATCGGTCGGATTTACACTCCGATACAGTTCGGCCCCCGCCGGATCGATGAGGAAGAACTTCATCCCTTGCTTATTCACCGCATCTAGCAACACGTCATTGATGTGAGTGTCGCGGAATCCGTATCCAATGACGCACACCCTCGAAGGCTCGCCGCACAGGCAGTTCGAGAAATACTCGAAGTAGCGCGCGAGGATGTTGCTCGATCCGATCGCCCGAAGCTTCTCGGCGCCAAGAATCATTAGGGGCCCGCCACCCGATTCTCTCCAGTTGGAAGAGCCATGTAGCTTGATGAGCGGTTGCGATCGCGAATGAAACTCGTAGGTATTGGCCGGGACCAATGTCCCTGCCGCCCAATGTTGGCCTAAGGACTGCTCCTCGGAACGAACGCCTATCATCCCCGGAATTTGCGGCCCGTCCCAGCGTCGGGGCTCGCCCGCCAGCGGAACGTGCTGCAGATAATGCAACTCCAGCAGCACATCCTGGTTGAGCGTGAATATCGCATCGAACGCCACCAGGAAAGTCCGCAGCAACAGGTGACGGTCGTTCTGGAACTCGATGCCCATGAGATTTTTCTCATACGATCGGTTCATGCGATCGAAAACTCGAGAGATGGCGGTCTGGATTCCTGCCAGAGCCTTGCCATAGAGTGTCGTATCTCGGCGGTAGTCCGCCTGTACCTCACTCAAAGCCTGCTCGAATCCACTGGCGCGATGCTTGAACAGCACGCCCCGAAGATAGGGGTCCGCCTCGACCTCCGGTGCGCTCAACAAGTGATCGAACACTTCGGTAGCAAGCAAGCCATGCCAATTGCGGCTGAATCCCGCACCGAGCAGGAGATACTTTTTCATGGCGGCCTATTATAACTGCTGCCATGCCAATCCCGGACGCAACGCGAATACTTGGGCCCTTTGTTGGCCGCTTTGCAAATCTCTTTTCATACAGTGTTGGGGCGGAGCCGGTACTGGATGGACCCCGGACCCCGGATCCCAAACTCACGACAATGGCGTCAGGCCCCCTTCTCCTCGGACAGTCGAACCATGTGTGGACGCTACGTATCGCCGGATGATCTTGCCATCGAGCGGGAGTTCAATCTCGTGCATCAGGAATGGACGTTCCCGCCGAGCTTCAACGTGGCACCGACTCAAGAGGTGCCGCTGATTCGTGTCGCCGGAGATGGGACCGTTCAGGGAAAGCCCATGAAGTGGGGCCTCATCCCCTACTGGGCTCGCGGCGGAGCGCCGAAGTTCTCGACCATCAATGCGACGATTGAGAAGCTCACGGAGGCGGCGAGCTGGAAGGGCCCGTGGAATCGGGGGCAGCGCTGCATCGTGCCCGCAGTGGGCTTCTACGAGTGGAAGGTGCAGGCGGATGGCAAGACCAAACAGCCCTTCTACATCACCTGCGGCGATCAGGAGATTTTCGCCTTTGCAGGACTCTGGGACTCCTCGACGACCGCCGACGGCGTGAAGATCTATTCCTGCACGATCGTGACCATGCCCGCCAACCAGATCATGTCCGAAATCCACAATGCCAAGCAGCGGATGCCGGCGATTTTGAGAAAGGAAGATCGCGACGCGTGGCTTAAGGGTGATTCCGAATCGGCGTACAAGCTCCTGCAGCCGTATCCCGATGAGCTCCTGATCGCGCGGCCGGTAAGCACGCGCGTAAACGCGCCAAAAAACAATGATGCGAGCCTGATCGAGGCCATCGCGGCTTAGAGTCTGAGAGTTCGTGCCGGGTCCACCTGCCACCATCATGAGAAACGGATTTCTGCAGTGCAGCTCACCTACAAGGTTAAGACGTTTAAAAGCCTTCGGGCTTGCCTCGGCGAATGCGAGAAGTTCATTCGCCAGCCGCAGTACCTCTATACGGGGGAACAAAATCGAGCGATTCGCCTGGATGTTGCCGAGAGAGATCTGGGGCAACTGGATTCTAGCCGCCATCTGCAGTGAAGGCCGCGAGCAGGAATTGCAAATCACGACTGAACCGGATGGCGGAGATGGAGTCATCTGGGATCCGGCGACAAGCATTGGCTGGCGTATGGAGCACGTCCTCATTCCGCCACATCGCCCAGGTGATAACCGCACCACCGAGGAGAAGATCATACAAGCCGCGAACAAGAAGCAGCAGAAGGACGGCGCTCAGTACGCCAAGGGGAAGGTTCTCCTCGTGCTGAACGAGAGCGGTACGGGTGAACGCTGTCATCCAACCGCCGTTGCACGCGCCCTGCCCGCCAATGACTTCAATGAAACGTGGGTGGTCACTCCCGATGAGTTCGCCCACCGCAGCGTCACGTATGCAGCGACACGTTTAGAACTGACTGCCGCTCAGGCTCCTATCTACAAGGTCTACATCAACAGTCTGTTTACTCAGTGGCGGTGTCGCCAAATCCAGTAGGCCTGCGTCCGGCCATCGTCACGATCGACGAAAATAACGCACCACGGCTCCGATTCCGAAGACGATCGCAGGAAATAGAATCGCGACGGCGATCGGCGGCCGAGCGGCCGCGTTCGGGGTTGCGAAGCGCGGCACAACAATGAAAAAGGCGGACGCAAGTGCCGTCATGGCGAGCCATTGCTTGGCGATCCTGGACGCGCTCTGACTTGGCGTTTCTGGCGGGAACGATCCTTGCTCTGGCCAACGACTACCGGCCGCGCGCGCCATGCGATCGGCAACCTCTGCGAACACCGTGAGCTTGCCGTTGGGCGGTGCCCCAAAGGAGAGTCTGGCAGCCTTCCAAAAATATTTATCGGTGCGCACGACCGTGATGTCGTTCCACGGCACGAAGAAGTCGCGGCTGAAGGGCCCAAAAATTCGCATGATCCCAATGCGCAGTCCCGAGGCACATACACTCAACTTCAAAATGTTGCGCATGGAGACGATCCCAAGTGACCCTGATTGATTCGCCAAGGTGAGAATCGGAATCTCATCGCGGTTCGGATATCGCTCCATCAAGCCGAACCAGCCCGAGAGGAAGCTCAAGAGCAGAGTCACCGCAAACCAGAGTAGCGGAAAGGCGATGATGAAATAGAGGGGATTAGGAGGGGCGCTCATAAATTACGTGATGAATTTCTGCACCGACGACTGCCCGGGGCTATAAGGATCCTCAACTACCCACCCAATGGTCCTTGAAAAGATTACTGCATGCCGCGAATCGCGGGTTATGGGTGCTCAATTCATGTGATCCAGCGCCCAGTTTTGGGCCTGCCCGGCCACCCTCAAAACGTCGATGCCACAATCTGCCCGAATGGCGTCATGGCATGAACGGGATTCCTCGATAGGGTATCGGAAATGGGATGAATACAGGGTCGTACTCATGATACGGATTTCAGTTCTTTCGTTTCTCGTGTGGGCTTTCATTGGGTGCGCGGACGCTTCAGCCGACACCCCTTGGCCAAAGGTCTCGGGCGATGCTTCGGCAGCGGAGTGTATCGATGCGCTGCACCTGGCACGCACGGTGTTCGATTCGGAGTCGGCACGGCTTTACGCGCCTCCCACGGGCCTCGAGAAACTAGCGAGCGACTTGGTACTACAGCCTACAGGCCTCGACATTTCTGGGGTCACGCCCTCCAAGAAAACCCCGATGTCTTCGATCAGCTGCCTTACGAGGGCGGGATCCGCAGCATTTATTGGGCAAAGATCGCGCAAGATCATGTTCGACTCGCCGTACAGGAATCCTCGGTGGGATGGCGCGGGGACATGTATACGCTTTTTCTGCTGCCGGCGGACATGGAGCCCGCAGACTTTCTGGCAAAAATCGAGAATCCATCAACTCAGCCCACTGCATTGATCTCAGACGCTTGGCGGCCTCCGCTCGTCTTCTCGACAAAGCCAAGTCGACGACTCTGGTTCATTGACGTGGGCGAACCGTACACAGTCTTAAGTTCATGGCGAGTGTATCGCGTCGGTGCGGAACCTCCCGATCCCGTGTGCACGATCCAATTTCGACCGACGACGCCGGAGACCGTACGCCTGCTCCCGGACGCCGTCGCGACGTTGGCAGAGCTCATCGATCAAACGATAGGGCCCGGAAACAACGAGGGTACGTTGCAGCCCACGGCGCGCCTAAGAGGCGTTGTGCAGTATGTCTGGGGAAACGTTGCGCTCCGTCCGTGGGCCGTATCGGAAGCTGATGTCTACAACTCCCGAGAGGAGGTCGATGCGGGCCTGGAGGCGTGGTCCAAGGGCGGTCGCTCGTATCGTCGTGTTTACAAGGAAATCCTTGCGGCCTACCCCGCGGCCCTTCAGGCACTTCGTCAATATTATGTGAGCACTTTTTCGTTATCGGACGACAAGGCTCAGGCGCTCGCCACGTACGTGTTGGATATCGCTCTGCGATCGAACTACAGTTTCACCAATGGCCAGGATTACTTTCGCTACCAGGGCGTGAACAACAATCCTTGGAAGCAGCATGACTAGAATTCTTCCGCGCCTGGAGGGAATCGCAAGAAGCCAATTCGTTGTGCTATTCCAAATGAGGCGCGAGAACACTTTCGATCCATTGCATGAAGGCGCGGACCCGGCGCGAGAGGTTGCTTCGATGCGCGACCACTAAGGACACGGCAAGCGACCGGCGACGGTGCTCGGGCAGGACTTCTACCAGTGCGCCACTGTCCATGTATCGGCCAATCCCAATCAGGGGGGCCTGAATCAGGCCGAGACCGGCGAGCGCTGCGGCTTCGTAACTCTGCGCGCTGTTGACGGAGAGCGCTCCCGGTAGTTCAAGACTCGAGTAACCATCACCGTCCGGGTACTCCCATGCAAAAGTCCTTACGCTTGAAGTCGGCGCAAAGTGAATCGTCCGGTGCCCCTTATCTCTAAGATCCTCGATCGATTGAGGGACGCCATAGCGTGCAAGGTAAGCGGGACTAGCGGCATTGGCGATGCGAAAGTTCCCAAGCTGCCGGGCGATGAGCGTCTCATCGCGAATGATGCCTAAGCGCACGACGCAATCGATCCCCTCGTGAACGAGATCCACTTGCCGGTCGGAACTTGACACCTCAAGCTCCAACTCGGGGTGCCTCGCTAGAAATGCCGGCAACGCCGGCACGATCGTTCGCGCCGCCAATTCGGCCGGCATATCGACGCGCAGGCGCCCGCGGAGCGCCGCTCCAACGCTCTCGAACATCGAGGCGAGATCCTCCACATCGCTAAGAAGTTCGCGGGCGCGGGCCAGAAATACCCTTCCGTCCTCCGTCAACTGGACCTTTCGCGTCGTGCGGTGCAAGAGCCGGGCACCCAACGCTTCTTCTAGTTTTCGCACCACCGTGGAGGCCCTCCCCTTCTGAATCCCTAGCGTGTCGGCGGCGTCGGTGAAGCTCCCCCTGTCCGCGACGGTCACGAAAATGAGGAGGGGTTCGAGATTCTGCATAGGTTTCCCCCGAATTGTTCCCCGTGAGGATAACAGTGAGTTCATTTCCTCGTCGTTTATCAGACTCAGGACACACAGTAAGGTTTCGACCATTCGCTATCTACCACCGGAGCCTGAAATGCTCGAAACAATGAACCTGACCCAAGTGCCCGACACTGCGATGCCGCATCGCGGTTTGTGGGCCGGCCGGATCTTGAGCGCGTTGGTCGTTATCGTCCTGGTCGCCGACGGCACTATTCAGCTGTTTGCCCCGGCACAAATCGCGGGCCTGTTGCAGGAAACGGGATTCGCCGTGGATCTGACCCGTGTCTTAGGTCCAATTATTCTCATCTGCGCCCTCCTCTACGCCCTTCCCGCCACCGCCGTCTTGGGCGCGATCCTCGTGACGGGCTTTCTGGGAGGCGCCATCTGCGCGCATGTCCGCATCGGTGAGTTGGGCTCGCCGCCGGAGCTGATTTCGCTGCTCTTGGGCGCGATGACCTGGGGCGGCCTGTACGCGCGCGATCTTCGTATCCGCGTTCTGCTGCCGCTCATCCGTTAAATCAACCGGGGCAGTGAGCTACCCCCTCAAGCTTTAGGAGAACACACATGTTTTTAGTCATGGGAATTAGAGGACGAGTTGGCGGCGCAACGGCAGAGCATCTCTTGGCACACGGCAATAGTGTGCGCGCGCTGGTCCGCGATCGCGCGAAAGCATCAAGCTGGGCAAACCGGGGTGTCGAACTGGTTGACGGTGATTGGGATGATTCGGCAGCCATCGAGCGGGCGCTCAAAGGCGTTGAAGGCGCGTTTGTCATGCTGCCAGCGGTCTGGGCCCCCTCACCCGATTACCGAGAAGCCAAGGGGGTGATTGCGAACTATGTCGATGCTCTCAGCAAGACAGTTCCGCCGCGGGTGGTCGCGCTTTCCTCGATGGGTGCGCATAGGACCCGCGGGCTTGGAATGATTACGGCTCTGTCGCTCCTCGAGCAAGGCTTTCGCGATCTGAAGTCGCCGATCGCCTTCGTGCGTGCCGGAGGTTTTTTCGAAAACTTCCTCTACGGCTTCCAGATTGCCCAGGGCGGAACGCTACCGGTCTACTACACGCCGACGAGCCGCCAATCGACCATGGTCGCGACGAACGACATCGGCGCGGAGGTCGCAACCCTTTTAACTGGGCCGGCCTGGTCAGGGCAGCGCATTGTCGAACTGGGTTCGATGGTCAGCGCGGATCAAGTCGCTGCGCAATTGGGTGAGGTGATGAAGCGCGACGTGAAAGCCTTTGCGGTCCCGCGCGCCGGGTGGGCGCAGGCATTCGAACAATTCGGCATCCCGAAAGGCCGCACCGGACCAGCCGAAGAAATGTTTGAGGCGGTGAATGCCGGATGGATGGACCTCGGAGTCGAGGGCACGGAACACGTTGCCGGCACCACGTCCGCGCGCGATCTCTTTGCTGCGGCCCAGAAAGCCGTAACGGCGTGAATCGTGGTCCGCCCGATCCACCTGAACCAGCTTCACATTCGATCTCAATCTTTGTGAGCGGTCGCGTGGCATTACGGCACTTTGCAATACCCCTCTGCTCTTGCAGCAGTGCTACCTCACGAGTTTTGCATGCGTAGCGCGGGTAAGTTGCAGAAGTCGTGGGGCCGCTACCCGCGGGGTGACGGCCCTGGATCGCGCCGGTAGGCGAACCGTGGAGGCAACGCTTGATCGACGACTTGGCGAATGTCGGGCGACTCCAGGTAATCGGAGACCAGCACCCGCTTCAAGGTCAGCACGTACGAATCCTTGACCCTCGCATCGATGCGTGGGTCCAACGGGGCGAGCGCCACGAAGTTGAATGTGGGCACTAGTTCTGGAGCTGCGCCGCGAGCGTGATTGGCTCGCGCGGCCTCATGTTGGGTGGCGACACCGACAGCGATGACGATCACGGCGACCAGAAACAAGGAAATCAGTATCAGAACGACGATGACCATGGATTACCTCATCTCATCCGCTCATAGAGGTTGATACTGGCCCGATACTCGTCGGGAATTCGCCCGAGACGCGCGAGCAACGACAACGTCAGAAGAAGTAGAAACAGCAGAACGACGGCGAAAACAGCGCCCACCACGGGCGCGCTCAAGAATGGTGCCGCTGCCTTGGTCGCCTCCGCGTTGCCGATCGTCGCTTGCACTACCAGCACCACATTCGCCGCGATGAAACCGACAAGCCCGGTGATCACGGCGAGCAGCAATTTGTGTTGCCAGTCGTAGAATTCTTTGATGACTTCCGCGCGATC
>Ga0210393_10004453_pt1 | contig 11073 bp, 12 predicted proteins | sample IncBWC27OmetaG_FD_160068 | JGI IMG/M metagenome (GOLD analysis project Ga0210393, IMG submission 160068) | Forest soil microbial communities from Barre Woods Harvard Forest LTER site, Petersham, Massachusetts, United States - Inc-BW-C-27-O ...
TCTGTTCGATTCTGTCGAGTCCTCCAATCCTCTTTGGTCGATCCTGCACTCTCCTAATTTCATCGTGAACAATCCGGGGCGCATCATTTTTGTAACATATGCGCTCATTCCCTGGGTTGGAGTTACCGCGGCGGGTTACGGCCTCGGCCAGGTATTCCGCTGGGAGCCGGACCGTAGAAGAACTTTCTTGTTGCGTCTCGGAATCGTCCTCAGCACGGCCTTTGTTGTCCTTCGAGCCGTCAATCTCTACGGCAATCCGGTGCCGTGGAGCACGCAGAGGTCGGCTGCGTTCACGGTGCTTTCGTTTCTGAATACAAACAAGTATCCGCCATCTTTACTCTATCTTCTGATGACGCTGGGCCCGGCAATGCTGTTCTTGTGGGCGGTTGATAAGGGTACTCCGCGATTTCTTCGCCCCGCACTTACTATCGGCAAAGTGCCCATGTTTTATTACCTTCTGCACATACCGCTCATACACTTAATCGCAATCATCGTATGCTACGCACGCTACGGGCAGGTGCATTGGATGTTCGAGTCGCCGACCCTAGGCGAGTTCCCCGTCACTCCGCCGCCCGGCTGGGGATACTCTTTGCCAATCGTTTATCTGATTTGGATTTTCGTCGTAGCGACGCTCTATCCATTGTGCCGCTGGTTTGCGGAATTGAAGCAACGCCGCGGCGATGCGTGGTTGAGCTATTTCTAAACGGAGGAAGAGTTCGATCCAGGATTTTTCGTTTGATGTTCGCCGGCAACGTCTCGCAGGCCGTTCGCAACACCAGGCGCGGCGCGCGTTCGCGAATCTTCATCAGGTACGGCACGGTTCGCTTCGCGTCAAACTTCGCGGTTTCGCGCAGCAGCCAGCCCAATCCCTTCCGCACCATGTCGTCTTCGTCGGACAGTAGCGAATCGGAGAGTTGAGTGATCTCGTGGAAGAACATTTTCGCGCGTGCTCCCCGAATGAGTGCTACACATGCCGCTCTCCGATGCCAGCGTTTCCGCGACTTCGCCCAGCGGAAAACTATTTTGGCGCGGGCAGGTTTGGCGACGATCATCGGAGCAATCAAATCATGCAGTAGCGCATCGTGGTCCGCCCAACTACTGATTCGGTCGAGCCAGGACTCGAACAACTTGAACTCGAGGTCGCTAAAGTCAGCGTCGAGTTTCTCCAGCAGAAAGACAGCGGCGACTTTCTCTTCCAGGACCAGACCGGAAAAAAGTTGATCGGCAACCTCCACCAGAAAATCCAGCCCTCGTTCGTTTCTGACCTCCCGCCGAAAGCGAATGGCGGCCCGGCGCAAGTCCGCCGTATACCATCCATGCGATTTGATTTCATCTTTGAAAAACCATTGCACGCCGGAGGCATGCTCAACGGATCCGCCTTCTCTCAGAGCGCTGCGGACTCCTGCGGCAACCTCTGCCGCCGACCCGAGAGGCTCCACGGTAGGTCGCTCCTTCGCGATCCGCGCCATCTACTTTGCCTGGACCGGCGCCTCTACCCTGATCAGCCGGTCGTAGATCCACAACAGCAACGTGGTGGCCACGCCAACCGCGACCACCGACCACCAGACCAACTCCGGCCGGTGCATCTCCTCCCCAAAGTGATGCATCAGCCACCCGCTGAACTTTCCCGCAACAAACGATCCGATGCCGAGCGGCAAAAATGCAAACCCCATGTATGTGCCCTGTTGTCCCTCGGGCGCGAGCCGCGAGATGTAGTCATAGTAGCGTGGTTGCTGCACGATTTCGCCGATCGCCACCGCAACCAGCGTGACCACTGCCATCCAGACCGACGGATGCACGATCAAGAGGATCCACGCCAGGCTCGAGATCAGCGTCCCCAGAATGATGGCGTGAAACGCGTGCATGCGCTTGGTGAGAAACCCAATCACCATTGTGAACAAGATGACTACGATAGGATCGGTGGCCAATATTCGCGCAGTGTCCGCCTTGGGATCGATGTATGCGGAAATGTACAGCGGTAGAGCGATGAATTCCTGCCAGAAGACAATCCAGTATCCCGTGAAAATCACGAGAAACAACATGAAGCGGCTGATTCCCGCTAGGGCGAGAGCGGTCAGCCCGGTCCAGAACCACCACGGCACGTTGAGTTGTGAAAAAAATGCCTCGGCGATGCGCAGCAGCACTGCAAATCCCAACACCGACAGCACCAGTCGGTAATTGCCAAGCACCGCACAGAAGTTGGTCACCGTTTGTTTAATCGAGGGGGGAGGCGCATCGCCAGCTCGGCGAGGCTCTTTGAAAAACAACAGTACGACGAAGAGCATGAGAAACACACTCAGCGCCGCGATGCGAAATACATTTTCCACAGCGCCGTGCTCTTGCGCCCACGATGCCAGCAACGGCCCGGCCGTGCTTCCGACATTCACCAGCGTGTAGTAAATCGAATATCCGACCGAGCGGACATTCTCCTTGGATGCACGGGCGGTGGTTCCGACCACGCTCGGTTTCACCAGGGCAACGCCCAGTGCGGGCAGGACTAGGATGAAGGCCACCAACGCCACCAGCGGCACGTGATCGCGCAGAGGGGCGAGCCAGGGAGAGCCGATTGACCCCATCATGAAATAAGCGATGGTGAGAATCAGATAGGCGATTGAAAGCGCGCGTCGGAAACCGAGGCGGTCGGCGAGAGCGCCGCCGCCGATGGCAAGAAACCAGACCCAACCGCCAAACATCCCAGTCAGGCTGCTCGCGCGCTGCACATCAAAGTGCAGGCCCTCGTGCAGATAGCGCGCCAGCACGGCAAAAACCGCGTAGTAAGAAAGCCGCTCGAAAAGCTCGCTGATGTTGGCGACCCAGAACGGACGTTCGAACCCAGTGCGAATTTCCTGCAAGCGTTCGGAAAAGCTCAAGCGTGGCTCCCTGATGCCTTGTGTGGCGCGGGCGCCCCCGCCCGCGTTTGTTAGTCACTCTAAAGCTGCGTCTACATCGACTTCTCGATGCGCTTCCGAGTCTCCTCGGCCGACAGTCCCACCACGCGAATGATTTTCGCGCGGCTGCTCTCGCCGGAGGCAATGGTAACGGAAGATCGCGGAAGCTTCAAAAGTTTCGCGAAGAATTCGATGCAAGCCTCGTTGGCACGGCCATCGACGGGCGGCGCAGTCAGACTTACTTTAAGAGCGTCGCCCACTTCGCCGGTGACGGCATTTTTCTTCGCGCGGGGATGGACCTTGACCGCGAACGTTACTCCGGCGCCTGTTTGTTGTGTGGAGATCAATTAATTAACGACTCAGCACCGCGATCCCAATGGCCATGAGCACAACAGCAATTCCCACCGAAATGTAAATGAGGTAATCGCGCACGCGATGGCTCGGCACCAACGTCTTACGATACTCAGGGAAAGCGCGGTACACCATAACTAGGATGTAATGATCTTCCTGCTTGAGTGCTGAAATCGCGTCGGTCCACATTTCCCCGTATTGCTGTGATTGCGCAGCGTCGGCGCTGCGTGCGCTCTTGAGAAGGTCGATAATTTTGTCCTCGTATTTGTCCGCGTCGTAGTCACGCTCAAACTCCTCATTTACATCGTAGATGTCCGGCAGCGAAGGATGCACCTCAGTAAAATAAAGCATCTTCTTTTCCACTTCAGAAAGGTGGGCCTGTTTCAGTTCAGCTTCTTTGATTACCCGACCTATGAGGAGTTGTTTGGCGGCGTCCGAATTCATATTCTTGCTTTCTAGTGTGTTCTGCCTGAAGGTCAAGCGTTCTTTCCGAGAGAAAACAAAGTCTCCGCCAGCATCAGCGCTCCCACCAGAAGTATTTGTGGATGTTGGAGCGTGCGCGCTTTTCCGATGCTTGCAACGATCGCGATCGCGAACACCAGCATCGCTACATCCGCAGTGACGCAGGACAGCTTCAGACCCCGTACCGCGTATCGGTTGCGAAGGCGCAGCCCATTCAACATCGCGGCGAACAACAAAGCTAGTCCTGTCCCGAAGATCCAGATCCTGCCGGTATAAGTTCTCGGCACGAGCAAGCAATCGATGATCGCCAGAAGAAAGAGTGTCGCCGCGCAAAACCGATCGACCAGCCTCATGGACTCTGTGCTCCCCTGTGGTTAAGGTTTTTTTCTCTCCCCGAAGATCGCAGTCCCTACCCGAACGCAAGTTGACCCCTCTTCAATCGCGACTTCGAAATCATGGGACATGCCCATGGAAAGCTGATCCGTGGCGATGGCGGGTAGTTTGCGCGCCGCAATCGCTTCGCGTAACTCGCGCAGCGTCTGGAAATAAGGCCGCGCGCCTTCGGGGTTGTCAGTGAATGGAGGCACGGTCATCAGCCCGCGGAAAACCAGCGCCTGCAGACGAGGCGCGGCCAGCAGCAACTCTTCAAGCTCTCGTGACTCGGGCGCGACTCCACTCTTCGCCGCTTCGCCGCCGACGTTAATCTCGACCAGAACGTCTAATTTTCTGCCGAGTGCACGCGCGGCCGCGTCCAGCCTCTCCGCCGCCTTTAGTGAATCAACCGAATCCACAGCGCGAAACAGCTCCACTGCTTTTGTAGCCTTATTGGTCTGAAGGTGTCCGATCATGTGCCATTCGGCATGGTGCAGGTCCTGAAGCGCCGCGATCTTACCGGAAAACTCCTGCACGCGGTTTTCCCCGAACACTCTCAACCCCGCGTCATAAGCCTCCCGAATCTTCTCCGGCGGCTGCGTCTTGCTGACCGCCATTAAAGTAATGTCGCCCGGATTACGCCCGGCACCTCGCGCCGCCGCGGTAATTCGATGTCCGATGAGCGCGATGTTTTCTGTGATGGACATGATGTGATGGACATGAGAAGAACGGATACGGAAATATCCTTCGCAGCATCTGGAAGCGACGACCCGTCACTCGATGATTACATCATCGCAGTTGGCGGCGCCGGTTCGCTCGGATCCCCCGCTGCTGAAACCGGTAAGAAGATCATCAATGCCGCCAGGCCGGCAAGCACGATCATCCCTCCGACCAGGTATGAAGGATCGCTGAACATTTGTGGCGGATGATTCGGGGCACCCCACGAGGGCACGAACTGTAGTCCGGCCCATACTAAGCCCAGCAAGGCTTCTCCCGCGATCAGCCCGGAAGCCACCAACACTCCGGCATTCTCCACGCGAGCCTTTTGAGCGCCGTTGAATCCTCGTCGGTTGGCGACCCAATCTCCAAGCGACCGAATCACTCCCCCGACGAAAATGGCAAACGTTGTACCGAACGGAAGATACATCCCGACTGCGACCAGCATCGGACTCTTCACCTGCATCATGATCATTGCGATCCCGAACAGGATCCCGACCACCACCAGCGGCCACGCCATGTCGTGCCCTACAATCCCCAACGCCAGCGTTGCCATCAAACCGGCCTGCGGAGCGGGCAACTCCGGACCGCCAAATCCCACTCCGCCGGCCCTGATGCTGCCCTCATGCAGCAGCATCAGCGGAAAATACATCACCAGGCTGGCCACCACCACCGCGATCAGTTCCGCCGTCTGAATCAATTTGGGGGTGCCTCCAAGGATGTAGCCAACCTTGAAGTCCTGCAACAACTCGCCTGCAACCGCAGACGAAACGCAGACCACCGCCGCCACTCCCAGAACCGCGGCTACCCCCGAGGTGCCGGAGACTCCCAGCGCCACCATCAGGAGAGCGGCAATCAGCAGAGTGGAGAGCGTCAATCCGGAAATTGGATTATTCGACGAGCCGATAAATCCCACCAGATTGCCCGACACCGTGGCAAAGAAAAATCCCACCAGAATCATCACCACGGCGGCCAGAATCGCCGGCCCAACCAGTCCGGAGATCTTGATGTAGAGCAAGCACATCAGCACAAACATTACGGCAATCAAGCCGAAGACGATTTTCGAACTCATATACCGTTCGGTACGTGCCAGCTTGGCCTGCTGAGCGGAGGTCTGGCTCAGATCCGCGAACGCCTTGCCAATTCCAGCGGTCAGGCTGGTGCGCATCTTGAAAAGCGTATAGGCTGCCCCCACCAGCATTCCGCCAACCGCAATCGGACGCACAATGTATCTCCACACCGCATCCGCCATGGTCGCCCAATTATCAGGTGTATCCGCAGGAATGTACGCCTTGAGTTGGGGACCAAGAAAAAAGATGAACAACGGAACCAGCAGTCCCCAGGCCAGGACGCTACCCGCAAATTGGATCGACGCCAGCCTGACGCCAATGATGTATCCCACGCCGAGATAAGCCGGACTCACGCTCGGCGCCGCAAATACCGTGGTCCCTCCGGTGGCAATCACGTGCGTGCTCCCGGTCGTTCCCAGCCGCACCTGACTGTGTCCCAGGCTGCCAACGCCCACGTGAAGATCAGTGTCAGCCGCGAACAAGCCGAATTTTCCCAGGATGTACACCACGCCGCCAACGCCAATATTCCAGAAAAGATATTTCGCGGCTTGGGCGCCGCGCTGCCCGGCTTTGTGAATCTCCGACGCGGCCAAGGATTCCGGAAAAGGCAACTCCGGATCTTCCACCATGCCGCGCCGTACCAAAGAAATAAACAGCACTCCCAAAATGCTGCCCACCATGATCAGCGCCGTGGATTTCCAATATGCGTCGGCCGGGCGAAACGATGGCCAGGCTTTCGCCAGCAGAAACGCCGGCAAGGTGAAAATTGCGCCGGCCGCCACCGACTCACCAATCGAACCCGCGGTACGCGCAATATTTTCTTCCAGCAGCGAACCTTTCCACGCTCGCATAGCCGCCATTGCAATCACTGCCGCGGGATACGTCGCCGCGATGGTGATACCGGCGCGCAGTCCAAGATATGCGTTGGCCGCTCCCAGAACGATTGTCATCAAAAGTCCAAGAAGCACAGCGCGCAACGTAAATTCCTTCATCTCCATGTTCTCGGGAACGAAGGGGACGTGTTTCTTGACGGTTTCTGAGCCGCTGGGGCCAGGACTGCTCATCGGTGGAATCCTCGTAGGTCGTGGTATGACGGCAAATGTGATTTCGCAACCCGCTCAAATTACGGGAACGGCGCACCTTAGCACGCGAGCAGGATACTACACAAGTGAGCCGCGAGTTCCAGCCTTGGTACTAGCGGCGGCGTTCTGCCTCTTGCGCGCTCGTTGCCTTGGAGTAAAATAAAGGCAATCGTCTGGTCGCCCCTTCGTAGTTCGTCAATCTGAGGTGCAGTTGTGACTAAGAACTCTCCTGACCAACTCTGGTTCCAGCGCTACATCGAATTTCACTGCGATGACTGTGGCAGCGACACCGGCTTCCGTTCCCGCCGGCGTACATTTTCCGAGCGCTACCTGCTGCCAATTTTTCTCCTGCAGCCAGTGCGCTGCGCGGAATGTTTTCGGAGGGACTATCGCTTGATTTTCATGCCCGTCCGGGAGCGCCTATCCGAAGTCATCGGTAAGCCTCCGGCCTCGGCCGTTCGGCCCGGCAGCACTCGCAACGTTGCCTAGCGGGCCCCAACGCCGTTATACTGGCTGACAAGCAGGCAACGCGCAAGCGTCAATTCTTGCGGGGTTCACGGAGGCCGTCTTCAGCAGTAGTGGAGACCGAATTCGGGCTATCCAGGCCAAGGCCGCAGTCACAGGGCCTTCTATTGCTTCGGCCAGTCACCGCTCATGGTTTGAACAATTGTTGTTTGAACGATCATGGCCTGAACGATCGAGGTCTGAACCGTCGTGGCCCAGCCGAATTTCTGGCCAGCTTGCCGAAAGTCTTTTTACTGTTCTCTTTCCCTCCGATTGCCGCATCTGCGGTGAGCCCGTAATTAAAGTTTCCCGTCTTCCCGTCTGCCAGGAGTGTCTGGACGCCATGCACCCCATCGCGGGCGGACTCTGCTCGGTTTGCGGCGAGCGTCTTTTTTCTTCCTATGCGCTCTCTGCGACTGAGAGTGAGCCCCGATGCGGCTTATGCCGCCGCATCGAGCCCGCATACGCGCGCGCCGCAGCCTATGGCAGCTACGAGGGTGGCCTGCGCGATCTCATTCATTTGCTGAAATATAACGGTGTACGCCCCGCCGCGAATGTTTTGGGACGCATGCTCGCAGAGGCTATTGCGGAGCTTGCCCCCAATTTTCCTGCTGAGTCGGTCGCCGTAGTCCCAGTGCCGTTGCACCGCGCCAAGCTTCACGAGCGAGAGTTTAATCACGCCGAGCTGATTGCTCGGGCTGCGATGAAACTCGTCGCCGCCCCCGGCCGCCTGCATTTACGCGCCGATGCGCTCGCCAGAAAACGCGAGACGCCTTCGCAGACCGGCCTCACCAGCCACCAGCGCCGCGAGAACGTGCGCGGCGCTTTCGCCGTAGCCCACTCCGAAGCGGTAAAAGGGCGTGAAGTGCTGGTCGTGGACGACGTTTTTACCACGGGCGCCACCGTCGCGGAATGCGCGCGGGTGCTGCGCCGTGCCGGCGCAACCAGGGTCTGGGTAGCGACGGTGGCACGTACGCTCAAGGCTTCCCCGCAGCATGTCGAGATTCAAACCTCCGGCGATGCGATTGCCGGCGAAGAAGAAGCTGCCCGGGAAATTGCGCTGGCTCGCGCCGCCAGCAGCTGATTTTGTAAAGATGCCTCTTTCAATTGCGGCATCCAACTAGTGAGTGCTAAGCCCCGCGAAGCACGATTGCAGACGCGGGTGGAAGGAACAAGGGTTAAGAACTAAGAACTAAGAACTAAGAACAACGACAAGGAATTAAGGACCAAGAGAGCATCATGTCAGCAAGAATCGAAGGCGATTCGGGATTCTCCGGTCGGCACGCTGCCAACTTGTTCGCGGGGACGGCCATTCATCACGATGGCAACGGGCACGCGCTGCACGCTCCCGTGCTCGTCCTGAACGCCTCGTATGAACCCATCAACGTTTGCGCCGCGCGCCGCGCTCTGGTTCTCGTGCTCAAGGGCGTAGCCATGACGGAAGAGGAGAATGGACACTTCCTGCACGCCGCTCGCATTGCCATGCGCGTGCCCTCGGTGATTCGCCTGCTGGAGTATCGCCGCATCCCGCACCAGAGCCGCGCGTTGTCGCGCAAGAATATTCTGCTGCGTGACCGCAACACCTGCCAATATTGCGCCACCGTCCTGCCATCAGGCGATTTGACCCTCGACCACGTCATTCCTCGCTCTCGCGGTGGATCATCCACCTGGGAGAATCTTGTCGCCTGCTGCCACACCTGCAATCGTCGCAAGGGCAACCAGTTTCCCCTCGAAGCCGGCATGAAACTCATGCGCGAGCCCCGCGCCTTCAACCTTCACACCAGCCGCCACATCATGCGACTCATGGGCCGCAGCGACGATAAATGGCGGAAGTATTTGTTCTATTGAGGTTCAAGATTTCAGAGCTTCCCAGCACCATTTCATGGATGGTTCTGGGAAGGGCACGGCTTTAGCCGTGCCGCCAAGAGCCCAAAAACACGGGCTTCAACCCTTGAGGGGGAGTCGCAGCTTGCTCTATCGGCTTCTTTGAGACCCCTCGGCGAAAGGCCGGCAAGCGGACTTGAAACTCTGAAACTTTGAAACCTTACTTCTGCGGGTTCGGTGCCGCATCCGGCTTCTTCTGATCCGGTGGAGTTTTCTGATCCTTCTGGTCCGCCTTCGGAACTTCCTTGCCCTCGTACAGAATCCTCACATTCGATCCGAACCGTTTGTAATCTTCATACTTCACGATCTCGCGAATGTGGATGTCTCCGGTGTTGAAGTGCAAAGTATCATCGGCGCGAGTGTATGTGGGGAACCAATATTGATTATCCACCTGCTGCCGCCAGGTCGTGAACTTCGGGTAGAGATGTTCCTCTTTGCCCTTCTTCTTGGTGTCTTTTATTTCCGGCACGGCCTGCCCGTAGGTTTTCACGATCTGGAAATCCTGATCGTCCACCCAGATACGCCCTTGAAAATAACGCTTCTTCCCCACAATCGCTTTCGGGGCAATGTCGAAGACGTAGCAGTGCAACTGATCCTCGTTCTGCTGCCCCACGTAGAGGATGTTGTATTCCGGCACCTCTTCCGTGGTCAACACGAAGGGTAGGCGATTGCGGAAGTCCTGAACGTCGCCTTGGTCAAGGGACAGGCCGCCCGCCTCCAGAGAAGATTGCGGCGCGAACACAACGTTTTCGATGCGATGCCCCTTGTCGTCGTAAAGCACGTCAAAGACTTCGTGGTATTCGCCGGTGACGGTATCTCCGTCGCGAGTCTGCACTCTTATATCTTGCCGGTAGGTGTAACGGTCGCGCGCATCTTTGAACAACTTCTCCCGCGCCGCGAAATGCGTGATGATTTCCTCGGGCGTCACGCCCTTGGGCGGCGTATTTTCCAGCGGACCTTCTTGGGCGCGCGCAGGCAGTGCAAGGGAGACGGATATAACCAGGGCAGCAACCAACACAAGAACACGGTACGGCCGATTCATAAACCTATTTTATCGAATAACTGTCCCACGAAACGCGAGGAAGGAAAAATCCGTCTAAATACTCAGCGCCCACTGCCAACCCGTCGTCACCGCGGCAACCCTCCCCCGACCCCTCTCCGCTCAGTGAGGCCGGGGGTAGGGCGCTGCAGTTCTGCCGCTACGTTGGATGCCATTTCGATCAAGGGGTTGCCGTCGGAAAATCCGGGCTTCGGACGCTGGCTATCGGGCTTCGGCCCAGACTTGCGGTGATCACGGCGGAAGATTGTCAAGCCGGATAGTCGCCCGAAGCCAAGCGCTTTCAAGATGCAATCAATGCCATCAATGCTATCATTGATGACATGGCCAGCATCACCATCCGCAAACTCCCGGAAAATACGAAGCGCCGCCTCCGCATCCGTGCCGCCCGCAACGGACACTCCATGGAGCAGGAAGCTCGCGAGCTGCTGGAAATCGGTCTGGCGCGCGCAGACACAGAACCGGAGAACCTCGGAGAAGCCATCCGCCGAATATTTGCTCCCCTGGGCGGAGTCGAGCTGAACATTCCTCCCCGCCGCCGCAAGATCCGCGAGATCAGCTTCAAGTGATCTCCGGGATCACAATTCTGGACACTAACGTCGTCTCCGAACCGATGCGGCCGTCTCCTTCGGCCGCCGTGTTGACCTGGTGGTCGCAGCAGCAACCCGGAGCGCTGTTCATCACCA
>Ga0210393_10004454_pt1 | contig 11071 bp, 11 predicted proteins | sample IncBWC27OmetaG_FD_160068 | JGI IMG/M metagenome (GOLD analysis project Ga0210393, IMG submission 160068) | Forest soil microbial communities from Barre Woods Harvard Forest LTER site, Petersham, Massachusetts, United States - Inc-BW-C-27-O ...
AACGCCTTCTTATCGCTCGCCACAAGCTCTTTGGCGCGCCGAATCGCCCCCTGCATCCCTTCCTCATCCGGAGTGCGATCCACCACCGCTCCCAGCGCTTGCATGATGATCACTTTTTCCTGCGAGAAATTTTCCGGCACAAACAACTTTACTTTGTACCCGCGATTAACTCCGATCAACGCCAAGCCAATCCCGGTGTTGCCCGCGGTCGCTTCCACAATCGTCCCCCCCGGCGCAAGCTTACCTTCCTGCTCCGCTCGCCGGATAATTCCGATGGCCGCGCGATCCTTAACGCTTCCGCCCGGATTCAAATATTCAAGTTTGGCGAAGATGTCAGCCGACTCGGCCGGAACCAGCCGCCTCAGCCGCAGCATAGGAGTTCCACCGACCAAATCAGTAATATCGTCGGCAACCCCGAGATGGGATACTTCAAACTTTTTCCAGTGCACGCTACAGGGTATCAAAGTCAAAGGAATTCGGTTTGCTCAGTGATTGCGGATTTTCAACCCCACTGTCAGCAGTGCCGCGAACAGGAACAGCGATCTTGTCATCTTTCTCATGCTCATGGGTTCAACTATCATCCCGCTTTATATTGAAGGTTCAAAGCCATTGGGCAACACCACCGTGATGCGAACACGTCCCGCGCCGGCTTTGGCTGAAACTGTAGCTTCGGTCTCGACACTGTGCGGTAGCTCCCTTGGGTGGCGCGGAGCAGTTCTCCGGTCTCTGAGCAGGTTGTCCTTTGCGGTTCACAGAGGTGCCATTACTAGTGCAGTTCACCTTGCCTGGGTTCGGATTGTCAGAGGTCGCGCCGGGCGAGTTCGTGCTCGGTTGAGATTGGTCTAGCGTCTGAGAAACGATCTGGTGAGAAAGCAGAATCGCCGCTAGTGCAATAGCGTAGACGAACTTGCGCGAGGGGCGGATGAGCTGCATTGTCCTCTCCCTTAGTTGGAGTGACTTGCTCCCCTCAAACGCAAGTCTTCTCTAAGATCAACACTGCTTAAAAAGCCAGCGAATCATTGCAGGATGTTCGCAGGCTTGCAATAGCAACATAGTGCTATAGAGCTATAGAAGCGGATGTGTCTATGATCACTCTGAGGACCGCCTGACCGACCGTGCGCCAGGTCGGGCATTGGGCTGCTCGACGCAAGCCATTCAGGAGCTGGGGTCGTGCCGATCGCCGGGCAACAGGGTATGCCCTGTCTCTGGAGCAGTTTTGCTCAGACTCCGGCTGCGCGATTCAAGTACGCTGTAGTTCCGGACGAATGTGGTAGGGAGGTTACAGCCGTCTGCAAAGGTTTGCGAGCTGAAAAAGGATAGTCATGGCAAAGGTGATCGAGTTTTACGTGCCGTCGATTTTCAGGAAACCCTTGAAATGGTCTTGGCAACGGCAACGCGGAAAGGTTATCGAGTTTTGCACGCAACAAGGAAACCCGGGTAAATCGTGAAGTCCATGGCAGTCATGTCACATCGGAGGCATCTTCCTCATTGCTACAAGAGCTTGGCGGGAGGGTTTTGGATGCCTTTGTGAGGTATGGCGCTGCGAGTTTTCCGCAGGAAGCAAACGGTGTGACAGTGCGACCGAACACGGTCGCAAGTATTGCCTAGCTCATCTTGTATTCAAGCCGCAGTGATTCCTCATTGAAGAAAAAAGCCTGCCACCGAAGCAGCGGGCTTTATTTCTCGCACCGTATTTTATGCCGCCTTCTTGTTCCCCGCTCGTATCTTCGCCCAGCGTGCCCTTTGCGCGACGGCGATCTTCCTGCGGGCAGATGCCGACATGGTATGACCTTTTCCGTGAGTCGAACCCGTCGCTTCCTTTGCAGGGTGTGATCCTTTACCAGCCCTCGCCCATCTCGCCTTTTGAGCTAGGGCCATTTTCCGCCGAGAAGCTGCCGAAATTATTCGCTTGGGTTGGCTTGTTTGGTGAGATGATCCGGAACCATGTAGCGACTCGATCACTGAAATCGCTTGGCCTAACTTCTCTACGTGCAACTGCGCTTCTCGCTGCTCCGCACGAAGCTGTTGAAGCGCATTTTCTAGATTTGCCATAATCCCCCTCAAGATTTACAGCGACTCTGATTGTATAACTAAGTATAACCAACCCACGGTAGCAATAGCGGACATCAGCCAGCGCACTCCGGATATTGTGGGTGGAGCACATCATGGCGTCCGACCATGACGTGGCGGAGTACCCACTATGACCGTGGATGATTTTCGTAAATCCCTCACCGCAGCCAAACCGCCAGTGGGACTTTCACTCGCCCTCGCCGGACTTTGGTGGGAGGCCAAGGGCGATTGGACGCGGGCTCACGAATCGGCGCAGCAAGACGAAGGACCTGAGGGCTCTTGGGTGCACGCCTACTTGCATCGCAGAGAGGGCGATCAAAGTAACGCAGCCTATTGGTACGGTCGAGCGGGGAAGCCCGTTTGCCGGGAACCGCTGGACACGGAATGGCTCAGCATCGTGAAAGGATTGTTGGAATAGATCGACCGATTCAGTCCGGACTCAGAATCATGACGCCTCACCTGATGTTTTTCGATTCCGAGCGGAGCATGCGAGCCGAGGTCGCTTTGCTCAGGATGAGGATGTCGAGGTCGGGTTTCCCAGACTGCGAGCCTACGCAACCGCTGCCGACGCCCGCTCTCCTGACTTCTTTGCCGGAGCCAGCACGATCACAGCTACACCGATGACAACCAAGAAAGCCAAGCCCGCCAGTTCTCTGCGGGGAATGAAATCACGGAATGCCTGCACCGCCATAAGCGCGGCGTGAGCAAAGCTCGACCATACCGTGAAAGCGATCAAGCTGCGATTCGCAGACGGCTTGCGTGCTGCCAGCAGCAGGAAGATGCCGAGGGTTACATAGAGGCTCAACATCATCGCCCGCGCCGGGTCTTGCTTGGGTGCAACGATCAATCCTGTTTGACCTGCTCTGGCTATGGCGGCGCTATCGGCTTCCCGAAGCCGATGCTGCCGGCGTTCTCGCGTAGTACCCGCTCTTGGTCCGCACCATCAGCTTGCTGTGACCCTTGGCTTTCGCGTCCACGCGGATCTGTCGAAAACCACCGCTGGATCTCGGATTTGTCGGCTTATATCCAATGGTGTATTGGTTCCGGATATCGTGCGCCACTTGCCGGCTGATCTCATCCACTTCGTCCAATGTCTTGGGGAAAAAAGCCAGTCCCCCGGTTCGTTGCGCGATAATCTCCAGCGCATGCTTGGCTCGCTTGGGATGCTCTTCATCGCCTAAAATTCCAAGCGCGTATACCGACGGGCCATTTTCTTCCTGCAACTGCTTCACCGCCTGCTCCAAAGTCTCCCGGCTGGCATTGTCTTCTCCGTCCGTCACCACGAACAATATTTTCCGCTCCAGTTTCGCATCCCTTTTCAGGTGATCGGCGGACGCGACTACAGCTTCGTAAAGAGCAGTCCCACCCTTGGCGTCAATCTTTTCGAGCGCCTCTTTCAACTTCAGCAGGTCATTGGTGAAATCCTGATCGAGATAATATTCGTCGTTAAAATTCACCACGAAAACCTCGTCCTGGGGATTACTCGACCGCACCAGATTCAGTGCTGCCTGGTTGACCTTGGCCCGCTTTTCCCGCATCGATCCGGAATTATCAATCACGATCCCCATCGCCACCGGAATGTCTTCATGATGAAAGGAAATAATCGTCTGCGGTTTGCCATCTTCCGTGATGGTGAAGGCATTCTTGTCCAAATCGGTCACGATGCGTTGCCTCTCATCCACAACCGTGGCGTGCAAAACCACTTCGTCGACATCTTTGCGGATAACGAATGTTCCACTGTCCTCGGAATTTTTCTGTTGGCTAGACGGTTGCTGGCCTGAAGGAGCCGGGGAGTTTTCGCCCGAGCTTGATTGAGAGTCGTTGGATGTAGAGGGAGTAGCAGATGTAGCAGGTGCCGCGGGGGATTGGACCTGAGAAAGTACCCACCCGGAGCTCCCGGGTACCGATTGCGCCAGTGCCGCCGCCAGGGCCGCTCCAGCCCAAATCGTGAAACTCAAAACAACAATAAAGTAGCCTACACCCTTATTCTTCGGGCGCGTAATATCCGGTCCTGGCATACACTCGCAGTGGCGGCAGTCCTTTCGGCGGTAGTAACTTCACCTTGATCTTACGCCATTTGCCGTCCCGCGATCCGTTGTGCGGACGATATCCGAGCACGTACTGATTTCGCAGTTCGATGCCAATCTTTGTCGCTACATCCGCCAGATCGTTGGGATTTTCCACGGTAAACGCCCGCCCACCGGACAGTTCCGCTACCTGACCCAGCAGCTCCGGACCCAGCCGTTCTTCCTGGGTTTGGAAATAACGGTCGTAAATGCCGATCGCATAGACCATCACATCCGCTTCTTTCACCAATGCCTTGATTTCACCCTCGGTATAGCGGCTGTGATTATCGCCCCCATCGGAAATGATCAGGAGAGCCTTTTTCGCATACTTTGCCTGCCGCATCTTTGTGACGCCCATATAGATCGCGTCCAAGAGCGCAGTGCGCTTTCGTGGCACGGTGAATACCAGCTTGCCCTGAATCTCATCCACCGAACTGGTGAAATCGCTCACCACCTCGGGCTCGTCCGAGAATGTGATCATGAAGAACTCATCCTGCGGATTGGCGGTCTTGAAAAACTCCACCACCGCATCCTTCGCCCGGTCCATCTTGCTGCTCATGCTTCCGCTGGAATCGAAAATCACCCCCAGCGAAACCGGAGCATCCTCACTGGAGAAAGTCTTGATCTCCTGCCCCGCGCTGCCCTCGAAAAGCTGGAAGTTTTCCTTCTCCAAACCAGTCACCAGTCGGTTCATCGGGTCCGTAATCGTCACCGGCACCAGCACCAGGTCCGCCGATGCCCTCAGTGGACGTACATGGGCATTCAAGGAAGGCGAGACTATGCTCTCCTTCGTCACTTCTTCCGTCTTTGGCTTTTCCACGGTCCGCGGCGTGACGTGAATGTCGTTCACGTCGGTCTGCGCCAGCGCGGGGGGCAACCCGCCCAAGCACGAGCACAATGCGAAGAGGGAGGCCCAGAAGAGAACAGAAAGGAAAGTATCAGGACCACACGAGATCGTCCGTAACCGGACAGGGCTCACATTCCAGGGTCGAAGCAGACCGTACTTCCCGGCTCGGAACATCAGGCGATGCAACCGGCGCTCATCCGCGGAGGACATAAGCACCTCAATTGGCCGCGATAATATCACAGCTACCCCCGGGTGGCTGCGCCTTTTTTGTCAAATCTTCATGACAACCCAGAATGGACGCCCAATTCGGGCGATTCATTCAGGAGCCCGCGATCACCAAACCGGAATTCGCCGCCACTTGCTACAATCAGAAGCTTCCATGGCTGACATTCTTCCATTCCGCGCGTTTCGTTATGCGCAGGGTAAAGAGCCGCAACGGCTATCCCATGCTCAAGTCGTCACCCAACCCTACGACAAAATCACTCCCGCGCTTCAGGATCGCTATTACGCTGCCAGCCCGTACAACCTCGTTCGCATCATCCTGGGTCGCCATGAAGCGGATGACAATCCGGCAAACAATGTATATTCCCGCGCGGCTTCCTATTTTAGCGACTGGCGCCAGCGAGGCATCCTCCGCCAGGATTCTCGACCGTCCTTATACGTCTATTCTCAGCGCTTTATGCTGCCCGGTTCAACCACGCAATTGGAACGCCGCGGATTCATAGCTCTCGGCCGGATTGAGGACTATTCCGCCGGCGTCGTCTTCCGGCACGAGCAAACCCTGGCCAAGCCCAAGGCTGACCGACTCGATCTTCTCCGCGCCACCCGCGCCCACTTCGGCCAGATCTTCATGCTTTACGAAGACTCCGGCCAGGTCGAATCACTCCTCACCACCCCGGCCGAGCCTGACATTGCCGTTACCGATGAATATGAGGTTCTGCATCGCGTCTGGCAGGTTTCTGATCCCAAAGTCATCGATTCTGTCCGCACCGCCATGAGCGACAAAAGACTCATCATCGCCGACGGACACCATCGCTACGAAACCGCCCTTACCTATCGCAACGAGTGTCGAAGCAGCGGAGGCCCTGCCGCCGCATCATCTTCCACGGATCAACAAGATTCTGCTCCCTACGAGTTCGTCATGATGACCTTCGTCAACATGAACAGCCCCGCACTCCTCATCCTGCCCACGCACCGCGTCGTCCATAGCCTGCCCTCCTTTTCCGAAGAAGCCTTCCGCAATTCAGTCCGAACCTTCTTCGACGTAGATGAAGTCGACACCCCCCTCGACGTGGTCCGTGCGACCACCATGCTTTGCGAGTATGGACGCTCCGGAACCAGCATGCTCGCCGTCACCGCGAAACGATCCTTTCTGCTGCACCATCCCAATCCCCATGCCGCGCAAAACTTTGCCGGCCTTTCCATGCGTCAGCAATCGCTTGACGTTGTGCAACTCCATAAGGTCCTGTTGGAAAATGTTTTGCACCTTACAGAAGAATCCATCCGCAACCAGCAGAATATATCCTACGTTCGCGATGCCACCGAGGCCCTGTCGCATCTGCAACGCAGCCCTCGTGCCGACGTTGTTTTCCTGATGAATCCTTGCCGCGTAACCCAAGTCCGCGATATTGCCTTCGCCGGTGAAGTCATGCCCCAAAAATCCACCGACTTCTACCCCAAGCTTCTCAGCGGATTGACGGTCTATGCCCTCGACTAGCCCTGGTGTGGGGACAGCCACCCCTTCGACTAGCTCGGGGCAAGCTCTCGGCCGTCCGACCGGGGGGAGCCCGGCAGCCCGCCAACTCCCGGCTCGCTTTGACCTCCGGGGGGCCCTGCACCTGGTTTTCTTCCTCGGCCCAGTACTGTTCTTCCCGGTCCTGGTCTCCGCCGCTGTTCCTCAAAAACGGCTCTCCATCTACTCCACCGTCGCCAACTATTCCCTCCCCATCGTGCAGCGCCAAGGCCGCGACTACGTCGGCTTGCTTGAAGTCCTAGAACCCCTCGGCACCGTCAGCGCCAAGGCCGACGGTTTGCACTGGCGTCTCCACTACAACAACATTCTCGGAGAGTTCACCGTCGACAAAAGTCACGCCCGCATCCTTGGACACGACGCCGATCTTTCCGCCAAGTTTCTCATGGAAAACGGACGTGGCTTGGTGCCACTGGCTTCCCTCAATTCCCTCTTGCCTCGTTTCCTCGGTGGTCCCGCAACTCTGCACGAGGACTCCAATCGTCTGTTCATCGGGAACGTCGCTACTCACTTCACCGCTTCCGTCGCCCCCGACGATCCCTCCCACCTCATCTTTCAGTTCACAGCGCCCGTCAATCCCTCCGTCGCCACTGAACCCGGCAAACTGCACATGACCTTCAGCCACGAACCTATCACCGCCCCTCCGTCCCCCACCCTCACCTTCGCCAGCAAGAACATTCCCTCCGCCGAATATTCCGAGAGCAACGGTGCCGCCCAAATCACGGTTACCACAACCGTTCCGCTCATGGCCGCCTTCAGCAATGATGGCCGCACGATCACACTTACTCCGGCGAAATCGCAACCTGCCGCAGCCACAGCCCTCAAACCATCCCCCCCTGCGCCGCAAAACGTTCCGGCCACGCAAGCACCGGCGACTCCGGCTACTGCCCCGCGCCGTTATTTCGCGGTCGTCGACGCCAGTCACGGTGGCTCCGATCGTGGCGAGGCCCTCAGCCTCACTCTCGCCGAGAAAGATGTCTGCCTCGCGTTCGCACGCCGTCTCCGTCTGGAACTGGAGAGTCGCGGTATCTCCACCCTTGTTCTTCGAGATTCCGACGCTAATCTTTCCATCGACGAACGCGCCTTCTTCGCCAACACTACGCATGCAGCCATCTACATAGCGCTGCACGCGGCGTCCAGTGGACACGGCGTTCGGCTCTATACCGCGCTGATTCCCTATCCTGACAGCGATGATCGCGGTCCCTTCCGCTCTTGGCCCACCGCGCAGGCTTCCTCCATCCCGCTGAGCCAAGTGGCAGCTGCCAGCGTTGCCGCCGCGTTGAAAAAGGCTGAGATCACCGTCCGCAGCCTCACTGCGCCCCTCCGTCCCTTAAATAACATAGTCACCGCCGCCATGGCGGTCGAAGTCGCACCGCCCGCTTCTGACGTCTCTGCTCTCGCCGCTCCGGCCTACCAGCAACTGATTGCCGGCGCCGTGGCTAATGGAATCGTCGCCATTCGCGCTCAACTCGGAGCGGCGCCATGATTGAGGAAAAATGATTCCACGCCACTTTTTTATCGCGCTCTCTATCCTTCTCGCGGCCGTTCTCGGGATGAGCCTTTACGCCTGGCACATGCGCGGACGCGCCGCTGCCACTCCCGTCCCCTCACTCGACTCTGGACCCGTCGTCGCCCCCGTCGCAGGAAATACGGAACGAGTGACCTTGTTTGTGGCCTACGACGATATTGAGGTTCTTCGCTCCCAGTCTGCACAAATTCCCATGCCCTCGGTCCGTCAGCAGCGCGCCGAAGAAGTCCTTCGCGCCCTCATCGCGCTGTATCTCGATAAGTCTTCGCCGCACCCGATTCCTCCCGGCTCCGACATTCGCAGCGTCTATCTCGTCGATCCCGGCCTCGCCGTCATTGACGTCAACGCCGCTTTCGCCGACGGCCACCGCTCCGGCGTGCTCGCTGAAGAACTTACCGTCACCTCTCTCATCCAAACACTTTCCGAGAACATCCCCGGCATCCTGAAAGTGAAAATCCTGGTCGAAGGCAAGCAGCGCGATACCCTGGCAGGCCACGCAGATCTATCCAGTTTCTTCGATGTCTCCGCCATCAATCAGCTAGCGTCGGAACTGCAATCCGCCCAGTAGTGCCGATACCGTCCTGTTAAGACCAGGAAAGAATACAAATGCCAAATCGTTCACCGCGTTCGCCACAGCCGTTCTGCTTTCCGGATCGCTGTGCATGCAACCGTCTTTACTGCACTGCCAAGGTGAGGACGCAGTGGTTAAGGAGGGACCTGGTGCTGAAGTGCTGGAGTTTCGGCTCGCCCACCTGGAGGTGCGCCGGCGCACAATGCAAGCGGGGGCCGAAAGCGACTATCTCTCCCGAGTGTTGGCGAATAGAACGCGATGTCGAACAGTCGATTCATGGGCTGCCCCGTGTTTCAGGCTCTGGGAACCGTTTCTTTCCTTCGCGATGGAGAGTGCGAGGCGGGAGACGCAAACCGGTTGAGTGGGGCGGGAGCGCGGCTGTATATGAAGCTGCTGACACCGCTGATCGAGTGCACGGTCGAAGGGATGAATCTGCCCTTCAGCTTTGATACGGAGGCATCGGGAACAGCCCTTTTCGTTCGCTACTACCACCTGTTTCGCACCGGGTCTAAGTCTTCGAAGAGAGGTAAAAGCAGGAGCTTTGGCGCAGGTGGGCTGGTTAAGCGAAAGATCTACATCCAGCCGCAAGTCGACCTCGGAGTCGGCGATAAGACGGTGACTCTCAAGAAAGTAGCGATGTTGTCTCTGGTCCGGGCAATGATACCGACGACCCGGGGATCTCGGGCCAGGATGCGGTAGCGAATCTCGACAGCTTTCACCGTCGATTTCGCCAGGATGGCCTTCCGGCTTGGGGAACCGTTAGAAAGTATGAATTTTGCAGCATTGATCCGTTCGTGGTACGTCGGGCCTGGAACAGGGCCAAGCGAAAACTTGCTGCTACTCCGCCTTCTCTGTTACCCACCGCGACACCGCCGTCACCCACCTCCGCGGCGCGAATCTGACCGACTCCGCCACAAGCCAGTTTCGCACTCCGGAAATCACCACCGTCTTCCCCGCCATCAATCCCCGATAACCGTCCCGCGCCACGGCCTCCCCCTTCATCGCTCCCATTTTCTTGACGAGGCGCGAACTCTCCATCCCTGCGCGCTTCTGGAAAGCGGTGTCCGTAGGTCCTGGACAGAAACAGTTCACCACCACTCCTGTCCCCGCAACTTCATTCGCCAACGCTTCGGAAAACGAAAGCACATAGGCCTTGGTTGCATAATAAACAGCCATCAGCGGCCCCGCCTGAAAGGCCGCGGTAGAGGCCACATTCATAATCTTCCCTCCTCGACGCGCGATCATCCCCGGCAAAAATAACCGCGTCAAATGTGTGAGTGCCGTAACATTCAATTGAATCTGCCCCAGAATTTCTTCCTCAGCTAATCCTGCGAACCCGCCATAGACTCCAAACCCGGCATTGTTTACCAAAACATCCACCACCATGCCCTCGCCGGCAAGATGATCGAACAAAATCTTCGCCGCCTGTTCTGCAGCCAAGTCCAGCGCCACAGTCTTCACGGTGACCCCAAACTCCTCCTGCAGTCGCACCGCAATCTGCTTTAGCTTGTCGCCGCTGCGAGCCGTCAGCACCAAGTTGTAGCGATCTTTGGCAAACAATTTTGCCAGTTCGAATCCAATGCCCCCGGAGGCTCCGGTAATCAGCACTGCCCGAGTCGTCGAATCCATTTTTGCAGTCCCCCTGCGCGAATCCTAACAGCCCTGAGGACGGCTGGTAGATGGTATAGTGGTATGACCGCTGTCATTGATGGCCAATACTTCCGCCAAGAACCGAGCGACTGATTTTATAAGACTTCTTACAATACAATCTTGAGCTCAAAGAAGACTGATCATGCCAATTGCCACTATCAATCCCGCTACCGGCGAAACGCTGGAGACTTTTCAACCCCTTTCCAACTCTGAGATCGAGCAGAAACTCGAACTAGCAGTCACCACTTTCCGCTCTGAGCGCAAGACCCCGTTCGCAGAACGCGCCCGCCGTATGCTGAAGGCAGCCCAGATCCTTGAGCGCGACAAGGAGAAGTTCGCTCATCTCATGACTCTCGAAATGGGCAAGCCTTACAAAGCCGCCGTCGCCGAGGCCCTGAAGTGCACCACAGCATGCCGCTACTATGCCGAGAACGCCGAACAAATCCTCGCCGACGAAGTCATCGAAACCGGAGCGAAAAAAACCTTTATCCGCTACCGTCCGATCGGACCGGTTCTCGCCGTCATGCCGTGGAACTTTCCTTTCTGGCAAGTCATCCGCTTCGCCGCTCCTGCTCTGATGGCCGGCAAT
>Ga0210393_10004455_pt1 | contig 11070 bp, 11 predicted proteins | sample IncBWC27OmetaG_FD_160068 | JGI IMG/M metagenome (GOLD analysis project Ga0210393, IMG submission 160068) | Forest soil microbial communities from Barre Woods Harvard Forest LTER site, Petersham, Massachusetts, United States - Inc-BW-C-27-O ...
GAGGCGAACTTCGCGGCGTAGGCCAGGACCACCACGTCGGTGTAGCCGGCGGCGTCCAGGCCGTCGCGGATGGCGCCCACCTGGCCGTCCATCATTCCGCTGGGTCCGACCACGTGTGCACCCGATTCCGCTTGTGCCACCGCAAGTTTCACGTAGCGGGCCAACGTCGCGTCGTTGTCCACCCGGCCCCGGTCGTCGAGGACGCCGCAATGTCCGTGATCGGTGAACTCGTCCAGGCAGGTGTCGGCCATCAAGACGGTTGCGTCACCGAGGTCCTTGGCCAGGTCGCGCAGGGCGACGGTGAGGATGCCATCGGGGTCGGTGCCGGCCGAACCGGTCGCGTCCTTGTCCCCTTCGCGCGGAACACCGAAGAGCATCACCCCGCCCACCCCGGCGGCGACGGCAGCGGCGGCGGCGCTGCGCAGCGAGTCTCGGGTGTGCTGCACCACCCCCGGCATCGAGGCAATGGGCCGCGGTTCGTCGATACCGTCGGCGACGAACATCGGCAGCACCAAATGCCTTGGCTCCAAAGAGGTTTGCGCAACCAAGCGACGAAGCGCGGGGGTTGAGCGGAGCCGGCGCGGGCGCTGCCGCGGGTAGGCACCCATGCTCATTGAGTGGCGGCCCGTTGCGCGATTTCGCTGCCGCGAGCGTGCGCAAAATGCCAGCCCCGACGGCGTGTCGGTGTACAGACACGCTCCCCCGCAAGCGGGAGGTGCCCCCAGCTCGGCTGTCCCGCGGCCACTAGCGCCTGCGGCTCTTCTTGCGCGGCGGAGGCAGCGCGCCCTCGGCGCGCAGGCGCGCGGCATGTTCGGCCAGCGCGTCGACCAGCGGTCCGACCGCGGCGGTGTCGGGCTGCACATCCACCCGCAACCCGAATTCGGCTGCGGTCTCCGCGGTTTTGGGGCCGATGCAGGCGATGATGGTCCGCGCGTGCGGCTTGCCGGCGATGCCGACCAGGTTTCGCACCGTGGAGCTAGAGGTGAAGCACACCGCGTCGAAGCCGCCCGTCTTGATCATTTCGCGGGTGGCCGCCGGCGGCGGTGCGGCGCGCACGGTCCGGTAGGCGGTGACGTCCTCGATCTCCCAGCCGCGCTCACGCAGGCCCTCGGCCAGCGTCTCGGTGGCGATGTCGGCGCGCGGCAGCAGGACCCGGTTCACCGGGTCGAAAATGCTGTCGTAGGGCGGGAAGTCGTCCAGCAGACCCAGCGAGGACTGTTCGCCGGCCGGCACCAGCTCGGGGCTGATGCCGAAAGCGCGAACCCGGTCGGCCGTCGACTCGCCGACGCACGCGATCTTCACCCCGGAGAAGGCGCGGGCGTCCAGACCGAATTCGCCGAACTTCTCCCACACCGCACGAACCGCATTGGTGGAGGTGAATACCACCCACTGGAAACGGCCGTCGACCAGGCCCTTGACGGCGCGCTCCATCTGCGCGGGGCTGCGCGGCGGTTCGACGGCGATGGTGGGCACCTCGACCGGCAGGGCGCCGTAGGACGTCAGCCGCTCGCTCATCTCGCCCGCCTGGTCCTTGGTGCGCGGCACCAGCACGGTCCAGCCGTAGAGTGCGCGGCTCTCCCACCAATTCAGCTTCGCCCGGCTGGCCACCGTCTTGCCGATGGTCACGACCAGCGGCCCGCCCAGCGGGTCCCCGCCGGTCGAGAGGGACACCCTGGACCCCTGGGCCCCCTGATCCTGCAAGGCGCCGCTCAGGACGGCCGGGTCGGTCAATCCCTGCAGTGTCGTTTCGACGGAACGCTGCTGACAGGTGGTGCCTTGCGCGGTCACCACGCACGGGGTGGTCTCGGCCAGCTCGTGCTCCATCAGGGTGCGCGCCGCGTCGGCCAGATGCGAGGCGGTGGCTTGCAGGATCAGCGGCCCGGGAGCAGCGGCCAGCGCCTCCCAGTCCACGTCACCGCGCACGTCGGCCACGGTGTGCGAGGAGCCCAGGGGCAGCCCCGCATAGGTCGGGACGGCGTTGGTGGCCGCCAGGCCGGGCACGATCTCGATGTGCAAGTGGGTGCGCGCAACGGCATTCACCTCGGTGATGACGGAATCCACGGTCAGCGGGTCGCCCGCGACCAGCCGCACCACGTCGGCGCCCGCCTTGGCCTCGGCGGTCAGTGTCTTGGCGACCTCGGCCGGATCGCCCAGCGCCGGGCGGATGTCGGGGCCGCCGGGCACCACCGCCGGCGCGCTCTCCTGCTCGGCGCTGCCCGCGTCCGCGCTCCCGGCGGCCGGTTCGGCCGGCACCGGGCCCGAGACGGGCGGCAGGTCCTTACCGATCAGGGCTAGCACCGGCTCGGGCACGTCGGGGTCGGTGAACACCAGGGCCGCGTTCGCCAGCACAGCGGCCGCCCGCGTGGTCAGCAGTCCCGGGTCGCCCGGTCCGGAGCCCACGAAGGTGATGCGGCCCGGTCTCGGCTTACGCCCTCGCACGGTTGGTTGGCGAGTCATTTTCGCTCCCAATCATTTCCAGTACTTTCTCGCGCGGGGTCTTGCCGCGCTCCCCACATCAGCTCCCGGGCGCCCAGCTCGAACAACTCCGCGGCGACCGAGAGCCCAAGCTCGCGTGCCCGACTGGAGGCGCCGACGCCGGACGCACGGATCACGTCCGATCCGTCCAGCGCCGCCACGCAGCCGCGCAGCGAGAGCTCTTCGAAGACGCGGCCTTCCTCATCGATGGACTCGACCACTTCTGCGATCGCGCCCACCGGTGCGGAGCAACCGGCCTCCAGTTCGGCGAGCAGGGTTCGCTCCGCGGTGACCGCCGCGCGCGTGTCGGCGTCGTCCAACTCCGCCAGCACCGCCGCTAACCGGCTGTCGCTGGCGCGGCACTCGACCGCGAGCGCGCCTTGAGCCGGTGCTGGCAACATCTGCACCGGCTCTAACGTCTCGGTGACGTCGTCGAGGCGGCCCAGTCGGGCCAGACCGGCCCGGGCCACGACGACGGCGTCAAGATCACCACTGCTTACCCTGTTCAACCTGGTATCTAGGTTGCCTCGTAGGGGGCGGATTTCCAAACCGAGACCCAATGCTCTAAGCTGTGCGGCCCGCCGCGGGGACGAGGTGCCCACCACCGATCCCGTCGGCAACTCCCCCAGCACCAGCCCGTCCCGCGCTACCACCGCGTCGCGGGGGTCGCTGCGTGGCGGTATGGCGGCGATGGTGAACCTCGGGTCGGGGGCCGTCGGCAAATCCTTGTGCGAGTGCACAGCGGCGTCGACACGGCCGTCGTCGATGGCCTCCCGCAACGCGGTGGTGAAGACGCCCACCCCCAGACTTTCGATGGGCGCCGAGGATCGGTCGCCCACGGTGCTGATGGTCACCAACTCGGCGGGGTGGCCGTTGGCGATGAGAGCGTCCCTGACGGCAGCGGCCTGGGTGGTGGCCAACGCACTGCCCCGAGTGCCTATCCGGATCACGTGAGCCAATCGGCTACTCGGCGGAAGGTGTTGGGATTCCGGCATCGAAACTGGCATTGAAATCGCTTCGCACCACAGGCAATTCGCCCGCGGCAACGGCGTCGACGGCGGTCTGGTCGAGTTCGAAAAGCTCCCGCAGCGCCTCGGCGTAGCTGTCGCCGCCGGGGGCACTGGCCAGCTGCTTGATCCGCACGGTGGGCGCGTGCAGCAACTTGTCCACGACCCGGCGCACGGTGCGGGCCACCTCTTCACGCTCGGCGCTTTCCAGCCCGGGCAGCCGGTTGTCCAGGCGGAGCAGTTCCGCTTCGACCACATCGGCGGCCCGCTGGCGCAACGCCGTCACCGTGGGGGTGACCTCGGCCATCCGCTGCCCCGCCAGATAGCCGGCGACTTCGTTGGCGACGATGCTCCGCGCGGCGTCGACGTCGGTGGCCGCGGCGTGGGCCGCCGGCTCGTGCTGGACGCGGTCCACGTCGACGACCCAGACGCCGGGTAGTCCGGCCACCGCGGGATCGACGTCGCGCGGCATGCCCAGGTCGCATAGCACCAGCGGCTGGGTTGCTTCGTCGCGGTGCGCTGCCGCCAGCGCGTGATACACATCGGCCAGCGACACCACCGGGGTGACCGCCCCGGTGCAGCTGACCACGACGTCGGCATCGGCCAGCGCGTCGGCCAGGCCGTCGAGGGTCAACGCTTCGGCCTCGACACCCGATTCGCGGATTTTGCGGACCAACCCCTCCGCCCGGGACAGCGACCGGTTGAGCACCTCGATGCGACCGATGCCCGCGCGGGTGAGCTGCGCCGCCGAGAGCGCGCCCATGGCCCCGGCGCCGATCACCAGCGCGGTTTTCCCGGGCAGCCCGCCCAGCTTGCGTTCGGCCATGCCCAGCGCGACCGACACCACCGAAGCGCCGGCGGCGTCGATCGCCGTTTCGGAATGCACCCGCTTACCCACCGACAGCGCCCGCTGGGCCAGCTCGTGCAGCACCCGGCCGACGGCGCGGTTGGCCTCCGCGGCGGCATATGCGCGGCGCACCTGACCGAGCACCTGCTGCTCGCCGATCACCGCTGAATCCAGACCGCTGGCGACCGCGAACAAGTGCTCGACGGCGGCCTCGCTGTAGCGGACGTAGGCGTATTTGGTCAGGTCGCCCATGGACATCCCGGAGTGCTCCGAGAGCACCTGCCCGATCACCGCCAGGCCGGCGTGGAACGCGTCCACCACGGCGTACACCTCGACGCGGTTACACGTCGACAACACCATGGCCTCGGTCACCAGCGACGACTGCAGCACTCGGTCGACGATCTTGGTCTGGTCGGATTCGTCGAGGCTGAGTTGTTCCAGGACGGAGACCGGCGCACTGCGGTGCGAAACCCCGAAGAGCAGGATGCTCACGGCAGGATCACCTGGCCAGCTCCTTTGCTTCCCAAGCCGTAACTGAACTGGTGTCTACGGTAATCGTTGATGAGCTGGGCTACCAAATAGTGACTTCTCCGATGGCTGGAAGCCGTCGGCTTCTTCTCACGCTGCTTGGGCGTGAAGGGCCAGTCCAGCCCGCAAGATGTTGCGTGCGGCGTGCTCGTCGGCCTGGGCCGTGTGACCACAGCTTTGGCAGACGAAATCCGCTTGGGTGACGCGATTTTCCCGCGCCGCGTGCCCACAGTGCTCACAGCGGTCCGAGGTGTGCCGGGGGTCGACCTCAATGCAGATACGCCCAGCGTCTTCCGCTTTGGCGCGCAGTATTGAGACGAACTGGCCCCAGCCAGCGTCACGGATGCTTCGATTGAGCCCGGATTTTGCTCGGGCACCATTGGGCAGGTAACTGCCAGGAGTGGTGGGGTCGGGGGCGGGTTTGGGCCGCCGAACCATGTTAGCGATCTTTAGGTCTTCCACCACCAACACGTCGTATCTCTCGACCAGGGTGCGGGCTTGTTTGTGGTGAAAGTCCTTGCGCTGATTCGCGATCTTGCGGTGCCGCGCGGCCACGGTTTCCCGTTTGGCCACACGGTTCTTGCCGCCTCGGCGAGTGCGTTGGAGCCGCTGCTGTGCTGTCGCCAGCCGGTCCGCCGCGACCCGGCCCCAGCGCGGATTGTCGATGTGCTGCCCATTGCTGGTCGTGGCGAAACTGGCAATCCCGACGTCGACCCCCGCCTGCCGACCGGTCGCTGGTAGCGGGTCGCCTGGCACGTCGTCACAGGACAACACCAGCATCCATCGCCGACCTTGGCGTTTGATCTGGATCGTCTTGACTCGACCAAGCACCTGCCGATGAACCTCGACTTTGACCTGTCCGATGCCTTGCAGATACACCCGCCGCTGATCGGGTCGCCACCGGGCGCCATCGCCGTCCTTGGGCCACTCCACACTGTCGAACCGGGCGGCCCCTTTGAACCGTGGATAGCCGGCCCGCTCACCGCGCTTGACCCGCCGGAAAAATCCCTGAAACGACTTGTTGAGCCGGCGCAACGTGGCCTGCTGTGACGAGAACGACCACACGGCCTGATCGAGCCGGGCGGCCCGGATCTCGGTCAGCTGCGCTGACTGATCTCCATAGGTGATCCGAGTTTTACTGCGCGACCATGCGTCGCGCCGTTCCTGCAACGCCGCGTTGTACAACTCCCGATGCGCATCCACACATCCCGCCAACGCCACATGCTGACGGGCGGTGGGCCGCAACCGAAACACGTACGCCCGCCTCACGCGGCTACCGCATCCCACTGATGCTCAATGTGGCCGCGCACCGTCGACTCCGAGACATAGCCAACCGAGACGGTGAAACCGATGCTCGGACATGCCACGGACCCTACGAATCAACACCGACAAACTCACGACCACATGGCTGTCCGCCAGGCCCGATTCACCCGAAGGCTAAAGCCGACGGTCCTTCGGGCCGCACCGATGGTGCGCGGGCAACCGGCGGTTAACGGGCCGCCAGATCCGCGCGCAGCCGGGTTTCGTCGATCTCCCAGTAACTGTGTTCGCGGCCGTCCAGCAGGATCACCGGCAGCCGGTCACCGAACTCGGCCCGCAGCCCGGGGTTGCCCGCCGACGCCGCGGCGTCCACGTCCGTCGTGGACAGGTCGAAGCCCAGTTCACCGGCCAGTTCAGCCAGCCGTGCGTGTACCCGTACGCAGATGGCACACCCGTCGCGGGTCAGCAACTCCACCTGCGGGGCCTGGGTCACGCCCACCAGTGTGGATCCTCAGGGTGAATTGTGGCCAGGGGCGGTGGGCGTTACGTTGCCGCCATGGGCGGCGACAACACCCTCAAGGTGGATCCCGCGGCGATGCAGCGATTCGCTTCGGCGCTGAGTGGCGGCGCCAAGGACCTGCAGAATCGGCTGGCCGAGTTGGACGGTCAGGTCGGCGAGCTGCTGGGCGGCTGGCGGGGCGCGTCCGGCGGCGCCTACGCCTCTGCCTGGGAGCTGTGGCGTCGCGGGGCCGGCGAGGTTCAGCTGGGGTTGTCGCAGCTGGCCAAGGCGGTCGACGACGCCGGTGTGGGCTATCAGCAGAACGAGGCCGCCTCCGCCCGGGCGCTGCGGGGAGTGCGGAATGGCTGAGGCGTTCCGGGTGGATCCGGAGGCGTTGGCCGACGCGGTGCGGCGGATGGCGGATTTTGGCCGCCACACCGAGCGCATGCTCGGCGAAATCGATTCTCTGGTAACCGATTTGCACGCGACGTGGACGGGGCAGGGCGCTGCGGCCCACGCCGAGGCGCACCAGCGCTGGGTTAGCGGCGAGGCGATGATGCGCGAGGCGCTGGGCCGGTTGGGGGCCGCGGGCGCGATCGCGCACCGCAACTACACGGGCGCCGTGACGACGAACGTGGCCATGTGGTCATGACCTGATGGAGTCGAGCGTGACGCAGGCGTCACGGTCGGCACCTCCTTCAGACGCGTGCCGGATAATCTTGGTACCGGCCACTGGGCGGGCACGGCGATTGAGGAGGTTTGTCGATGACTTCCGCTGAACCCGGCAACGCAGACGGCACCGGTCGCGTTGACGTGGAGACGCTGGCCGACAGTCTGAGTGACAATGCCAGCGCCAGCCGTGCGCTTGATGACCTGAAGGCCGCGCAGGCCACTGAGGCCCCTGTGGCCGCTTCGGATGATCGTCCACAGCCGCCCGTCGACCTGACCGCCGCCGCGTTCTTCGACGTGGACAACACGCTGGTGCAGGGTTCGTCGGCGGTGCATTTCGGTCGCGGGCTGGCGGCCCGAAATTACTTCACCTATCGCGACGTGCTCGGATTCATCTACGCGCAAGCCAAATTTCAGTTGCTCGGCAAGGAAAACAGTGACGACGTCGCCGCCGGGCGGCGCAAGGCGCTCGCGTTCATCGAAGGCCGATCGGTCGAGCAGCTGGTAGCCCTCGGCGAGGAGGTCTACGACGAGATCATCGCCGACAAGATCTGGACCGGCACCCGCGAGCTCACGCAGATGCACCTCGATGCCGGCCAGCAGGTCTGGCTGATCACCGCCACGCCCTACGAGCTCGCATCCACCATCGCGCGCCGCCTCGGGCTGACCGGTGCCCTGGGCACCGTCGCCGAGTCGATCGACGGCGTGTTCACCGGCAGGCTGGTCGGCGAGATTCTGCACGGCCCCGGCAAAGCCCACGCCGTGCGGTCGCTGGCAATCCGCGAGGGTCTCAATCTGAAACGCTGCACCGCCTATTCCGACAGCTTCAACGACGTGCCGATGTTGTCGCTGGTGGGCACCGCGGTCGCCATCAACCCCGACGCCCGGCTGCGCGCCCTGGCCCGCGAACGCGACTGGGAGATTCGCGATTTTCGAACCGCGCGCAAGGCCGCTCGGATCGGGGTGCCGTCGGCGCTGGCACTCGGCGCGGCGGGCGGCGCACTGGCAGCGTTGGCGTCCAGACGCCAATCGCGCTGATAAGCTGCGCCGCTAGCGTCTATTCGAGCGGAGAGCAAGCGTCATGACAGTCTTCCAAGGAGCCGAAGAAGTCATCGGCAGCCATTACCGTGCATCGGACTATTTCGAGGTCGGACGCGAGAAGATCCGCGAGTTCGCGCTCGCGTTAAAGGACGACCATCCGACGCACTACAGCGAGGCGGACGCCGCAGACGCCGGTTACCAGGCGCTGCTCGCTCCCCTGACCTTCCTGGCCGTTGCCGGACGCCGTGTGCAGCTGGAGCTCTTCACGAAGTTCAACATCCCGATCAACATCGCCCGGGTCGTCCACCGCGACCAGAAATTCCTGTTTCACCGCCCGATCGTGGCGCACGATAGGCTCTACTTCGACACCTATCTAGACTCGGTGATCGAATCCCACGGCGCCGTTATCGCCGAGATCCGCAGCGAAGTCACAGACGCCGAGGGCAAACCGGTCGTCACCAGTGTCGTCACGATGCTGGGGGAGGCCGCATATCAAGACGCTGGCGCTGAAGAAACCGTCGCTGCGATAGCATCCATATCCGCGGGAAAGTAGGGGCAAATCCAATGACATCACAGGGTGAAACGGGTGGCACCCAGCTGAAGCCGCCGGTCGAGGCAGTCCGATCCCACTACGACAAGTCGAACGAATTCTTCAAGCTCTGGCTTGATCCGTCGATGACCTACAGCTGCGGCTACTTCGATGAGAACCCGGACCCAGAGCATCTGACCAAGACGCTGGAAGAGGCGCAGTACGCCAAGCGCAAGCTCGCCCTGGACAAGCTCAACCTCGAGCCCGGCATGACGCTGCTGGACATCGGCTGCGGCTGGGGCTCGACGATGCGGCACGCGATCGAGGAGTACGACGTCGACGTCATCGGCTTGACGCTGAGCGAGAACCAGTATGCCCATGATGTGGCCAAGTTCGAAGAGATGGACAGCCCCCGTCGCAAAGAGGTGCGGATCCAGGGCTGGGAAGATTTTGACGAGCCCGTGGACCGCATCGTGTCACTGGGCGCGTTCGAGCACTTTGCCGACGGAGCGGGCGATGCCGGGTACGAGCGTTACGGCGTCTTCTTCAAGAAGTTCTACAGCCTGCTGCCTGACGACGGCAGGATGCTGCTGCACACCATCGTGGTGCCCACCGCCGAGGAGGGCAAGGAACTCGGCCTGAAGACGACGATGACCCTGCTGCGGTTCATCAGCTTCATCTTGAAGGAGATCTACCCGGGCGGAAAGCTGCCCCAGGTCAACCTTGTCGACAAATACTCGACGGACGCGGGTTTCAAGATCGACCGCCGCCACTTCATCGGGAAGAACTACGTTCCGACGTTGACGGCCTGGGGGGATGCGCTCGAGGCGCACAAAGATGAGGCGATTGCCCTGAAGGGGCAGGAGACCTACGACATCTACCTGCACTACCTGCGCGGTTGCTCGGACCTGTTCCGCGACGGCTACACGAACGTCTGCCAGTTCACCCTGGTCAAATAGGGAACTCAGCCGAAGAAGATGTTGCGACGACCAGCCAGCAGGCGGTACAGGGTCTGCTGGATCGTTTCGCGCACCTGATCGGTCAACTCGAACGTCACCATCGGGTCCTCGGCGTCGCTGGCGGCGTAGTCGGCGGTGTAGATCGGCTCACCGAACGCGATGCGCCACTTCGACGGCAGCGGCACCAGACCCGCGGGCCCGGCCAACGGGAACAGCGGCGTGATCGGGAAGTAGGGCAGGCCGAACAGCCGCGCCAGCAACTTGACGTCGGTCAGCATCGGGTAGATCTCTTCGGACCCGATGATCGAGCACGGAATGATCGGCGCCTTGGTGTGCAGCGCCGCGGTGACGAAGCCGCCGCGGCCGAATCGCTGCAGCCGGTAGCGGTCCTCGAAGCGCTTGCCGAGACCCTTATAGCCCTCGGGGAAGACGGCGGTGAGCTCGCCGGCGGCGAGCAGCCGCTGCGCGTCCGTCGTGCAGGCCATGGTGTGCCCGGCCTTACGGGCAGCTTGACCGACCACAGGTAGGTCGAACACCATGTCGGCGGCCAGCAGTCGCAAGTCGCGCTCGGACGGGTGATTGTCATGAACCGCCACCGACAGCATCAGCCCGTCGAACGGCAAGACGCCGGCGTGGTTGGCCACCAACAGCGCGGGGCCATCACTCGGCAGGTTCTCGATGCCGCTGACTTCGACGCGGAACCATGACCTGAAGAAGAACCTCAGCAAGGGCCGAACGATCGCGCTGTTGAAGTGCGGATCGAACCCGAACTCGTCAACGCTGTAGTCACCGGTCAGCCGTCTGCGGAGGAATCCGGACACGGCGGCGACGCGCTCGGCGAGTTCGTTGAGTGGCGCCTCGGCTGTGCCCGAGGCGCCGGCTGTGCCGCCTGTGCCCGCCGCGCGCCGGTGCTCGTCGATTTCGCGAACGACGGCGGCGATCTGTTCGGCCGATGCGCCGCTGCGTGGATCAGAAAGTAAGGAGGGATGCTGACCGGAGTCTTCGGCCCGTTGAGCCGATCTCCGACGCGCCGCTGCCCGACCCCGATTCGTGTGCAGTGGAATGACATTCGCTCTGGTTTCACCCGCCACGATATCTACCTGACCCCACCCCATGGAATTGGATTTCGGCTACCCCAGCGCTGGGCAATCGCGATAGCGCGATCCTCCAAGGAGCGTACCCGATGCGGGTCGATTATGGGAGTCAAGCCGCGGCCACGAATGTAGTCATCGAACGCCTCGGCCGTCGTCCATTTG
>Ga0210393_10004456_pt1 | contig 11070 bp, 8 predicted proteins | sample IncBWC27OmetaG_FD_160068 | JGI IMG/M metagenome (GOLD analysis project Ga0210393, IMG submission 160068) | Forest soil microbial communities from Barre Woods Harvard Forest LTER site, Petersham, Massachusetts, United States - Inc-BW-C-27-O ...
CAAAGGTATTACCGCTCGAACCCCCACCGAGAGGAGAGCCTGACATAAAAACCAAGCTCGTTAGCGACGTAGGTGCTCTCATTGGCGAGGACGTTCAGGTGCTACTGAATTAAGCTATCCAGCGGCAGCATTCCTGCACGCTTCGGCCTGTTTTTCGTCACGAGCATTGCACGCATCGATGAGTTTTTGACTGGCTTCATGCAACCTGTGGCGCTCATCATCGGTCTTTGCCAGCAGCTCTGCTGTTTTCAATCCCCGAATGCCTGACCATAAGTCGTCCCGATAGACAGACTCATACGCGCTCATTGCATTTTCACGGATTTTTGGAGATCCTCCAGACTGAATCGCTGAAAGCAATTCGATAGTTGCCGGCTTGCCAATCTGAAACAGCGCGCTCTCGGCTGGATAACTGGGCCAAACGGTCGCCCCGCCGTTGGGCAAAAGGCCGGTTTTTGGGTCCAGATAGTCCAGGTAACTTATCAACAGCTGTATTGCCTCCACATCGCGAAGCTGGCCTAACTGTTTTATGACCAATGGCAAACATAGGGATTGGCGCAAGCTTTGCTGTTTTTCCAAGAAACCACGAAGGACCCTGGTATCTTTGGTTTTCAGTGCCGCACAATCGGCTTCCTGCGCGCGCGAACCTACGCTTGCCGCAATCATGAGCGCGAGAAAAAGTAAACGGACTCTCATTTTATTAACCCTCCTATTGCAGGTTCCACGAGGTTTTGGTTGTACCCATCTCTAGTAGGTTGTCACCCGCAACATCGGTTGCAAACGTACTGCCGTTGGAGCCCCATTTGCACGAAAACCTGGTATAGAAACCGACTTCGTTCGCGACGTAGGTCCCGTCCGGCAATTGCGCGTTCTCGAAAAAGTTCATACGCTTTCGCCAGATCTGATTCTGCGAGGGTAACACCAACGGGGCGTCCAGGTCGTAAACAACGCCATTCGTCGGCGTTGTGACTTCGAACTGAGCGTTAGACGTGTCGTCTGTACCCGGAGGGTAGCTATCAAGCAAAGTTTGTCCTGTAGCTCCGTCGTAATCGGCCCCTCCTTTTGTACGTACTAACGTTACCGTGCCAGTGTAGGTCGATGGGTTAAGTGAGCCCGTAGCCTGATAGCCGATGAAGCAATCGAGGCCATCGAGGATGGGCCCCAGATTGTAAGTACCTGTCTTGCCACTTTTCCCAGCGCTGTCGCGCTGGGCTAAGCTGGTTCGCCCCTTTGGGGCTGGATTCTGACAGGTTTCATTCCACCATTCTCCCTTGGAAGTGAGTTCTCACGCACGCGCTGGAAGCGCTGCGCCGCCCAAACGTTAGTCCCTGTGGAGTGGAATCGAAAGTCCGAGGTTTGGTGGGATGGGCTTAACTGGAGTGCGGAAAAATGCAAAAAGCTTACCTCAGGCGCTAAAGCGCGGACACATTTTCAACGGCTTAAGCGGCCCGACTGAAGTCGGGCCCTTCCCAAAACCTGCGTTAATTCCAGTTTAGCCGCCAGACTTAAGTCGGACCCTTCCCAAAACCTGCGTGAATGAGAGTTTTCCGCAATAGCTGAAAGCGGGGGCCTTTCAAAGCGTTGGCTGGCTTTGCTCGCTTTGGAGGGGCTAGACGCCCGTCCTCCATCTGCGGGTGGTAAACCGGGTACGTACTTGCTTTGTGCTGGGCATGCGCTACAATGCCTGTTCCTGAAAATGGCTGTTTCGGCGGCCATTTTCTGACAAGTTACTGAAATCTCGATGGCGTGGATGAAGAATTTGTCTGGCTATCATTCCGAGAAATGGCACTAGACTAGGGAGTTCGATTCGCGGGAGGAGAGAATTGTCATGAAACTGAGAATGATCCTGGCGGCTTTTGTCCTTTTGACGGGAACAGCGCTTTTCGCGCAAACGTTTCGCGGAAGCATTCTGGGCACGGTGACGGACGCTTCGGGCGCGGTGGTGTCGGGCGCTACGGTGAAAGTGCATAACGCGAACACCGGGCTGGATCGAACCACCCGGACCAGCGCGGACGGCAGCTATGTCGTATCCGAATTGCCGATCGGAACCTATAACGTGACGGTTTCGCAAACCGGGTTTCAAACCTCAGTGATCAACGGCATCGCCGTGGATGTCGCCGGCGAGCGCCGCGTGGATGCTTCGCTAAAGCCGGGACAGGTGACGACGGAGGTCGAGGTTTCGGGCGAGAGCCTGCCGCTGGTGGAGACAACCAGCAACACGCTGGGCAGCGTGCTGACTCAGGAAACGGTGAAGGACCTCCCGATCAACGGTCGCGATTACACGAAGCTGATCTTCCTGACTCCGGGTGTGACGGGGTCTCCCGACCAGATTACGGACTCGCCGGGTTCGTTTGGCGAATTCAGTATGAACGGGGCCCGCGGCCGTTCCAACAACTACCTGCTGGATGGAACCGACATGAACGACGGATACCGCAACGACCCGGCGATCAATCAGGCGGGCGTATTCGGAACTCCGTCGGCGATTCTGCCGATCGACGCGGTCTCAGATATGCGCGTGCTCTCCAACTTCCAGCCGGAGTACGGACGCAATGGCGGCGCCATCGTCAACATCGTGACTAAGAGCGGAACCAACCAGCTGCACGGGGATTTTTTCGAGTACTTCCGCAACGACGCGTTAGACGCGCGAAATTACTTCGATCCCAATCCCGCACCCAAGGCGGCTTTTCACAACAACCAGTTTGGCGGATCGCTGGGCGGGCCCATCATCAAGGACCGTACCTTCTTCTATGTGGACTACGAAGGCCAGCGCGAGAACGTGGGCGTGGTTTCGCTGGCTTGTGTACCCAGCCTGGCCCAGATCCAGAATGCCATTAACGTTACGATTCCAGCCGCGGGTGGCAAGGTGAGTCCTGTGGGTCAATCGTTGCTCAACTTCTGGCCGCACAATCCGGCGAACTACATTCCGGGATCGACGTCAAGCAATGCGGGGTGCTTCAATAGCAGCGGCAATTACGCTCCCGACTACACGGCGATTGCGCCCTCGTTCAATAATCTGAGCAGCTTCATCGCCAAGATCGATCACAGCTTCAATGCCACCAACAACATCAGCGGACGGTATTTCTTTGGGGACAGCACGCAACAGTTTCCTCTGGCGCTAAACGCGAGCGGCGGGCAGCTTCCGGGCTTCGACACGGTTACGCCCACGCGGGTGCAGCTGGTGTCGATTTCTTACGTAACGGTAGTTTCGCCGACGAAAGTGAACGAAGTGCGCTATGGATGGAATCGTTTTGCGGAAGGATTTTTTCCGCAGGACAAGAATTTTAATCCCAGTTCGATTGGTTTATGTAACACGCCTTCGACCTTCAGCACTTGTGATTCGCAGGGTGTTCCCATCATCCTTCTGGTGCCAAACGCCACTGGAGGCGCGGGATTCTTTTCCCAGATCGGCGCCACCTCGGGCGATCCCCGGCAACGTGTCGATACCAACAATCAGTTTATTGACAGCTTTTCCTGGAAGCTGAATAAGCACGAGATAAAGTTCGGGGGAGAGTTTCATCGCACCAGTGTCGAACAGCAATTCGACAAATACTCTCGCGGAAGGATCCGTTTCGGCGACCTGGAGAGCTTGCTGGAAATGGCTCCGCAGGAGTCGGCGTTTGGGCTTTTTGACTACACGGGAAATACCCGACGCCACACCAGCCAAAACGGATTCGGGTTTTATCTTCAGGACGCTTACCGGATGACCTCCCGGCTTACGCTTAGCTACGGTCTGCGCTGGGATTACTTTGCGCCAGTCAAGGAAAAGAATAATTTATTTTCCGACTTCATTCCGACTTCGGCAACCACGGGCAATCTGGAGCAAGTTGGGCCCGGGGGACTGTCGAACGTGTACCAGCCTGATTACAAGGATTTCTCCCCCAGGGTCAGTGCTGCCTGGGATGTAACCGGAAAAGGGAAGACCGTGATCCGGGCTGGCTACGGACTCTTCTTTGACGCGTTCTCGCAGGATATGCTTCTCGGGCACCTGCCTTACCCGACGTTTTTTGCTCCTGGTCCTGCTTATAACAATATCGGCCCCGATCCAGTGCAGATGGCAAACGCAAATGTTGCCGGCGCGTTTGGCCCCAACAGCGATGCATCCAGGAATGGAGTGTACATTCCGAATACGCACATTTATGGGACTCCGGGCTGCACGGTCGAGTGTGACACGTTTTCCTTCGATCAGCATATAAAGACGCCGTACATTGAGAACTACAATCTGAACTTACAGCACCAGGTGTCGAACAATGTTGTGGTGCAGTTGGGGTACGTGGGATCGCAAGGGCACCGGTTGTTCCGGTTCTTTGACCTCAATCAACCGAGCCAAGCGGCCATTAACGCGGCAGATTGTCCACAGGGACTTGCCACCTGTGCTACAACCGGAAAGATCCAGGACTTCGGCGTGCCGCGACCCTACGCTTTCCCGAGTGGCGGCTTTAACACGGCTGCGGGCTCAACTTATGTCTTTCAGGAGAACTCGACGGGAAAGTCGAATTACAACTCGCTGCAGGCCAGCTTGCGGGTTACTAACTATCACGGTTTCATGTCCATCGTGAATTATGTCTGGTCGAAGTCGCTGGATAATTCGAGCGACGGCGAAGACTTCGTGGTCAATGCGGCTCAGCCGCAGGATAGCAACAGCCCGCAGAAGGAATATGGGCCTTCGAATTTCAACGTGCCGAATCGTTTCGTTTGGGTGGCGGGCTACGAATTCCCCAAAATGAGCGGTGGCTGGTCGCGGCTAAGAAATGGCTGGGGCGTGGATAGTACGGCGACGCTGCAGAGCGGCCAACCCTTCACCCTTAACTATAATTTCGAAGACGACTACAGCGGCGGCGGTGACGCCTTCGACCGACCAGACGTGGTGGGACCGATCGTTTACAACAAGCGCAATCCGGCGAACTACATTCAACTGAGTTCGTTCGCCATGCCTTGCATCGAAGCTCCCGGCCTGTTCACTGGATTTGCCGCAGACTGCGTGCCGGGCACACGGCATTATGGAACCCTGGGACGGAATGCGCTGGTTGGACCGACCTACAAGCAGTGGGACCTGGCAATTTACAAGAACACTCCGATTACCGAGCGCCTGTCGGTGCAGTTGCGCGCGGATTTCTTCAACATTCTGAACCATCCGAACTTTGCCAACCCGGTGCTTCCAGCATTCATTGCGGACCCGTCCGTCAATATCAACAAGGCGTGCACCTGCGGGTTTGTACAAGGGCCCAACAACCGCGAAGTCGGCAACGGCGGCTATCAGATCACTGCCACTGGCGACGTTGGCGTTGGCAATCCATTCCTGGGTGGCGGCGCGCCGCGCGGGATTCAGTTGGCGGCGAAGTTCACGTTCTAGACTGTGGAGTTTATGGCTCCTCCCGCGAGTGCGGGAGGAGCTTTTTGTTTTGGGGGGCGGGTTGGTCGAGGGGCAGCAGCTGAAGCCGGACCTAGCTGCATCGACTGATGGTGTGCCTGAAGGCATACCCTGATACGAAGCGTCCTATCGTTTTGTCCCCACCAGGCCTCCGGGCTAATCATTTATGGGCTTGGTTGTGGTTCCTGGACTTCGCCGATGGGGACAATCTTGGTGTCGGTGCGGAATTTCTTGTAGTCACGATAGGTGAGGTCGTCCTCGAGGTTGAAGTCTTTTAGCAGGGCAACGCGCACGTCAACTTTCACGGCGATGTGTTGCGGCAGCCAGACTTCGTCGTTGACCCGGGTTTGCTCGATGAGGATGCGCGAGCCTTTGTGGATGCGGGCCAGGAACCAGCCGAAGGAAACTGTGTCGAGACACTGGATGTCGAGCTTCTTCCATTGTGATTCGTCTTTGTCGATCCAGGCGCGGAAACGGAACTTGGGCAGGATCTTGGCTTCTTTCAGATGGGCCTGGTAGCCGGGAATGGGTTCGGCATCGATGATATAGGTGTCGCGGCCGGTGAGCGACTCGATACCGGCGAGCTTGAAGTTGTAGGCGCCCGCGACTTCGCGCACGAACTGGCGGTTTTGTTCGCGCTCTTTTGCTTCTTTTTCTTCGCGTTTCTTGCGGTCTTCGGCGGATTCGTTCTTGCGCTTGTCAATCAGCTTCTGGATTTTGTCTTCTTCTTTTTTTGCGTCTTTGTCAGGGAGGGGTTTGTCGTCTTTGGCGATCAGGCGCTCGACCTGTTCGCCGTAGATTTCGAGGACCTCGGAAGTTTTTATTTCTTTGGACTTTACCTGGCCCTTGCCATCGAGTCTGTGTTCTTCCTCGCGCTGGATGTAGGTGTAATCGCGCAGGCGTTTGTCGTTTTCCATATCATGGTCGGCGGTCTGGCGGATCAGTTCTCGGATCTGGTCCTCGGTGAGGGATGGGGCGGGTGGCGGGTTGTTCTGGCTGAGGGCGAAACTGGATGAGAGCAGAAGTAGGGCAAGCGTGGGTTTGATGCGCATGTTCATTCTACGTGGTTAGAACCCCGCAGGTTCCGGCGAGTTGTGACCGGCCCCACGAAATATTAAACCCGTTGGCCTACTTTTCGGCGCATCCCAGGCGGCCGGCGCGGAACGAGCGATCGTCGAGACGATGCAGGCGCTTAGCCATGCCGGGGCGGAGCAGCGGGTGGTGGCGGATGGTGAACAGGTATTCGGCAATGAACCATAGAGGTTGGTCGGTGGTCATCCAGTCACGGGCGTCAAAGCGGGAAAGGTTGACCGGGCGCGAAAAGGTTCGCAGGGAGCGATCTCCGCGGAGATTGAAGTAGACGTCGAAATAACTCAGGGCCAATTCGCGCAGAGTGCGATAGACAGGCTCGCGGTAGCGGCATCCGGTGTAGTTGGATTTGGCGATGGCGCCCCAGTGGCCCTTGATGCGGTAGACAGCTACGACGTGGTCGGTGTCGTGCTCGGCTTCGAGGTCGATGACCAGAGGAGGATAGCCGTTGGCTCGCAGGGCGGCGGCGGCCAGGGTCGCTCCCTCGAAACAGTGCGAGCTGTTTTCCTGGAGGACGCGGCGCGGGGACCAGGCGGTATCGGCCAAGTGGTAGGGCATGTCGTCGAGGAAGCGCTGGATTCCGTGCGGGGTTTTCAGGCTTCGGAGCTTGCGTAGTTCGGCGGGAGTGAAGGGATTCATTCTTAATTGCAGTTTATCTTGCGGTCGGAAAAAAGGCATTAACCACAAAGGACACTAAGGTTCACAAAGGAATGCTCTCATGCGAAGAGTTCTGCCAATTCCTTGGGGCTGTCTACCGTCACATCCGGCGGGGCTTCGCAGAGCGTGTGGGGGGCGAAGCCGTAAGTGACGCCGCAGGTCCAGAGGCCGGCGTTGCGGCCGGTGATGACGTCCACTGAGGAGTCGCCGACCATCAGGGTTTCGTGCGGACGGGTTTTGGTTTCGCGCAGGATCGTCTGCGCGCCGTGCGGGTCGGGCTTTTTGGTGGCGAAACTGTTTCCGCCGTACACGTGAAGAAAAAATTCAGCGAGGCCGAGCGCCTCCACAATCAGTCGCGAGGGATTCACCGGCTTGTTGGAAAGCACGGCCATCCGCCGGGAGATGCCGTTGGAGTGGCGAATCGTGGTAAGCATGTCCTTGATGCCATCGTAGACGTGGGTGTGGTCAAGCTTGTGAACACGGTAGTAGCCGAGAAAGTGTTCCAGCCCTTCTTTTACGACGGCTTCGTCGCGAGGGTCGCCGAGGGCTCGACGCACCAGCATGGGAGCACCGTCGCCTACGTAGGAGGCAATCACGTCGCCGGGCAACTCGGGACGGCCGAAGTGCTTGAGCATGGCGTTCACGGAATGAATTAGGTCGAGGCGCGAATCGATCAGAGTGCCGTCAAGGTCGAAGATCAGAAGCTTGATCTCGCGGGGATCGAACTGGCGGTGGAATTTGATCATATGTTTTCAGGATAAATGATGAAAGAAGCAAATGAGCACTCAGCACTCAGCCAGTTCATCGGGTGTGGCGCTACATCCATAGGGCTGAGTGCCAAGCGCTGAGTTGGCGGACTGCTGAGTGCTCATGCTTTCTCAACCGGCGCTCAGCATTTACAATGGAGAACGCGATGGCGACCAAAACAAATCCAAAACCAGACGGGGTGGCGGACAAGCAAACCACGAGCGCGAAGACCTATGAAGGCCTTTCCCGCGAGCAACTGATCGAAGCGTACCGGATCATGTACACCTCCCGGAAGTTGGACGACCGGGAAATTCTGCTCAAGCGGCAGCAGAAAATTTTCTTCCAGATTTCGGGCGCGGGGCATGAGGCCGTCGGTTGGGCTGCGGGCATCACTCTGAAGCCGGCCTACGACTGGTTTTATCCTTATTATCGCGATCGAGCGCTGTGCCTGGCTCTTGGCGCGACTCCTTTGGACATGCTGTTGATGGCCGTCGGCGCCGCCGATGACCCCCAGTCGGGCGGGCGGCAAATGCCTTCGCACTGGGGTTTTTCAAAGCTAAATGTGGTCACGCAATCTTCTCCCACCGGATCACAAGTTTTGCAAGCGGTGGGCTGCGCCGAAGGCGGCCGCTACTTCGCGGCGCATCCTGAAGCCGCGCACAAGAGCGCAGGCGACTACCGCCAATTCAAAGACGTCCAATTACATGGTGATGAGGTCACTTACGTTTCGCTCGGCGACGGCACCACCAGCGAAGGTGAATTCTGGGAGGGCATGAACACCGCGTCCAATCGCAAGTTGCCGGTGTTATTCGTGGTACAGGACAACGGATATGCCATCTCTGTTCCCGTCGAAGTTCAGACCTCGGGCGGAAACATTTCGCGGCTGGTCGCAGGTTTTCCTAATTTTCATTTTGAAGAAATCGATGGCACGGACCCGGTTGCCTCGTACGCCGCATTCGCCCGCACAGTGGCTTACTGCCGCGCCGGGGAAGGCCCGGGATTTATTCATGCGCATGTGATCCGTCCATATTCGCATTCGCTCTCCGACGACGAGCGCCTTTACCGCCCGGACGCCGAACGCCAACTCGACGCCACTCGCGATCCCATCACGCGCATGCAAATGTTCCTGATCCGCGAGGGCATCCTCGACGAAAAGGGCATAAATAAGCTGGAGAAGCAGGTCGAAGACGAGTTGCAGGTCGCGGTGGATCAGGCGCTGGAAGCGGCTCTGCCCATCGCAGACACGGTGATGCGATATATTTACTCGCCCGACCTGGATCCAACTTCTTTGGCCTTTGCGACCGAGCCCGCATCAGATGCTGCGCCAGCCGACGGTAAGAAGATCGCTCCGAAAACCATGGCCGATCTGATCAATGCAACGCTGCGCGACGAGATGCGCCGCGATGAACGCATCGTGATCTTCGGCGAGGACGTAGCCGACGCCAGCCGCGAACAGTATCTCGAAGAAAAGCTGATTAAGGGCAAAGGCGGCGTCTTCAAGTTGACCTACGGCTTGCAACACGACTTCGGCTCCGATCGTGTTTTCAATTCTCCACTAGCGGAGGCCAACATCGTGGGCCGCGCCGTGGGCATGGCCACGCGCGGCATGAAACCGGTGGTCGAGATTCAGTTCTTCGATTACATCTGGCCGGCGATGATGCAGTTGCGCGACGAGATGCCGTTGATCCGCTGGCGCTCGAACAACGCCTTCTCCTGCCCCGCGGTAGTGCGCGTGGCGATTGGCGGATACCTTACCGGAGGCGCAATTTATCACTCGCAATGCGGCGAGAGCATTTTCACTCACACGCCCGGAGTGCGGGTGGTCTTTCCCTCGAACGCGCTGGACGCCGCTGGCCTGCTGCGCACGGCGATTCGTTGCGACGATCCAGTTTTGTTCCTCGAACACAAGCGGCTGTATCGCGAGACTTTCGGCCGCGCTCCATATCCCGGCCCGGATTACATGATCCCATTCGGCAAAGCAAAGATCGTGCAGGCGGGGACTGATTTGACGGTAATCACTTACGGAGCGGTTGTTCCCCGAGCCTTGCAAGCGGCGCAGAAACTCGAACGCGAGCACGGAGTAAAGGTCGAGTTAATTGATTTGCGCTGCTTGAATCCGTTTGACTGGGATGCCATCGCGACTTCAGTAAGCAAAACTAATCGGGCCATCATCGCCTACGAAGACACTCTGAGTTGGGGCTACGGGGCCGAGATCGCGGCCCGCATCGCCGACGAGTTATTCGATCATCTCGACGCTCCGGTTCGTCGCGTCGCAGCAAAAGACGTCTTCGTCGCCTACCAGCCGATTCTGGAAGACGCCATCCTGCCCCAGGCTGAAGATCTGCTGCGAGCCATGAAGGAATTGTCGGAGTGGTGAGCCGCGACGACGATGAGCCCAGCTAAGAAGAGCGCCGTCCCCACCGACCAAGAAGTTCTGTACGACAAGCTCATTGCGACGATTCCCGAGATCCAACGTAAGGGGGCTGCCAATCCGTATACCTCGCTGAATGGCAACATGTTTACGCTGCTTCATCAATCTCGCTTGGCCATCAGGCTGCCCGAGGGTAAGCGTGAGGATTTTCTGAAAAAGTACAAGACCACGTTGTTTGAAGCGTACGGAACTGTTATGCCGGAGTATGTAGCGGTTCCGGACGCATTGTTGAAGAAGACGAAAGAGCTGCGGAAGTATCTGGAATTGAGCTACGAGTATGTCAAGACGTTGAGGCCGAAGCCCACGAAGAAGTCTTGACGGGCGGAGTTCGACCTCTCCGGGCCGGAAGCTCGGGGCGCCGTGTTATAATCTTGCATCTTGGTTGTCGCTATAGCCGACGGAGGATTGTATCGATAAACGCTTTATCCGCACGAACGATCGTATTCGAGCGCGTGAGATTCGAGTGATTGGGGACGAAGGCGAGCAGATCGGCGTCATGCCCCCGTACGAAGCGCTCAAAATGGCCCGCGAGAAGAACCTGGACCTGGTTGAGATTTCGCCCACCGCTGTGCCTCCCGTATGCCGGATCATGGATTACGGAAAATTTCTCTACCAGCAGGAGAAGAAAGAACGCGAAGCCAAGAAGCATCAGAAGACGATCACGGTCAAAGAAGTGAAGTTCCGCATTAATGTGGACGACCATGATTACGAGACCAAGAAGAATCATGTGCTGCGCTTTTTGGATGAAGGCGACAAGGTCAAGGCAACGATTTTTTTCCGC
>Ga0210393_10004457_pt1 | contig 11069 bp, 8 predicted proteins | sample IncBWC27OmetaG_FD_160068 | JGI IMG/M metagenome (GOLD analysis project Ga0210393, IMG submission 160068) | Forest soil microbial communities from Barre Woods Harvard Forest LTER site, Petersham, Massachusetts, United States - Inc-BW-C-27-O ...
CACGTCGCCGGGGTTCTTTGCCGCAGGCCAGTCTGGATGCCCCGCGAGTGTCCCCACCAGCGGAGGCGGCGCGGATGCGGCAGGAGTAGACTGCTGTGCGCTCGCGTTGAGCGTCAGTCCCACAAGAAAACAACTCAATATAAGATCGCGACTACGAATCATGGGATCATCTCTTAGTTTATTAATTCAGTGGCGAAGTTCGAAGAGACGTATGAAAAAGCGACGCTGGAATCTCATGGCAGGTCCTCGGCTTTGAATTCAAAAAAAGCGCGCGATGATAGCCGCGCGCGGCGCTACTACTTAGACCAGGGCGGAACCATGCCGTTGGTGCGCGCGTATGCGATCGACTGCCCCAGATGCTCGTGTTGATCTTCGAGAATCAGCATCAGCGCGTCCTGCTTGGTCATGTCTTCTCCGAACAGTTTCACGTGTGTCTGCAGGTCGTTGTCGGAAAGTCCCGTAATCGCTTTTTGTAGATTGGCGTAAGAAGCCTTCAGAGCGTCTTGCATTTTCCCCGGATCGGTAATGGGCGCGGGCTCTGTCCCCGTATTCGTTTTACCCGTGAGCGCGTCGGCGAGCAGGCCGTTCTCCTCAACGATCAGGTTGAACACGTCGCCGACGGAGCGAACGCCCTGGCCGGGCTTCCACTCGTACTTGCCTGCCATAACTTGCGCGAGTCCGGTGAATTTTTTGGAAAGCGTTCCGGCATCTTCTCCGAAGGCGGCCTGGAATTTCGCCGGCTGGGCCTGCGGGTGCGCCATCGAGGCCATCAGCGCGACCGCCAGCACACACACAGCGTACTGAACCAGAATCTTTTTCATGTGATCTCCTCTCCATCACCAACAAATGAGCCGCGCTGTTTCTTAACGGCGAATGCAGGCCTCAACGCAGCAGCTCGCGGATAATATGTGGCGAAGAACTAATGTTTGCTGGAAAAGTGATATGCGGTGTCCGAAATGAGACAAGCGGTAAGAGTCGTTCGTCGAGGGTTAGCTATAATGCCTGCTGGAGGGTCAATCTCCCTTTGCCGCGCGACACGCATGAGATCGGACCGAAGCGATGGATTCTGATCGTGTGTGCGTGGACGATCGTCGGCCTGTTGTTCACCGTGCAGGAGATCGTGCTCGCCAAGGTTGACGGCGGGCACGTCAATTGGCTGGTCTTTGGTGCGCTCGAACTGATCTATTGGAACGTGTGGGCGGCGTTCACTCCGCTGGTGATCGGCCTGGCCAAGCGTTTCCCATTGACCGGGCCGGGGCTGGTGCGGCCCATCGCCATCCACGCGGTCGCGTCGTTCTTGATGGCTCCCCTGGCGTCAGTCACCGAGTACATTCTGGTGAGTGGACTTTTGCGGCTGCTTTCCCGCTTGAGTGATCTCCCGACATTCACAGACAGTCTTCTATCGATGAGCGTGACCGGCCTGCTTACGTACTGGCTGGTTGTGGGACTCTACCAGTCGTTCCATTTTTACCAGGCCGCACTGGAGCGCCAGACCAGAGCGGCACAGCTCGAAACGCAGCTCTCCCAAGCCGAACTGGAGAACCTGAAGAGCCAGTTACATCCACACTTTTTGTTCAACAGTCTCCACACCATCGGAGTGCTGATGCAGGAAGACGTCGAGGCTGCCAGCCATCTGTTGGTAAGCCTCGGCGACTTGCTGCGCATGGCCCTCGAACGGCGGGACAACGAGATCACCTTGCAGAGCGAGCTCGAGTTCGTGGACAAGTATCTGGAGATCGAACAGACACGCTTTCACGATCGGTTGAAAGTCTTCATGGACGTGCCGCCCGATCTTCTGCGAGTTTATGTGCCGAGCCTGGCGCTACAGCCTCTGGTTGAGAATGCGATCAAGCACGGCATCAGCGTGGATTCCACCGCTGGGCGGCTGGAGATTGCTGCGCAACGCCACAATGGCAGAGTTTGGCTCCGCGTGCGCGATGACGGTCCCGGGCCTGCGCCGGGATCGCGCCTGCGATTCGGCGTTGGGCTCACAAATGTCCAGTCACGATTGAAACAGCTCTACGGGGACGAGTCGTCGCTGGAACTTACCGGCGGCAACGGTCGAGGCTGTGAGGCCACCATCACCATTCCACTGCGGAGTTCGCATGAAGACGCGCGTCCTGATCGTTGATGACGAACCGATCGCCCGGCGCGGTATCCGTCGCTATCTGGCCGAACACAACGGCATTGAAGTGGTGGGTGAGGCGGCGAACGGAATGCGTGCGGTGGAGCAGATCAATGAACTTCGTCCCGACATCGTTTTTCTCGATGTGCAGATGCCTGATCTGGATGGTTTTGGAGTCATCGAAAATGTGGAGCCAGCGACCGGCTCCGCTCCCGTTTATGTCTTCGTTACGGCTTACGATGCACATGCCCTTCGCGCCTTCGAAGTGCACGCTGTTGACTATCTCTTGAAACCGTATGACAAGGAGCGATTTGCCAAGGCCCTGGTTCACGCCCGCCAGGTTCTCGAACGGCGCGGAACAGCAAATCGAGATCTCGAACCACTGCTCGAATCGCTGCGTAGTCTCCGCCCGTTGGAACGCTTCGTGGTGAAGGATAAGAAGCGGATTTTCTTTGTCCCCGTTTCCAACGTGCTCTGGATCGAGGCCACGGGAAACTATGCCTGCATACACACCGCCAGAGACAGTCACCTGTTGCGGGAAACCCTGGCACACCTGGAAGAGAAGCTGGCGCCACACCACTTCATCCGCGTGCGGAAATCGGCCATCGTGAACGGTGCCTGCATTAGCGAGATTCGTCCGATGTTCGATGGGGTTTACGACATCGTACTGGCTGGAGGAGCGGTGGTCACGTCGAGCCGCAGGTATGCTCACAAGTTACGGGCGCTGCTGCAATCCTAGAAGAGGGCATCGTGTGCCCGCTCCGTAGTCAGCCGTTCAAGGGTTACCGGCCGAGAGACGAGCTGGCCTATTTGATGTACACGCGAGTAGGTCGGCAGGAGTGGCCGTCCGTGCGGGAACTGTGTTCAACTATCGCGAAACGGGCCAATCAGTTGACCCCTGTTTTTGACTCATTCATCCTTCGCCGGTGCCGCACTGCTTGTGGTTGATGCAAAGTCTGCGCAGCGCACACGCCACCACGATGTTGAACATCAAGCCGCGCCGTGATTGGCGCCTTACTCGACCCACGGTCGAACAATCCTGGACTCCGATCTACGGGTTGACAGTGATTTGCGGGCGCAGGTAGAGTTTTCCGGATGCCGCGCGAATTCCTCACGTTTTAAATCCTGCCGGGAGGACACCCATGAATTCCGATTCAACGAATGCGCCCGAAGCGGTGCCGGTCGTCGCGCAGCCGATTCTGGCGCCGCTTTCGCGCGCGGCGATCTTCTTGGTCGCCACGCTGAAGACCGGCGACGAGGCTCGAGCCACCCTGCGCTCCTTCTGCGGAGACCTGAGCGGAATTTTTCGCGCGGTGGAGTATCGCAATATCGAAGCAGGGCTGTCCTGCATCATGGGAATTGGCTCCAACGCCTGGGATCGGCTTTTTGGCGCGCCGCGTCCGGCGGAGCTTCATCCTTTTCGCGAGGTTCGCGCCGGAGCGCGACAGGCTGTCTCCACGCCGGGCGATGTGCTGTTCCACATTCGCGCGAAGCACATGGATCTATGTTTCGAACTGGCCACCCAGATCATGGCGCGCATCGGCCATGCGGTCGTCGCGGTGGACGAAGTGCACGGCTTCAAAAATTTCGACGACCGCGATCTGGTCGGCTTCGTTGACGGCACTGAGAATCCCAGGGGTGCGGCGGTGGCTGAGGCCGCGCTGGTTGGCGGGGAAGACGCCGCGTTCGCCGGCGGCAGCTACGTGATGGTCCAGAAATATCTCCACGACATGAATGGATGGAATGCGCTGTCCACCGAGGCCCAGGAAAAAATTATCGGGCGCAAAAAACTCTCCGACATCGAATTGGACGAGTCGGTGAAGCCGACCTGCTCGCATAGCTCGCTCAACACCATCGAGGAGAACGGCAAAGAAATGAAAATCCTGCGTGACAACATGCCGTTTGGCAACGCCGGGCAAGGTGAATTTGGAACCTATTTCATCGGCTACTGCCGCACGCCGCGCACCCTCGAGCAGATGCTCGAGAACATGTTCGTCGGGCGCCCGCCCGGCAATTACGATCGCCTGCTCGACTTCAGCCGCGCCATCACCGGCAACCTCTTCTTCGCCCCCTCCGCTACGTTTCTGGAAGCCCTGGGAGACGACTAGACTCGGCCGATCGCAAAACGCTGACCGTTTTAGTCCACGGTTCGCAGCGAGTGCCGACCGGATAGCAAAAGGAGCTCCAGCCCCCGAAAACCACGCAGTTCCGTTATTTCACCGCAGTACCTTTCCAGATAATTGAACGCGCCCGCTATTTTCTATAGAGTTAAAACATATTTCATCCCTCCGGATTTTTGTAACCGACCCTCAGCAAACAACTTATTTCGCGCGAAGAACGGCGGCGAAGATGCATTACGCCTTGGTGTGTGAGGTTCGCCCATCGATTAAGGGTCTATGAAAATTTGACAGAAGACTGGAGCTGAACAATGCGCTTGCAATATGCAAGGTACTTCCAACTCGCCTTTTCGTTCATAGCTTTGCTGCTCTTGCTGCCCGCTGTGGCGTCGGCGCAGAGCGTGGTCACCGGGGGTCTCACTGGAATTGTCACCGATCCCACCGGTTCGGTAGTAGTGGGCGCCACGGTGAGCCTGAAAAACCAATCCACCACCGAAATCCTGACGGAAACCACAAATTCCACCGGCGCCTACCAATTCACGCTGCTCAAGCCGGGTATCTACGTCGTCTCGGTTTCCCAAACTGGCTTTAAGCAAGCGACGGTGACAGTCGAAGTTCTGCTGGGGCAAACCGCGCTGGCCAGCCTCAAGCTGGAAGTCGGCGCTTCTTCGGAAACCATCACAGTCACCGAGCAAGGCGCGTTGCTGCAAACTGAAGACGCGAACATCTCCTCGAATTTCGATACCAACCAGATTAACAACGTCCCCAATCCCGGCGGCGATATTACCTACGTGGCGCAAACTGCCCCAGGCATCACCATGAACAGTTCGACCGGCGGCGGCTACGGCAACTTCAGCGCGTTCGGGCTGCCCGGCACCTCCAACCTGTTTGTGATCAATGGCAACGACTACAACGATGCGTTCTTGAACTTGAACAATTCAGGTTCAAGTAACTTGCTGCTGGGCGGCAATGAACTGCAGGAAGTCGCGGTGGTGAGCAACGGTTACACCGGACAATATGGCCGTCAGGCCGGCGCGCAGGTGGACTACAGCACCAAAGCCGGCGGCAACGCGTTCCACGGAAATGCGGTGTACGATTGGACCGGCCGGGCGCTCACCGCCAACGATCCGCTCAACAAAGCCGCCGGTAATCCGCGACCATTCGAAAATAATAACCAGTGGGCGGCGTCATTTGGCGGCCCGATAAAGAAAGACAAAGCGTACTTCTTCGTGAACACCGAAGGAATTCGCTACATCTTTGGTTCCGTCCTGCCCGTCAGCGTGCCCACGCCGGCGTTCGAAAGCTTCGTGCAGGGCAATGTTCCGCAGGATGCGGCCACTCAGGCGTTTTACTCGAATGTCTTCAAGCTCTACAACGCCGCCCCCGGGATCGCCAACGCGACGCCAACTCCCAAAAGCTGCCCGGGATTTGCAACTGCCCCGGGAACCACCGGTGGCTTCTGCACCGAAGGCTTTACCGAGTCCGTATCCAGCGGAAACAAGGAATGGTTGCTGAGCGGACGGGTGGACTACAACCTAGGGGAAAACGACAAGATTTTCGGACGGGTCCGAGTCGATCGCGGAATGCAGCCAACCTACACCGACCCGATTAACCCGGTGTTTAACAATACGAGCATTCAGCCTCAAGACGAAGGCCAGTTGAACTACACCCACATCTTCTCACCGACCGTGGTGAACAACTTCATCTTCTCCGACATCTACTATCAGGCGGTTTTTGGCAATTTGAGTCCGGGGGCGGCGTTGCAGCTTTTCCCGGGGAACCTGGAATTCCAAGTGGATGGCGCCTTGACTCCGCTGGGCACCGGATCCGGCACTCCCAACGGATTCGCCTCGGGTTTCCAATTTCCGCAAGGCCGCCATGTGGAGCAGTGGCAGTTGGTGGACGACTTGTCGGTGACGCGAGGAAGCCACAACTTCAAAATGGGTATGAACCTCCGGCGGGACGACGTCACGGACTTTACCGCGGGCCAAAACACGCTATATCCCGAGGTTGACACCAGCTTGTTTGGCTTTGCGAACGATCAAGTCGCGGCTCCGGGTTGCAATACGGGCGCCGGAGGGCAGCTTGGTTGCGGCAGCGTGCTTTTCAACTTTGCCTCTTCGATCGAACAACCCATCGCCTACTACAGCTTCGGCCTCTACTTCCAGGACCAGTATCGGGTCAACTCCAAGCTGACCTTGACCATGACCCTGCGGGCTGACCGCAACTCCGGTGGCGTGTGCCACACCGATTGCGCCAGTCTGCCGGCTTCGCCGTTTACCGATTTGTCGCACGGACCGACGATTCCGTACAATGAATCGTTCCCGACTGGCAACAACACAATTATTCCGGGGATCGAAAAAGTTGTCTTCGAGCCAAGGTTTGGCCTGGCCTGGAGCCCGGTCGGTCAGAATACGGTCATTCGCGCGGGCGTGGGCCTCTTCACCGACCTTTACCCCGGCGGACTCTTGAGCTTGTTTGACACGAATTTTCCGCAGGTAAACCTGTTCGATGTGCCGACCGGAACCGTGGCGTTCGACTTGGCGCCTCCGGCGTCCACTGCATTTCCCACCAGCGGCGTGAATCTGGTTACGCAGTGCAATGGCGCGTTTTTGTCGAATTACAATAGCGGCGGAAGTTTGACCACGGGCGGTTCCAGCGGCGGTGGTTACGCCGGTGCAGCGGCGCCGTTTGGTGGTTGCCTCAACGCCCAAGGCGCCCTCACGGTTCCCAACCTGAATGACGTCAGCCGCAACCTGCAGAATCCGAAGTATGTGGAGTGGAATTTTGAAGTGCAGCACACCTTCGGATCGCGGACCGTGGTCTCGGCCAATTACGTTGGCAACCATGGATACAACGAGCTGGCGTTCAATCCCACTTTGAACGGCTTTGGTTTTGGCAGCCTGCCGGCAACCGCGCCAGACCCGCGGGTCGGCCGCGTGGATCAGCTGTATAGCGGCGCAGTATCCAACTATAACGGCGTCACCTTCTCGATTCAGGAAAACCAGTGGCATGGATTGAGCGGTCGCCTCAACTACACCTACTCTCATGCGCTGGATGAGTTCTCGAATGTTCCGGAAGAGCCCTTCAGCGTCATCACCAGCGTGCTGACGCAGATCAATCCTAGCAATCTGCGCTCGCAATATGCCTCGGGAGATAACGACGCGCGGCATCTAATCTCCGGCAGCTACGTCTACCAACTGCCGTTCAAAAGCGAGCGGCGCCTGGTGAATGCGGCCATCGGAGGCTGGGTGATTTCCGGCACCATGTTCTACCGGACTGGGTTCCCCTTCAGCATCATTGATGGCGGAGCGACTGCGGGGCTGGTGGGTAACAACCTGGGCGGTACCGCTTCATTTGGCTCGACGATTCTGGCGCAGCCGCTGCCCAGCTTCACTCAGCGGAACTTCAGCAACGCCCGGCCCTGTGTGGCGACTGCGTGCTTTACCTCCGCGGACTCTGCCACCAGCACCGACTTCATGGGCGATGTGGGCCGCAACGCATTTCGTGGTCCAGGATTCCTGGGCGGCGACATGGCGGTGAAGAAGAATTTTGCGGTGACCGAGCGCATGACGTTCCAGCTGGGTTTTGAGGCCTACAACTGGTTCAACCATGCGAATTATGGTTCGCCTTATCCGAACACTAACGCGCCTTTCTTTGGCCAGGTAGCCTTCATGCAGTTCACGCCGACGTCGCCCTACGGATCGTTCGCGGCGGCTGCCACCGACCAGAGGATTGCCCAAATCACCGGCAAGTTCATCTTCTAACAGCAACACCCCCCAAAAAAGGGCGGTTCGCGCAGAGCCGCCTTTTTTTCTAACCGCCCACCACCGAATTGTTGGAATACGCGGCAGCGACTACGCCCGGGGATGTTCGAAACGCGCTCGAGCAGTTCGTTGTGATAACTGTTGATCGCGAGCCCTTGGTATCCGCCGGGCCTCGGATACAGGCTCACTTCCAGCACATGGTCCATCCGAAATCCCAGATCGCTGCTTCGCAATTTTGCCAGGCTTTGGGCCAGAAGCGCCGCACCCAATAGCAAGACCCGTGAAAAAGCAATCTGCGAGCTGACCAGCGCCTTGCCCAACTTGCCGATTCTCGGGGTCAAACCGTGCGCGCCCTGCCGCAGCCGGTCGGCCGGATTAAGCAGCGAGCAACGCCAGGCCGGCGCGATTCCCAACAGAATTCCGGTGAACACCGCCAACAAAATGGTGAAGGCGAGCACCCCTCGATCGGGGTTCAAATCGAGAGCCACCGGCATCGTAGTCCGTTCCGTAATGCTAACCAGCAGAACTCAACAAGCAGGGGCGAGCTGTGCGCACCGAACTTAGCGAACCTGCGGACAGGGTTCGAGGTTGAGCCGTATATCCACGATGCCGGACCTCACGTCGCGATGGATCACGAGATCTTCATCTGAAATATCCGGTGGCAGAAGCGCAGCATTGTCTTTAAGCAGGTTCTTCACGGTTCTGATATCGAAGATATCGCCAGACTTCAAATTCAACCTGGCAGTCTGCTCGAATTGTGGACTAGAGCTGAACACTTCGACTTTTCCGATTCGAAACTGCTGCTCCTGATCCAGTTCCATAACGAGAGAAATACGCAGTCGCTTGTCGTCGACATCTACGAGTGGTATGGCGACAAAGTCTATGTATCCGTGCGAGCCGTATAGGGCTTTGAGGGCATCTATGCCGTCTCGCACTTTCGACTCGTTGAAAACATCGCCCTCGCGCAGCAGAAAATATTTCTTTAGCTCGCCTACCGGAAAAACGAGTGGCCGGTCGGCATCGGAGCTGCGAAACATCACCTCACCTAAGCGAAACTGCTGACCCTCGTTAACGTTGATCTCTAACGCGACGTGGTGTCCGACACTGTCGACTCGCCCTTCACTGATCTGCGCAGTGACTTGAACATTACGAAAACCTTCATTCCTCCAAGCCCCGGTAACGGAGACATCACGAATTTCTTGCAGCCAATCTTCAGAATCGTCGATTGGGATTTGCTTCAATTGAGTGACGAGTTCGCGCTGGGAAGAATTAGAAAGATGAATCGGATTTTCGAACGTCACGCGATCAATGATGATTTTCACTGGTGGCCGCTTCGCATTGATTTGAGCCGCCACTTCTTCATTCATATCGCTGGCCTCCTGGGCGAACGTGGAATAAGGAAGACAACGGTTGAGTCTTTTTGACAGTTGAGCACTAAGTGTCGAAGAATATAGAAGGGCGCAAACGGTGGTCGACAGGAAGAATCGCAATGCTATCCGCGTCCGCATTGATCCACATCTTAGCTCGGCTGTTGGATGATTCAACAGCTTTTCAAAACAGCAAACGTCAGGGAACTCAAGTCGTCAGTGCCTGGTAAGTCGCATCAACGGACAAAATGAATATCACCCCGAACGTTCGACCAGCCCGGTGTTACTCGGGAGCTGGAGTTGTGTCGGACCATTGGCCGACCACGACCATGAAAATCGTCACGCGTTCTTCGGGGTCGTTGGCCGCGATGATTGGCGAGTCGGGCAGATTGGCTCCCCAGCTCTTCTCCGCGTCACCCGGAGCGAAAAACATCAGATGCGGATGCCAACTCTTGTCCCGATCATTGAGGTACTGCTGCTTGGACATCATGTAGCACATCGCGCCCGATTCCAGCGTGGGCAGTTTTTTGGTATCCAGCGCCGATGAGACCGTCTGCAAGATCTCCGCCTTCGATTTTCCGGCCAGCGCCAGCTTGGTCTTCATCAGGTAGATGGGCAGAAATGTTTTTGCGGCTCGTGCATTGAAACAGTGCGGCGCGCGCGTTTTGGGATTCCAGAAATCCGGGAAATCAGTGGCCGCGCCCCACGACCGTTCGACGATGCAGACAAAGCCGTTGGTGCCATTCACGGCGGTGGTGTATCCGTCGTGCCCCAGCACCATCACTTCGGCGGCGTCGGAAATGGAAGCGGGCGCCGCGGTGCGAGCCAGCGCGATTTCCGAATTCTGGTCGGGCGACAAATATTGCTCCAGAGGAGCCATGGCGGGATAGGGATCTTTCTGGGCCTTAGCCACTTCCTGCCCGACGGCAACAGGTAACATGGCCTGCGTAAAAAACGTCAAGGCGAGAAACGTCAAAGCGATCGAGCCGATCGTTTTCGTATGCATGGAGTTCTCCAGTCCGCGCACAGGCTTGATGCGGCAGGTCACATAAAGGTCGCCTGAAGGCATGAAGGGAGCAGTCACCGCGCAGCCTGAGGTACGTCGGACGCAGGAACACATGTTTCCCCGACTGGCGTTAGTTGAACGCGGCAAGGCGTCGATCACGACAGTTTGCGGCGCGGCTCAGCGTATTCGGAGGATTTTGCATTCCGGTCAGATTCAAGACTTTTCGTGTCATTTCTATAGCCATTAATTGTCACTATATTGTAAATACCAACTGCCGGCGCACTTGCACGGCGAAGGGTGGCGCGAAGATACTCGCGTATCCAGTTGCTGGTCTGATCTTTACAGGTTAAAGTGTCTCGGAAGTAAACAGGTGTACCGGTTTGGCGTGGGGAATGCTCTACCATGGCGTACGCGGAAAAAATTAGAGACGCGAGACCTTAGGAGAATGAAATGAAAAAGAACCAGAAGGGTTTCTCACTTATCGAATTGCTGATCGTCGTGGCGATCATTTTGATCATCGCGGCCATCGCGATTCCGAACCTGCTGCGCGCCCGTATGGCGGCCAATGAGGCCTCGGCAGTCGGTTCGCTCCGTACCATCAACACGGCTGCGGTGTCGTTCAACTCGACCTACCAGGATGGCTTTCCTCCGACCCTGCCGACCTTGGCGGGAGCTTTGGGCGCCGCG
>Ga0210393_10004458_pt1 | contig 11066 bp, 10 predicted proteins | sample IncBWC27OmetaG_FD_160068 | JGI IMG/M metagenome (GOLD analysis project Ga0210393, IMG submission 160068) | Forest soil microbial communities from Barre Woods Harvard Forest LTER site, Petersham, Massachusetts, United States - Inc-BW-C-27-O ...
GGAGGCATGCCGTCTGACTGGCAGCCCGGTTGCTCAGTCCTGGGACGACGAAGCCGAGGACCGGTTCGTTACCTGGTACAGCACCCGTCACGAGCAGCCGGACCGGCTCGACCTCGCTGTCATCGACCAGACCACGGGCGCCTGCGTGGGGGAAGTTGTGCTCAATCAATGGGACGCCGGCAACCGCAGCTGTAACTTCCGGATCTTGCTGGCGGCCGCCGGCCGGGATCGTGGCCTCGGCACGGAGGCCACTCGGCTGATCGTCGGCTATGGCTTCGAGCGGCTCGGCCTGCACCGGATCTCGCTCGGGGTGTTCTCTTTCAATCCGCGCGCCCGCCGTGCTTATGAGAAGGCGGGCTTCGTCGTTGAGGGCGTCCTGCGCGATGCCTACCTATGTGACGGCGTGTGGGTGGATGACATCGTGATGTCCATCCTCGCTCCTGAATGGGAGATTCACCGCGGCCGGCCGCAGGGGCCGAATTCGGTCAGCTGATATTGCCGGCCGGGCTCGGGTGCCGCTGGCCAGGACTCACCTCAACCGGCCGTCCACGACTGCGCCCGCGTATCCACAGCAGGACGGCGACAACGACGCAGACAAAGCCAACCGAGGCCGCGGCGATCGGCACGGCGACACCCCACGTCGTGATCGTGCTGCTGCCGTTGTTGGCGTCGGTCACGGCCGCGGACAGGCTCGCCGGAGTGGCGTGATAGGTGTCCGCCAGGACTGGCAGTACCGGGATGATCGTCCCGTTCGGCAGGGCGATACCGCCCGTCTCGGTCTCGTTGTTGCTGACGTTGACCACCAGTCCGGTGGACGGCGCCACGAAGTAAGTGTTCGTCGCCTGGTAGGTGTAAGCCAGCGGGACGGATGCGGCGCCCGGGAACGCCCTGGCCAGGGCGGCGAGGTCGCCCGGCGGGATAAGCCCAGCCGCGCTAATCCGCGACAGCAGCGCCACCGGCAGCGCCGTCGGCAGTCCTGCCAGCGCCTGCGTGTTCTTGATCGGCGTTGGCGCGACCGTAGCCATGTACTCGTATGTGTTGATCCCGCCCTGCTGCGCCTGCTTCACGAACTTCAGCGGTGTCGTTGTCTTGGTGAGGTAGACCCATCCGGTGTAGTTCTGCTTCTTCGCGCCGAGCGGCCAGCTGACGGTCAGGCCGCTGGCGGGAGTCACGCTCCAGTTACTGGGGTGGCTGCTTGTCGCCATGAGTGTCTGCCTGTTGAGGGCGTAGTTGGTGACGGTTTTCGCGACGGGGCTGCCGGAGGTCGTGATAATTCGCGTGTCCTGCACTTGTGCTGTGTTGCCTGAGGTCTGCAGCACTCTGACCTGGTCGGTGAGCTTCGCGGGCAGGCCAGTCTTGACCGCCGCTGACAAGTTGCCGGACGCAAGGGCCGCCGGAACGACAAGAGTCCGAATTGTTCCGGTATAAGTTCGCGTCTTGTTGTAGGTACTCGGCAACCGGGCAATGTATGACGGCGTGATCCACCATGCCAACAGCCCGCCAGCTACCAGGAGGATGACTCCGATGACGCCGAGCGGGATCGCAACCTTGCGCATGAGAGCCCCCGGTCACGCATGCCGGCCGGGCCTCCCCCGATGGCAGCCCGGCATCAGACAGCACGCGTCATGTCACTCATGCCCCGACGCCGCCGTTAATATCGCCTTCCGAAGGTGAATAGGAATGGTCGTCAGGCAATTTTGGTCGTTTTGCCGGATATGGCGGCCGGAGACCTGGACGAAGGCTAACAGGCCCGGGCCTACCGAGGGTCGGCCTGGAGCGTCGAGGTCATAAAGGTCTCTTCCTGACCCGTGATCAGGGGCGGCAGCGTGGCCCGGTCCAGGCGGGCCCTTCGTGAGTCGGGGTCGCGCCGGACTGCGGACTCGATGCGTTCGTAGGCTGGCCGGTCGTCATATTCCCAGACGGCCACGACGCGTCCGTCCTCGGTTTCCCAGCGGCCTACGAGCCGGGCTCCGTGACGAAGCTGGACCGGCAGCAGGCGCGTGCGGAAGAAGTCATGGAAGACGGGCAGGTTCTCGCGCACCGTGTCGTACATGCGCATCCGGTAGATCACGCAACCTCCAGATCGGCACCCTACCGGGCGCGTTCTGCCGAGATGGGGCAGGTAGGGTCATCCCGTGCAGCGGCTGGCTTCGAGAACGGGAACGCGCTTGCCCTTCGCTAGCCGCCTCGCGGCGCTCGCGGTGGTCGGCGCTGTCGTCGCCGCTGGCACGTCCGCCTGCGCCAACGGCGTGAACGCCCAGCCCGCGTCGGCGGCGTTGCGCGGCCGGTCGGCGAGCACTTCTCCCTTGGCCACGCCCAGCCCGCCCGGTATGCAAGCCATTCAGGTCGCGAGCCCACCCCAGCACATTCAGGCTCTGGGTGGAGCCCTGGCCGATGCAGGCACGAACGAGCTGCTCTGGAGCCGCGGTCTGAACACGGAATTGCCGATGGGCAGCGTGACCAAGGTCATGACCGCTCTCGTAGTGCTCCAGTCAGGCGACCTGAACAGGCAGATCCAGATCCCGGCCGCTGTGCTGAGCTACGTGGCGAAATACCAGGCCGAGAGCGGCGGCCTGCACCCTGGCGATGTCCTGACCACCGGCGAACTGCTCGAGGCCCTGCTCCTCCAGTCAGCCTGCGATGCTGCCTACGTCCTGGCGACGACCTACGGGCCTGGCATGCCAGCCTTCCTGGCCAAGATGAACGCGATGGCGCTCAAGCTGGGCATGACGCACACGCATTTCACCAGCCCGGACGGGCTGCCTTATCCCACCGAGTACTCGACCTACTCGACCCCGGCCGACTTGATGACGCTGGGCCTGGCGGCGATGAAGCTGCCGGTGTTCCGCTCCATCGTGGATCAGCGGTTCTACAACTTGCCCGGCAGCCGCGGCGTTCACCACAAGTACTGGTGGGGCAACACCAACGATCTGGTCGGCAGCTATCAAGGCGCCATCGGCATCAAGACCGGTTACACCGACGCCGCCAAGCACTGCCTGCTCTTCGAGGCCGTCCGGAACGGCACCACCCTCATCGGAGTCGTCCTCGGCAGCCCGGACAGCGGGCCGGCGGCAGGCGCGGATGCCGCGCAGCGGCTGCTCAACTGGGGATTCGGGCTGAAGCTCACCGTCAGCGGCTGACGCCCGCCGGCGTAGCCTTAGTCGCCGCCCAGCGCCCAGAACGCGCAGCGATGGTCGGCGGCGAAAGTGGTCTCTGGCCGAGGCTGCGGCGGGACGAGCGACAGCATCGCCTGGCTGGCTGTAGTGAACCGCGGCCACGATCCGCCAGCGGTCACCGATGGCACTCCGGTCGTCGCGAAGCTGGTCCAGGCGGTGCGCATCGCTGCCGCGAGGTGCAGTTGCGCCGATGTGAAGTCGCTGGTGGTCGTACCGGGCAGGCCGAAGAGGTAAGGAAGCTCTGCCGCGTGCGCCGCGCCGTAGGGGAAGCCTGCTGACGGCAGGCCGCCGTCGGGCGCGTGCTCGTCATTGAACTCATAGGCGTAGGTCGGCACGTACTTCGCCAGGGACTGATCGAGCAGCAGCGTCGGGCACGCGAAGATCGCGTCCGTCCCGACCGTGCTCAGAGCGAGGGCCGGACTGGGGTAGTCGGAGAGCGGGTACTGGGTCGCGATGATGGCGGCGATGCCGCTTGATACCTGTAGCGTCGTCGCGATCATGCTCACGTAGTTCGCGGCCGTCACCGGCTGACCCTCGAACGTCGCCAGGGCCACGAAGAGCCGCCACTCGTCGTGGTTGGAGCCGTCGATAACCGGTACACGGCTGAACTGTCCGCTGGCTAGCGCGGCCTTGAGCGACTTGGTCAGTACCCGGCCGTCAACGTCGATCGTGGCGCCCGTCTGGTCCTGGTCAGCCAGGATGGTGGCAACCGGCAGGCTGCGCAGGCACTGGGCGGTCTGACTGGCACAGCCGGCTTTCGCCGCGAAGGCCTGGCCCGCAGCCTCCGCGCTCGCCAGCGAAGCCTGGCCGAGGGCGTAGCCGCCGCTCTCCGCGATGGCTCGGGTGAACAGCCCGCGCGCAGTCGGCGAGACAAGCTGGAGCAGCACGCTCTGGCCGCCGGCCGACTCGCCGAAAATCGTCACGTTGGCCGGGTTGCCGCCAAAGGCCCGGATGTTGCGCTGCACCCAGCGCAGGGCCGCCTGCTGGTCCATTAGGCCGTAATCGCCTGACGGGCCGCCGGGCTTGTCCGCCAGGGCTGGATGGGCGAGGAAACCGAGGGCTCCGAGCCGGTAGTTGAGCGTGACCACGATGACGTGGTGACCGACGAGTGCGCTCGGATCGTAGTCATCGCTCTCGCCGGCTACCAGGGCGCCGCCGTGGATCCAGACCATGACCGGCAGCGCGCGGCCGCGGCGAGTGGCGGGAGCGAAGACATTCAGGAACAGGCAGTTTTCCGAGCTACTGGCGCGGCCGAATGTCGAGGCTGTCTGCGGGCAGTGCGGCGCGAACCGGGTCGCAGGCCGGATGCCGCGCCAGCGCGCGGGCGGCTGCGGCGGCTGCCAGCGCAGCTTGCCTACTGGCGGCGCCGCATAGGGAATGCCGAGATACTCATTGACCACCCCGCTCGTCAGGCCCCGGACCTGACCGTCAGCGGTGCCGACCACCAGCGGCGACCTGGCTGTGCCCGCTGTCGTTCCCGCCGCGCCACTACCACCACCGCAGGCGGCGGCTGCGGTCGCCAGGAGCGCGGTCGTGATGCCGACAGCGAGCCCGCGCGAGACGGCGGTCCGACGGATCCGGCAGGCTGGCATGGGCTTCTCCCGTCCGGCGCTGGATGAGACCGCAGCGGCACGTCCCACACTCTTTCAGGCCACGCCGACGGCGAAAAGGGGCCAGGCAGGTCCCGTCGTACTCCGGCTAGGTCTTCGGGCGGATCAGGGTGCCAAGATCAGCGCCCTCGCAGATCTGACGCATCGCGCCGCCCGCGGCGACGTCGAACACGTGCATGGTCAGCGACTGCTCGTTCGCTAGCACGAAGGCGCTGGTGTCCATCACCCGGACCCCGGCGGCCAGCGCCTCGTCATAGGTCAGCTGCTCATAGCGGGCCGCGTGCGGATTGAGCCGCGGGTCGCTGTCATAAACTCCGTCAACGCCCTTCTTGGCCACGAGCAGGGCGTCGGCGTCAAGCTCGAGCGCACGCTGCACCGCCGGGTAGTCCGTCGTCACGTACGGCTGGCCGATGCCGCCGGCGAGCAGGACGATCGACCCGTGCTCCAGGTGCCGAAGGGCGCGCAGCCGGATGAACGGCTCGGCCACGCTCTGGATTGGCACCGCCGTCATCACCCGGATGTCGATGTCGGTCCGGGCCGTCAGCGCGCCGCGCAGCATCAGGCAGTTCATGATCGTGCCCAGCATGCCGATGTTGTCCGCTTCGGCCCGGCTGATGCCCCAGCCTTCGGCCATCCGGCCGCGGAAGAAGTTACCCCCGCCGACGACCACCGCGACCTGGACGCCGAGCTCGCGCACGGACAGGATCTCGTCAGCAACCCGGGACAGGCTGGCCGGATCGGCGCCCGACCCCGCTTCCCCGGCTAGCGCCTCGCCGCTGAGCTTGAGGACGACCCTGTTGTATCGCGGCACGGCCCGGCCCTCTTTCCGGCCGCCCGATGGCAGCCTCCGCTCAGTATCGGTGATGGTCGATCTATGCGCGCCACGCTAGCGGCACCCACCGCGGCTCGTTAACGGCGGGACGCGTACCGTCGTCGATGTCGTTTCCGGTGCGCTAGGTCACATCAAGATCCGTCCGGCCGCAGGCATCGCGGGCTCGGTAACCATATGTTCACGCGCCATACGGTCGCCGTTAATGCACCGGTCGCCTCCAATAATCGAAGCCCGGCAAACTGGTCTGGCACGCCACCGTGCGGGGGCTTACGAGTGCTTGCAAGCTGACCGTACACAGGGGCCGGGGCTGGGCCCATCTCGTTTTCGGGAAAACACATACAAAGCTATAAGGAGTACCGCAAATGTACCCTCGACGCAGACGGCTAGCCGCGACAACGGCGACGGTAGCTGCTGTCGGCTCGGCTCTGCTTCTCGCCGCATGCTCGTCTTCGAGCAACCCACCGTCATCCTCGACGAGCAGTGGAGCCGCGGCCTTGTCCGGCACGCTCAACGGCAGCGGATCGACCTTCCAGCTGGTCTTCCAGCAGTCCGCCATCCAGTCCTTCAAGTCAGTCCAGTCCGGCCTGACGGTCAACTACTCCGGCGTCGGATCGGGTACCGGACGCACGAACCTGGCGGCCGGCACGGTGAATTTCGCCGGTTCGGACTCGCCCATCCCCAGCACCGAGACAGCGAACTTCAAGGGCAAGACGGTGCTCTACTTCCCGGTCGTGATCGGCCCGATCACCATGGCCTACAACCTGCCGAATCTGAGCAAGCCGCTGCAGCTGAACGCCAAGGTCATTGCAGATATCTTCCAGGCCAAGATCAAGACCTGGAACAACTCGGAGATCGCCGCGATCAACCCGGGCGTCACTCTGCCTAGCACGCCGATTACCCTCGCCGTCCGCTCGGACTCGTCGGGCACCACGCAGAACTTCTCTCTCTTCCTCGTGGACGCCGCGGGGAGCGATTGGACTCTCGGCAGCAGCTCGACGATCACCTGGCCCTCCACCGCGCACGCCGTCAGCGGCAACTCGGGCGTGGCGCAGGCCATCAAATCCACGCCGGGGGCGATCGGCTACGTGGACTACTCGACTGCCAAGGCCTCGGGGCTGACCTTCGCTTCGGTCCAGAACAAGGACGGCAAGTACATCGCGCCGTCCGTCGCTGCGGCCTCGGCCGCCGCAGCCGGTGTCACGGTTGCGTCGGACCTCACGTTCCACGCTGTCTGGGGAACGGGCGCCACGGCTTACCCGATCACCTACCAGTCGTGGGACCTGGTCTACGCCAAGCAGGCCAACGCAAACGACGTAAAGATGCTCCAGGCCTACCTGGGTTACCTGCTCGGAGCCGGCCAGCAGCTGCTCCCGTCGCTGAATTACGCGCCGCTGCCTTCGAGCATCGACCAGATGGCCAAGGCACAGCTCAGCAAGATCACCTCCTAGTAGTCAGCAAGATCACCTCGTAGTATCGGTTACGTACTGCTGGCAGATCAGATGGGGCTCGTCGTGTTGAGCACAGTTGTGCAGGCAGATCAGATCGGCTCGCAGTCGTGAACGCCGCAACATCGGTGGACCCAGCCGCTCCGGCTGGGTCCACCGCCGGCCTATCGAAGAAGCGGCCGCTAGGCGACCGCACCTTCCAGATCGTCACGCTGGTGGCCGGCCTGCTGGTACTGGTGATCCTCGTCCTTATTGCCTTTTCGACCAGCCAGCAGGCCTCGTCATGGTTCACAACCGAGGGCATCGGCGGAATCTTCTCCAAGACCTGGGACACCAACAAAAACCAGTTCGGCGCCCTGGCCTTTATTTATGGCACGGCCATCTCGTCGCTGATCGCAGTGGTGCTGGCCGTGCCGGTCAGCCTGGGCATCGCATTGCTCCTGACCCAGGTGGTGCCGTACCGGTGGGCGCGCCCGATCGTGTACGTGATTGATCTCCTCGCGGTGGTGCCGTCGGTGGTATGGGGGCTCTGGGGGGTCCTGGTCTTCGCGCCCTGGCTCCTGCACATCTACACCTCGGTAGGCTCCACCCTCACGGGTGTCCCGGTGCTGGGGTCCCTGTTCGGGCCGCCGGTCAGCGGGCTGTCGTTCTTCACGGCCGGCATCATCCTGGCTTTCATGATCACCCCCATCGTTACCTCGCTGTCGCGCGAGGTGATCGCGACGGTGCCGGCCATTGACAGGGAGGGTGCCTACGCCCTGGGTGCCACCCGCCTGGAGATGATCCGCGGCGTCGTCTTGCCGCACAGCCAGGGCGGCATCGTCGGAGCGGTGCTGCTCGGCCTCGGCCGGGCCATGGGCGAGACGATCGCGGTAGCACTCGTGATCGGCTCCTCGGCCACGATCACGTCGCACCTGCTCGCGCCGGGCTACACGATGCCCGCGGTCATCGCGAATGAGTTTGGCGAATCGACCGGCGAGTTCAAGGCTGCGCTCTTCGGGCTGGCCGTGCTGCTGTTCGTGTTCACGATCATCATCAACGTCGTTGCCCGCGCAGTCGTTGCGCGTTCCGCCCGGCGGGGGAGGGGGGCCTGATGACCGTTCTCACCGGTCAGCATCCGAAGGCCGACTTGCGCGAGCCGCGTTCGTGGCGGCGCGCCAAGAACCGGATCGCGACGGTCCTTATGGTGCTCTCGTTCGTGCTCGTGATCATCCCGCTCGGATTCGTCCTGTTCACGGTCATCGCCAAGGGTGCCTCGATCATCAGCTGGCAGTTCCTGACTAGCTCGATCCCGCCGTCCGTGCTGCCCGCGAACGTTGGCGGGCTCGGGCCTGCCGTGCTCGGCACTCTCCTGATCACCGCACTGGCAACGGTCATCGCTGTACCGCTCGGCATCCTGGCGGCGATCTACCTCAACGAATACGGCGGCAAAGGGTTTTTGGCCCGGTTCATCGGGTTTATGTCGGACGTGATGACCGGAGTCCCCTCGATCATCATGGGACTTTTCATCTTCACGATCTGGGTGCTGCACTTCGGATACTCAGGGCTTGCCGGGGCCCTGGCCCTGGGCTGCCTGATGCTGCCGGTCGTGATCCGCTCCACCTATGAGATGCTGAGACTAGTGCCGGATTCGCTCCGCGAAGGAGCCTATGCTCTGGGCGCCACCAAGGCCCGTGTGACGGTGACGGTGGTGCTGCCGGCGGCGCTCGGCGGCATTGTGAGCGGCGCTCTGCTCGCTGTGGCTAGAGCGGCGGGCGAGACGGCGCCGTTGCTCTTCACCATCCTCGGCGGAACGAGCACAGTGAATCTGAACGTGTTCAGCGGCCCCAACACCGCACTGCCCTTGCAGATCTTCTCGAACGCGTCACAACCCTATGTCGGCGCCCAGGCGCGCGGCTGGGGCGCGGCGCTCGCCCTGATCGCGATTGCCTTCATCCTCCTGATCGCGGCCCGCCTCGTCACCGCACGATTCAGCAGATACTCGCGCTAGGAACGTCATGGAACAGCCTGAGCAGACCGTCGCCACCAACCTCCCGCGGCCCGCCTCGGCCTTCCAGCCGTCGGCATTCCAGCCACAGGCGGATGGACCCCAGGGCGAGACTATTTTCGACGTCAGGAACGTCTCGATCTCCTATGGGGCCTTCAAGGCGGTGACGGATGTTTCACTGGCCATACACGAGCGCGAGATCACGGCATTCATCGGGTCCTCCGGCAGCGGCAAGACGACAGTGCTGCGGGCATTCAACCGAATGAACGATCTCATCCCGGGCGCCCGCCTCGAGGGTGAGATGCAGTATCGCGGGCAGTCGCTCTACAGCGGTGACGTCTCCCCGATAGCCGTGCGCCGGCGCATCGGCATGGTTTTCCAGAAGCCCAACCCGTTTCCGAAGTCCATCTACGACAACGTCGCCTACGGACCGCGCATCAACGGCGAGCGCAACAAGGGCAAGCTGAACGAGATCGTCGAGCGCTCGCTACGCCGTGCGGCGTTGTGGGACGAGGTCAAGAACCGCCTCAGCACATCGGGCCTGAGCCTATCTGGCGGCCAGGCTCAGCGGCTGTGCATCGCGCGCACGATTGCGGTCGAGCCAGACGTGGTCCTCATGGACGAGCCCGCGTCGGCCCTCGACCCGATTGCCACCGGCGCCATCGAGGATCTGATGCGGGAACTCAAGTCGCAGTACACCATCATCATCGTCACGCACAACATGCAGCAGGCGACCCGGGTCAGCGACCGGACCGCCTTCTTCTCCGTGCTCACCGACCCCGATAGCGATTTTCGTACCGGCGTGCTCGTCGAGTATGGGAGGACCGAGCAGATCTTCCAGGACCCGCACGACCCCCGCACGCAGGCCTACGTGACCGGCCGGATCGGCTGAGCGGACGAGTCGATGTCCGGAATCCTCGTCGGCGTCGATGCGTCTGATCATTCGCGTCACGCTGTGCGCTGGGCGATGCAGGAAGCCGTGCTGCGGCAGGTGCCCCTGACGGTCATGACTGTTCGCCCTGGCGAGCCTCGACCGGCCACCATGACTTTCTGGGGCCTCCGCATCTACTCCGAAGGCAGCCACCACGAGGACCTAGTGCGGAGCGCGGTCCAGGTCCTCGTGGACGAGGTCGCAGGCGAGATCGGCGGAAGACTGCCCGCGACGACCGTGACCGTGGCCACCGGGAATCCGGCCGAAGAACTCGTGACGGCATCCCGTGATGCCGACATGCTCGTGGTTGGGTCGCGCGGCGCCGGCGGGTTCGGCAGGCTCGTGCTGGGGTCGGTGAGCAGCCAGGTCACGCACCACGCGGTCTGCCCCGTCGTCGTCATCCCGGGCCCCGCTCACCGCTAAGCGGCCCGGCCGGGCGATCACAGGTCGTGCGATCCGGCCAGATAGACCACTCGCCGGGCGATGTTGACGGCGTGGTCGCCGAGACGCTTGTAGAAGTGCGCTACCAGCGCCATCTCCATGGTCACTGGCAGCCCCATGCCACCAGATGCCAGTTCCGCGGTCAGGCTGGCGTACAGCTCATCCATCTCGTCGTCACGTACGTCCAGTGCGGCCGCGGCGGATCGATCCCGCTGGTACCACGAGTCCGCAGCCTCCCGCCACATTTCTGACGCGAGGTTACCCATCCGCTCGACGAGTCCTCGACCGCGCAGTGAGAGGTCCGCGCCGAGCACGTGGTTGGCCCGAGAGGCGATCTGCATGACGAGATCGTGGGTGCGCTCGAGCTCGGGCACGATGCGTAGCACGGAGAGCAAGAAACGCAGGTCTGAGGCGACCGGCGCCTGCAAGAGAATCTCGCGGTTGGCCAGGTCCTCGATCTCTGGGTAGAGCGCATCGATGGCGTGCTCCCGCTCGGTGAGGGCCTGAATCACGTCGGTGCTTCCCGTCAGCAGGGCATTAGTCGCCCCCGGCAAGTCCTCGGCCACCATTGCGAACAGCTCGATGACCTTAGCCTCGATCGTCTCTAGGTCACGGTGAAACTCTTGCCGGTTGCCGACCATGGG
>Ga0210393_10004462_pt1 | contig 11063 bp, 7 predicted proteins | sample IncBWC27OmetaG_FD_160068 | JGI IMG/M metagenome (GOLD analysis project Ga0210393, IMG submission 160068) | Forest soil microbial communities from Barre Woods Harvard Forest LTER site, Petersham, Massachusetts, United States - Inc-BW-C-27-O ...
TCGGGAATCTCGAGACTCAGACTGCCGGATTCGAGCTCGCGCCGGGCCGCAGGCGGCAGCGCCGCGGCAGCGCGCAATTGTCGCAGTTGCTCCTGCGTGGGATAACGCGGGGCCCCCATCTCGCGGTAGGCGTTGCCGGCATTGCCGTGCGCGGCGTCGAGCGACTGAACGCTCGCGGTGCGTGCCTGCGTGTGTGCGAACTTCAGCACCACGCTGCGCACCGCAACGCTGGTGCCGGGGTCCGCATAATTCCACAGCGCGAGCACCAGCGTCCCGTCGGCGCGGCGCGTGAGCAGCGCGCCGGCGACATCGCCCGTGAAGCGCTGATCGCCGAGCTGGTGCAGCAGGGCAAAGGCATTGAAAGCGGGCTTGGGGATACCACCCACGGCGAGCAGGCCGAACCCGCCGTAGAACGGTGTCTTGACGACACCCTGCTCGTCGAACACGTCCGAGAATGACCAGTAGGACATGTCCTGTACCAGCCCGTCGCATTGACGCACCGTCTCGGCGAGCCAGGGCGCCATGAAAGGGGCGTCCGTGACTTCCGGATGGTTGCTCCAGCTGGCGTTGAATTCCGTCCAGATCAACGGCAACTCCGGCAGCGGCGAGGCGCGGATCTCCTCATGAACCTTGGCGACGGCGCGGCACACCATGGTTCTGCGCGACAGCGGCTCGCGCGTACCGAACACGTTCTGGGCCGAGTCATCGCCATAGACGTGGCTCGAAATGAAGTCGACCGGGACGCCCTGTTGCCGGCAGTGGCGGATGAAGGCCGCGACCCATGCGGCCTGCGCGGTCGCAGGTCCGCCGACGCGCAGGCGCGCGTCCACCGCTTTCAGGCTGCGGGCGGTGTGGTCGTACAGGGTAAAGTAGGTCGCCTGCTTGGGCTGGCCGGCCCAGAAGTCGAGATTCGGCTCGTTCCACACCTCGAAGTACCACTGGCTGACCTCCGCGATGCCGTAGCGCTGCACCAGGTGCCGCGCGAACGCGTCGATCAGCGCATCCCAGCGGCCGTAGTCCTTCGGCGGGGACACCACCGGGTGGTACCAGAACGTGTGGCGGATATCGCGTTGCGCCAGCTGGCGCGGCATGAAGCTCAGCTCGACGATGGGCCGTACGCCGCTGGCGAGGAGCCCGTCGTACACCTGGTCGACGTAGGAGAAGTTGTACAGCGGCTTGCCGTGGCGATCTTCCGCGTACACGCCGATGTCGTCATCGAGGATGTCGTGAAAGCGGACGTAGGCGATCGCGGTGATGCTGCGCACGGCGCGCAGATCCTCGCGGTAGCTCTCGCGCAGGCTGAGCGCCGCGCGCCCGGAGCCGAACATCCGCTCCCAGAAGTGGGGAAACGGTTGCGTCGCTGCGGTTGCGTCCACCGTGATGGTCTGCGCGGTCTGCGCCTCAAGCGGGGCGACGGCGCCGAGCGCAAGCGCCAGCAGCGCAATCGCCCGGCCAGCGAGCGGCCGCGGCGAGGAAGCCGTGGGACGAATAGATGGACGCACCGTAGCGATGGTACATCGTCGAGCGTCGCCGGCAACACGATCTCGCGTGCAAAGGGATCATGCAGGGAAGTGCGGCCGTCGTTAACCCTCGCCGCTCAATGTGCTCGGGCCAACCACCGGTACCAGCACATCGCGAGTCGCGAACTGGTTGCTGCGCATACCGCCAGCCAGCTTCTGTTGGAACACCTCACGGCGGTGATGCTCGAGATATCTGCACTGCTCGGCCCGAAATAGTCCTACGTTACGCGGCAGCACGACGCACCAGCTCTGCAGGACCTCTGGATTCAGAGATTGCGCCACGAGGACGTCTCCTGAGTCGGAGAAGGAGAAATAGCCTCGGTCGAAGAGATGCCCCACATGCGGCGACAGCAACAGGCCGTTAAAGCCATCGAGCTTCTCGCGGTCGGTACACACACACCATGGCTTGATGTGACTGGCGCGCAAGTGCCGGCGGTCGAGCAACCCAGTCATTCTGCACCCCAGCTCGACCCGTTCCAGATTGGTTCTGTATACACCCTGCCCACTACGGGCTCTCACGAGTTCGAGTTTCTCGGCGGCCCCGATGTCCGTTCGCAACTGAAGCTCCGCCTCTGCTCTCTCGTCCTCGAGCGCTCCGCCGGAGGATGCGCTGATCCTTGCCACCAGCTCCTCGACCTGTCCGCCGAGGAGCTCGCGCAGTCTTGCCGCCATGAGCTCCGGTACCGCGGCCAGGTACACCCTGCGGTTCGCGTCCCCGCTCTCGTCGATGGGTGAACGTTTTTTCGGAAGTAGTGCAGTCAGCTCGGACGTATGTTCCTGCGGTCTCAGCACGGATTTCAGTTGCGTGAATCGCACCGGTAGTTGCCAACCCGGCTCTGCTCTCCACTGTTTTCCGGCTACACGGCATTCCCTGGGCTGCGGCGCTTCCCGCGCCCGACCGAGTGCGACCCCGACCGCGCGGATGGCTGCGTCAGCGAACGAAAACACGACATCGCCCGGCATCACCCTCGTCAGGCTGGTGTAGGTTTCGTTGCTGGTGCCGTTCTGGTTCGTCTTGGGCGACCAGAGATATTCGCCGTCAATCTCCTGTCGCCAAGCGTGCTGGTGGTTGACCCACCAGTACCGCGGAGCACTCGCTTTCATGGGGTGCGGCGCGCCAGCTGCTGCTCGGTCGGCGTACGACGCTCCCAACCGTCAGCGGTGCGTCTTAGCTCGTACGTCGGCCAGTAATGCGTATCGAGTTTGAGAGTGATCACTTCGATCGCGCGGTTTGGGGTCACGGTCTTCAGCAGCACCGACTCGCGGTCGCCTTTATCCGCGACCGCGGCAAGGAAGGCATCGAGATCCGGAGTCGGCTTTCCGTCGACCGCGACGATGTTGCGCAGCGCCGTCAAACCGGAGCGGCTCGCGGGCGAGCCGAACAGGTAATAGGCGACGAACACTCCCTGCGGCGCAATGCCCCGCTGGACCGCCAGCGCGCGATGCGGGGCCTGCAGCGTCGCGCCCGCCCACTGCACGATCCGGTCGATATCGCTGCCGTTCAGTACCACCGTATCAAGCTCGACGGGGACCTCCGCGCGGTTGCGCCAGACGCGCAGCTGCAGCCGCGGCCGCTGACTTGCTCGCTCCACCTCCTCGAACTGGGTGACGACCTTGCCGTCGATGCTCAGCAGCAGGTCGCCCGGTTGCAGCACCTTGGCGGCGGGTGAGCCTGCCACCAGGCGCTGGATGCTCAACACCTGGCTGCGCGCCGGGCTGTGCAGCTCAACCTGCCGCAGCCACTGCTCATCCAGACCGAGCTCGAGCGCCTTCGAAAGCGGTATGGCGCCAAACTCGGCTTCGGGCGAGCGCAGTTCGCCGCCCGAGCGGATCGCGTCCAGCATTGCGGCGACGAGCGAGGCGGGGACACCCATGGTCTGCTCGACCAGGTCATGGCCGTTGTCGACGGCGAACGTCGACCACAGCGCGAGGACGTTACCCGACTTGTCGGAAATGGCCCCGTCGTAGTCGCTGGGACCGTTGAGCAGGGTAACCACATCGAGATTGCTGTCGCGAAAGGCTGGCGTGCGCGGCAGCGCAATATCGATGGGGTCGATTCCGGTGATGCGGCTCTCCTGGGCCGTGAGCCGCATGTCGTGCCTGATTCCCACGACCCATACCTTCTCGCCAGGCTCGAGAGAGCGGGTCAGCAAATGCGCGGCCCGTACCTGCGTCGAGCCTATGAGTCGTGGATCGTAGGCGAGCACGGCGAGGTTGTGCAGCGGATGCACGAACACGACGCGCGCCGGCACCTGCAGCTTGCCGCCGAAGGTGATACGCGCATCGCCTTCCGCCACCGGCACGGTGTCGCGATCGACCACCACCAGACCGCGCTCGGCATCGACGATCAGGCCTGTACCGCGGAAACTGCGGGCCGTCACGCCTGATACCGGGTAGGGAATATCGAAGCTCACGGCGACCAGCGAATCGGCGAGGCGCCGCGCATTGGGGTCGGCTGTCGCGGGGGTGCTTCCCAGGGTCGTCGCGGCGACCTGCGGCGCCTGCGCCGGCGGCTCCGCCAGCGCTCGGCAGGGCCAGTAGCCGAGGGTGTCATCGCGCTTGCAGCGGCGCGCCGGGTACCAGCGGCGGTCGTTGATGATCGGTTGCACCTGCGCGGCGCTGGTCTCCTCCGCCGTGAAGTAGCGCACCAGCACGCGCTCGCCGTCGGCCAGCTCGACCAGGCCGCGCTCCAGGTCGTCGATATTGTGAATGCTGCGCCCGGCGAACTGCGTGATCACGGCGCCGCGGAAAATACCCGCAGCGTTGAACACGTAGCCGGGATTTGCGATGTAGACCCCTTCGATCGGCAGGTTCATGTGCCGTGACTGCTGATACGAGAGGTTGTGCACCACCGCGCCGCCGAACTCGAGGTATTCGTCCGGCGCCATCGCGTACAGATCGTGCACCGGCAGCGTGCGTTCCAGGTGCTGGTTGCGGCGTTGCACCTCGAGGGTCACCGTCCTGCCGACCGAGTCATCGAGCGCATCCGCGAGCGCGCCGAACTCGGTCACGAGTCGGCCATCGATGCGCAGCAGTATATCGCCCACTTCGAGGGCGCCAGCGGCCAGGGATCCTGGCAGGATCTGCTCCACTTCGAGCATGCCCAGCTGCTTCGGAAATGCGGCGCGCACTTCGGCTTCGGTCTCGGCGGGGAGCCCGAGGCGTCGCAACTCGTCGTAGGGTGTGTAGCTGAAGATCGCTTGCAGGGTTCCGCGCGGCACTTGCTCGTTGCGCTCGATATAGTGCAGCGCCCGTACCACCCGACCGAGCGGCAGGTAGAAACTCGATGCCGATCCCTTGGCGGCCCCCGCGTTCAGCGCGACGGCCCGGCCGCGCACATCGATGACGGGGGAGCCGGAGGAGCCCCCCGACGTGTTGGACGCGGCCTGGTAATAGAACGTATCGAAGTCGTTGTACTTGCCGACCCCATAGGAGGGGGACTGCCGGTCGAGCCGTGCCAGCGTGCCGGCGAGGAATGAGAGCTGCTCGCCGGCATCGTTTCCGACCACGCGTATCTCGGTACCGACCTGGGCACCCGGCGGGTACAACGGGATCTGTTCCGGCGTGATGAAGCGCAGCTTCGCCGGGTCGTACCGATAGAAGCCGAAATCGTGTACCGGATCGCGGTATACGGGGTACAGCTGTACCTCCTCGCGATCGAGAAAAATGCCCTGCGCGGTGACCGGGCCGGGCGTGACCACATGCCGATTGGTGAGGATCAGGCCGCGCTTGGCATCGATCACGAAGCCGGTCGCTTGCAGCGAGGCATTGACCTCGGTATCGAAACTGCGCGTGAGATCGACCTGGATGGCTACCACCCCGCGCGAGATGCGCTCGAGCGTGTGTGCCCACTCGGGCTGCTCCTGCGTCGCGAGGGTATCGGCGGGCGCAGGAGCGCCGCTCTGCGCGCGCGCCTCGCCCAGCGGGAGAACGGCGACTGCGAGCGACGCGAGGACGCGCACGAGGCGCGGGAGTATTACGGATCGGTTACGCCGCTGCACCGGCTTGTACTTATAGGTGATGGAGAGTGTTTATCGTACTCTTTTCGGCTTGGTCCGAGCACGCAGAGAACATAAGGGTTCAGTGAACCCGCCTGCGCACCGGCCGAGGGCCAATGCAAGCACTTTCCTGCCCTTGCGGCGGTCCGGAACTGGGTTTTGTGTGAACCGGTTCAATCTTTGCGCCTGGCCTTTATGCTAAAAAGCGGACGCCGCTGGAACTAACGATCAAATAACCCAGCCCGGCCTAGCGAAGGGAAGTACGAATTTGTCACGCAGTATCGTGGTCCTTCAGGCCGGGGATTCGACTCCCGATCTGGCTCCGACACTTGCGACCCATGCCTGGCGCTCACGACGCGCGACCCATCCGGATCAGGTGCTGACCTCGGTCGCGTCCGAGAAATGCCACGTCGGGATCGCGGTCTTCGACGCAGCATTGCCCTGCTCGCCGAAGGATTTTGCGGAGGTCGTGGAAGATTCCGGGATGGAATGGATCGCGATCCTCCCCCCGCGGGGAACCAGCGACCAGGCCACCGCGCGTGCCTTGTGCTCGAGCTATTTCGACTATCACACTTTGCCCATCGACCCGGCGCGTCTGCTGTATTCCGTGGGGCACGCGCACGGCAAGGCGCTGCTGCGCCAATCGGCGGCGACGCCCATCGAGCCGACCGAGGGACGCTACGGCATGATCGGCAAGAGCCCGAGCATGCTGGCGCTATTCGGCGAGCTGGAAAAGATCATCCGCAGCACCGCCCCGGTCTTCATTACCGGTGAGAGCGGCGTCGGCAAGGAGCTGGCCGCGCGCGCGGTGCATTGGGGTTCGCGCAACGGCGGGCCCTTTGTCCCGGTGAATTGCGGGGCGTTGCCCGACCAGCTGATCGAAAGCCTGCTCTTCGGCCACGAGAAGGGCGCATTCACTGGTGCCCATGAACGACGTATCGGATCGATCGAGGCGGCCGACCAGGGAACGATATTCCTCGATGAGATCGGCGATCTGCCGCGCGCCGCCCAGGCAAGCCTGCTGCGCTTTCTGCAGGAGTCGACCGTCATGCGGGTCGGCTCGACCCGCGAGATGCATATCGACACCCGGGTGATCGCCGCGACACACATGGATCTCGAGGCGGCCGTGCGCGCCGGCCGCTTCCGCGAAGACCTGTTCTACCGGCTCAATGTCCTGAACGTCGCGGTGCCGCCGCTGCGCGACCGCGGAGACGATTGCCTGGTGCTGGCGGAGCATTTCTTCCGCACCAATGCCACGGGCAAGGCGCCGGGAGTGCATGGCTTCTCGCGTGATGCGCTGAAGATCATGCAGCAGCACTCGTGGCCAGGGAATGTCCGCGAGCTGCTCAACCGCGTACAGCGCGCCATGGTCATGTGCGAGGGTTCGCTCGTCACCCCGAAGGACCTGCAGCTTGGCCCGGTGACCGGCACCGCGCGCGTCGGCTCGCTCGCCAGCGCTCGGGAAGGAATCGAACGGCTGATGGTGGAGGAAGCTTTGGTTCGCAACGACTACAATATTGCCGCGACCGCGCGGGATCTGCGCATCTCACGCGTGACGCTCTATCGGCTGCTGGGACGGCTGCGCATCGGCGCGAAGGGTCACGCCAGCGCTGAGACCGCACTGGCGGAACCGATAGGCACATTGGAGCGAGCAAGATGATGCACAACCGTAGCTTCCATACCCTGATACCGCTGGTCGCGGCGCTTGCCGCCGGCGCAACCTGTACCGCGCAGGCCAGCGACGCGATCGGGGCCCCGGCAGCGGACCAGCCCACCCCTGCGGGCCAGGGCAGCGCCCCGGTGGGCGAGGCACCTCCTCCAGCTCCTCCGCCTGCGCCCGCACAGGTGTTCGACGAGCCGACTGCGCTGACGCCCCACGGCCAGCTGGTCATCGAACCCTCCGCGCAGTACATTCACTCGACCAATAACCAGGTGGCGCTGGTGGGCTACACGATTCTGCCCGCCATAACCATCGGCCTGATCGATATCCAGCGCATCGAGAGCAATCTCGACGTGTTCACCCTGACCGGGCGCTACGGCATCACCTCGCGTCTGGAGCTCGAGATAGGCGCACCCTTCGTGGTTGCCAACACGACCACGGAGACCCGGCCGCTCGCCACCCCCTCGACGACCCAGGACTTCTTCGATGCCTCGGGCTCGGGCATTGGCGACGTGGAAGCGGCCCTGCGCTACCAGTTCAATCATTTTCGCGGCGACAACACGGTGTGGCTCGGCACCCTGCGCTTCAAGTCGCACACCGGGTCGGATGTCTTCGAGCAGCCGATAGACCAGCAGACGGGTCTGCAGACGAGGATCGCGACCGGCTCGGGCTTCAACGCGGTCCAGGGCGGCCTCACGTTTCTCAAGCCCTCGGACCCGGCAGTCTTCTTCGGCGGCGCTGCCTATACCAAGAGCTTCGACCGCGATGTCGGCTTTGGCTACGGGACGGTTCATCCGGGCGGCATACTGGATCTGAGCATCGGCATGGGCATCGCGCTCAACGAGCACGCCTCGTTCAGCATCGGCTATCAGCACAGCATCGTCGACCAGACGACGCAAACCGCGCCGGCCACCGGCTTCGCCATCACGCGCATCGGCACGATACAGCTCGGCACGTTGCGCTTCGGCGTCTCCTACCAGCTCGCTCACCAGACGTACCTGAACACCTCCATCGGAATAGGCGTAACACGCGACAGCCCGGATCTCGAGGCGACCGTTCGCCTGCCGATGCGTTTCTGAGGGGGTAACCGTTCCGCGGTCTGGCTGACCGTTCCGCGCTCAGTGATGCAGGCTGAGGGCGACCTGCTGCTGAATCGCGCTCGCGAGCGAAAGCCCGTTGAGGGCCGTGAGACTGTTTAGCGAGGCGGTGATCGTGGTCTGAGTCTGAATCGTCGTGCCGCGCACCTCGTTCTGCACGACAGTGGCGAGCGAGGCGGCGTTCGGCAGGTTACTGATCACGACGAACTGCCCCGTCGAGCCGATTGGGACAATCCTGGTGATACCCGCCGTCGCATTGGCGCCCGTTGACTGTTGCGTTGCAGCACTGCCCGGGGCCGGCGGGCCGGACGAGGCCTGTGGGCCCACCTGCACGTTCGCCTGCAGCGACGCTGCCCCCTGAGAGCTCGTCGTCGACGACGGGCTGGATGCCCCGGTGACCGACGGGGAGCCGGTGCCGGCAGATGCACCCGTACGGGCCACTGTGATCTCGTCTGGGCTCACGGGCGCCGCGCCCGCAGCGGACGCAGCTGCCGTACGCGGCTCCGCCGCCTGGGCTGCAGATGCGGCTGCGGCCTCCTTGGTGGCCGCCGCCAGGTTCGCCCCGCCAGCTCCGCCGCTCATGACCTGCACCAGCTCGGCCACCGGGCCCGACACGCTGATGGTCGGCATGCCCCCGCTGGCCAGCCGATCGAGGTTGGTGACCACGATCTGCATCTTCGCGACGACCGCGCCGTCGACCTGCACCACCCGGTCGATCGCGAAGTATCCGACCAGGCCATTCATATCCATGCCGCCGCGCAGGTCCTTGAGATTCTCCTCAGGCACCACATCGGCGGCGAGCGGATCGCTGTCGTCGTTCTTGGCCTCACCGAGGCCGGCTGCCACCTGTCCCGCGACGGTGACCGCAAAACCCACGCCGGCAATCACGTACTTGCGGGCTCGCATGCGCAGTTCTCGCTGGTTCAAAAGCGGCTCCCGTTGGGGATCGTCAGGATCTCCAACGCCAGCGAGTCGCGCTCGACTCCGGCATACAGGGGGGCCGTGAGGCGGCCTTCCCAGTCAGCCGCAAGGTTGAAATGTGCATGCTCACGATGGCTGCGGATCACGAAGAACAGGTTGCCAACGCGCGCAGCCTCGAAATCGCGACGCGACAGCAGCCGTACTCCGAGCGCCGGGTCGCCGAGCAGAACGCGGTCGTGGTCCGCGCCCTTTACCACCACGAAGTGCCGGTAGCCGTGATCGCTGATCAGCGCTATCGCCGGCACGCCGACGCTGATCAGCGTATCGAGCGATGAGCGCACGCCGTCGGCCTTGTAGCCGCGCGACTCGAGGAACTTCTTCATGTCGAGCAGCGAGAAGCCCTTGGCGCGAATCTGGGGCTGGTCGCCCACGGCGAACATCGCCTTGAAGACGCTCGTCTCGTCGATCGGCGCGTCGTAATGAAAGGTGAGCAGCGTTGCCAGTGCGGCAGAGCCGCAGCTGAAATCGAATTGCTGGTGCCAGGTGCGGCGAAAGGCGCGCTGCAGCTTGAGCTCTCTGAGCGTATGAACGGGGAAACTCAGGCTCTCGAGTGCATCGGTCTGCACGACGCCGGCGCTGATGGCCCCCCACGCCGGCGCAACGAATCCCGCCAGGACGAGCACCAGCGTGCACAGGGCAACGTGGGCTGCTGAGCGGCGCATGGCTGTTACTTCGGGGCCGCGAGCTGCAGGTTGAGGATCGTGGAGTTCTGAATCAAAACGTTGTTGCCCGTGTTCTGAATGACGATCGGAACTCCGGCGGAATTGGAGAACGCGCTATCGCTCAAATTGTTCGACCCGGTTGTGAGGTTCGTGGCGACATTGCCGTTCACGTTACCATTACTGGTGTTCTGATTGAGAGTCAGATTGGTATTTACGCTCTCGGCGCCGCCGCGCGCGTTGCTGAGCTGCGAATCATCTATCACCGTTGCCGCCAGCGGGTCGCGGGGTTGCGCGGACGCGGCCGGCGCATTCGCCGCAGTGACTACAGCCGGTGCGGCAGGAGCCGGTGCGGCTGGAGCCGGTGCGGCTGGAGCCGGTGCGGCTGGAGCTGGCGCTGCAGTGGCTTTCGCCGCAGGCGGTGCGCTCGGTTCCACCGGGGAATCGGCGGGCGAGCTCGGCGCGCCGAGAAGACCGCACGCCGCAACAAACAAAGCAACCGAACTACTGGCTTTCATTGGAACCATCCCCCTGCCGGCCACTCGCATGACGGGCGGGGCGCGCTGCCGCGCCCCGCCCCCATCCATCCATCTTCCAGTCGCGGCGCGTGTTGCCACGCGCCGCGACCGGAAACTCTCATCGTCCTTACTTAGCCAGTGACAGGTTGGCCTGCACGTTGACGCTTTGCTGGACCAGCGACGAGTTGCCGCTGTTCTGGCTGGCGATCGTGATGCCGGCGCTGTTGCTGAAGCCATTGCTGATGGTGTTCGACATGTCGAAGGTCCCAGCAGTCACGGCATTGGAGCCACCTCCACCGCCATTGCCACCGGTTCCTCCCACGGCCCCGTTGCCGACGCCACCCGTGCCGCCATTCGCCGTGTCGGACACGTTGCCGCCGCCGCCACCGTTGCCGCCGCTGCCACCGTTGCCAGCGCTGCCGAGCGTCTGCGTCGCACTACCATTGCTGGCAGAGCCCACCTTGGCATTGGCGTTGCCGCCGCTGCCGCCGGTGTTCGACGCATTGCCGCCGGCTCCGCCGGTCGAGGTGCCACCGTTGCCGCCAGTGCCGGCATTCGGGGTGAAGGTGCCGCCGGACCCGCCCGCAGCGCCCGAGCCGCCCGTGCCGCCGTTGCCACCGCCGCCGCCAT
>Ga0210393_10004464_pt1 | contig 11061 bp, 11 predicted proteins | sample IncBWC27OmetaG_FD_160068 | JGI IMG/M metagenome (GOLD analysis project Ga0210393, IMG submission 160068) | Forest soil microbial communities from Barre Woods Harvard Forest LTER site, Petersham, Massachusetts, United States - Inc-BW-C-27-O ...
AAATCAGTCATTTTGTAATGTTGCCAAAGGGCCTCCTTATCCCGATTGATGCATTCTAGGCTTTCAGAGATGAGTCCCATGTCATCCACATAAGTGCTGATAATGTCAGGGAAAGTGTCGGATGACTTGCGCATGAAGATGGTGTGGTCCACTTGCATAGGTGTGTAGCCGAGGGTGAAGAGCGTTCCACTAAAGTTGATGTACCAGACACGGCTGCCTTGTTTGGTGCCATAGACTCCCTTCTTGAGTCTGAGGACATGGCCCTCAGGAATATCGAAACCAGGTGGCGCCTCCATGTAAATTTCTTCGTCCAGGTCAGCATTGAGGTAAGCAGCCTTGATGTCCATTTGGTGAACTTCCAAATTGTGTTTAGCAGCGAGGGCAAATATAGTGCGCAGGGAGGAGAACTTGGCAACGGGGGCAAAAGTCTGGTCGAAATTGATCCCTTCAACTTGCATGAAGCCTTGGGCGACAAGTCAAGCCTTGTACTTCTGGATAGTCCCATCTGGGCCTTGCTTGACATGAAAGACCCACTTGCTACCGACAATCTTTCGACCTTTGGGCCAAGGGATGACATCGTAGACATCGAGTTGCTTCCAGGTTTGCATTTTGTCTTCATAAGCTGCAAGCCACTTGATGGCATCAAGACTGGCCATTGCTTTGTCATAAGTCTTTGGCTCAGGAGCCTCAGCGTTGGCAAGGTTTGCACGGGGACCATAGAAGGAGACATTGTATCGTGGATCGTCATCGGGAATGGGGGGACGAGTGGTACACTTGGGACAAGGGTTAGATGACATGGTAGGAGGAGTGAGAGTAGGGGATGTAGGAGGATCAGCAGTGGAGTCAATGGAATTTGAAGGGTTGTCGATGTTGGGTTCGAGAATGATTCGCTCTTGGCCCCCCCCTTCATCAAATACAACATCACGTGATTCAATAAATTTGCATGTTGGTCTGTGCATTAGGTGAAAGGTGGTACGCTGTTGAGAGAAGCCGAGGAAGATGCAAGAGAGGGAGTGGGCTGAAAGTTTGTCACAAGATTTCTCAGGAATGTGAGCATGAGTGATACAGCTGAAAGTGCAGAGTCGTAAGACATCCGGAATGTTGCCCATGTATTGAAGGGTGGGAGTAGAGCTGACAGAGCGAGAAGGGGAGAGATTGTGAAGGTGGGTAGCATAGTTGAGAGCTTCCAGCCAATAAGACTTTGGTAACTTTGTGTCAGCAAGCATGGCTTGAGTTCTATTGAGCAGCGTCCGGTTGAAGCACTCAGCAACCCCATTGTGTTGAGGGGTGTTGGGTGTTGTGACTTTATGCTTGATCCTGCGCTGTTTGAGATAGTCTTTGATGTGGCCTGCAATATACTTGCCTCCTCCGTCTGAGCAGAGTATCTTGACCTTTGAGCCGGTTTCAAGTTCTGCCCATGAGATGAAAGCTTTGAGGAGTTTGCCCACTTCTGATTTTTCATGTAAGGGTGACACAGAAGTGAAGTGAGAAGAGTCATCAATGAACATGATGAAATAGCGGTAGCCATGGTGTGAGGGAATGGGGAGTGGGCTGCAGACATCGGTGTGCACACAGCCAAGAATGTGTTCAGCACACATTGTTGCGACCTTGTGGATTATGTCACGGGTTTGCTTCCCTTCCAGGCATGGTTCACAGGGATCCAAGGGAGTGTTCCTGTTAGAGACGGTCATGCCAGTTACAAGGCCTTCATCCACCATGTGCTTGATGGATCTGAAGTTGAGATGCCCAAGGCGGTGATGCCAAAGTGTGAGGGGTGCTGATGAGAAAGTTAGCTGGGTTGTAAGAGCCCGGGTGATGGATTGATCAGCGTCCATGAGCTGGGGGGAGAGTGAAGTGACATTTGCAGTGACGTAGTCAGCAATGTGCATGTTCATGATGTAGAGGTTGTTGCGAAGTCCCCCTTCAAGGATAAGGGACTTGCGACAATCGAATACCTGGCAGGCCTCGCCTGAGAAAAGGACTTTGGTGCCACACCACACAAGGTGTGAGACAGAGAGGAGGTTTCCATGTAAGTCTGGCATGTAAAGCACATCTTGAAGAATGGAATCGATCCATTTTCCATTGGCAAGCATCTTAATGTTGAGGTGGCTGGAGCCCACAGCAGGGATGGTGCTGTTGTCGCCAAGAATGACCTTAGTGTGCTGAGACAGTGGGGTGAAGTTTGAGAACCAAGTGTGGTGAGAGCACATCGTCCACAAGGCACTAGAGTCAATGAGCCAGCCATGCCGAAGGTTGCTTTTGTGGAGCTTGGCCTTGGTCTTATAGACATGTTTGATGTCCTCATCTGCTAAAAAGCGCACCATGTAAGCTCCAATGGTATCATCTGAGCTAGAGCTAGATCCGGAATCAGAGTCAGCGGCGACAATTTTGGCAGAATCAGTGGCCCAGCTAGATGGTGGCTTGGGGGTAGTGCCCCTCAAAGACGACTTCACTGACGAGGACTTCCCGGATCAAGGTTTGCCCGAGGTCTTGCCAGTGGAGGTGTTAGATGAGGTGGACTCCTCTGGCTCATGTTTGCAGCACTTGGAGGTGACATGACCCTTGTTCTTGCAATGGGAACATCGCTTGCCCTTCTTCTTTCCTTTTGCTGTGCCCTTGGCATAGTAAGCCGTTGCGTTGCCTCCTGCTGCATGTACACAACAATGTTCTTCAGCCAAGACTTGTGAGATGACGCCCTTGCTAGTTTGAGCGCCGCCAGTAGTATTGGCAAGAACCGTCTTGAGTGTGTCCCAAGATTCCGGTAGCTTGACCCTGATTGCACTGGCAAGAAGTTGGTCCAATATGGGGAAACCGATATCTGTAAGCTGGCGTGCGATTGCCACGACATCTGCGATCTGCAGTTCCATGGGGTCTGAGTCGCGGAAGGTGGTGGTGAATAGGTGTTCAAGGAGATAATGCTGCCGAAGATCATCATTGCCTTGGTAGCAGACCCTAAGTAAGTCCCAAACCTCCTTCGCTGTCTTTGCGTCGAGTACATGGTTCAGCAGTGAACTGTCAAGAGATGTCATTATCTGCAGCTGGGCCTCCTAATCGCGCTGGGTCCATTCGAGGTGTCCCTGAGTATTGGTGAGAGCTGGAGCAGGCAGAGATCTGTCGATGATAGTCCAGAGCCCTTTGTATTTGAGCGTCAGGGTAATCATCTTGCACCACTGAGAATAGTTGCTGCTGTTGTCATTAAGTGGTCGTAGGTCAAACTTCATGTGCTGCAGGTGTGACTTAGCTGGCGCTGTAGGTGCTGAGGGTGTGGGCGGCATCGGTGCAGCAGAGGAGGTGGATGGACCAGTGGGTGGTTGCATGCTGGTGCCGTGGCTGTTGGTGTGTGTGCAGCAGGTACCCATAGTGGAGGCAGGCGTGCTGAGTGCTGTTCTCGGAGCGACGTAGGAGGTGACTAGACACTAGACGAGCAAGAGGCGAGTGATGTGAGGACGAGACAAGAGAGTGTGTTGCCAGGCGAGATGAGACGAAAAAGAGCGAGAGATAGGTGGAGCGAGCAAGAGAATTTGGGTCGTTCAACTTACAGGCACTCAGGTCTCATAATCTGAAGGGAATAGAGGGCGCTCAGGATGAGTGAAGTGACTGATATTCTCTGCTATGAAATATGCAGGTCTTATATACCTGAGGTGTGCGATGGAGGCTGGCAAAGTGTAACTGTAACGTGCCTGTGACAGACAACGAGCAGCAAGTAAAGAAATAGTAAAGAATGTATGGAGCCTAAGAGAATGGCGGTCAGACCACGTTTGGAATGTAAATGGTAACTACCTATAGTACCGATGCAAGAAAGATAATGAATAAGTTGCATGTGGCGACGCTGCTGCTCCTACAGAGGAGACGAGAGGGGTAAGGGACAGGTGCAGGAATCTGGCACTCCAGGGGAGGCCAAAGCAGAAGCAAGTGGAGCAGAGAGCAGCGTGGGAGGCCGCATTGCACACAGCATGATTGCAGGCTGACCTGTTGCATCAGGTAGTGCCACCCATGCCTTAGTGCACTCAGAGGCACACACCTGAAATGGGTGCACTCTGCACCCACAGCTAATGAATCAGTTTGTTTTACATACATTTACTGACAGTTTTATATTTGATATTAGTTGCTATACTAACGTTGAGTGTACGCCTCATGGGCCACTCTTTTTCCCCTCCTTTCATCTCACTTACAGACAATTGTGTCTGCCCTTAGGCTGCAAGCCCTCATATACCTTTGTTTTTCATCTTGTTTCATTCTAATTGATCTCTACTATGATAATCTAGGAGTACAGATCGAAGGGGAGTCACCTGATGGTGCTCCCCACCTGATTAACTGTGAGTAGCTATAAAGTGTACTGTGTGCTGATGGACAAATGTTATCTGCAAGTCATTGGACTCTCCCTCTTCACCCCCTCTTGTGCTGTTGTCTAAAGTCCTCCTCTCATTGCACACAACTCACATCAACATCATCTTGCCCCTGCTCAATGCCACACACTTGCCTCATGCCTGTGTGCCTGCTGCACTGCCTCATATCTGAACCTCAGCACCATCAAGTCATTTTGACAGGGTCGTATAATGCTTTAAGTTGGGCACTAAGTTGACTGACTTGGTCACATGTGTCCTGGCTTTAGACAATTATGAGGAGTGGGGCACATGGTATGGATGGTTGCAGAGAACAGATGTAATGCTCCAAGTGGGGCGCTAGGTAATCCAATGTGGACACATGAGGTCATGTAAGGCAACAGCAAGGGTATGAGGTTCAAGGAGGACCTGAGCATGCAAGTCAGTAGCAAGGGTTCAGAGGTCAAGGGGAAAGTGTAGAGCACAGAGGGCTGCTACGTGATTGGGATGACACTGGGTTAAGTCCACACCTGAGCATGGTCACTTTAGGGTGCTTAGGTGGAGGAGATAAGAGGGGCAGAGGACAGGGCTGCTACTTAAGGTGACTTGGCCAAAGGCCAGGTATGGATACTGCATCTAGAGTAGAGTTCAAGAGGAACTATGTCTCAACTTACTAGGTGGTGATGGCACACACTAAGCAAGAGACAAGGAGACAATGGGAGAGAAGACTACTGCTTGGATTGGGGGTTCAAGTCAGGCTTGAGAGACACAGGGTCATCTCTAAAGGGTCTAAATACTGTAGCTGAGTCTGAGTCTAGATATGAAACATGTAACAGGTCTAAGTATAGTATGGTACAAAATGTGATAGGACTGAAACGTGATGTAGGTGAGACATGTCTGAGATACATACTATCAGAAGCACGATGGGGATCAGGAAGCACCGGAGGGTCCAAGGTGATCAGATCAAGGAAGCTTGATGGGTAGGAGTATTAGGGTAGAGAGCTGAGTCAGGGTCCAGGTGAATAGGACAAGGTGTAGGATAATAATATAGGCAAGGATGACAGAGGTGGCATGGAGGAGGCACATGACAGGGTCAGGCAGGGATGTAGCCATAGAGGGAAGATGACGAGGGTGTGTGTAGAGTGGCTGTGTTTGTGGGGGTATGAGGGATGGATTAGAGGAGGGAGGAAAAAGAGGGTTGGATTGTAGCACCCTTGAGGGAGAGGGCAATGCATTGTGTAATGATGCTTGACAGGGGGCGCTGAGGTCCAAGGCACGAGGCAGCGCAGCGGGTGCACAGGCACGAGGCAAACGTGCAGCATTGAGCAGGAGCAGTGCACTGTTGAGCATAAGAGAGGTGCAATGGATGAAGGACTTTCAGACAAGAGGGCAAAGAGGAGAAAGAGTCCAGAGACTCGCAGATAACATTCCATGGCAGCGCACAACGTGCTTTTATAGCTACTTACTAGATAATAATTGGGGAGCACCATCAGGCGACTCCCCCTCAATCCATAGTCCTAGTATTGTCATAGTCTAAGGCCAATAAAGGATGAAACAAGAAAAATGAAGAGGTATGGGGCTTGTAGCCCAGCAGCAGACACAGGCGTCCGTGCACGAGATGAGAAACAGAAGTAAAGAGGAGCGGCCTACAAGGTGTACACTCCATGTTGATATAGGAACTGATAATCAAATAGAAAAATTGTCAGTACGTATGTAAAGGAAAACAAACCATTGGCCATAAGTGCAGAGTGCACCTGTTTCAGGTGTGCGCCCCTGAACACACTGGAGCACACCCTGCACCCAATGCATCAGGTCAGCCTGCGATCGTGCTGCATGCAATGTGGCCTCCCATGCTGCCCAACGCCTTATCTGATTCTGCCTTGGGCTTTCCGGGAGTGCCAGAATCCAACACTCCCCTGCTGGCACGACACAGTCCGAGTCTAAGCACATGAGTGGCCACTTTCCAATGCAGCAATGCTTTGGTCAGGATATTAGCAGTCATATTATCTGTAGAACAGTAGATTAGATTGATAGACCCATCCTCAACCATCTGATAAATAAAATGAAAGCATATGTCAATATGTTTTGTGCACATGTGGTAGTTGTCGTCTGTCACGAGTTGCAGCGTGGCTTGATTATCGCAGAATAAGGTGGTTTGATCAATGAGGCGAGGGAAGATCTCCCCAATCAGGCATCGGAGCCAGATGCACTCCTTCATGGCATGCATTGCAGCAATGTATTCGGCCTCTGCAGTGGATAGGGTGATGAGCTCTTGCTTCCATGAACTCCAGGACACCACTCCCCCATCTATGAGGAAAGCATAGCCAGATATTGCTTGGTGGTGCAGTTGCGAGGCTCTGTCCACGTTGGTGTAACCTAGAAGTCCGTGCCTCTCCTCCCCATAAGTCAGCATCCGATCCTTCATACCGGCCAGATAGCGGAAGATCTGCTTCACGCCCTCCCAATGCGCCTCCCCCAGATTGTCTAAGAATTGGGAGAGGATTGATATGGCAAAGGTGATGTCAGGGCGCTTGGCGATTGTGGCGTATATAAGACTGCCGATTGCCTCTCGGTACGGAACCTTGCGCATGCACGCCACTTCGACTTGGTTCTTCAGAGAGTTGTCCTTTGAATAGGTCACTGCGGGTACCATAGGCGTGGCATGCACCTTTGCATCAGTAAGGGAAAACCGAGCCAAAATGGACTCAATGTAGCCCATTTGCGAGAGCGAGATAGTTCACGCTTTCCGGTCCCAGGTCACCTTGATGCCCAGTAACCAGTTTACAGGCCCGAGCTCTGTGAGCGTGTGGCAGTCGTTCAGTTTGTGCTTGTAGAGCGCAATCAGTTTGGGCGAGTCACCCGTCATGCTGCAGTCATCTACATGCACCACAAGCACGAGGATGTTCTCGCCGATCCGCGCATAGAACACACCCAGGTCTGCAGCGCTGACGCAGAACCCTAAGTCAGTCAGTGTCTGGTGCAGGACATGGTACCACTTGACCACAGCCTGTTTGAGTCCATAGATCGCCTTGAGGAGGAGCTTTACAAACTCCCCCAGGCTCTCATACCCTGGCAGTTCCTGCATGTAGATCTCTTCATTCTCATCGAGCTCGCCATTTAGGTACACTGAATTGAAATCAAAAGCTTCGAGCTCCCAGCCAAAGCAGGCCGCAAGAGCCATCAGTACGCAGAAACTGGAGAGACATGCGACCAGGGAGAAAGTGTCATAGTAGTCCATGCCGTAGATCTGCATGAATCCACGCGCTACTAGACGCACCTTGTATTTGTCAATGCTTCTGTTGGCCTTCCGTTTGAGCTTGAAGACCCACTTGGCCCTGACAATGTTCTTTCTGGGCAGGCATGGGACCGTCTTCCAGGTTCCGGCCACCTTGAGTGACTTGATTTCACGGTCCATCGCCTCCTTCCAGTGAGGCCAGTTGGAGCGAGACTGCACTTCAGAGAGTGTCTTCGGGTCACCGTCCGACTCTTTAATGGCCACCACGATGACATTGTTGAGGTCAGCAAGGAATGCGCTGTCCCCTGTGTCCGGCCCTGCAAGTGCTTCTATTAGCGATGTGCTCTTAGTCGCACTGTGCCCGGCGTAGTTCAGATGCCACCCTGGGAAACTCTGGGAAGAACCATCTGTCATCCCCTCACCCATGGCCAACCGGCGCACATGTGCCGATGGTTTGCAGGTCCATGTTGACTGCCGTGTAGGCTGTGCTACCTCTGCAGGTTTGCCCTTGCGGTTCTGTGGTATTGGAGTGCTCGGCCCATCTGTGCTGAGATCAGTTAAGTCACTGAGCTCGCTTTCAACCTGGTCTTCATCCTCATTGCTGCTGTCTATGGTAGCGGTCAATAGGCGGGAAATCCAAGCAGCTTGCAAGCCATGAGACTGGGCTGGTGTGCATGGTGCTAGTGTCTGCAGGTTTGGCAGCAATGCAACCACTGCGGGTGGAGCTGCCATGGGTGGCTGTGGAGTGGCTGTGGCCTGCAGATCAGCCTGCAGTATGGGAAAGTGCGGGGCATATACAATTGCCTGCTTGGAGGCAAACTTAATGTCACGCTCTACTGAGATGGAGCCTTTCTCAGGCCAGTAGATGCAATGGGCATGCGGGCTGTCCTGGTTGAAGCCTACCCAATGTGCAATGGATGCCCTCACGTCCAACTTGGACTCCGAGCCCCTGTGTACCCACACACGTTGCCCCCACTCAGGCATGCCTGCGAGATTAGGCTTGCACCTGGTGAGCTGCTCAAATGGTGTGGTGGCTTTACCAATCGCCTGGGTTGATGTCTGGTTCTTCAGCCAGATGCACAAGTGGATGGCTTCGCCCCATAAACTTTTGGGCAGCTCGGACTGATGTAGGAGAGCCTGGACACACTCTACAAGGCAGCAGTTGAGCGATTCCGCAACCCTGTTGTGCTGTGGCATGTCATGTGTGGTGAGCCGCTGCTCGGTGCCTTGTTCATTCAGGAATTTGGTGAACTCGGCATCGGTATATTCACCGCCATGGCCAGACCTTAGATGTTTGATCCGGGCCCCATGCTGAGTGCTGGCCCACACTGTGAATGCTTTATAGGCATCTAGGGCTTGGTCTTTGGTGCGGAGGATCTGTAGCTGGGTGAAGCGAGTGTGATCATCCATAAAGGTGATATAATACTTCTGCCCCCCCATGCTCGTGACTGGGGACAGTCCCCACAGGTCGGTGTGCACTTCCGCACCAAAGCTAGGTGCAAGCATCTCCTTGCGCTCCCTGCGGATGATCTTTCATGTGGACTTCGCATGCTCGCATGAGTTGCAGATGAGTGGTGTGCTGTCGTGAATCAGTTGCATGCCTTCCGCAGTGCCACTCCGAAAGAGCGTCCGGATCACATCCAGTGCAATGTGCCCAAGGCACCTATGCATTGTTGCCAGTTCGACACATTTGGGTGCCATGACCGCTGAGTAAATGCGGTCCACTTTGTATAGCCCATTATCGCTGGCCGGGATGACGCCGATGACTATATCGTGCAAGTCCTTGATCTTGCACAATTGGCCCTCAAAGCAGACCAAGAATCCAGCTTTTGCAATGCGGCTGATTGACACTATGGTGGCACCCATGTCCAGGGCATGTAAAACATCTTTAAGTCGAATTAGGGTGGAAGACTCGCCATTGGGGATGTCAATAACAACATCCCCAACTCCTATCATGTAGAAAACTCTCTTATCCACCACAGTTATAGGACACAGCGGGATCTCCTGGTAGGCAATGAAGCAGTCACATAGGGGCGACATGTGCCGTGATGTGCTGGAGTCGTATAATTCGGGCGCAGACCCTCACACTCGCCCTGCCTGCACCAGAGTCCGTCTGGCTGCAGCGGCAGTGGTCAGTAGGAAGTCTTCAGGGTCAGACACCTCCTCGATGGCCGCCCATGACTCCTCCAAGTCTGATCCATTGATAACAACCCATGCTTCGATGGTGTCTTTGTCTTTGGCCTTCTTTGCCACCACCTTTGTCCCAACAGTTGGCCTTCATATGTCCTTTCTTGTGGCAGTTGTGGCACTCCACTTTGCGTTTGTCTTTGTCCTTCTTTTTGCTGGAGTCCGCAGCAAAGGCTTCATCCTTGGAGTCCTTGCCATCCTTTCCAGTCTTAGCTGCCTTGGCGTCCTCTTTCTCCATAAGTTGGCGGCACTCATACTCATCCAAGAGGAAGGCTCTAAAGGAGTCAGCGGTGATCTTAGTTTTTGTGAGGAATGATGCTCTGTTCAGCGAGGAGATCGAGCCTTCGAAGGAGTGGGGAATGGACGCAAGTAGGGTGTCGAGGTAGTTGCGATCAGTAATGGTTTGCCCCAGCAAGGTTAGCTGATCGCAAAGGACAGTGAGCTGATGGAAGTGAGTGCGAATATTTCCTCCTTCTAGGCACTTGGTGTTCCGGAATGCCTTCATGTGGTCCGATACCAGTGCGGCCATGCAGTCTTCGTATGCAGACCTCAGGATGTCTCAGGTGTCCTTGACCAACTCAGTGTCCTTTATTTGATTGAATGCTTCGTCCAGCATGGAATTGCCGAGCATGGTGCGGATCAGGTGTTCCTTGCATTCCCACCTGTCTGTGGGTGTGAGGCCTCCGACTGTACCTTTTGCAGTGTATGCTGCTGGTGGTGAGTCGTTTGCAATGTGGTCTTTCATACTGAATTGTTTCATTGTTCATAGAAGGCAGTCCCAGTACATGACCCAGTTGTCACCTTCAATGTTCAGCTTAGGCAAGTGTGCCTTCTGCTCTTTGCTTTGCATGTTGCTGAGATAAGATTACTTCATGCTGACTAAGAATCAAGGGCCAGGGCCCATAACCTAATGGCACTTAACAGGGGGCGCTGAGGTCTGAGTCACGAGGCAGCGCAGCGGGTGCACAGGCACGAGGCAAACGTGCAGCATTGAGCAGAAGCAGTGTGCTGTTGAGCATGAGAGAGGTGCAATGGATGAAGGACTTTCAGACGAGAGGGCGAAGAGGAGAAAGAGTCCAGAGACTGGCAGATAACATTCCATGGCAGCGCACAACGTGCTTTTATAGCTACTTACTAGATAATAATTGGGGAGCACCATCAGGTGACTCCCCCTTAATCCATAGTCCTAGTATTGTTGTAGTCCAAGGCCAATAAAGGATGAAACAAGAAAAGCGAAGAGGTATGGGGCTTGTAGCCCAGCAGCGGACACAGGCGTCCATGCGCAAGATGAGAAACAGAAGTAAAGAGGAGCGGCCC
>Ga0210393_10004465_pt1 | contig 11058 bp, 8 predicted proteins | sample IncBWC27OmetaG_FD_160068 | JGI IMG/M metagenome (GOLD analysis project Ga0210393, IMG submission 160068) | Forest soil microbial communities from Barre Woods Harvard Forest LTER site, Petersham, Massachusetts, United States - Inc-BW-C-27-O ...
GATCGAGGTGATGGGTGACCATCACCATATCGAGGGCCTCGTCAAGAGTATTTACGGTGTATGGTCGCGTTGGAGTCGTAGAAGATGGAATGACGTTTGGTTCGCCACAGACTTTAATGATGTCCGGGGCGTGTCCGCCGCCCGCTCCTTCAGTGTGAAACGTGTGAATGGTTCTGCCCTTGAAGGCGGCGATTGTATTTTCGACGAAGCCGCTTTCGTTGAGCGTGTCTGTGTGGATAAGAACCTGAACATCCATGTCATCCGCGACAGACAAGCAGCAGTCAATGGCAGACGGTGTTGTACCCCAATCCTCATGAAGTTTGAAGCCGCATGCGCCGGCCTCGATTTGCTCAACGAGACCTGCTGCAGAACTTGCGTTGCCCTTAGCGTATAAGCCGAGGTTCATGGGGAAGGCATCGGCGGCCTGGAGCATCCGCCGAATGTGCCACGGACCTGGAGTACAGGTGGTTGCATTCGTCCCTACCGCAGGTCCCGTCCCGCCGCCCATCATTGTGGTCAGGCCTGAATAGAGAGCTTCTTCGATCTGTTGTGGGCAGATGTAATGAACGTGGGTGTCGATGCCGCCGGCGGTGACAATCTTCCCCTCGCCTGCGATCACTTCAGTTCCGGGGCCGATTACGATCGTGACGTTCGGTTGGACATCTGGATTTCCAGCTTTCCCGATGGCTGCAATGCGGCCGTCTTTGATGGCGATATCTGCCTTCACGATTCCCCAGTGATCAAGAATCAGGGCGTTCGTAATTACCGTGTCGACTGCACCCTCACTGCGCGAACGCTGTGACTGCCCCATTCCGTCGCGGATGACTTTCCCACCTCCGAACTTCACCTCCTCGCCGTAGGTCGTGTGGTCCTTCTCCACTTCGATGACGATGTCGGTATCCCCAAGGCGTATCTTGTCCCCAACCGTGGGGCCAAACATCTGCGCATAGGCGGCGCGGTTCATTCTGTTAGGCATTCTTGATTACCTCTCTGGCTCTTTCGGCAAGGCTCCCATGACTAACTTTTGGAAGCCATAAACGAGGCGCGCCCCTGCGTACGCGACGAGAGAAACCTCGCGGGACTGACCCGGCTCGAAGCGGACGGCTGTTCCCGCCGGAATGTCTAAGCGATACCCAAGCGCCGCTTTCCGATCAAATCGGAGAGCAGAGTTGGTCTCAGCGAAGTGGTAGTGGCTGCCAACTTGTATCGGCCTGTCGCCAGTGTTTGCGACCTTAATAATGATGGCAGCCCTGTCCTTGTTCAGAACGATGTCGCCAGTTGCTGCAAAAATCTCGCCCGGTATCATGTCAGGCCTCGCCTCAGCGAATTGGGTCGTGAATGCTCACGAGTTTTGTTCCATCGGGGAACGTTGCTTCCACTTGCATCTCGGGAATCATTTCGGCGATGCCTTCCATCACCTGGTCACGGATCAGCACCCTGCGGCTTTCCGACATGAGATCAGCAACCGACTTGCCATCGCGGGCCGCCTCCAAGACGAAATCGGTTATGAGCGCAACAGCCTCGGGGTAGTTGAGCTTGACACCTCTTTTAAGCCGCTCCCGAGCGACAATTGCGGCAAGTGAGATCATCAGCTTGTCTTTCTCACGCGGTGTGAGGTTCATAACGTTCTCCCGTGCTGCGGCAGTCTTTAACAAGACCACATCTTCGGTACTCGGAAGGGTCCGGAACCGAGTTCTGGTCCGAATTGCTGGAGAAAGCTGCGCAACGCAAGCTTCAAATCAGAGGACTCTTTCGCTGCAAAGCGGACGACAATAAGTCCGCTTACCAATGTCGCCGCACAATTGCATCCAAGGGTAGGAATAAGCTCCCGCAAAAACTCTAGTCGTTTGTCTAGATGAGGTCCGAAATATATCAGCGTCGCAATTGCGTGGCAGTCCGAGAGCAAGGCTTTCCGGTGAAGGTGTGGAAAGATCTCGTCGGTGATGCGAAAGCTGTCTGCCCAGGTCAGCCGACCGTCTCTTTTCACTCGCCAGCTATCGGTTATATTGCCGCCGATAACGACTTCGCCATGCGCGGCACGCCCCAGCACCAACCACTCTAGTGCAAGCAACTCTGCCCCAGTGAAAAGTTCGATGTCTGTCGTCCGGTGAAGACGTGCCCAATTGAAAACGATGGTTTCTTGCGGTAGCCATGCCAACCGGGCAGATTCGCGCGCCTTCAACCTGGTTGCAACCCGCGCGGGTTCGTTCAACGCCCTATACACCTTCTCCGCTGCCTGCGACGTCACCGCAATCGAAGCGCCGGGTAGGGCGGTGACACACAATTCAAGTCGATCACCGCCCGCAACACCTCCTGCAGTGTTAATTAGGACCGCCTCTTCTACGGCACGATGTCCGGTCCTTGGAAACATGACGCGCATCGGAGAGCGTTCGAAAATGTCCTCGATGCGAGTGCCGCTCTCGGATCCGAGCAGCGTTATCCGAGCGCATCCGTCCGCGCGCTGCAAATCCCGATCGGAAGGACGATCCTTACTCACATCTGGCGTGGCAGACGAAATAAATCCGCCGGTGAGATCGCAGGGTGACATCACGTCGAACATCGGCTCCCACCGTTGCGGTAAGTTTTCTTCGTGCCGGGCCAGATGACTGAACTGAGTCGTTGCGTCGCCATACAGCAGGATCAGAACCCCGCCAACCCCTCCGGACTGTTGTAAGGGATCGCCACGCTGGTAACCTCCTCAAGCGAGCCATCTGGCTTGGTAGCGTACCCGACCAACTTCGAGGCATTCCCATAGATCTGGTAGAGAAAGGCGCCATCCGGCGATACCCAGTTGTCGCTCGGGCCGCTGCTGACGTCTCCACAAAGCCCTCTGAAGGTGCCATCGCCCTCGACAATCGGACACGCAGGATCCTTGGCGACTTTGAGTTCGAGGCCGTCGATGTGGAATGTGGTGATGTTGCTGTACCCGAAAACAGTAGCGAACAAGAGTCGGTCATCGGGCGAGACGGACGCCCAGCAAAGTTCAGCGATCTTGCCTCGCCTAGTGTCGATCGGTACGACCTTGCCGACGCCAATTCTGCCGTCTTCGTCGATCCGGCCCAGGGCCACTCCATCGCCCACAGCAAATCCGATGATGAACGTATCCGGCCGGCTATGCAGGAACGCGATGTAGAACGGGGAACCACCTCCTCCATCCTGGAAGGAACCTTCGCCGAGTGTGCCGTCGGCATTGACGCGGTGGATTACTATTCCGTCGGGATCTGGCGCATTCGAAGCCACGGACCTTGTTTGGCCGTCTGGACCAGTCACCCAGAGAATGGGTGAACCGTCCGGATATGTGCCGGAAATCGCAATGGGCACATCGAACGTGGTGCCGACAAGAAGAAATTTCTCATCCGGTGAGAGCACACCCATAGTTGGAACACGGTGCGGCTTGTCTGGCGTGTTGCATGTGTACTTCTCCGCGCGTGGCGTCAGCTTGCCATCACTGGACACCGACATGATCCGAATGTGATCGGGTCCGAACGAGTGCAGAACATAAAGCATGTCCTTCAAGGGAGAATATGCCAGCGACTTCGCAGTGCCGCTTTTTCCCTCGATTGCGTTCCCCGTCCGCTTCGTATCGATCAGTTTGAGCCGACCCTGCTCGCCAACTGCAAAGCTGGACACCGAATTGTCTCCGCCGTTTGTGGCAAACAAAAACTTGCGATCTGGTGAGAGGATGACGCTAGACGCGCCTTCAAAAGAGTTGGGCGCGCTCTCCTGGCCGCTGATCGGCTTGAAGGTCCCCGAACCTGCACCGCCGGTCGCGACACGTTCCACCTCTGTGAGCGTGCCGCCGGCGGAGCGATGGTAGTGAATGATCGCGTTCTTGACCTCATTGGTTTGCATGTAGAGATGGCCACCACGACCGTTCATGCTCATCTCTTTCGACACCCCCATGTCTTTCGGCATATTCATCTCCTGTTGTTTTTTAAAATGAATTCGATTTGTTGCGAACCTCAACCACGCTGACAGAAATCTCACTACTAATACCCTGGCTTGTCGCGAAGCAATGGATAGAACTGAACCCAGGTCATGTCGGTGGCAGCGACATTGGCGATGTGGCATCCGGCACATTCGGACACGGGCTTCTCAGCTGCGGCCTTTTCATACGGCATTGGATGGTGCCCAAAAGTGAAGAAGCCCCAGCCGTTTGTCTTTGCAAAGCGCTTACTGTCTTTTACTGTCAAGTCGATCCCGTTGTACTGGCCGTTAAAGTAGCCCCTGCCGGATGCTTCTGTACGCGAGCCGTCTGGGAAAGACGGATTAAGAACGCGGGTCAGCTCTTTTACGATGACCGTTCCTTCTGGAAACTCGCCTGTCTTCAGATAGGCGTCGACGTTTTTCTTTTCAATGTAAACGTGGTGATACTCGGGGAAGTTCGCCTTCCCATTGTTGAGGCCGTTGGGTGTCAAGGGGGCACCCACAAAAACCCACGCGCGAAAACCGGTTGGCAGCTCTACCTTGCCATCGGGATCGAAGACGGCGCTTGACTGTTCAGTCTGGGCGGCCACAACGGGTTTCGCGGCCAGTAGGTATACGGCCGAAGCAGCCAATCCAAGTAAAACGATGATCGGAAACAAGTGCTTGTGCATTGCGATTCTCCTCCTGAACGATTGCCCGAATGAGTCTCCGCGAGACCGTTCTGGTTATTTCGATTTGAGAACTGGGTAACCTTGCACGTATACCCAGTCGGTTGACTTCGCTGGAACATGACAGCCCAGACAGTCTTTCTTGTAGTTCGTTGCGACCTGCTTATCGGGTGCGTCGGCTTTGAAGAGTGCCCATCCCCATCCATCGCCCCAGAGCGGGTTATTGGGGTACCGGTTCTTGTCGTCTTTGATCATGACGAACCACACTTTCGTTGCTGTAGCCCAATGTGCGTCCCCGGTGGTCAGTTGCGCGTGATCAGTTGCAAAGACCTCTTTCACCAATACGGTTCCGTCCGCGAATTTTCCATTCTTGCGGTAGTACTCAGCTGTGCCTGGCGGTGCGTACGTGTAGTGCATCTCGGTGTTGTTGTTGAAATCGACCGGTGTATACACTCCAAGCTCCTGATAGAGATCTCTAAAATCAGCCGGCTTGCGGATGTTTCCCGCCTTGTCGACAAGATCAAAGCCGGTGGCACTTCCCATACTTTGGGAACGAACCGGCTGCTGGCCAGTTAAAAAGACGAGAGCAAGAATTAGCGATGCAATCCGACCGGACATTTATGCTTCCTCCTTCTCGAATAAGCGAATCGCGCTGAGCCGTAATCGTCACAAAAGGCAAGTATTCTGAGCCGCCGCCGTCTCAGCTCCCGAGTTTGTGTTTCTTGTCAGTCTGATTTCGTCACAGCAAGCATCGCTGCGCAGCTGATATCAGCAACTGATTGTCCAAACTATTTCACCGTAAGAAAGTGCAGTCTGATTTCCTCTGGATCACCGCTATCAATCGTGCTCGGAGCAGTCAGCACGAAATCACCGCGCTCGTGATGAGAGCATGCGCAGGTTGCGGCCGTGACGTAATAGCGACTCCGTACCGGCTTCGCGTTGCAATAGCGACTCCGCGAATTGAATCAAACGCTTTCCATTGGAACGATGGCGCGTTTAGCGACGTATCCGGCTTTCATAATCCATGACGTCGACTGTCTCTCGATAAGAGTTGACATTGAAGACGTGTCCTTCAGAACGGTCCACTCTCTTGAATGAGCGTGTGTCTCTTTTCGGTCACCGAGTTGCAGAGCTATGCGCACCGCGGCTTGTTTCAACAGGTGAACGGAGGCTTCCATCTATGGCGACGACGGTGATAGAAATCAATGCAGAAGCAGGGGTGGCCGAGGGCTATCAAAGAAGAGTGCAGGAGTTAACAGACGTTATCTCTAGCCACTCGCTTCGCTTTCGTCGAATCGCCCTGGGCCATCTGGGCAACTCCGCTGACGCGGAGGATGCAGTTCAGGACGCTTTGTTGTCAGCCTTGAGACACGTAGACCAATTCAAAGGGCGAGCGAAGATGTCCACGTGGCTGACGGCGATTGTCATCAATTCCGCACGCATGAAGTTACGTCGACGTCCCCCACAAGTGCAAGTCGCTATGGATGAACCCTGTGGCGAGCAGAATCTTCCCCCGGCAGAAATGGTGTCGGATACCCGCCCAGATCCCGAAGAGGTCTATTGCAAGCGACAAATCGCGGAAACGCTGGCTGATGCGACTTTGCTGCTCTCGCCCGTTCTGCTCACGACCTTTCGATTGCGCGATGTCGATGGTTTGAGCATTCGCGAAACGGCGCAGTTCCTCGGGGTGCCACTTGGAACAGTGAAGGCTCGGCTCGCCAGAGCTCGTAGGAGGCTCAGACAAGTCATTCAAAAGAGATTCCGGGAAGCATCAAACTTCCGACTGTGACTAGCGCAGACCGCTGAGACGTCTCCCAACCCCATCCGCAGTGATACGAATTCCCTTATACAAAAACATAGGCGCCCCTATTACAAACAATAATTGCGTTCCGCGAAGACTCAGGCTCGAATGCAGTTTGGGGGTTGGGCCGGTTCGTGCCGCGCCACTTATATCGCCGCCAACCGGGTAAGAAAAGAGCAATCTCTGGGTTTAGAATCATTTTCGTCGCGGGTAACATTGGGTGCTACTTCTACAGATGAAGTGTTGTTCGCCCAATTCCAGGAACGTCTCGGCTTCGGCTTTAGGGACTTGAAGCTGTTCATGGGGTTCCAGTGAAAGCAATCAGCAACGTCTTGGAGACTGGCTTAACGATATTCACTCCAAGGCGCGAGGCGAAGTTGCGGAGATTGTTAGCTCTGTCTGCCGCACGCATCTCAATTTGTGAAGGAAATGCGCAACTTTTTGTTCGAGGTAGGGGTGTCTTCAGTTCAATGCTTTTCGCTTTAGCTCTAATCCTGTCGTCTCTCGTTGGCACAATTCCCTCAGTACATGCGCAGGCACAAACCGCCGGCGAAATTACCGGACAAGTCCTGGATCCATCCGAGGCTGCCATTTCCAATGCCGCCCTTACGGCCACGAACAGCGCGAACGGCGCCGTTCGAAAAGCACAAACCGATAGCCAAGGACACTATGCATTGACGAACCTTCCAGTGGGGACGTACAGCATCACTGTGGCACACGAAGGCTTCCAGCAGTTAAAGCAAACGGGCGTCATATTGAGCGTGGCGACGACCGTCACGTTGAACCTAACGCTTACGGTAGGCTCCGTGAAACAGGAGGTGGTCGTCATGTCCGCGGCGCCCATCATTGACAAAGCTGATGCTAGCACCGGCACGGTCCTAGACAATCAGGAAGTCGGCGAGTTGCCGATCAACGGACGCGACTACGCTCGTTTCAGCCTTTTGACTCCCGGAGCGGTTTTCCGCAGCAACTACATCGCGGATTTGACTTTCGACGGATTGCACTCGGTTTACAACCAGTTCTCGATCGACGGCATCGACGCCTCGCGCGTCGACCAGTCGTACATGGCCAATGGCTTCGAGCGCGGCGCGCGGTTACTTACCGGCAGCCTGGATACGATCGAGCAATTCAACGTGCAGACCAGCGACTACAGCGCGGAATACGGCCGCGCCGCAGGCTCCTATATCAACATCGCCACGAAGTCTGGAACCAACGATTTTCACGGAACCGCGTACGACTACTTCCGCAACAACGTTCTGGATGCGCGGAACTTTTTCGCGACCACCGGCACGGCGCCGGAATTCCGCTTCAATGATTTTGGCGGGAATATTGGCGGCCCAATCCGCAAGGGGAAGACCTTCTTCTTCCTAAACTACGAAGGATCGCGCCAACGTATCGGCATCACCGGTTCGGGCACGGTTCCGAGCGCGCTCGTGCGCAGCGAAGTCGAGGCCACTTCTCCGCAACTAACGCCGATTCTGAATTTGTTTCCCATCGGCACCTCTACTGGTGCCGATCAGTTCACCGACAACTACACGACCACGCAGGTTTCGGATGTTCGGGAAGACACAGCGTCCGTCCGCCTCGATCAGGTGTTCGGCACTCACGATTCCGCATTCGTGCGCGTCAATGTGAACGACTCCGACGTTCATGGGCCGCTCTTTGGTGTTAGTCCGTCTTCTTTGGGCGTGGACGACCACCAGATCGTTCCCGTGCGCACAACGAATGTTGCCATTCACGAGGAGCACATCTTCAGCAAGAGTATGGTGAATGACTTCCTCGCCGGCATACAGCGCTGGGGCAGCCAGATCAATGAGGCGGAACCGTTGCCACTGACCACCGTGGTCGGATACAGCGTCATCCCCGGAACGCTGGGAGGATTCCTCGAGAACAGCACGAGCTTCCAGTACGGCGACACCATGAGCAAGGTAAAAGACCGGCATGTCCTGACTTGGGGCGGCACCATATACCGCATCTGGGTCAACGCCAATAGCACAGCTGAACCGACGATGCAGTTCAACTCGCCGCAAGAATTCCTCAACGACGAGCTTTCGACCGTCACCATCGTGAACGCCACTCCCGGCAACGGCGTACGCGCGACGCAAATCGGTCTTTTCGTCAACGACAAGTTCCAGGTGCTGCCGAATCTGTCCTTGGACCTCGGTCTCCGCTACGACATTGAAACCGTTCCTCACGACTCGCGCTACGTCACTCGGCCCTACGACACGCGTACCGGCACACTCGGGGCTCCGGGCGATCCGTACTTCGCGATCAACAATAAAGACTTCGGTCCACGCGTGGGCATCGCTTGGTCCGCAACGCAACGCGTCGTGATCCGCGGCGGCTACGGAATTTACTTCCAGGATTATCCCGTGGGCTTCGGCTCGTATTATGTTCCCGGAAACACCGTGCCGGGCAACATCACGCTCTTACAGCAGCAGATCCCGAACCTATCGTATCCCTATGATCCGTTCCTCTCGCACGCTACGCCTCCGCAACCGAACGTAAACGGTTTCCCGTGGCATAAGCCGGACATCTATTCGAACCAGTGGAACCTGAGCATCGCGGATCAATTTGCCCAGGACATGTCTTTTCAGGTCACCTACGTTGGCAACCACGGCGTTCGTTTGCAGCGCGAAGAGGGCATCAACTACTTCGATCCCGCGCTCGGCGCTCGTCCGAACCCGAACTTCGGCAACGTCGCCCTCCAGACCGACTCGGGATTCAGCTCCTACAACGCTCTGCAGCTTTCCTTCATTCGCCGTGCGGGCAAGGCTGGTTTGAGCTTCCAGGCAAACTACACCTTCGGCCACGCGATTGACGATGTGGGAGATCCGGCGGTTTCCCCTTCCGACCCCCAGAACCTCAACAACATAAAAGCCGAGAGAGGCAATGGTTCCGGCGACGTCCGGCAGAACTTTACCTTCAACCTGCTGTATGAAGTACCGCTCGGTGAAGGACATCGCTTCCTCGGCTCGGGCCTCGGCAGCAAACTGGCGTCGGGCTGGCGCGTCTCCACGCTGGGAATTGTGCGCACAGGCATCGCCGATACCGTCTACATCGGGACAAACACTTTCGGGAACGGCGATTTCATCAACCAGCGGCCGGACTGTGTCGCAGGCATTGATCCTTATGCGCATCCACAGACCATTACTGACTGGCTCAACCCGGCGGCGTTCTCCATACCGGCCGCGGGGAACTTTGGCAATTGCGGCCGCAATACCGTCTACGGGCCGAGTTTCCGCAATATGGACCTCTCCGTGCTGAAAGAGACAAAACTCGGCGAATCGCGCAACATCGAGTTTCGCGCCGAATTCTTCAATATCTTTAACCATCCGGCGTTCGCTCAGCCAGATACCACGTTCGGCACCCCGGGCTTCGGAGAAATCTTCAACACTCTCGGAAGGACTTTAGGAGGCGGCACTTCACGCCAGATTCAGGTTGCGCTGAGGTTCAGCTTCTGATTCGGAATAGAGAACGACAAGAACCTCACGGAAACACAGTTTTTGAGTCTGCGGTCCTGACCAGTGCGCTTCAAACCGTGAAGACCTAACATATGTGGTGGGACGGTATAGGCAGATATATTCTCTGGGAGTAATACACACCTGTACCTGAAACGGTAATCGGGCTGAAATGGGTTGCGACTGATGCCAGTGTACGAGAAAGCACGGGTTAGAATCGCGGCTCTCGCCGTCGTCGCGTTAAGCGTGGCCCACTTGTGTCCTTCCGCACGTGCATTAGACCCTTCACTCGACGTGAGTCAATACGCCCACACGGTGTGGCAGGTTCGCGAGGGTTTCACGCAAGGCTACATCAGGTCGATTGCGCAGACGCCAGACGGCTACATATGGCTGGGCACCGGCTTCGGGTTGTTTCGGTTCGACGGCGTCCGCGTCGAGCATTGGCAGCCACCGTTGAATGGCGAACAACTTCCCAGCAATTTTATCGTGTGCCTCCATGTCGCCCGCGACGGCACTTTCTGGATCGGCACAATGGGAGGCTTGGCGAGCTGGAGAGATGGCAAACTCACTCGGTATCCGGACCTTGCTGGCTTGCTTATCGCTTCGATTCTTGAAGATCGCAACGGAACGGTTTGGGTCGGAAGCTCCTCGTTGGCGTCCCCTGGAAAGCTCTGCGCGATCAATGGAACAAATGGTGACTGCCACGAATCGAGCGGCGCCCTCCCTAAGGGAATAAGTTTCCTGTATGAAGATAGCCACGACGTGCTCTGGGTGGTGGCGCCTGACGGAGTTTGGCGATGGAGGCCCGGGCCCCCGAGGTTCTATGGCATGCCATTTGGGACGGCCGTAGTACCAAACCTGGCTGAGGCCGGCGATGGAAGCCTTTTGATTCCTTTGCCGGGAAGGCTCGCTCAATTCATTGGCGGGAAACTGGAAACGCAGCATTCGTACCCCGCTCCGGCACGCAACGTCGATGGGACAAGAATTCTCCGGGACCGCGATGGAGGCGTCTGGATTGGAACCGCGGGAGCCGGTGTTGTCCATCTCCATCACGGACGCGCCGACGTATTTTCGAAGGCCGATGGACTCTCCAGCGATCTCGTTACTTCGCTCTTCGAAGATCGCGAAGGAGATGTTTGGGTCGCCACCTTGGGCGGGCTCGATCGTTTTCGCAACTACGCGGTCGTGACGTACGCGCAAC
>Ga0210393_10004467_pt1 | contig 11057 bp, 5 predicted proteins | sample IncBWC27OmetaG_FD_160068 | JGI IMG/M metagenome (GOLD analysis project Ga0210393, IMG submission 160068) | Forest soil microbial communities from Barre Woods Harvard Forest LTER site, Petersham, Massachusetts, United States - Inc-BW-C-27-O ...
GGCGTCGGCGTGACCGTCACCTCGAACTCGGGCTTCTTGTAGTCCTCGACCTGGAATTGGCAGCCGTCGTGCCACGTTTGTCCCGCATAGCCGGGGACCGACAGCGCGTATTGGCCGAGCCTCGCTTCTCGATCGAGGGTAAATGTGCCTGTCACGCTTCCGGCATCGTCTGTAACGAGTTCGACCGATTTCAATTGATTCTTTGAATACGGAGGGCCGTAAAGATCAACGCGGACTTTGGCCCCGCGTTTCGCGCGTTGATACTGCCGTTCCACCAGCTCGCGCAGCCAAAGCCGGAAATGGACAGTTGACCCCGGTCGGTAGAGTGGCTTGTCGGTGATGCCGAATAGATGGTGCTGCGCTGTGCTCAGCCGGGCGTCTTCATTCCATTCCACCGGGGCCAGGATCTGTCCTCCACTGGCTGTCTCCATGACGGCGTAGGCATCGCCGAAGCCGCGGCGACGTTGCGATTTCGGAGGCGTGAACTCGCACAGCCCCAGCTCATCGGTCACCAGCGCGGTCTTGGTTTTTTCGCTACGCACTTCGAATTTTCGACCGGGAAGCGGTTGTCCGGTCACCGGGTTCACGACCCACAACAGCACCTTGCCCAGCAAAGGCTTGAAGACAATGGCGGCATCGGTGATGACCACCAAGCCACGCGATGTCTCGCGACTTCCCGCAATGCGGGTCTCCACGATGTATGCCCCCGCATCGGCAACCGGCGCCTGCGTCGTATGCACCTCGGGCATATCTGTCCGAGCAACCGCCTCGCTCCAGCTCGCCACCGTGGCGCCAAGAAACGGTGTCACCACCTGCGTGTCTTGCGCGTCCTCCGGTTCCGAACCAAACAACCGCGGCGACCAAAAGGCGTCCCCCAGGAGCTCGAACAGACGCGTGCCGTCCTCCGCCTTCTTCGCGTAGCCCCGCAGGTCGAAGCGGCGCAACGTGAATTCGACTTTCCCGGTATTTCGGCAGGCGAACCAAAACTTCGGTTTCAAACCCTCGGCATAGACGCCCGTTTTGCCCAGCAGCACGTCGGAATGCTCGATATTGGCGATCTGCCGCTGCGCAAGCTCAGTCTGCTTGGCGTCGGGAAATTTTGCGATCAGGCGGCGATAGTCGGCGAGGGCTTTGGAGAACTGCCGACGATTCTGGAAATACAAGCCGCGCTGATAAATGGCCTCGGCGGCGGCAGGGGTCTGTCGGAACTCGGTCTCGACGCGGCTCCAGATCGCAAACGGACTCTCGGATTTGGGTAGCTTGATGACCTGCGCGCGGCCGTCAACGCGCGTCCGCGCCTCGTCGTTTCCGAGCTGCCAGAACTCCTTCAGTTCCGCGTGGCTGGATTTTCGCTGGAAGGAGGGATGTTGACGCATCATGTATTCCATATCGTCGGATCGCCAGCGCCTGTCGGTGCCCGGTCCGTATAGCCGTCGCGCGAGGTCGGCCCGATGCAGGAGCGACTGCGCTGCCCGGTCGTGGTTCGGAGTCGGGTCGAGGCGCTCGATTTCCGCGAGCAGATAGAGAATCTTGGACGAACGCCCGAGCCCTGTTTCGTAACGCGCGGGCGCCGGCAGGAATGCGGGATTGCCCGTGGCAGTCGCGAGGATATTGGCCTCTCCGTGGTCCTCGCGATCGGAGTCCTGGTCGACCGGCTCGTTATGCCACCACCATCCGGTCTCGGCGTATCCCGTGTCCCATCCCCAGTGCGTTTGCCGGGGGGCCGACTGGGGATCGAGCAGCCTCACCAGTCGCCGGTCGTTCTCGACGCGGCCTTGTGCCAGACTTGCAGCGAGCTGTTTGTCGGCGAGCCGTGGCAGGGCGGCGGCAATCTGTTCGAGTAGTCGACGGACGCGCTCTGCGGTGGCGATCTCGATCCGCCAATCGTCGAGATGAGTTTTGTCCGCGGGGATGTACTCAAACATTTCCAGGTTCGCATACCGCACGGCCTTCGCGGGAGCATCTGCCGCCAGGCGGACCGCCGACTCGGGTTCCGCCAGCTTGAGAGAGCACTCAACGTCGCGCTCCAAGCTGCGTAGTGCGCTCGGCAACCACCAGTCTCTGGTCCCGCTCAGCGCGCGATCGTAGGCCGAACGTGCTTCGCGCCATTTCTGCTGGTCGAAGAGTTGATCGCCCTGCTTGGCCGATTGAGCGAACTGCCGATCGGCTTGGGCACGCTCCTCGTCGCTGGGTTCGTCGTCCGCGTTGCTCGGGGCCGCTTGCGATTGACCGTCGTGTGTGGGTACCGAAACGCGATAGCTAAGAATGCTCACGAAAGCGCAGAGCACGATCAGGGGAACTATCGACTGCGACCGTCGGGGACGAGACATCAGCCATCCCTCGTCGATTTCGTGCTATCAATTGGAGTCGTGCGCGTGGCCCGATCACGCCCAAAGGGTCAGGTGACAGACTTCGACGCGCTTTACTGTGGATTGGTTCCAGAGCAAAGAAAACGACAGCGAGATCTCCTTATTCGCTGCTTCAAGTGATTGCGTCGTCTCGCATCAAAGCCCGCTTCTCTGATCAACGCCTGCTCGACCGGGTGGGGATGATTCGAGCAGGGCCAGTGGCAACTCAACCCTCCGCGAGCGAAGGTATTCGCCCAGACTCTTGGCTTGCGGGTCGAAACGGACCGAAGAAGCTACGCCTTCTCCGAGAAGACCGACCACCAGGAAGTTCAAGGCCTTCAGGTTCGGCAGCTCGTAACGACGGACTTCCAAGCCGGCGGTCTCCGGCACAAGCTGCTGGAATCGTTCGGCCGTCAGATACTTCTCGAGCCAGGCGTAACCTTGGATATCTCGGGCCCACACGCCGACGTTTGCGTTGCCCCCCTTGTCGCCAGAACGCGCTCCGAACAGCGTGCCCAGAGGGGCGGACTGCGTCGGCCCCGTCAATATGTCGGGCAATTTGGGGTGTGGTAGATCCAGGCAAACGTTAGGACCTGGCTGGGTCGGCGGGATTGGAATTCGACTTCCGTCTTCCAGAACAACGCCGTGATTCGGGACAGCGGCAGGCACCAGCGTGGGCCAATAGACGCCAAAGGGAGTGGCGTCGGTCGGCGGCGTCGTGCAGAAGAAACCCGGATAGCTCGCCAACGCCATTTCGATTACGGCGCTCGAAAAGGGTCGATCGGCCTTCGCGGAATCCTGACTCTTCACGATCACTTTCAGGGATGCCGCAGCTTCGTGATTCGTCGCGGCATTCGATTTGTCGGTGTGCGCGAGATCGATGTGGAAGACGTCGAATTGGTTCATGTCCAACGCACGCCGCAACGTCCGCTCGACGAGGTCCGCCTTCTCGTCGATATCGAGTCCCGTCAAGACGAACGTCATCTCGTTTCGGTAGCCGCCCAGATAATTCAGACAAACTTTGACGTTCGCGGGCGCGGGCTCTCCACGGACGCCTGAAATACGCACGCGGTCGGGAGCAGCTTGCTCTAACTGCATCGAGTCGAAACGAGCCACCACGTCCGGATTGATGTACACCGGCTTGTCGATCTCATAGAGCAACTGGGCCGTGACCGTTCCCACGGAGACAAGTCCGCCGGTGCCGTCGTGCTTCGTGATCACGCACGACCCGTCTTCGTGCATCTCCGCGATGGGGAAGCCCGGATGTTCCAGTCCAGGCACGTCGCGGAAGAACGAATAGTTGCCGCCGGTGCACTGCGCGCCGCACTCCAGCACGTGCCCGGCGACGACGGCACCCGCCAGCCTGTCCCAATCATTTCTTTGCCACTTGAAGCGCCACGCTGCGGGACCCACAACCAGCGAAGCGTCAGTCACTCGCGGGCACACGACAATGTCGGCTCCCTGGTTCAAGGCCTCGACAATTCCCCAGGCCCCCAGATACGCATTGGCGCTGATCGGCTTCGCGCGTAAATCGCGGAGAGGACGGCCCGTATCAAGATGCTTCAGATCGTGTCCCGCTTGTTGCAGAGACTCGAGCTGTAGCAGCAGGTCGTCCCCTTCGATGTGAGCAACTTTCGCGTTGAGGCCTAGTCGATCGCGGAGCGCGCACAGCTCGTTCGCCAATGCCGATGGATTAAGTCCCCCCGCGTTGGTCACGATCTTGACGCCTCGCTCGATCGCCTTGCCCAGCACGTTCTCCATTTGTTTGAGAAATGTGACCGCGTATCCTCGAGACGCATCCTTCTGCCGCGCTCGCCAAAGAATCATCATCGTGAGTTCGGCCAGGTAGTCTCCCGTCAGAAAGTCGATCGGCCCGCCCTCGACCATCTCTCGCGCGGCTGAAAGGCGGTCGCCGTAGAAGCCGGAACAGTTCGCGATGCGCAGTGGTCTTGGTTGCAGTGCAGGCTTGATGTTGTTCGGCATACCGAGGCCTTCCGTTCAATCGTTCCGAATCTCAGGTGGCAGGCCCACAGTTTTGAGTGGGCCTGCGCGCGTCGACCAGATGCCCACGCCGAGCCGTGGGCATGGCACCCAGGCCTTAAAGGCCTCACCGTTTAAGTTGTCGGTTCGATCACGGCTAGCACGGTGCCGCTCTCGACGTGAGTCCCGGCTTCGACGTGAATTTCGACAATTCGGCCCGCCAGCGGCGCGGAGATCCAGTGAAAGACTTTCATGGATTCGATCACCAGCACCACGTCTCCCGCTGCGACCGTGTCCTCTTTCTTTGCCTTCACTTCGCTCACGATTCCGGGCAACGGCGCGACGAGCGAGCCGGCTGGTGTTTTGTCTTCGGGGATCGGAAACCGTGGAAGTTCCGTCAGAACGGAGGCCCCGAGCGGACTGTCGACGTAGAAAGTTTGGCCCACGCGATGGACGTCATAGGTTCGCTCGATGCCGGCCGCCGACATGCGGACCCGCACAGGTGTTGCGGCAATGCACTTCCAGTCCGATTGATCCTCGCCGTCGACTCGCACGCGCAGAACACCGCGATCGAAGCGATACTCAACTGAGATTTCGGTTTGGTCAGACCGAAAATGAGTTCGCTGAAATTGCGAGGGATTGTTTCGCCATCCGGATGGCACTGGTCCCAACACGTCCGCTTCATGCCGCCGCTCGGCCTGCGAGGCCAAGGCCGCGGCCACCGCGTGCAAGCGCAGAGTGTGGTCGTCGCCCAACGGGGCCGACAAGGCCGCCGAATCGTGACGAATCAGGAAGTGAGTGTCGGTTTGCCCGCGCAGGAAGTCAGGATGCTCCAATGTGCGGACGAGCAACTCGCGATTGGTGCGCAGCCCGTGAATCTGTGCCCCGGCCAGCGCACGGCTCAGTCGCCTAGCCGCTTCAACGCGAGTTGGAGCATAGGCGATGACTTTCGCCAGCAAGGAATCGTAATAGGGGGAGACGAACCCGGTCTCGCCAATCGCCGAATCGACACGAACGCTCGGCCCCTCGGGAATGCAAAAACGATCCAGTTTGCCGGCCGAGGCCAAATAGTCTTGGCGCGGGTCCTCGGCACAGAGCCGGGCTTCGATGGCATGGCCGCGGCGAGTGACGTTGTGAACTTCCGCGGGAAGCGGCTCGCCTGCAGCTACGAGGATTTGCAGCCGCACCAGATCGAGACCGGTCACACATTCAGTGACGGGATGCTCGACTTGCAGGCGCGTGTTGACTTCCAAAAAGTAGAATCGCCCGTCGGGATCCAACAGAAACTCGACCGTGCCAGCGTTAACGTAGCCGATCTCCTTAGCGACGCGCAGGGCCGCGTCAACTAACGCGCGGCGCAACTCGTCGTCCACCGCCACCGAGGGCGATTCTTCGATCAGCTTCTGGTGACGGCGTTGGATCGAACACTCGCGTTCAAACAAGTGCACCACGTTGCCGTGCGTGTCGCCCAGGATTTGAATCTCGATGTGCCGGGCGGTTTCCAGATACGGTTCGACAAACAGTGCGGCGTCGCCAAATGCGGCTTGCGATTCCTGGCGAGACACCTCCAGCAGCGATGGAAATTCGGCCGCTGCTCGAACGATGCGCATGCCCCGGCCACCGCCTCCGGACGAGGCTTTGATCATCACTGGCCAGCCCAACGCTTCCGCCTGACGCAGGAGTCGATCGGCGGGCTGATTGACAACTTCGATCGTCGGCAAGACGGGCACGTCGGCCGACTGCATCCGCCGCTTGGCTTCAATCTTCGAGCCCATTGCGGCGATGACATCGGCGGGGGGCCCAATGAAGCCAATGCCTGCTTCTTCGCAAGCGCGGGCGAACGCCGCGTTTTCGGACAGAAAGCCGTAGCCGGGATGGATCGCGTGGCTGCCGGTCTGGCGTGCAGCGTCCAAGATGGCGTCAATGCGCAGGTACGATTCCGCGGGCCGCAGGCCGGCCAGTGATACCGCCTCGTCCGCTTCTTGAACAAAAAGCGCGTCGCGATCGGCGTCCGAAAACACAGCGACGGTCGCGATTCCCATCTCGCGACAGGTGCGCAGGATCCGCCGCGCGATCTCGCCGCGATTGGCGATCAGAATCTTGTTGATCGAACGCTCGGCCATCAGTTTATTTTTGTCCGCCCTCGCTGACGCGTCGGGTTAGTCAGACGACTCATCAACCCGAAGCGTAAGCGAGGGTCCTTGAACTCGAATTGAAGTCGAACGAGGAGATGGGTTACATGCGAAACACGCCGAACGTCTCGGCTCCCTTGACCTGGGCTGACACAGCCGCGGACAGTGCGATTCCCAGCACGGTGCGCGTATCGCGCGGATCGATGATGCCGTCGTCGAAGACCTGCCCGCTGGTGAACGTCGCCAACGACTCACGTTCGATTTGATCTTCAACGGCTTTTCGCATCACAGCATCCTGTGCCTCATCGATTGGCTTACCAGCCGCTTGCGCCGCTGCTCGACGAACGATCGACATCACTCCCGCCAATTGTGCTGGGCCCATCACCGCCGTCTTGCTGTTGGGCCAGAGGAAAACGAACCGTGGGTTGTAAGCATAACCGCACATCCCGTAGTTGCCGGCGCCGTACGACCCGCCGATCTGCAGGGTGATGTGCGGCACAGTGCTATTCGAGACGGCGTTGATCATCATCGCTCCATGCTTGATGATCCCGGCTTGCTCGTATTGTTTTCCGACCATGTAGCCGGTCACATTCTGAACGAAGATCAGCGGGACTTGATGACGATTGGCCAGTTGAATGAACTGGGCAGCCTTCTGCGCCTCGGCCGAAAAGAGCACCCCCTGTTGATTTGCCAGGATGCCGATCTCGAATCCGTAGAGCGAGGCCCAGCCGGTGATCAGGTTGGCGCCGTACGCCGGTTTGAACTCGTGGAACCTCGAGCCATCGACGATGCGGGCAATGATCTCGCGCATGTCGACCGGCATCTTCAAGTCGGCGGGGGCCAAGCCAAGCAAACTCTCGGCGTCGTAGACTGGTTCCTCAATCTCCGCGGCAGGGGCCGGACCCAGCTTTTTCCAGTTCAAGTTCGCGACGATCTCGCGTCCGATGCGGAGGGCGTCTATCTCGTCGGCCGCCAAATAGTCGGAAAGGCCCGAGACCCGCGAGTGCATCTCCGCGCCGCCGAGTTCCTCGTCGGTTGATTCCTCGCCCGTGGCCATTTTGACCAGCGGAGGGCCGCCGAGAAAAACTTTGGCCCGGTCGCGGACGAACACCGAGTAATCGCACATGGCGGGCGTGTAGGCACCGCCGGCCGTGGAATTCCCGAACACGAGTGAGATCGTGGGAATGCCCATCGCCGACAATTGCGTCAGGTCGCGAAACGACGCACCGCCGGGCAGAAAGATTTCGGACTGCCGCGGCAAATCGGCCCCGCCCGACTCGGTCAACATAATGTTGGGCAGCCGATTCTGCTTGCAGATTTCCAGTCCGCGCAAGGACTTTCGCAGCGAGTACGGATTGATCGCGCCACCACGGACGGTGGGATCGTTCCCGCTGATGTGGCATTCCACACCGGAGACGACACCGATGCCGGTGACAACCGCGGCGCCGACTTCGTATTCAGTCCCTGCGGCGGCGACAGGCGAAAGCTCCAGGAATGGGGCATCGCGATCGACGAGCAGCTCGATCCGCTCGCGGACGAGCAGCTTGCCGCGCTGGTGATGCCGCGCGACATTCTTCTCGCCGCCACCGGCTCGAGCCGCCGCCAAGAGCTTGTTCAATTCTTCCAGCTGCGCGAGGACCGACTCGCGGTTCTTGCGATAGTGGTCCGATCTCGAATCGAGCTTGGAAGAGAGAATCGGGCGCGGCACCGCTCGTGATCTCGCTCTTGATCTTGGTGGCGTGACAGTCACCGCGGCGGGGCGATCCCCTCGATCTTGGCGATAATGCCCAGCATGATTTCATCCGCGCCCGCGCCGATCGACATCAAGCGCGAATCGCGAAAATACCGAGCCAGCGGGTACTCTTCCATGTAGCCCATCCCGCCATGGAATTGCATGCACGTGTCGGCCACTTCGCGGACGAGCCGTCCGGCCTTGAGCTTGGCCATCGACGCTTCGCGCGTGTAGTCGCCGCCCGCGTCCATAATGCGACCGCAGTGGTAGCACATCTGCCGCAAAAACTCGGCTTCGGAAATCAGCTCCGTCAGCTTGAAGTAAATCCATTGGTTCTCGATGAGCGGTTTGCCGAACGTTTGTCGGCCGCGGCAATACTCGATCGTCATCCGCAAAATTTTCTCGGCTCCGGCTGCCGCGCCCAAAGCACTGATCAGCCGCTCATTCTGGAACTGCTGCATTTGATAGATGAAGCCCTGCCCCTCCTCCCCGATGCAATTGGCGACGGGAACGCGGCAGTTGTCGAACGAGAGCTCGGCCGTATCGCTGGCCCAATTGCCCAGCTTCTTAAGTTTGCGGCTGACGGTGAAACCAGGTGCATCGCTGGGCACAATGATCAGTGACATCCCTTTGTACGTTGTGCCTGGAGACGTACGGGTCAGGACGCACAGCCAATCGGCCTGCACGCCGTTGGTGATGAACATCTTGCTGCCGTTGATCACGTACTCGTCGCCGACTCGCTCGGCTTTGGTGCGAATCGAAGCGACGTCTGAACCGGCACCCGGCTCGGTGACGGCGACCGAGCAGACGGCGTCCCCTCGGATGGCCGGCTCTAGAAACTGCTTTTTGAGTTCGTGTGATCCAAATTGGTTGAGGGCAGGCGTCGCCATGTCGGTTTGCACGCCCATCGCCATCGGAATGGCGCCACCTCGGACGCGGGCCATCTCCTCCGCGAGTGCCATGTTGTACCAATAGTCGGCCCCCATGCCGCCGTATTCTTCCGGGTAAGATAGCCCCAACAGCCCCAGGTCACCGGCTTTTTTGAAAAGCTCGTGTGCGGGGAACATCTCCTCTTCTTCCCACTCGTCGACGTAAGGATTTATTTCCCGGTCAACGAATTCGCGGACCGTCTTCCGAAAGAGCTGATGGGCCTTGGTGAAACCCGTGCCCGGAACTGTTTCCTCGGTACTGACGTCGCGCAACTGGGTGACCATCTGCAAAACCTCCGCGGCAAACCGAAAGCGCAAAGACACTGCTCAGACTCTATCCGGCCGCGCTGGGCGATGCCAGAGGTCTCCTAGGGGGCCGGCGGGGCTCCCGCTCGTCGCGAATGCCGCGGCGATTTGCAGCGCCGTTGGCATGCTTTACGATTCTGTGATCCGACACGCGGAATCCCACGGAGATCGACCTGTGAGTAAGTTCGAGATGATCAACGTGTCAGTCGACAATCGAGGCGTTGCACGACTCACCCTCGATCGGCCGGACGCCAAAAATGCGATGTCGCAGCCGCTGATGCGCGAGGTGCGGACGGCCGCCAAACAGCTTGCCGACGATGCATCGGTGCGGGTGATTGTGCTCACGGGGGCCGGCGACGTGTTCAGCGCCGGCGGTGACTTGAAGGGCATGACCCAGCAAGCCGGCAATACGCGCGAAGGACGCATGGCCGACGCCACCGAGTTCGCAACGACCCTGCTCGAACTCGACCGGTTGCCGAAACTGCTGATCGGGCGAATCAACGGCTCGGCGTTCGGCGGTGGCTTGGGGTTGATCTCGGTCTGCGACATGTCCCTTGGCCTCGCGAATTCAACGTTCCGCCTGAGCGAAGTGACGCTCGGCCTCATCCCCGCAACGATCGCGCCGTACGTGGTGGCGAAAATTGGCGTGACCAACTCCCGGCGAATCATGCTCAACGCCGCGAAACTCGATGGCGTCGCTGCCGGGCGAATGGGATTGCTCGACGTCGTTGCCAGCACGGTCGAAGAACTGGATGAGGCCGTCGAACGCGAAACAGCGGCCGCGCTGTTGTGTGCCCCGGGCGCCGTCGCCAATGCCAAGAAGCTGATCCGCTTCGTCAGCACGCATGATGCCGACGAGAATCTTCCCTACACGGCGACCGCACTCGCGGACGCCTGGGAGACCGCCGAGATTCGCGAGGGGATCGACGCCTTCTTCAACAAGCGGAAGCCCAATTGGCAGGCGTGACAACTGCCGACGCAGTGGCGGATCGAATCCCGCTCAGATAAGGTGACTTTTCACAACGAGCAACTGGGAGAAACGTGCCATGTCTCGCGTGTACTTTGTTCTGTCCGCCCTGTTCGGCGTGCTGCTCACGTTGAGTCTCGGCCGCACATCGGCCTTTGGCGCAGACGCCCCGTCGCCTTTCGCCGTCTTCGTCGACGACTACTTCAACGCCTCGTTTGAAGCCAAACCGTCGAGAGGCACGGGCGCCGGGCTGCACCAGTATGACGATCGGCTGGAAGACGGCTCTGCCGAGGCGACCAAAAAACGGATCGAGACCCTCAAGCCCTTCCAGAGTCGGCTCGACACGCTCCGCGCCAGCAAGCTCACCGAGGACGAGGCGATCGACGCTGAGCTGCTCGACGGTCGGCTCAAATCCGAGCTGCTCGACCTGGATACTCTCCAAACCTGGCGGCACAACCCAATGCGCTACGTCGGCGGGCCGGCGGGATCCATCGACGGCCTCATGAAGCGTGACTTCGCACCGCCGGCCACGCGACTGCGCTCGATCGTCGCCCGGCTGAAAGCCGCTCCGGCAATGTTCGAAGCGCTGCGGGCCAACGTCGACAATCCGCCGAAAGAGTTCACCGACCTGGCGATTCGCTCGGGCCAGGGTTCGATTGGCTT
>Ga0210393_10004469_pt1 | contig 11053 bp, 12 predicted proteins | sample IncBWC27OmetaG_FD_160068 | JGI IMG/M metagenome (GOLD analysis project Ga0210393, IMG submission 160068) | Forest soil microbial communities from Barre Woods Harvard Forest LTER site, Petersham, Massachusetts, United States - Inc-BW-C-27-O ...
CGCGCAACGACGGCTGCAGCTCGAGGTGTCGCTGCCGGCCAAGAAGTGGCTGGCGCAGCGCGGGTTCGACCCGGTGTACGGCGCGCGGCCGTTGCGCAGATTGGTGCAGCAGGCGATCGGCGACCAGTTGGCGAAGATGCTGCTTGCCGGCGACGTGCACGACGGCGACGTCGTTCCGGTCAATGTGAGCCCGGACGGCGACTCGCTGGTACTCGGGTAGCTGTGATGCGGTTGTGACCTGGTCGCGTTGTCGGTTCTGGTGCAACAGCAGATACCCTGTTTGGGATGGTCCCCCTCTGGTTCACGCTCTCCGCGCTGTGCTTCGTCGGTGCGGTGGTGTTGCTATACGTCGATATCGATCGACGCCGGGGGCGTAGCAGGCGCCGCAAGTCGTGGGCGCGGTCGCACGGATTCGACTACGAGCGCGAATCCACCGACATCCTGAAGCGTTGGAAGCGCGGCGTGATGTCGACGGTCGGCGACGTCTCGGCCCACAACGTCGTGCTGGGTCAGATCCGCGGTGAGGCGGTCTACATATTCGACCTCGAGGAAGTCGCCACGGTGATCGCGCTGCACCGCAAGGTGGGCACCAACGTCGTGGTCGACCTCCGGCTCAAGGGGCTCAAAGAGCCGCGGGAGAACGACATTTGGCTGCTGGGCGCGATCGGGCCGCGGATGGTGTACTCCACCAATCTGGACGCGGCCCGGCGGGCCTGCGACCGGCGCATGGTCACCTTCGCGCACACCGCACCGGACTGCGCCGAGATCATGTGGAACGAGCAGAACTGGACGTTGGTCGCGATGCCGATCGCCAGCACCCGCACCCAGTGGGACGAGGGCCTGCGCACAGTGCGCCAATTCAATGACCTGCTGCGGGTGCTGCCGCCCTTGCCGCATGAAAGCCTGGAGGAAACAGGAGCGCCGCTGGCGTTGCGCAATGCGGCGCCGAGCCGTCCGTTGGCTCCGGCCGGCCGGGCGGAGTTGCCGCAGCGGCGGCCCGAGCAGGATGTCGCCGGGCTGCTGGATGACGCCAATCGGCGTGCCCCGGAGCCGGTCCGCCGCGATGAGGGTCGCGCCGAAGGCTTCCGGCGCCCGCCGCCGGTGGGCCGCAACGGCAGTCAAGCCAGCCACTACCAGCACTGACAGCGTGCCGCGTCCGATAGCCCTGATCACCGGGCCGACGTCCGGGATCGGCGGCGGCTACGCGCGACGCTATGCGCGCGACGGCTACGACCTGGTTCTGGTCGCCCGCGATGTCCACCGTCTTAAGCAATTGGCCGGCGAGCTGGAAGCCGAGGCCGGCCGGGTCGAGATTCTGCCCGCGGACCTGACCGACGCCGCCGACCGCGATAAGGTCGCCGACCGGCTCGCCGGGGGAGTGCGGGTCCTGGTGAACAACGCCGGCTTCGGGACGTCCGGCGAATTCTGGACGGTCGATCCCGCACTGCTGCAGGCGCAGCTCGACGTCAACGTGACCGCGGTGATGCGCCTGACCCACGCCGCGCTGCCGGCCATGCTCGACGCCGGTGCCGGCACTGTTATCAACGTCGCCAGCGTGGCCGGGCTGGTGCCCGGCCGCGGATCGACGTATTCGGCGTCGAAGGCGTGGGTGATCGCGTTCAGCGAGGGCCTGGCCGGCGGGTTGCAGGGCACCGGCGTCGGCGTGCACGCCGTCTGCCCGGGGTACGTGCACACCGAATTTCACGCCCGGGCCGGGATCGACATGGCCAAGCTGCCTTCGTTTTTGTGGCTCGAGGTCGACGACGTGGTCGGCACGAGCCTGGCCGACATCGCGGCCGGCAAGGTGATCAGCGTTCCGGGCATCCAATACAAGGCGCTGGTGGGCGCCGGGCGGCTGATTCCGCGCGGGCTGATGCGCTCCGCGGTCAAACGCGCCGGAGGTGGCCGTGGCCGAACCTAGGCAGGAGCTGGCCGAGCTGGTGCGCACACTGTCGGTGGTGCACGGCCGGGTCACGCTGTCGTCGGGCAAGGAGGCCGAGTACTACGTCGACCTGCGCCGCGCCACCCTGCACCACCGGGCCTCCGCGCTGATCGGCACCCTGATGCGCGAACTCACCGACGACTGGGACTACGCGGTGGTCGGCGGACTGACCCTGGGCGCAGACCCCGTCGCGACCGCCATCATGCACGCGCCCGGCCGTCCCAGTGACGCGTTCGTGGTGCGAAAGTCAGCGAAAACCCATGGCCTGCAACGCCTTATCGAAGGCTCCGAGGTCTCCGGCCAACGCGTCCTGGTGGTCGAGGACACCAGTACCACGGGCAACTCGGCGCTGACGGCGGTGCACGCGGTTGCGGACGCGGGCGGCGAGGTGATCGGGGTGGCCACCGTGGTGGACCGCGCCACCGGCGCCGCCGAGGCCATCGAAGCCGAGGGATTGCCGTACCGCAGCGTGCTGGGCCTTGCCGATCTGGGGCTGGGCTAGGCCGGCGGCGGTGCGCACTCTCGTCGCGACAGTCGCCTGCCTGGCGGCATGTCTGGCGGGCTGTTCGGCCTCCGGTCATCCCGTTCGCCCCTACGGCGCCCAAGGGGCGCGGCTGGGTGCAGCGCTGGGCTTGCTGGGCTGGAACATGTCGGTGTCGAACCTGCGCTGGGACGACGACTATGTGCTGGTCGACATCGACGCCGCACCGACGGACCCCAAGGCGTCGCACGCCAAACCCGAGGAAGTGCGCTTCGGGCTCTACGGCGCGCTGGCGCATCCGATGGAGGCGGGCGGGCTGGGCAGCTGCGATGACGCGGTGGCCAAGGTGCACGACATCAGCTCGCCGCTGTCGGCGCCCCCCGACCGGCTCACCGGCACGGTCTGCCTGGGGCCGCTGAAGGACCGCAGCGCGGTCCGCGGGGTGTATGCCTACTCGCCGCACGACCGGATCCCGAAAACCACCGTCGCCTACGGCGCGGCGTTTCCCGTTGGGGTGCTGCCGACCAACGGCAATGACACCGGCGTGGAGATCAAGACCACCGCCCTGACGGCCTGGCGTGCCGACGGCACCCCGGTGACCAAGGCGCAGCTCGGTGACCCGGCGGCGTTCGCCGGTGACGGCTACATGTTGTTGGGGCTCGAGGCCGACGCGATCGCGGCGCGCTACCGGGACGACTCCGCCGCCCGGGGTGGCCCGATGATGCTGCTCGCTTCGCCGACGCTGCCCGGCAAGGGACTGAATCCGGCCTGTGCGGTGTACGGATCCTCGGTGCTGCTCCTGCCCGATGCGTCGTTGGACGCGGTGCGCGTCAACGCGTCGCTGTGCACTCAGGGTGAGATCAACGAGGCGTTGCTCTACGCGACGGTGGCGGTCGCGGGCACGCACGCCGGTGTCTGGACCGTCAAGTGAGCGAACCCGGACCCACCGAATGGGGGGCGCCGGCCGCCGGCGTCGGGCCATGGGAAGGCGACCTCCCCGACGACCCGCGCTACGACCCAGTTCTGTTGCGCGACGGCGATACTCGCAATGTCGTCGACGCGTACCGATACTGGACCCGGGACGCTATCATCGCCGACATCGACGGGCGTCGCCACTCGCTGCACATCGCGATCGAGAACTTCGGTCACGACGCCAACATCGGCTCGGTGGTGCGCACCGCCAACGCGTTCGCCGTCGATACCGTGCACATCGTCGGGCGGCGGCGCTGGAATCGTCGCGGCGCGATGGTGACCGATCGCTACCAACGGCTGTGTCATCACGACAGCACCGCCGAGCTTTTGGATTTCGCGGTGGCCGCCGGGTTGACCGTGGTCGCGGTCGACAACGTTCCCGGGGCCGCGCGCCTGGAGCAGACCGCGCTGCCGAGGGAGTGCCTACTGGTGTTCGGTCAGGAAGGTCCCGGCATCACCGACGACACCCGATCGGGTGCGGCGATCACGGTGTCGATCGCCCAATTCGGCTCGACGCGCAGCATCAACGCCGGCGTTGCGGCCGGGATCGCGATGCACGCGTGGATCAGGCAGCACGGGGATCTGGGTCGCGCGTGGTAAGGGTCATCGAGACGCTATGAACGCACACTCGAGAGTGCTATGGCCGCCTGCTCGATGACTCGGGCGACGCGGATGTCGTCGACGCTATCGCGCGCCCGTCGCACCGCCTACTCCCACGACACCGGGCTGGTGCCGATGATGTCGATCACCTTGTAGACACTCATGTTTGTCAGCGTGGTAGCTAACTCCACAGCGTGACGTGCACCTTTGGTCGAAATCTGGTGACCCCCACGCCGGTTCCGCGGATCATCGCCTGGATGCACCTCGGCGTGGTGATGAAGCGGACCAATTCCGACACCGCGGGTTGGCGCGCCGACGGCGCCAGCGTCGCCGCACACCACTCGCCTGACCTGTCCAGCCCCGGACTCGTCAGGTGAATCAGCCGCCCCGCGGAAAGATCCTTCGCGACCGCGAAACCGATCGTCAAAGTGACACCGCCGACCCGGCGAACCTCCTCGAGAGCCGCGGCGTCGCTCTGAAAGATTCGCTGCTGCGACTCAGGAATCGCCAAGGCGCGCAACATCGTTGCGATCTCACCGTCCACGCTTCCGGCTGACGGGCCCAGCATCCACGGCTGGTGTCGCAACAGCGCAAGCGGGGGAACACCGGCGGCCAGCGGGCTGTTCGGCGCTACGACGGTGATGATCTGATACTTCAGGAAGGGACGCACGAAGAGCGAGCCGTCGCAATCGATCGAACTTTCGCTGGCCGGGCCGATCGCGATATCAACGGCGCGCGAGCAGATCAGATCGCGGAATCGGCTCGTTGGATGCACGCTCAACTCGACGGAGAGGTCGTCGGCCCGCGACGAGAAGAGCTCGATCAGCCCCGGCGCGGCGTGTTCGGCGAAGGTACTGGACGCGGCGATGCGCAGCAGCCGGCGCCCGTGAGCGGCCTCGGTGACCTCGATGGCGGTCTGCTGTTGCAGACCCAAGATCTCGACCGCGCGGCTCGCCAACCGGAGTCCGCCGGGGGTAAACGCGAGTCCCGCACCGGTCCTGGTGAACAACGGGTCGTCGAGCTCCTTACGCAGCGCCGCGACGTGCATCGAGATTCCGGCGTCGGAAAGGCCCAGTTCCGCGGCGGCCGCCCGCACCGAGCCCAGGCGCACCACCGCCGAATAGGCCCGAAGTTGCGCCGGAGTCATGGAAAGAGCCTACTTCTGAACTAATTTAGGAGATGTGCGTGACGTGCTTGCCGAGCTGATGTCGATCTGGCGTGCCGGTGGCACCGCCGGGCTCGGGACGGTGGTGCGAACATTCCGGTCGGCGCCCAGGCCGCCGGGTGCCTCGATGGTGGTCGCGCCGGACGGCGCGGTGAGCGGATCGGTGTCGGGTGGTTGCATCGAGGGCGCGGTGTACGAACTTGCCGCCGAGGTGGCTCAAACCGGGATGGCGCGGCTGGAACGTTACGGGGTCAGCGATGACACCGCCTTCGCCGCGGGCCTGACCTGTGGCGGCATGATCGACATCTTCGTCGAATCCATTTCGCAGCCCACGTTTCCCGAACTTGCTGCGGTCGCCGGGGATATCGATGCGGACCGGCCGGTTGCGATAGCGACCGTCATCGCCCATCCGGACGCACAGTGGGTGGGCCGCCGGCTCGTCGTCCGCCCCGACACTGTGACGGGAACGCTCGGTTCGCCACGGGCCGACGCTGCGGTCACCGACGACGCGCGCGGGCTGCTGGCGCTGGGCGGCAGTCAAGTCCTGACGTATGGGCCCGATGGGCAGCGTCTCGGCGAGGGCATGGAGGTCTTCGTGTCCAGCTGCACCCCGCGCCCGCGGATGCTGGTGTTCGGTGCGATCGACTTCGCCGCCGCCCTCGCGCGGCAGGGATCCTTCCTCGGCTACCGGGTCACGGTCTGCGACGCCCGCGCGGTGTTCGCCACGCCCATTCGCTTCCCGACGGCCGACGAGGTCGTCGTCGATTGGCCCAACCGCTATCTGACCGCCCAGGCGGAGGCGGGCGCTATCGACGATCGCACGGTGATCTGCGTGCTCACCCATGACCCGAAATTCGACGTCCCGGTGCTCGAGGTGGCGCTGAGGCTGCCCCACGTCGGCTATGTGGGGGCGATGGGCTCGCGCCGAACGCACGACGACCGGATCCAGCGGCTGCGGGCGGCGGGGCTGACGGACGCCGAGCTGAAACGGTTGTCCAGCCCCATCGGATTGGACCTCGGCGCCCGCACTCCGGAAGAGACCGCGGTCTCGATCGCGGCCGACATCATCGCCCGGCGCTGGGGCGGCGGCGGCCTGCGGCTGGCCGAAATGGCGGGGCGGATCCACCATGACGCGCAGGTCGAGGGCGAGTTAAAGGATTACTTAACTCGACATTGACGCCGACTGCGACGCGGCCCACACTGCAGCAATGCAAGTACCTGGGCCCTTCGAGTACGAACGCGCGACGAGCGTCGACCACGCCATCGGACTACTGGATCGTTTGGGGGACACGGCGCGGGTCGTCGCCGGCGGGCACAGCCTGCTGCCAATGATGAAGCTGCGCATCGCCAACCCCGAGTACCTCGTCGACATCAACGACCTGGCGCTCGAGCTGGGATACCTCATCACCGATCCGACCCTGGTTCGCATCGGCGCGATGACACGCCACCGCGAGCTGCTGGAGTCGGACACCCTGGCCGCGGTGTGCCCGATATTCCGCGACGCCGAACGGGTGATCGCCGATCCGGTCGTCCGCAATCGCGGCACCCTGGGCGGTTCGCTATGCCAAGCGGATCCGGCCGAGGACCTGTCGACGGTGTGCGCCGTGCTGGATGCGGTGTGCTTGGCGCGGGGACCATCAGGTGAACGCGAGATCACCATCGACGACTTCATGGTCGGGCCGTACGAGACCGCGCTCGCCTATAACGAGATGCTGGTCGAGGTCCGGATCCCGGTGCGGCACCACACGTCCAGCGCCTATGCGAAAGTCGAACGACGCGTTGGTGACTGGGCGGTCACCGCAGCCGGCTCGAGTCTCACACTCGACGGCGACGCGATAGCAGCCGCCCGGGTGGGTCTGACCGCGGTGAATGCCGATTGGACCGCGCTGGCGGAGGTTTCGGCTGCCCTGGTCGGCAAGCCCGCCACCGAAGAGGTCTTCGCCGACGCGGGCCGCCGGGCCGCCCAAGCCTGCGAGCCCGTGACCGATGTGCGCGGCACCGCCGAGTACAAGCGGCACTTGGCCTCCGAGCTGACCATCCGCACATTGCGCTCCGCCGCCGTGCGGGTGCGCGAACAAAGGAGCAACTAGTATGCAGGTGAACATGACAGTCAACGGCGAGCAAGTCACCGCCGACGTCGAACCCCGGATGTTGCTGGTGCACTTCCTGCGGGATCAGCTGCGGCTCACCGGAACTCACTGGGGTTGTGACACCAGCAACTGCGGAACGTGTGTGGTGGACGTCGACGGCGTGCCGGTGAAGTCCTGCACCATGCTGGCCGCGATGGCATCAGGCCACAGCGTCCGGACCGTCGAGGGCCTCGCGGTGAACGGCCAGCTCGACCCGGTGCAGGAAGGGTTCATGCAGTGTCACGGCCTGCAATGCGGTTTCTGCACGCCGGGCATGATGATCACCGCCCGCGCCCTGTTGGATCGCGACCCGGACCCCGACGAGGAGACCATCCGGGAGGCGATCTCCGGGCAGATCTGTCGCTGCACCGGATACACCACGATCGTGCGTTCCATCCAATGGGCGGCGAAGCATTCCAACGTAGCGGCCGAGGCCACGTCATGACCACCATCGAGTCCCGTCCGGAAGATCGAGCCGACAACGACCAAAAGCCTTGTGGCTACGGCCGGATGCTGCGCAAGGAGGATCCCCGGTTCATCCGGGGCCGCGGCCGCTACGTTGACGACATCGCGCTGCCGGGGATGCTGCACCTGGCGATCCTGCGCTCGCCGTACGCGCACGCCCGGCTCGTCAGCGTCGATGTGACTGCCGCGCAAGCACATCCGAAGGTCAAGGCGGTGGTGACCGGGGCCGACCTGGCCGAGAAGGGTCTGGCCTGGATGCCGACGCTGTCCAACGACGTGCAGGCCGTGCTGGCCACCGACAAGGTTCGCTTCCAGGGCCAGGAGGTGGCGTTCGTTGTTGCCGAGGACCGCTATTCGGCCCGCGACGCGTTGGAGTTGATCGACGTCGAGTACGACCCGCTGGACCCCGTCGTGGATGTCCGCACTGCGCTCGATCCTTCGACGCCGGTGATCCGCACCGACCTCGAGGGCAAGACCGACAACCACTGCTTCGACTGGGAGACCGGTGATGCGGCCGCCACCGAGGCGGTGTTCGCGAAGGCAGACGTGATCGTCAAGCAGGAGATCGTCTACCCGCGGGTGCATCCGGCGCCGATGGAAACCTGTGGCGCGGTGGCCGATTTGGACCCGGTGACCGGAAAGCTGACGCTGTGGACCACCAGCCAGGCACCGCACGCGCACCGCACAGTGTACGCACTGGTCGCCGGCCTACCCGAACACAAGATTCAGGTGATCTCGCCGGACCTCGGCGGCGGCTTCGGCAATAAGGTGCCGATCTACCCCGGTTATGTGTGCGCAATCGTCGCTTCGCTGGTGCTGGGCAAGCCGGTGAAATGGATGGAGGACCGCAGCGAGAACCTGACCTCGACGGGCTTCGCGCGCGACTACATCATGGTCGGCGAGATCGCCGCCACCAACGAGGGCAAGATCCTGGCGATCCGGACCAATGTGCTCGCCGACCACGGCGCGTTCAACGGGACTGCGGCACCGGTGAAATACCCGGCAGGATTCTTCGGGGTGTTCACCGGCAGCTACGACCTCGAGGCCGCCTACTGCCACATGACCGCGGTGTACACCAACAAGGCGCCGGGCGGGGTGGCCTACGCCTGCTCGTTCCGGATCACCGAGGCCGTGTACTTCGTCGAGCGGCTGGTGGACTGCCTGGCCTTCGACCTGAAGATGGACCCGGCCGAGCTGCGGCTGCGAAACCTGTTGCGGCCCGAGCAATTTCCCTACAAGAGCAGGACCGGATGGGTCTACGATTCGGGCGACTACGAGACCACCATGCGGCTGGCCATGGACATGATCGGCTACGACGCACTGCGGGCCGAACAGAAGGAAAGGCGGGCGCGCGGCGAGCTGATGGGCATAGGGATGTCTTTCTTCACCGAGGCCGTCGGCGCCGGCCCGCGCAAGGACATGGACATCCTCGGCCTCGGCATGGCCGACGGGTGCGAGCTGCGCGTGCACCCGACCGGCAAAGCCGTTGTGCGGCTTTCGGTTCAGACCCAGGGCCAGGGTCACGAGACGACGTTCGCCCAGATCGTCGCCGAGGAGCTCGGGATCCCGCCCGACGACATCGATGTCGTGCATGGCGACACCGACCAGACGCCGTTCGGGTTGGGCACCTACGGCAGCAGGTCCACGCCGGTATCGGGCGCGGCCGCGGCCCTGGTGGCGCGCAAGGTCCGCGACAAGGCCAGGATCATCGCGTCGGGCATGCTGGAGGTCTCGGTTGCCGACTTGGATTGGGAGAAGGGCAAATTCCACGTCAAGGGCGACCCGTCGGCGGCGGTGACCATCCAGGACATCGCAATGCGTGCGCACGGCGCGGGCGATCTGCCCGAGGGCATCGAGGGTGGCCTGGACGCCCAGATCTGCTACAACCCGGAGAACCTGACCTACCCGTATGGCGCCTACTTCTGCGTGGTGGATATCGACCCGGGCACCGCGGTGGTCAAGGTGCGGCGCTTCCTGGCCGTCGACGACTGCGGCACTCGCATCAACCCGATGATCATCGAGGGCCAGGTACACGGCGGCATCGTCGACGGCATCGGGATGGCCTTGATGGAGATGATCGCCTTCGACGAGGAGGGCAACTGCTTGGGCGGGTCGTTGATGGACTACCTGATTCCGACCGCGCTGGAGGTGCCGCATCTGGAGACCGGGCACACTGTGACGCCGTCGCCGCACCACCCGATCGGCGCGAAGGGCATCGGCGAATCCGCGACAGTGGGATCCCCACCCGCGGTGGTCAACGCGGTGGTGGATGCGTTGGCGCCGTTCGGGGTTCGTCATGCCGATATGCCGTTGACACCATCTCGGGTCTGGGAGGCCATGCAGGGCCGCGCCAGACCGCCGATCTAGAGTCGCAGATGAAGATCAGCGAGCGAGCTCAACAGCTGTTGGCGGCACGAACACCATTCGTGCATGCGACGGTGGTGCGCGCCCAGCCGCCCACCTCCGCTCACCCGGGAGATGAAGCGATCCTGTTGGCGGATGGCACAATCGAGGGGTTTGTCGGCGGTCAGTGCGCCCAGAACTCCGTCCGTAAGGCGGCGCTGGGAGTGCTGCAGGCCGGTGAAAGTGTGCTGCTGCGTGTGCTCCCTGACGGCGACGTGCACTTCCCCGAGGCCCCGGGCGCCTGCGTAGTAGTCAACCCGTGCCTGTCCGGTGGATCGCTGGAGATCTTCCTGACACCGCAGCTGCCGGCACCGCTGATCCGGATCTACGGAGCCACACCGATCGCCGATGCACTCGTCGACCTGTGCGGCGTGCTGGGCTATGAAGCTAGACGAGACGCCCGGCGCGATGCTCAAAATGACTGGGATCTGGCCGAGACCAGCGCGGTGGTGATCGCCAGCCACGGCGGCCCGGAATCCGAAATCGTTCGCGCTGCAGTGGATTGCGGTGTTCGGTATATCGGGCTGGTGGCCAGTAAGGTGCGCAGCGCCTCGATCCTCAACGAGCTCGAGCTCACCGACGCCGAGCAGGCCCGCGTGCACACCCCGGTCGGATTGCCCATCGGCGCCAAGACGCCAGCGGAGATCGCGGTGTCGATCGCCGCGGAACTCATCGCCGCCGTGCGTGACGGCAGCCTGACGCGTCCGGATGCCGCGGTGCACGTCGCCCCGATCGAGGCGATCGACCCGGTATGCGGCATGACAGTGCCGATCGGACCCGCCACCGAGCACCTGCAATTGGCCGGCGCCGACTATTGGTTCTGCTGCTCCGGATGCCGGACGGCGTTCGCGGCTCAGAAAAACAGCATATGACCGCCCATCGCGTCACCGGTGTCG
>Ga0210393_10004470_pt1 | contig 11051 bp, 8 predicted proteins | sample IncBWC27OmetaG_FD_160068 | JGI IMG/M metagenome (GOLD analysis project Ga0210393, IMG submission 160068) | Forest soil microbial communities from Barre Woods Harvard Forest LTER site, Petersham, Massachusetts, United States - Inc-BW-C-27-O ...
GAGAGGAAGTATAGAACCTTACTCGTTGATCAATTCGCTGAGTTTAACCGCGTCTCCTTCCACCGACCCTGTTGACGGTTGCCTGAGCTGATACAAAGCACCTGCAAGCCACTGTTTGTCTTCTTCCGAAGCAACTTTGGCCTTCAGCTTGACGGTCGGGGCAAGTGTCAAGCACTGAGAGGATATTCAGTTTTGTGGACTTTGTGTCTAGCTCTGAGCAAAGTCTTACCGAGGTCATCCCATGGGGTATGCCGTAGGTTGCGCCGAGTCTATGTCCAAGAGCATGCGATAACCCAAGCGCACTAGAGAGAGCGTTTCGTCATGGGAGCAGAATGGCCATGTTTGCTTCGTCAATCACCTGTACTGTTCAAGTTTCGCCGGCCAGAGACTCATCCACGCGGCAACTTGGAGCTTCTGCCGTGCGTGAATATCATTAGGGTCTGCCTTCGACTGTGGCAGGTACTTGAACAAATCCACAATAGCTCCATAACAGAGGTATTTCACTGGCGGTATTACAAATGGCCGATATAGTGTCTCGACAGCGTGGTCAAGGGCGCGGATTCCAGTAGATAGCCTACGTGCGATGAGTTATACTATAACCCTCTGTGGATACGATAATGACTGACCACAGCCTTTCAGGGGTTGCAAGCGTGAGTTCTGCGTCGAGAATGACGCCAGAAGGAGCGAGGCGGGGTGAGCTCACAGCTGTCTTCTGACCAGCTTCGTTAGTATAGCCTGCACCAACCTTTTGCGAAGTCAGGACATCTGCCAAACATCATTAACTTCGTCATACCGTATACTCTGCGGCACTGATAGTTGTAGGTATGGCAATCTGGCGAAATAACTCCCCGCCAAGCTCCTCATGCAAGAAGTAGATAATGGCTTTCGACGCATCGATGGGGGAACCACCGCCGATTGAAACAATGACGTCTGCGCCAGACTTCTTGAAGGCCTCTGTGCCGGCGCGAATCCCAGAAATCGGGGAGTGTTCTCCGATGTCGTAGAACGTGGCCGCATAGCGATTTTGTTCGCGCAAGATGCCTTCCACTTTTCTTACAACATCCGTCTATATAGCATGAGAAAAGAACAGGACGAGATTGGGTGGGGCGAACCTTAGTATAAAGACTGTTCCCGGTAACTATCAATGCCTTGGAAGCTCCAAGGGTGTCCAACAGTTTGGGAAGGGCTGTTGAGACGCTTCCAGGACCATAGTACACACCTTCGAGGGTGTCGGTCCACGCATAGTATCCGTGTGACTCTGTGGAGTAGGTCTGTCCTGACATGGTTGACGTCTCGTTGAAAGAGGGAGGGGATTAAAGAACGAGTACTGAGTGCTGAGTTTGGGATCGAGGCACAGATATATACCAATTAGTGAACACCTTGACCTTGATTGTCAGCAAGATCTGTCGATGACATCATCTGTCTCGTCGGTCAGGGGGTATTAATCAGACGTACTTGGGTTGTTCAAGGCAAATTGAATTGCGATCCGTCAGCGCGTCAGTTTCCACCCGCAGTAACATATGGCAGGACATGGCATGACGTGATACACGCCGCCCAACACCGGCGAAACCCACTATTAGTCAGGAATCCCCAGGCGCAGAGTCCTTACCCGCGAAGTACCCGAAGAGACTGGGGAACAAGCCAGCTCAACTCATGTTAGCAATGCTGACAGAGACGTCTACGGGCGGGCAAAAATAGCGCGCATAGGTCATCACCGTACATCTTAAAATCTATTGTGCGCGCTCCAGAGCATAAATGAATATCTGATTGAACTCCACCAGCTAGGATACCAGGGACTCGGCTATCACATTACAAGCACAAGGCGTACGTCTCCATGAAAGACCTAGGAAAGACCACTCTCTTCTGGTAATCCAATAACGCCGGCTGGTGCCTGTCATGATCACGTTCGCAAAATTCAACGCCAATTGGCCTTCGTTTGTGCCACTACTGGTAACCTCTCCTTATAGGCCTTATCTTCCGACGACCTACCCCCTACAGTCCTCATGAGCTCTAGTTCTGCCTCCCAATCCAATACGCCGAAACTCGTGCCATTTGCCCAAGCTCACCCCTTCAGGTTAACAGAACCGCCGGATGTAGACTGGAAAGTCGGCGATGGTCTCTCGAAGACCCCGTTAGGGCGAGATTGGAAGACAGATGAGGAGCTTGGATGGAAGACTTGGGACATGGCACAGACTTCGCCTTCGTAAGTTATCGATTCCAGGCCCTCGCTCCTCCTTGCTCAACTGCGGGGCGCACATCGCACCCACTCCAGGGATGCAACCCAAATACTTAATTCTACCGTAGTCCCGCGGCCGATTGCATTTGTGTCTACACTGTCAGCTGAAAACATTCCAAATCTTGCTCCATTCAGGTATGGAAAGCATCTTGTACGATTGGTCTTCAGAAGCGACTCATTAAGAATTTTATCGATGTACCTCAGTTTTTTTCAGGTGGTCAGTGATGAAAGGCCAGCGTCTAGATTCTGACTCACACCCCTTCTATTACAGGTAGCTTACAACCCCCCAATGATCAGTGTCTCCTTCAGACTTTCTCCTCGTCAGCCCAAGAATACGCGGGACAATATTCTTGCGACAAAACAGTTCGTAGTGAACTTGATCAGCGAACCGTTTGTTGAAGCCGCCAATGAGACATCCGTCGAGGCTCCTGCGGATGTCAGCGAGTGGGACATCTCGGGTCTAACCCAGGAACCCAGTGTGAGCGGCTAGAGCGTATAATATATATATGATCTGGCCGAGTGACTGGTTTCATCTAGTTGTACGTCAAGCCGGCGCGAGTGAAGGAGAGTGCTGTTAGCATGGAGTGCGAAGTAGGTACACTGCCAATTGTTCTGCGCCCTTCTGTACATTGATCGATCACAATTAATCGTTAGCTATTCCAATCGCAGGATATCTTTCCCGACGGCGCCACAGTACCTTCGGCGACCCTTGTTCTCGGTCGAGTGAAATACGTCCACGTCCGTAATTCCGTCCTACGACCTGACGAACTGCGAGCCGATCCTGCAAAACTGCGGCCGATATCTAGAATTAGCGGCGTGACTTACGCAAGGCTTGGCGAAGGCTTCGACCTCAAGCGACCGGAATGGAGTGATGTCAAGCCAATTCTCGAAGCACAGCGTTCGTCACTAGAATAGAATATATTGTAGGACGGAAATATATCGTGCGCGGTTATCAGATGCGGAATGATAACATCGCAGCTTTGGAAGTCCCACATATATATGTTGACATCACAGGGGCCCGAGAGCGCCAGACGTGGTCATACGCCACTGGCGTAGGAATGGGGACGAAGCAAGGACGTGGGAGCTAGCGCTTAACGCGGGGACAGGTCCCCTGACACATGCCAACTGGATCACAAAGAAACGGCCGGAGATGAAAGGTTTGTTGACATGGGCTTGGCGGTGTTTGCAGTGAACCCCAGTTCCAATGCGGGTTGGCAGGGAAATGGACGTAGCGTGGGAAGACCCTGATCGGGTGCCCGCACCCTTTAACTGGGTTATCGTGGATGTCGAGATCAATCAGAAATCTGTGAGAGCCCGAGTCACTCGGTGGTTGGGGGAGAGGGGTGTGTCGGCGACACGCCGTGATGAATGAGTGTGCATGTGCGGGGCATATAAACGTGAAGCTGTGCAATAACCTCGTGTAAGCGTGCAGGCATCGCAGAAAACTGTCGCACATAATGAGTTGCCACGTGCCGTTGACGAGCCGAGTACAGACGCTTTTCACTTTTGCCCGCAGCGCATACACCTACTTATTCCCATCTCATCCCCTACCTTCGTTACCAGTGCGTTATTTCTCGTTTTTCGCGGTCATTTTTATTCATCTATCCTTGTAGCCCTCCTTTTACGCCCTCAATTTCATCGGCAATTGTTGCCTTCCTTACCTTCCAAATCAATTTCCGCCGGTCGCCGGTCCCTTCATATAGGCATAGGCCCAACAAGGACCGTGCCCGTTCCCCACTTTTACTCTCGTCCTTCCCGACATGGAGCCATCGACTCCAGCCGAACAGCGCGCCTTTGCTGTAGCCAAAATCAAGCGTGCCACATCTCTTCCTCGCATGAAGGATGGCCGAAGACCGCGTATGCACGTCGAAGCCGTCAGTGAAGGCGAGAGATCACAGCTCTGCACTCCGGAATTGGGCGCGGATGGCCAGCTGAGCGACGACAGTCCAGCGATGTCCGAAAACCAAGGTAGCGACCGTGCTCACCCAACCCAGGTCGAGCACGAACCAGGACCGGAACCTGAACATGGACCGGGACCGGGACCTGAGCAAGAGCTGGAACCAGAGGTTGATACGGAATACAGCGAGCCCAAGGCTGACGATCCGAAAACTGAAGAGGAACTCATTACTTCTCCCCCTGCGACACCCTTGTTACCAGAGGACACCCCAACAAAGGCAAGACGACGTTCGCGCTCCCGTTCAAGGGGGCGAGGTTCCAAGGATTTCAAAGGCAAGGCAAAGGTTATCCAGTGTCCCCAACCCACAAATGCTGTACCTTCCGCCAATGACTCTTCGCCTGACGAGGGCCCCATCGCTCCAACTCCTCAACCTACGGCCTTTACATCAACGCCTCTCATATCCCCAACCCCTGCTCATTTCGCCCTGCTCCATGCCCAACGTATGTTCGGATCTCCCGAACCGGGTATGATTTATCCCGGAACGTCCCCGCCGACACCCATGCTCCTTACCCTCCAAGATATCCAGCGCGAGGCGTTGCAACGCGGTCTCTTCCGCTCAAACAGCGCCGCAGCGCGTTTGATGGCTCTGCAACAGTTAGCGGGGGCCGAGGCCTATGATCCTTTGCTTACATCCCCTGCCGTTACACCGCCACTGCTTCCGGGCAAGGTGTTTCGCAACAACACCGTCGGTGGAAGTGGAGGCGAGCGCATTGCAGCCCGCAAGATGATGATGCGTCAACTCGGCAAGCGTTTTAAGGATGCAGAAGCCGAGCAGACTAGCGGAGGTGAAGACCCTCAACCCCCCACAGGTACGCGTCGTAAGCGACCACACAAACGCACCTCCAAGAACCGGTCGCCTGTTGTTGATGATCGTGATCCCCCATCTGCGGCGTCTCCAACTACACCTGTATCTCCAACAGCAGCTTTACCTCCTCGATCCACCCCTGAACCAGCACGTGACGAGAGTGATACACATGTCGCACGAAGTCCAACGCCGAACGCAAGAAGTCCCAGCGTAGAGCGTAGTCGAGAAGATGCTTTGGCCAAGCTCATAGGAGAGCCGTCATCCACCACGACATACGACTATGAGACTCCGTTAGAACGGCGAGGTGTGGTAGTCGAAGTCGAAGACGAGGATGACGCTGCTGATCACGATCACAGTCAAGCCTCCCCCATCCCGCGTCCGACGTACAGTGGCCGCTCGGACACATCTCCCCGAGTCGCTTCTCCTCGTCCGCCTCCCACTCCCAGTGCGCCTTCAAGCACATCGGTAGATTCGGCTGAAGCTGGTGTCCCCGTCTATTTGTCGGATTCTGTACAAGAACAACAAGAGGTGTTCCCAACGTCGCCTTTTGCCACCCCTTTGCGTGAAGGACAAGGCCCTGACGAAGATGAAGGAGACTCACGTACGGAAAATGATACGGCAAGGCGTTCACCCTGGAGCGTCGACGCATATGACCGTGAGATAAGCTGGGTAGCAGAGCTTGGTCAGTCCCCTCACGTTTGGTGCTCCGTTTTTCTTCTCACGGCTTGCCTGCAACAGTTCCAGAGCGGATCCCTGTCCACGATGATAACGACTATGACGACGCAGACGATATACATGAACCAAGGGATCATTCCTCTGGTGCACGACACCACTCGGATATTGAAGAGCACGATGACGAGGACGATGATGATTCACTACCGCGTGCATCTATCAACTCGGTGAACCTTGTATTAGACATCGAAACCTCCCCCGAGGCACCGAAACCTTCTCAAATGCCGCCATCACCGTCATCTGCCATCGGTCTCAATAGTCGTCTCAGCGATGACTCTCGTATTTTCCAGGCCCATCTTTCGCTATCATCACCTAGTCAACCCGAACTCCCCTCCCCAATTACGGAGTACATGGATCGGGATGAGTCATTGCATGTGATGATTCCTGACACAACGCCGAAGAAAAATGGAGATGGCTCTCAGAAATGGCGGGACAGGGTCAAGAACGCGTTCGCACGACCAGGGTCGAGTAATGGGAGAAGATCGCGAAACAATAGCATCAGGGAGCGCGCCAACAACACTGATTCCAGTGCAAGCAGGGAGAGTGGCGCAAGCTTGACAGGGCCGTCCAAGGGGGATAAAGGTAAATGGAATGATCATCTAGGTGAAATGCGCCAGTCTGATTCGTTCGATTATTGCCAGAGCCCCCTACATATTTTCCGAGTTCGCCTGGCGCTGTGTTCCCTGTTCCCCTTCCATCCAGCGAGGCTTTGGAGAGGTTTCGTGGTGATGCCAAGTTGATACCTTTCCCCGGTATCTTCCCAGGCATGAAGAGGCTAGATGATGAGCGACGTACTCGTAGCGGCGGACCACCGCTTAATGCGTCTTCTCCTAATATAGCATCCTCGCCCACCCTAGATGAACTCTCCGCCATAAGTTCTGAATCTGCGTCCTCGCGTACCCCACAGGCTTCCCCGGAACTTACTCGAGATCTGAAGTTATTGCACCAGGCCTCGGATACGCGCCTCATCCGGAGGTACAACCCAGGGAACACTCCACCACCGTTGTCAACACCATCTACCTCAACAACCCAGCCAGACCGTGCCTCTCCGCCTACTCCCAACAGCTCCGGGTGGTTTGGTAGCAAGTTACCCACTACTCGAGAAGGTGCCAAGACATGGCTCCGCGCGAAAGGGCTTTTTCAGTCTTACTCCTCCCAGCCGTCATTCCCCGGCTTACAGCAGCCACTTTCAGCACCTGTTGTCATCTCTCAGTCGGGATCGACTGACATCAGCAGAAAACTGTCGGAGCTGTTCGACGGCCAGAAAGGGAGCGAGCTAATGACAGATTGGGAGGACATGTCAAGGACTCCAACTACTACCAACGAGAGTACCACGCAAGGCAGGGAGTCTCACAATGAACCCGAACCCGAGACACAAGAGGTTCCATCTGGGGGATCTTCTATGCCAGAAACACCAGCCCACGACGAGCTGCCCTTAGACGAGCCACGTGTCAGCGCTTCGAATGGAGACGCCCAATCTGTGACGTATCCCACCCAGCCCATGTCTCCTGCTCCAGACCCTAATTCTTCTGCTACGCCTGACCCAACATCGTCATTGGAAGATTCCACCAGCCAGTCCTCACCCTCATCGTCGTCGCCAGAGCGCTTTTTGGAACCGATAACTTCGCGTACGCCCGGGGCGATGATGCTCGAGCGATTGGACGAACAGTTGGCAAGCGGGTCGCGTGGTTCAGGTGGCCCTACTTTTGTTGATGATCCACCGCGGAGGCTACTCTTATCATCACAAGTGTTGCAAGTCGCCAACTCAAACACTGTAAAGGACCGCTTCCTTTTCCTGTTCAATGACATCCTTGTCGTTGCCAAGCCGGTTACACATGAATATGATGCTCTTTTGGACATGAACAAGCCCTCACCCTTGGATCGGAAATTCCACGTAAAGAGTGTTGTGCAGCTGCGTGACGTTCGATTCACGGCCGACAGAGACGACCTCCCCCTCAGCTCACTCTCCTCTATCAGCCGAAACCCACTTGTGAGGACTTTCGTGATTCAGTTCGCCAAGGACGCGGATAATGCGATTGCCCACTTCTTCGAAAAGTCCGGCACACGCGACGACCCAACGGTGCTTGGCCAGATGTTATTCAGGATGCTGGATCTCGACAGGGCAAAGCTGGGCGACTATTTGTCCCGGAGAACGTCAAAGGTTGTTCTAAAGGCCTTCATCGGGTGTTTCGGTTTTGGCGGGGTGCGGATCGACAAGGCACTTCGTGTATTCCTTCAGTCCCTTAACCTACCCCCTTCGTCTCGGTACGCCAACTCGATAGATTACGTGTCCGACTCCTTCGCTAGCCGCTGGTACGATGCCAACGCGGACCTCGTGGCATACGACAAGGACCTTGCTATCCGGCTTGTCCGTGCGATCATCCAGCTGAATGATGTCCTTCACGGGGGCGTCATACAGGATCCTTGGGTCCAGGTGCAGATCAAGCGGAATATAACAAGTCGCGACTTCATCGATGCATTCCGACGATATGACCCCCGATGTCTTGTCTCCGATGACTTGCTGGACAGAATCCACGCCACCATCAAGCGAGAGCCACTCTCACAAGCTCGCAACCCTACACACTCGGCGGCGCCGGATCAGCCCATCGTTTTAAAGCGCCCAATTCCATCACGTCTCACCTACCGCATGCAATCTGAACCCATCATCGTTCGCATTCCACAACCTGACTCCTCATTCACCATTCATCTGCATGGCAACGAGCTTATCTTTGACCCTCCATACCTTACATTCACTCGTTCCGCAGAGGCGTCCTTCCGTATCACAGGCACAGCTCTTGGTCTTAAGACAATGTCGTTCTCTCGCTCGGGCCCTAGCGCATTGCTATACACGGGCCTTCCTCTGAGTAGTCCAATCGTGATCGAACGCAGTTTTATGCGCAACACTTTCCAAGTTGCATTCGTGAACCACAAGGGTTCGAAGCGCCAATACATGTTCAGCGTGGATGACCCTGTCATGCGGCACAACTGGACGGTCTCACTCAAACGCCAGATCGACATTGTAACTGCGGGTCAACAGGCGCAGGTTACGGGTCCAAGTCCATTCCATCGGGCGGCAGAGCAGGTTGCGTTCCGCGTATTGCAGGAGACTTTGATTCCGCCGCAGTCGGCAGAGTGCGATAACACTCACTCCCCATTCTCGAGCCAGTACTTCCCCTCGCCTGCCCGTGCACGGCCACTTTCTCCGCCACAAAATAACCGTCTTGATGCCAACGTAAAAGGGACGCTGCCATCCTCCCACGTACGGTCGAAGTCCCGCAGCCAGGTTTACCACCGTCATGGACCAGGGAAGCTCGAGCAGCAGCAACTCGACCTGTTGCTTCAGCCAAATGGTGATGGAACAGATTCGCCGGAGACAGACGCAGAGGAGGGCACCCCGTCGGAAGGAGGGACGCGCCTATGGGGTGGCAAAGAGCTTGAAACTATATGTCAACAAAATAGCGCGATCGTGCTTGTCCTTGCATCTTCGCAGAGCGAGCTTACGAACGCCAGATTATCTCCCTTACCAGCTGCTCCACAACCTGTGATCCCTATTCGATGATATCCTGTGGTGTTGTGTACGTATTTATGTGAGTGATCCCCACCCAGCATTGCGCTCTGCTCGCGACTGACAGGATGTTCTTTTCAGATTGTATCGATCTTTCCTCTCGCCTTTTTTTTCCCGTAATTTCTGCATTTCGCCTTGCATACTCTCATCCGCACGTTCTCGTATTCGCCACGTTTTGTTATGCTTTGAGTCGTATTGTTCCATGGTATTCTTAATGACCATGCCTTGGTTGTCGATATTTAATGATTTTTACTAGCCACGGTACTGCTCGGACTCGTGTGTGTCAATTCAATTCAATTGTATGAACTTAGCATACGTATCAAAGCCACGCGCCAGACCCATCGCAAGGTCCGACAGACTCACACCGAGTGAGCCGTAATATAACCTGGACTTGCACTCGTGGCGAGAATAGACCTACAATTCCAATCTTCCTCGAGGGCCCGTAGTTCTCTCTGCTCGACAATTTAGCGAAGCGCCAATCAATGGCAGGCACCCTCATAATTTCGGGCTTCCGAACAAGCCGCCATACCCCTTGCCCTGCTCTGTCCTCGTCCTGCCGCCTCAACTCCCTTCTGCGAGGTTTGCACACACATCACGTTTCTTGTTCACCACTACATAGATACCCCAAGATGGCAGACGCGGCGAGGCGGCGGATACACGGAGACAGCGTCGACAAAGGGAAACAAGATTCGGCTAGGGCGGTCGGAAAATGCGGACATCATGACCATGAACAGACGAACTCGCACTCGCACTCTCATGGAATATTCGGAGGACACTCACACTCGCATGGCCATGATCACGACCACGGCGGGCTGATCGAGACGTTGCAAAGTGGAGGTGCGCACCGTCCGTCGTCTCTGTACAGAACGCACCCAGTTCATTGCATTTTTCTCTCCCCTCTCCCCCCCCTTTTCCTCACTTTGAAGGTGACCGAGGCAGTCGCGTCACGCTTATTGGACTGGGCGCAAATGTTCTCCTGACGAGCGCGAAAGGCGCTGCTGGATGGTTTATGAACTCAGCAGCGTTGCTAGCCGATGCTGGCCATTCATTAAGTGGTAAGCACGGGTCGTCAACTGGATACGTATTAATTGCCCTTCTCTCGGCAGTCGCTATGTGCCTCTGGAGGAGGGGGAAACCTCTGTCCTCTCGCGCGCACCTGCGACTTGGCTGACGTTTCACCCATTGACCTGACACGTATCCCTTGAGAAATGTCGTGCCTGAATAAACCCCATGCTGACGTGCCAACCCTTTCTCTGTAGACCTTTTGGGAGATTTCGTCGTTTTGTTTTCGTGGCGCCTATCTCGTCGGCCGCCCAGCCGTCGATATCCCTTCGGCCTCGCAAAATTCGAGACGGTCGGCACGGGGCTCGTCGCCATCCTGCTCCTCGGCGGCGCCCTGGGTATTGGTTCGCATTCGCTCTCGCTCCTTTTCTCGGCGCTGTCGGAGACCGCCCTGGCGGTGCCCGAGGGCCCGCTGCGGACTGCGCTGCTCGGCGTCACCGCGGCCGCGCACAACGTCCCCGGGGTAGGGTTCATTGCGCACTCTCACTCACATGTGGCGCACGCGCTGGATCCGAACGCGGCATGGTTCGCTGCGGTTAGCGTAGTCTCGAAGGAGTGGCTGTTCCGCATCACGCGCACGGTTGCGGTGAATGAGAACAGCCCGGTGCTCCTCGCGAATGCGTATCACCACCGGAGTGATGCTTATTCAAGCCTCGTCGCTTTGGTCGCGATTCTCGGTAGCGGATGTTTCATT
>Ga0210393_10004471_pt1 | contig 11045 bp, 6 predicted proteins | sample IncBWC27OmetaG_FD_160068 | JGI IMG/M metagenome (GOLD analysis project Ga0210393, IMG submission 160068) | Forest soil microbial communities from Barre Woods Harvard Forest LTER site, Petersham, Massachusetts, United States - Inc-BW-C-27-O ...
TCAACTTCTCGACTTTTATTTCGGCACGCCCTTCCCGCTGCCGCCGCACCTTTAGTTTCTCTCTTCGGACTGTCGCTGGGCTCGCTGCTGAGCGTGTCTTTACTGGTTGAAGTTGTGATGAATTGGTCCGGCCTGGGGCCTCTGCTGTTGGAGTCGATACTTGCGCGCGATGTTTACGTCGTGATCGGGGCGGTGATGTCCTCGGCAATATTTTTGATCGGAGGAATGTTGATATCAGATTTGCTGCTGTTTGCCCTAGACCCTCGTATACGAACGGACGGTATGGCGTGAAGCGCTGGTGCAAGATCGGAGTGCTCGCGGGAGTTGGCGCGATCCATTTGGCCGTGTTGTTTGCGGGATTCGTCGCCCCCTACGATGTAGCTCAGCAAAATCGAGCCCTGCCCTACGCCCCGCCAGGACACATTCATTTTGTCGATGCACGAGGAAATATCCATCTTCGACCGCTCGCGTGTGCCGTCGCCAGTCGACCCGAAGTACCGGATGAGTATTTCGAAGACCGCAATGAGTGCCGTCCCGTGCGCTTGCTGGTCAGGGGCGGGCAGTACGAGATACTCGGAATCCTGAAATCGAATCTGCACCTATTTGGCGTGGACGCGCCTGTGAAGTTGTTCCTGATGGGAACGGACACTTACGGGAGAGATGTGTTTTCCCGCTTTCTCTTCGGTGGGCAAGTGTCATTGTTCGCGGGCATTCTGGCGACAGTTTTGACGCTTGCACTGGGAACGATCCTGGGAACGGCAGCGGGGTACTGTGGAAAATGGGTCGACTCCGTCATCATGCGTGGGGCTGAGCTTTTTCTCGCGCTGCCCTGGCTCTATCTTCTGTTTGCCATACGAGCGTTCTTGCCGCTTAGCTTGAACACAAAGCAGGCCTTCCTTCTGCTGATCACAGTGATTGGAGTCGTGGGGTGGGCACGCCCAGCGCGATTGATTCGAGCCGTCGTGCTCAGCAGCCGGGAACGTCACTACGTGCTGGCTGCAAAACTGTTCGGCGCTTCCGATCTTTATCTCATTCGCCGGCACATATTGCCTGATACGTACAGCATTGTCCTGACGCAAGCCGCGTTGCTGATCCCGCAATATATTCTTGCCGAAGTAATGTTGTCGTTCTTGGGTCTGGGGATAGGTGAACCCGCTCCGAGCTGGGGTAATATGCTTTCAACGCTTCAACAGTATTCAGTCTTAGTTTCGTATTGGTGGTTGTTTCTTCCGGGCCTTGTCTTGGTCCCGATCTGTTTGGGATATTCGTTATTGGCGAGTGATCTGACGTAGCGGGCGTCGGTCCTTCGCAGCAAGAGACGGCTTTCGTATGAGGCGTTCCTTTCTACACCCCGCTACCGCCCATGGTCTACGTGCCGCGATAGTTGCCGTTTATCTCTCTTGCATTTGCCTGGCGCAGTCACCCTCCCCTCATGAAGATCTCCTGATCTCGCAAGCTTCGGTCGGAAATCCCGGCGGCCGACTTGTGGTTTCGCTTCGCTCCGAACCTAAGACGCTGAATCCAGTGACATCGGTTGATATCTCTTCAAGAGAAGTCATTGCGCAGATGGCGGCCGACCTAATCCACATCAATCGCCTCTCACAAAACACCGAACCGGCTACCGCCAAATCGTGGAAGGTCTCAAGCGACGGTTTGGAGTACACGCTGAAGTTACGACGCGGTATTCACTTCTCAGACGGACATTTACTGACAGTGGACGATGTTTTGTTTAGCTATGCCGTGTATCTCGATGAAAGCCTGCATTCGCCGCAGCGAGACTCGCTCGTCGTAGGCGGCAAGCCGATCGAATTACGAAAAGTTGATGCTGACACTCTGGTGTTCCGCCTGGCACAGCCCTATGCTGCGGCCGAACGACTTTTTGACAGCGTCGCGATTTTGCCGAAACACTTGTTGGAACAATCCTATAAAGAGGGCAAATTAGCGCAGGCCTGGGGCCTGGGAACATCGCCACAACAAATGGCTGGGCTTGGCCCATTTCGGCTCAAGGAGTATGTTGCCGGCCAATCTCTGACGCTCGAACGGAATCCTTTTTACTGGGAGATCGACCGCGAGAAACACCGGTTGCCCTATCTGGATGAGATTACTTTTCTCTTCATGGCCAATGCAGACGCGGAAGTCATTCGCTTTCAGGCCGGGGATACGGATGTTATCAATCGCCTCAGCGCTGAGGATTATGCGTTGTTGGATAAGAACCGAAGTGGAAGTTCCTTTCGCGTTTACGACGTAGGCCCAAGCCTCGAATACAACTTTCTTTTTTTTAACTTGAATAGTGTTTTGCCGGCGCAGTCGGACATCACCCGCAAACAAACCTGGTTTAAGCAAACAAAATTTCGCCAGGCGGTTTCTCTCGCCATCGACCGAGACGGAATTTCGCGCCTGGTCTACCGCGGCCGCGCGACACCTTTGTGGACGCCGGTCACGCCGGCAAGCAATTTCTGGGTCAACCATTCCATCCCGCACCCGCAACGATCAGTCGAACAAGCGCGGGCTCTACTGCAATCGTCAGGGTTCTCCTGGTCTGACAATGGTGACCTCAAGGATGCGTCTGGCGCAGCCGTCAAGTTTTCTATCCTTACGAGCGCATCCAACAATCAGCGCACGCAGATGGCGACCATCATTCAGCAGGACCTTAAGGAACTCGGAATCTCGGTGCAGGTTGTTCCGTTGGAGTTTCGTTCAGTTCTCGACCGAATTTTTCAGACCCATGATTACGATGCGGCGGTCCTTGGGCTTGGCGGTGGAGATGTCGACCCCAATTCGCAAATGAATGTTTGGATGTCGTCGGGAAACGATCATGTGTGGGACATTGGCGAAACGCACCCAGCAACCACATGGGAGGCGGAGATCGATCAGTTGATGCAGAAGCAACTTTCCACCCTGAAACCTGAGTCTAGAAAATTGCTTTACGACCGGGTGCAGGAAATCGTCGCCGCGAATCTTCCCGTCATCAGTCTGGTCAGCCCAAACACGCTGGTCGGAGCCAAAGATCGGCTCGCGAATTTCAAGCCAGCGGTGCTTGATCCCCATACGCTATGGAATTCGCAGGAACTGTTTCTATCGAATTTGAAATCGTCGGGGCAGCCATGACGCCCGCTACTGGCAAGGCAAAAGCGAAGACGAAAGCAAAATCGCAACAGGTGCAGTCGGACGCTCATCTCATTGGAGAGTGCCTCAAAGGTAAGGAGTCTGCCTGGTCTGCGCTGATTGACAAGTATAAGAATCTTATTTTTTCGATTCCGCTCCACTACGGGTTTCCAGAAGACGATTCGGCGGATATTTTCCAGGCTGTTTGTATGGATTTGCTGGCAGAGCTGCCTCGATTGCGTGAGCCCAGCGCTTTGGGTGGATGGCTCACTCAAGTCACTCGGAATAAATGCTTTCATCGAAAGCAGTCGCTATCGCGAAGTAAAGTGCAGGAAATTGGCGATCTCGATCCGCCCGCCCCTGTGGCCGAACCCGAGGGCCTTGTCTCTCAATTGGAGCAGGAAGAGCGCTTGAGAGATGCCTTGACAGACCTGCCTCCTCAGTGCCAACAACTGGTTCGTATGCTGTTCTTTGAGACCCCGCCGCGCGCGTATGACGATGTTGCCAAAGAACTGAAACTTGCACGAGGTTCGGTAGGGTTTGTGCGCAAGAACTGCCTGGACAAATTGAGGGAGCATTTAGAAAGATCGGGTGACTAAGACCGTGCCGGCCGCAAACGGGACCGATCGCGCGGTGACCTCCCGCGATGAACTGCTGCACAAGCTTCCTCTTCTACGCCGCAAAGCTGCGCAAAATAAATTTCTCGCCCGGCATCCCGAGCTGCTGAGCGTTGAAACCGTCGTGTGGCTGGCAGATTCCTCACGTAACCAGGCAAAGGTCGATACGGCCAATGCGATCTCGCTCGCCGAAATCGCCACAAGCATCGCCGGACGATTGAAGGACAAGGCGGCGCAAGCCCGCGCTTTTCGTGCGATGGGTAACACGCTTTATGTTTCTGGAAAGAACGGCGCAGCCAGCATCTATCACGAAAAGTCGCGCCGCATTTACGAGCGACTTGGCGATCGCGTGGAGACCGCGCGAACATTGAGCGCTTCGGTCCAGCCGCTCATTCTTACGGGAAAATATGATCGCGCTCTGGCGAATGTAAAGCGCGCCCGCCAAATCTTCGTGCGACTGAAGGACCGTTGGCGGCTGGCGCGGCTTGATCTCAACACCGGAAATATCTTTCATCGACAAGATCAATTTAGCGAAGCTCTGAAGTGGTACCGTCGCGCGCATCGTTACTTTACTGCCGATCCGGAAAGAGATCCCGAGGCGACGGGCGTCGCGTTGCACAACATTGCGATGTGCCTCGTGAGCCTGAATGACTTTCAGGGGGCTTTCGCTGCACATTCGCAGGCTCGTTCGTTTGCTGAAAAACACGGCATGAGGTTGCTGGTTGCGCAGGCCGATTACAATATCGCGGCGTTGCACTATTTGCGGGGCGAGCATAGCCGCGCCATTCGCATGCTTCACGTCACGCTCGAGGAATGCAAGAAAACAAACGACCCCTATCACGTTGCTCTTTGCCGGCTGGACCTTTCAGAAATCTATCTCCAGCTCAACCTGCCCGGTCCAGCCGAAGAAATGGCCCACGAGGCTTCCGCTGACTTCAAGAAATTAGAAATGGGGTATGAGACGGGCAAATCTCTGGTGAACCTCGCGCTCGCGATGTCGCGTCAGAATCGTCATTCGCAGGGACTGAAAATCCTGAGCGAGGCTCGCCGCCGGTTTGTCAAAGAGAAAAATTTCGCATGGCCTTCTCTCACGGATTTCTATCACGCGATTATTCTGACTTCCCAACAGCGATATCAGGAGGCGTGGCATCGATGTCTTGCCGCAAATAAGTTTTTCCGCGCTGCAGGGATTCCCGATAAGTTGATTCTGACCTACTTGCTTTTGGGACGATTGCGCCTGCAAATGGGACAACTGCGTGACGCCGAGCAGGCTTGCTCTCGTGCCCTCGGCGCTCTGAAGCCTGTGGAATTGCCCTTGCTCACCTGTCAGGGGCAACAACTCAGGGGCCGAATTCAAATAGCAGCAGGAAGAACCGGGCAAGCGTACGAGGCCTATCAGGAAGCGCGGCGCCTGCTCGAAGCAATGCGGAGCGATATTGGCCAGGAGGAACTGAAGATCTCTTTTATGGAGGATAAGCTCGAGGTTTATGAAGGCCTGGTCCAGCTTTGCATCGAACCGGGATCGGTCCACAACAATCCTGAGGAAGCCTTCCACTACATCGAACAGTCGAAATCGCGAAGCCTGCAAGACGTCATCTCGGAAGGGCAAGAGCCATCCACGGATGAGGATAGCGACGACCAGCGCAAGGCGAGAGATCTTCGCGCTGAAATCAATTGGTACTCTCGCAAACTTTCGGAGGAGCAACTCCGCGGTTCCGATAGTTCTCTGAAAGCACGAACCGACCTGCAAGCCGCGATTCATAAGCGTGAACGAGACCTGCTGCGGCTATCCCGCGAGATGCCGATGCGAGACGCCCAATCGGTTGGGCTGGTCACTTCCAAATCCGCCACATTGGAAGAAATTCGCGAGAGCCTTCCGTCCGAAGCATGCCTGATCGAATACTTTCAAGCGCAGAGCGAGCTGCTCGCTGCGGTCCTCTCAAAGAAATCCTTGCACATTATTCCAGTCGCCCAGGTGGGGGAGATCCGACAACTCTTGGAACATCTGGAGTTTCAGTTCGCGAAGTTTCGCCTCGGTCCTGACTACGTGCGCACATTTGGCGACTCCCTTTTGACGACCAGTCAGCATCACCTGAGGACCCTCTACCGGAAACTGATATTCCCGGTGGAAGACAAACTCGAGGCCCGACAACTAGTCATTGTTCCCCATGGCCCGTTGCACAGATTGCCGTTTCAGGCCTTGTTCGATGGAAAGCAATATCTCATCGACAGGTTCGCTGTTTCATATGCACCCAGCGCGACCATCCAACGCTTGTGCGGCAAACGTCCAAGCAATAAAGACGGACCCGCGATTGTGATGGGTGTACCGGATGCGGCGGCTCCATTGATCGGCGACGAGGCGGTGGCGGTGGCGGAAATTCTTCCGAACTCCCGCCTGGCGATGGGGGAGCAGGCCACCGTGGCCTTGTTGCAACAAGAAGGTCCACAAAGCCGGCTGATTCACATCGCAACGCATGGCTACTACCGGCAAGACAGCCCCATGTTCTCGGGAATCCGGTTGGCAGATTCGATCCTGAGCCTCTATGACCTGTATCGCTTACGCCTTCCAGTGGAACTGATTACCTTGAGCGGCTGCTCAACTGGCGTCAGCACGGTCGCCGGAGGCGATGAGTTGTTGGGTCTGGTGAGAGGACTAATTTATGCGGGAGCCCGGGCAGCGCTGTTAACGCTTTGGGATGTCCAGGATCGAAGCACGCTCGAGCTCATGACCGCTTTTTATCGCGAATTCGTAAGTGGTGAAAACAAAGCGGTTGCCCTGCAGAAAGCGGTTCTCGAGGTGCGCGAGCGCTATGCCCACCCCTACTATTGGGGTCCCTTTTGCCTCGTAGGTAACATTTCTTAGTTACCAGAAGCTATTGCTTTTGGTTCATTGTCCTATCTCCCGCTCCACTCTCCACCCTTATTACATAGAACAACTCAATCCCATGTTTGGTGGAGACTGTTATGGAACACTTTGCGACGCAGAATTGGATCGATTTTGTGAGACAGACCGCAGGTCCGGCAGGTACGTCAGAGATGAAGAAACATCTCGACAGCTGCTGCGAGGAATGCACGAAAAGTCATAGCTTTTGGAGGCTAGTCATGGAACAGACAGAACAGTTAAGACGCGCGGAGCCGCCCGAGTCAGCACTTCGCGCGGTAAAGGCCGGATTTAAGCTCCGTAAGGTTGTCGAATTTCCTTCCGGAAAACTCGACTTGGCGACGCTGCAATTCGACAGCAACACCCAGCCCATGGCGGCTGGAATACGGAGCGGGCACGCACCGGCGCGGCAGCTCCTCTACAGATCCGGGACGATGTGCATCGACATGCGGATGCAGCCAAAGCCCGGCTCAGAGTCGATCTTATTGATTGGTCAGCTCTTGGACACAATCGACCCAGGCCACGGAATGGGGGGGATCTCAGTAAGTCTTCTATCGAAGGGAGACCCGGTATTACGCAAGCACACCAATCCGGATGGAGAGTTCGATTTTGGCCTGGAGTCGAGCAGAGATGTGCAACTTGTTTTCGGAATCGATGATACGCGGACGATCGTGGTCGCCGTCCCGGAAGGTGGCAATAGGGTCGTTTAGGTATTACCACTGTATTACCAACGCGAACTCCAGTAACCAACACAATTAGTAAATCGTAACCTTGAGATGGCACGATCGTGGTGGTGAAATCTTATAAGTTGTTTGATACACGCGAATCGCGCCACCGTGCAGAGAGTATTAGAAAGGTCATCACTATGAAGTGCAACCGATGGATGCTTGTTTCGATTCTGTTCGCGGCGATGGTAGCGCCCGCTGCAGCGCAGCAGCAGCAGTTTATTGTGCGCGACAAACTCGGACTCACCGGACTCAATACGACCTGCCTCCTGCTGAATTGCAAGGTATCTCTGAGCCTGGGCGATCCGAGTGGCCAGCTCTTCCTTATCAAGATCAAAAGCCCTTTGAATCCGCTGCTGCTTGTGACGGTTCTGCTGAATCAGGTGGGAATCGTCGATGCGGAGCCTGATCAGAAAGTCAGCCTGATCGAAGCCGGTGCCGGTCCAATTCCTGAGTCGCTGCTGTCGCAGACTCCCGTGCCCTATTACACCAGCGCCGTCTGGGATGGCTATGCAACCCAGCCCGCCGCTCAAATTATTCGCGCGCAGCAGGCTCAACTGGATTTCAACGTCACGGGCGCCGGCGTTGTTGCCATGATCGACACCGGTGTCGACACGAACCATCCCGCCCTTGTGCCGGTTTTGGTGAACGGATACAACTTCATCACCAACACGGCCAGCGGCAGTGAGACGGGCACGCTGCAACAGTCTTCGGCGGCCGTTCTGGACGGTGGCGCCGGGCCGGTCTATCTCAACGGTCAGACCGTTGCAGTTCTCAATCAATCGTCTGCCGCGGTGCTCGATCAGGGATCGGGTTCTGATTTCGGCCACGGTACTATGACTGCCGGAATCGTGCATCTGGTCGCGCCGACAGCAAAGATCATGCCGTTGATCGCGTTTTCCTCAGATGGCACGGGAAATCTCTCGGACATCATCCGAGCCACTTACTACGCTGCGCAACATGGCAGCAAAGTCATCAGCATGAGCTTTGACGTGACCTCCTCATCGAAGGAGTTCACCTCGGCCATCAATTACGCCACTCAACATGGCGTGATCTGCGTCGCGTCTGCGGGAAATGATGGTTTGGATGAAGTCGTTTATCCGGCCGGCATCTCAGGAGTGATGGGAGTGGCATCGACTTCCGACTTCGACGTTCGATCCACTTTCTCGAACTACGGCTCTGACGTGTGGGTCGCCGCACCCGGCGAGGCCATCGTATCGACCTATCCGTACGGAACATATTCCGCCGGCTGGGGCACCTCGTTCAGCGCTCCCTTCGTCTCGGGAACGGCGGCACTGCTGGTACAAATCTCGCCGGCGTTGAACCAACACACCGCAGCGGCCGCCATCGCCAACTCCGTGCCGCTCTCAAATCCTGGCATGGGCAATGGACGCCTCGATGTATATCAGGCCGTACAAGCCTGGGTCGAGGCACAACAATAAAATCCACTCTTGCTGCCTTCCACTGCCTGCCCGCTCCTCCGGGCAGGCATTTTATTTGCGCTCGATCGTCGACTCGCGGCCTTAGTTCATGTCGTGTGGCGTCGTCGGAAACAGTTTTGTGTCTATCCTGGCCAGCCTCACGGTGAGGGATGTGACTCAGAGCGCTGGGTAAGAGCCTCTGTTAGTGCAACCTCCCAGTATTCAAAAGGCCCAAAGATTTTGCTCCCACAAAACGAATGAGGTTCACCTCCACCGCAAGCCACTGAACATAACGACATCGCTGTCGTTATAACGGGCGCGGGTGATCGCGAGCTTCTTACCGTCCTGCGACCAAGCGTAGGCGAAGAGAACTCCGGGTTCGGAGTCGAAGTGGGTTAACTGAACTTCTTTACCGCCCTTAAGAGGAATCAAATAGAGGTTCTGCACGCTCGGCGTCGTGTTGCGGACCAGGGTGAGTCCATTGCCGTCTGGAGTCCATGCGAGTTTTTCCCATACATAGGTCGGATTCAAGTCGAAGTTTTCCTCGATCGCCCCGTCGCCGAGCCGCTGTATAACGATCTTCCAGCGCGTGCTTGCTCCCTGGCCTTCGACTCTTCCGTAAGCGATGGTTTTTCCGTCCGGCGAAACAACCGGAGAAAATGCTGTTCCATGGGCTAGTTCTACAGCCTGACCACCATCCACAGGCAGTTTGAAAATCTTTCCCTGGTCTGTACCCGCTACTTCGTTGTACACCATCCATTTTCCATCGGGCGTGCAGGAACCTTTCTCGATGTCCGGGCCATTCGTAAGCTGTTTCGACTCGCCGGTGGCGAGATTCAGACGCCAGAGATTCGGTGAATTTTCTTCGGTTACTCGGGAAACCACCAAAACGTCGCCCGGTCCACAGGCATGCGCTTCGAAATCCACCCCATCGCCTTCGAGCAGGCGCGTCCGGTTGCTGCCGTCGGGATTGGTGACATAGAGGTGCATGGAAGAGTCGCGTTGTACGAGCTTTCCGGATCCGGTCCACGCAAGCCCGTAACCTGTGGCTTGTTCGGTCGAAAGCTGAGTCCACTTCCAGTTTATTTTTTCGTTAAGCTCGCGCGGTGCGTCCGCCAGATAGATCGTAGAGGCCGGTCTTTCCTGTGTGGTGACGAATGCTTTCCCGTCGCCGGTTATGCCGAGAGGCCCATAGATGCTCAAGTCATTAGTGAACTTGACGGGGTCGCCTGATGGATACGGCTGGAACCAAATCTGCCAGCGCATTCCGGCTGATTTTTCTCCTGCGATGAAAAGCAAACCGGACCTGTTGGGGGCCCACTCAAGATCGAGGACCAAGCTGCTCAGCGGAAAAGTCTTGATCAGCTTGCCATCTTCCGTGAACACATAGAGCGCGGAAATTTGATTCTTCTTCGTTGCGAATCCGCTAACCGCGATTAGATTGTCGGTTGACCACGAGGGATTGGTGAAAAGACCGTTGCCTCCCTGCATGGTTTGTTCGTAGATGACTTTTTGGACGCTTCCATCAGCGTTCGCGATGACGAGCTGGTCCGTTGCCTTGTCGTGCAGCACGCGCCGGAAGACGATTCGCTTGCCGTCGGGAGAAAAGGCGGCAGCGCTGTTGGCCACGTCGCCAACAATTTGGTGCGCCGTGCCGCCGAGCGATGGAACGGAGTAGAGATTAATGTTGTTCGGATTGTCGGGATCAGTGTGAGTGTAGTAAAGGTAGTTTCCGTCGGGAGTGAAGGTCGCTGGACCGAACTCGCCGGACTGAACAGGAACGACGATGACTTCGCTGCCGGTCGCGACCTGCTTAACGCGCAGGCTGAGTCCTGCTTCGCGGCGGCTATAGGCGACGAAGCGGCCGTCCGAAGAGATTGTGGCGAAGCCGATAGCCTGGCCATGGTCAGTCAGCGGTTGAATGCTGAGGCTGCGCGTATCGATTCCTGCCGTGCGTTCATTCAGGAACTTGAAGGCCGCGACGAAACCCGCTGAGACCAATCCCAGAGCGAGGACCAAAAAAACTATGCTCTTGCCACTGAGCGCAGGTCGTTCTGCTGCGAGTGCGGAGCTTGAAGACTGTCGGACGGCTGACGTTGCGCCGATCGACGATGGAACGGTTTGCGCCGAGCTATATGATCCGGACTCCAGGATGCTTCTGCCCGATTCCGTCTCGCGCTTCAAACGCTTCAGATCAGCGCGCATCTCAGAAGCGTGCTGATAACGAAGATCGCGATCTTTCTCAAGTGCCTTGAAGACGATTCGCTCGAGTTCCACGGGAACTTGCGAGCTCAAG
>Ga0210393_10004472_pt1 | contig 11043 bp, 10 predicted proteins | sample IncBWC27OmetaG_FD_160068 | JGI IMG/M metagenome (GOLD analysis project Ga0210393, IMG submission 160068) | Forest soil microbial communities from Barre Woods Harvard Forest LTER site, Petersham, Massachusetts, United States - Inc-BW-C-27-O ...
CGGGTTTGGCGGCGAATGCCATCTGGACGCACCGATGGTCAACCGCGCACTACCGGGCCTCGACCTTCCCGCACTGGACCTGGTCATCATCGAAAACGTCGGCAACCTCGTCTGCCCGGCGGAGTTCGACGTCGGCGAGCACGCCAAGGCCATGGTCTACTCCGTCACCGAGGGCGAGGACAAGCCGCTGAAGTACCCGGTGATGTTCCGATCGGTGGATGTGGTGCTACTCAACAAGATTGACCTGGTACCCCACCTCGACGTCGACGTCGACTCGTACATCGCACATGTTCGCGAAGTCAATGCGACCGCGACAATCCTGCCGGTCAGTGCGCGCACCGGAGCCGGCATGGGCGCCTGGTTCGGCTGGCTACGACGGTTCGCCGGAGATCTCGACGCCTGAACAAGTCCAATGGTGCAAACGATTTGCATGACAGCATCTGCAAATGATTTGCATGAAACCTAAGGACCCTCGTAATGATTAGCCGTGCTCAGCGGTTTCGCGGTGCCGCCGCTGACCGCTGAGAACTGTTGGCGCACAGCGCAAATAGAACTACTGCGAAAGGCTATGAAACGCTTGTCTAGTTACTTGCGTCTGGGGAGCCGTTGACAACCCTTGAGGGCGGGAGTAGACCCAAAAAGAGCGCTGCGCAAGTGGGCCGATGGTCGACTCCGGCAGCGTAGGGGCTTCAGCCCGCCCCGGAAAGCTGCGTCATGCCAACAGAAGCAGCAGTCAAGGCAGAAGAAACATTGATCCATGTTCTCTGGATTAATGCGGGTCTTAGTTGTGACGGTGATTCAGTGGCGTTGACTGCCGCCACCCAGCCCAGCGTCGAGGAGATCGCACTAGGCGCGCTTCCCGGCCTTCCCAAGGTCGCCGTCCACTGGCCTCTGATCGACTTCGAATGCGGACCCACCGGAGGGGCGGACGATTTCCTCGAGTGGTTCTTCAAAGCCGATCGCGGCGAGCTAGAACCTTTCGTGCTCGTCGTCGAAGGATCCATCCCCAACGAAAAGATCAAGGACGAGGGGTACTGGTGCGGGTTCGGCAACAACCCCGCCACCGGCCAGCCGATGACCACCAGCGAGTGGCTCGACCGGCTGACGCCCAAGGCCACCGCGGTCGTCGCGGTCGGGACCTGCGCCACCTACGGGGGCATCCACGCGATGGCCGGCAATCCCACCGGGGCGATGGGTGTGCCCGACTACCTCGGATGGGAGTGGAAGAGCAAGGCCGGCATCCCGATCGTCTGCGTTCCCGGCTGCCCGATCCAACCGGACAACCTGTCCGAGACGCTGACCTACCTGCTCTACATGGCGACCGGTCAGGCACCGATGATCCCGCTCGACGAAGCGCTGCGCCCCAAGTGGTTGTTCAGCGCCACCGTGCACGAAGGCTGCGACCGGGCTGGCTACTACGAGCAAGGCGATTTCGCCACCGAGTACGGGTCACCGAAATGCATTGTCAAACTGGGCTGTTGGGGCCCGGTCGTGAAGTGCAACGTGCCCAAGCGCGGGTGGATCAACGGCATCGGCGGTTGCCCGAATGTCGGTGGCATCTGCATCGGATGCACCATGCCGGGTTTCCCGGACAAGTTCATGCCGTTCATGGACGAGCCGCCAGGTGGCAAGCTCTCCAGCACCGCATCGGGCTTGTACGGGACCGTGATCCGCAGCCTGCGGGGAATCACGGGGCGCACCCTCGACAAGGAGCCGCGCTGGCGGCATACGGGCAGTGAACTCACCACCGGAGCCCGCCGCACCTGGTAGGCGGCGGCGCGCTGCATTCTCACTTCAGACAGAGAGCCCTAGGGCGGAGAGCAGTAATTGCGATGACAACCATCATTCCCGAGCCATCGACATCCAAGCGGGAACCCGGCCAGCTCGTTGAAATGGCCTGGGACCCGATCACCAGGATCGTGGGGAGCCTCGGCATCTACACCAAGATCGATTTCGAGAACCGCGAAGTTGTCGAGTGCCACAGCACATCGTCGATCTTCCGCGGCTACTCGATATTCATGAAGGGCAAGGATCCGCGGGACGCCCACTTCATCACCAGCCGCATCTGCGGCATCTGCGGTGACAACCACGCGACCTGTTCGTGTTACACCCAGAACATGGCCTACGGGGTCAAACCCCCGAATCTCGGCGAGTGGATCGTCAACCTGGGCGAGGCCGCGGAATACATGTTCGACCACAACATCTTCCAGGAAAACCTGGTCGGGGTCGACTTCTGCGAGAAGATGGTCGCCGAGACCAACCCGAGCGTGCTGGCCCAGGCGGAGAAAACCGCTGCGCCGCACGCCGATGCGCACGGGTACAAGACCATCGCCGACATCATGCGGTCGCTCAACCCGTTCAGCGGCGAGTTCTACCGGGAAGCGCTGCAGGTCAGTCGCTGGACGCGAGAGATGTTCTGCCTCATGGAAGGTCGCCACGTACACCCGTCGACCTTGTACCCCGGTGGGGTCGGCACGGTTGCGACCATCCAACTGATGACCGACTACATGACGCGGCTGATGCGCTACGTCGAGTTCATGAAGAAGGTCGTGCCCATGCACGACGACCTGTTCGACTTCTTCTACGAAGCGCTGCCCGGGTACGAGAAGGTCGGCCTGCGTCGCACCCTGCTCGGCTGCTGGGGCTCGTTCCAGGACCCCGAGGTGTGCAATTTCGACTACAAGGACATGGAACGCTGGGGCAACGCGATGTTCGTCACCCCTGGCGTGGTGGTGGACGGCAAGCTGGTCACCCACTCGCTGGTGGACATCAACCTGGGCATCCGGATCCTGTTGGGCAGTTCGTATTACGACGACTGGACCGATCAGGAGATGTTCGTCAAGACCGATCCGCTGGGCAACCAGGTGGACCGGCGACACCCGTGGAACCAGCACACCAACCCGCACCCGCAGAAGCGGGACATGGACGGCGGCAGGTACAGCTGGGTGATGTCACCACGCTGGTTCGACGGCAAGGACCACCTGGCGCTCGATACCGGCGGCGGCCCGCTGGCCCGGCTGTGGTCGACCGCACTGGCAGGCCTGGTCGACATCGGCTACGTGAAGGCGACCGGCAACAGCGTCAAGATCAACCTGCCCAAGACCATCCTGAAGGGCCCGGTCGAGTTCGAATGGAAGGTGCCCACGTACGGCAGCAACACCATCGAACGCGACCGGGCCCGTACCTACTTCCAGGCCTATGCGGCGGCGTGCGCGCTGCACTTCGCCGAGCAGGCGCTCGCCGAAATCCGCGCCGGGCGAACGAAAACCTGGGAGAAGTTCGAGGTGCCCGACGAAGGCATCGGCTGCGGATTCACCGAAGCGGTCCGCGGTGTGCTCAGCCACCACATGGTGATCCGGGACGGCAAAATCGCCAACTACCACCCGTATCCGCCCACCCCGTGGGACGCGGTGCAGGGTCAACCGATCTTCGAGGAGAACAGCCGGGAGAACTTCAAGGGCATCGACGTGATGCGCACGGTGCGCAGCTTCGATCCGTGCCTGCCCTGCGGCGTGCACATGTACCTGGGTAAGGGCAAGACCCTGGACAGACTGCACACGCCGACACAGTCACCCGTCGGGGAGTGACACATGGCGGATCGCCCGGAGGCCCCCGAGAACGACACGCAATGGCGTACAGCGGGCGATCGGATCCAGACACTTCTGGATTCCTGCGCGGCGGGCGGGACGGCCGCGCAGGAACGCGCCCAGCAGTTGGTCCGCGAGGTAGTCGGGCTCTACGGGGCCGGGCTGGAGCGGATCATCCAACTCGGTGAACCGGGCTTAGCCGAGCGGGTGGCCACCGACGACCTGGTGGCCAGCCTGCTGCTGGTGCACGGCCTGCATCCGCACGACGTGCACAGGCGGGTGTCGGACGCGCTGGACCGGGTGCGGCCGTACCTGGGCTCGCACGGCGGCGACGTGGATCTGCTCGAGGTCAGCGGCGACACCGTGCTCCTGGCGTTTACCGGCAGCTGCAAGAGCTGCCCGTCGTCGGCGGTGACCCTGGAGCTGGCGGTCGAAGACGCGGTCCGGGCGGCCGCGCCGGAGATCTGCTCGATCGAGGTGGTGACGGCCGAAGCCGCGAAGGTGATTCCGGCCGAATCGCTGATGGCGCATGTGAAGTCGAATGGGCATTCCACCAGCTGGCATCCCGTGCCCGAGGTGTCCGGTCTGGCGCCCGGCGAGGTGGCGGGCTTCCTGGTGGGCGGCAGGACGATGCTGGCGTGCCGGGTCGATGGCGCTGGACAGCTCTTTGCTTATCGCGACCACTGTCCGGTTTGTGACGATTCGCTCGCCGGCGCGGCCCTGAGCGAAGCGCTGCTGGAATGTCCACGCTGTCACACGCATTTCGACGTCGTGCGTGCGGGGGCCGCTACGAACGGGGCTCACCTCGAGCCGCTGCCGCTGCTGCCTCGCGACGGTGTGCTGTCGGTGGCACTACCGGAAACCCTGGGAGCTCCAGCATGAAAGCGCCGGCGACGATGCAGAACGAAGCGATGAGGAGCGGCGCTAATGACTAGCGCCTATGACGTCCTGACGCGCATCACCAGTAGGCGGAGCGACCCCGAGCCGGCCGGCGAGCGATGTGAAATGTGCTCCGAGCCGATCGCCGGTGAGCATCAGCACGTTGTGAATGTCGCTGCCCGGCAACTGATGTGCGCCTGCCGCGCCTGCTATCTGCTGTTCACCGACACCCAGGCCCAGCTGCGCTACCGCGCCGTGCCGGATCGCTATCTGGCGTTTCCCGATTTCGCGCTGGATCGCCGCGCCTGGGAGGCGCTGCAGATCCCGGTCGGCGTGGCGTTCTTCTTCACCAACTCCGCGCTGGGCCGCACGGTCGCCTTCTATCCAGGCCCGGCAGGGGCGACCGAATCCGAGCTGGACCTCGATACCTGGAACACGCTGCATGGCAAGGACTCTCGGATCGACCTGCTCGCCGACGATGTCGAGGCTCTGCTGGTTCGGATTCCCGAAGATGGCGACGCCGGCGAAACGGCCCAGCCGCAAACCTATCTGGTGCCGATCGACGCGTGCTACGAGTTCGTCGGACGCTTACGCATGCTGTGGCGCGGGTTCGACGGCGGCCAGGAGGCGCGGGCGTTCATCGACGGCTTCTTCGCGCAGATCCAAGCTCGCTCCCAGGAAACGCCCGTGGAGACGCCGCGATGAGCGAGGAGCCATTGAACATAGCCTTCTGCGTTCTCGACGTGGCGCCCGAACCATACACCGTCAGCCCGGTGCTGACCGCCCGCGTCAGTGTCGCCGTCAGTACCGACGACCCCGTGCACGCCATCGCGTTGCGCTGCCAGGTTCGCATCGAGCCGCTGCGACGCGCCTACAGCGACGACGAAGCAGCCGGGCTGATCGATTTGTTCGGGCCCCGCGAACGCTGGGCCAGCACCCAACGCACCTTCCTTTGGCAGCACTGCACCGCAATGGTGCCCGGCTTCGCCGGGAACACGACGGTGCCGCTTCCGCTGGACTGCACCTACGACTTCGAGGTCGCCGCCGCCAAGTACCTGCACGCGTTGCGCGACGACGCACTCCCACTCCAGTTCCTGTTCAGTGGAACCATTTTCGTCAAGTCCGAGCGTGGCTTCTCGGTTCAGCAGGTGCCGTGGGACTGCGAGTATCGCTACGACATGCCGGTCGCGGTGTGGCGGGATCTGATCGCGCAGCATTATCCGAACACCGGCTGGGTCCGGCTGAGCCACGACACCATGGCGGCGCTGGCCACCTATAAGTCGGCACAAGGACTGCTCGACCTCGACCACGCGGTCACCTCGCTGCTGGACGCCGACCGGGAGACGGCGAAGTGACCTCGAGCTGGGACCGGGCCCGCGCCGTCGCCGACGCGGTGCTCTACGAGGGCTACCTCTTGTACCCGTACCGCGGGACGTCAAGCAAGAACCAATCCCGTTGGCAATTCGGTGTTTTAGGTCCGCCCGGCGCGAGCCACGCCGGCCTCGGCGAAGACGACACCCTCGCCGCGCAGTTTCTGGTCGATGGGGCCCAGGCGATCACCATGGTGGTTCGGTTCCTGCAGTTGCAGCACCGCCGGCCCGAACGCGAACGTGCCGACGGCGGATTCGAACCGGTCGACGAACTGACCACCCCTTCGGGGTCGTGGCTGACCTGGGACGAAGCGGTCGAATGTGAGAGGTCCTTCGGCCCTATCGCACTCGACGGTCAGCAGTGGACGCTTGCGGTGACCGCAGAGGCGGCAACCGACATTGAGCGCGTCAACGGCGGCCGCCTGGTACGCGACCGTCAGGAGGTGCGTGGCGAACTGACCGTCAACAACGAGCCGGACGGAGAGCTGCACCGGATATCGATACGGATCAGCAATCTGGGCGCTGCTGTCGACCGAAAGACCGACGGGAAAGATTCAGTGATCGCGCGGTCTATGATCGGAACTCATGTCATCGCCGAAGTCGTTGGGGGCGAGTTCGTTTCGCTCCTGGAGCCAACCCCCGCCGCGGCCGGTGCGGTGTCCCGGTGTCACCAGCACCGGTGCTTCCCCGTGCTCGCCGGCCCGCACGGCACCCACGACGTGCTGCTGGTCTCGCCGATCATTCTCTACGACCACCCCGAAGTCGCCGAACAGAGCAAAACCGCGCTCTATGACTGCACGGAGATTGACGAGATCCTGACCCTGCGCGTGATGACAATGACCGACGAGGAGAAGGCGCAGGCCCGGGCCACCGATCCGCGGGCCGCGCAGATCATCGACCAGTGCGACGCCATGTCGCCCGAGGCCATGGCGCGCCTGCACGGCGTACTTCGTAACCCGCACACTCCCACGGGTCTGGTCCCGGAGATCCCCGAGGGAGTCGACTGGTGGGATCCGCTGGCCGACAACGCGGTTCGCCCCGAGATCGACGCGGTACTGGTAAACGGGGCCCGGGTAGCACGGGGCACCCGGGTCCGGTTGCGACCCAGGCGCAACGCCGATGCCCAAGACATCTTCGTCGCCGGCAAGTCCGCCCGGGTCACGTCGGTGCACGAGGATGTCGAGGGCAACAAGCACGTCGGGGTTGTCGTCGACGATGACCCGGCCGCCGACCTGCACGACTGGTATGGCCGCTATCTGTACTTCTCCCCCGACGAAATCGAGCCACTGGAAACTCAGCAGACCCCGGAAAGGAGCTCGACATGGAAGTCCTAGGTTGGATATTCATCGGCATCATCGCTTTGGTGGTCGCGGTCGCAGCGGCGTTGGGACTGGTGTCCCTACCGGATGCCCGGCGCTACCTCAAGCTCCGCCGCATGTAGCCGGGTCGAGCAACCCGATGTCAGCGCGCATCCTGGTGGCCGGAATCGGCAACATCTTCCTGGGAGACGACGGATTCGGATCCGAAGTGGTCCGCAACACCAAGCTTCCAGAAGACGATCCGAATGTCCGGGTCCTCGACTACGGCATCAGGGGCATGCACCTTGCCTACGACCTGCTCGAGGAGTGGGACACGCTGGTTCTCGTCGACGCGATACCCAGCCGCGGCGAGCCGGGCACACTGCACGTCTTCCAAGCTGACCATCAATCGAGTACTGACACAACAGGTCTGGACGCTCACTGCATGGATCCGGCCGCGGTGTTCGCCAGCCTGCGGGCCCTGGGTGGCGATCCGCCCTACACGGTCGTCGTCGGCTGCGAGGCGGGCGGCGTCGAGGAAGGCATGGGGCTGACCGAACCCGTCGCCAAGGCCGTCCCCCGGGCCGCGCGAGCGGTCGAGGAGATCGTGGCAGCGCTGCAAATTGTGGCCCCCTCCGCAGCGGCACGGCAGGAGTGCTGAATCATGTGCCTCGGGATACCCGGTCAAGTGATCAGGATGCTGGACGGTTACGAAGGTCAGCTGGCATTGGTCGACGTCACCGGCGAGGCGCGCAAGGTCAATGTGGGAATGCTGCCCGACGAGACCTTTGAGACCGGCGACTGGGTGATCATCCACATGGGCTTCGTCGTCGAGAAGACCGACCGAGCCGGGGCCGAGCAGGCGATGGCCGGTCTGGAGCTGATGGGGCGCGGCCGCAGCGACCCGTCAGTCAGCCCAGGGGGCGGTTGAGATGACCGAGACCCCCGTGCTGCTTGACTTGTTTTCGGGATCCGAGGAAGTTCGGCAGCGCTTCACCGTGACCGGTGTTGTCCAGGGGGTCGGCTTCCGTCCGTTCGTCCACCGAATCGCCAGCGAGCTAGGTCTTGCCGGGTTTGTCGGCAACGATTCGGGCGCCGTATTCCTCGAGGTGCAAGGTGAAGGCGCGCGGGTGGCCGAATTCGGGCGCCGGGTGCGTACCGAAGCCCCGCCGCTGGCGCGCATCAGCGGCGTCTCCGTTACCGACCTAGCCACCGACGCGGCATGCGGCCGCGACTTCCGGATCGTGGCCAGCCAGACGGTCGGCGGTGTCACCTCCGCGATTCCGCCTGACATCGCAGTATGCGACCAGTGTGTAGCAGAGCTGTTCAACCCGCGCGATCGCCGTTACCGGCACCCGTTCGTGACCTGTACCAATTGCGGGCCGCGGTTCACCATCATCCGCGGGCTGCCGTACGACCGTCCGGGCACCACAATGTCCGGGTTCGCCATGTGTGAGCGGTGCGCCGCGGAATACCACGACCCGGCGGATCGCCGATTTCATGCGCAACCGATCGCCTGCCCGCACTGCGGGCCGTCGCTGTGGTTCTCCTCGCAGGCCGGACGGGTGACCGGATCGGATGCGGCGCTAACGGCCACCCAGCGGGCGTTGGCGGCGGGTGCGGTGGTCGCCATCAAGGGAATCGGCGGCTACCACCTGGCCTGCGTCGCCGGCGAGGAGGCGGTCGTGCGGGCGTTGCGGGCACGAAAGGCCCGGGGCGCCAAGCCGTTCGCCGTGCTGGTCCGCGACCTCGACGTCGCGCGCCGGCATGCGTACATCGACGACGACGAGGCGGCGGTGCTGTCGAGTCCCGCCCGGCCGATCGTGTTGTTGCGGCGGCGACCCCGAAACAACATTGCGGCGATCGCCGACGCCGTCGCGCCCGGCAGCCCGCTGCTGGGGCTGATGCTGCCCTACTCCCCCCTGCATCACCTGCTGCTGGCGCCCGTGCCCGGTGCCGGCGGGCCGGTCCCCGACGCGCTGGTGCTGACCAGCGCCAACCGCTCCGACGAGCCCATTTGCTTTACCGAAGAGGATGCCGCGCAGCGACTTTCGGTGCTCTGTGATGCCGTCCTGGACCATGACCGTCCGATCCATGTGCCGTGCGACGACTCGGTGGTGCGCGTCGTCGATCACCGCGAGTTGCCGATCCGCCGCTCACGCGGTTATGCGCCTCTGCCGGTCGACTTGAGGCTTGAGGGGCCGACCGCCCCGGCCGTGCTGGCGGTGGGCGGAGAACTGAAGAACACGTTCTGTCTCACCGACGGCTCGCGCGCTTACCTGTCCGGCCACATCGGCGACATGGCCACCTGGGAGACACTGCGCGCGTTCGAGCGGGCGGTGGGTCAGCTCAGCGAAATACGTGGCGCTGCGGTGCGATTGGCCGCCGATCTGCATCCCGCGTATCACACCCGCGGCTGGGCTGAGCGCCACGCGGGCGATCGACCACTGGATCTGGTTCAGCACCACCACGCGCACGTGGTGTCGCTGCTGGCCGAGCACGGGCGCGTCGGCGAACCCATTGTCGGGGTATCGTTCGACGGCACCGGCTACGGCTGCGATCAAACGATCTGGGGCGGCGAGATTCTCAAGCTCGGGCGCGACAGTCACCGCTTCGTCCGAGTCGGCCATCTGTTGCCGGTACCGCTGCCGGGCGGCGATGCGGCCGTGCGCAATCCGTGGCGGATGGCGCTGTCTCAGCTGTGGATGGCCGACATCGACTGGACGCCAGATCTGGCGCCGGTCGCCGCTAGGTCGGCGGACGAATTGCGGCTGATTCGTTCCCAATTGGAGAGCGGTACCGGCTGTGTGCAGTGTTCGAGCATGGGCCGGCTGTTCGATGCGGTCGCTTCGCTGCTGGGCGTGCGACACCGGATCGACTATGAGGGGCAGGCCGCCATCGAGCTCGAGGTCCTGGCCGACACGAGGGGCGACACGCCCGGCCCGTCGCTGCCTCTCACGGTGCGACCCGACGGGGTGATCGATCCGCGCACCATGGTGCAGACGATGGTGTCGGCCCTGTATGCGGGCACGCCACCGGCGGTGCTGGCGGCGAGCTTCCACCGCGCGGTCGCGCAGGCCGTCGCCGAGGTGGTCGGTCAGGTGGCCGGCGGGGTTCGGCTGGTGGGGCTGACCGGCGGGGTGTTCCAGAACGTGCTGCTGCTGCGGATGTGTCGTGAGCTGTTGCAGCGGGCGGGCTTTGAAGTGCTGACCCACCACACGGTCCCGCCCAACGACGGTGGGCTGGCGCTGGGTCAGGCCGCGATCTCCGTGCTCATCGCGCTCGAGGGGGCACACTCGTGAACACCACGACCGCCATCGATCGCGGGCTGGACGGCGGGCTGGCCGCTGATCTGGCGGCCACCGCTTTCACTCTCGCTAAGCGGTTCGCGGCGGGCGCCACCATGTGGTCCATTGCACCGTCGTGGGAGCCGCATGCCCTGCACATCGCGGTCGAGTTCGTCCATCCGGTGATCGTGGGGAAGCGGGCACTGCCGGCGGTCGCGCTGACCGGGCCCAATCTGGTCGATCTAGTGCGGGTGTCGGTGCGGCCTGGCGACATCGTCGTCGCGGTCGCCGGCGCCGATGACCCGCAAGTGCGTTCGGTGATGCGGCGCAGCCCGGCGTGGGGAGCCACCACGATTTGGATCGGCAACGGGCAGCGGCCCAAAGCCGGTATGGCGGAACATGTTCTGTGGCTTGACGATCCCGATCCCAGGGTCCCCGCGACGGGCGGGTTCGTGCTGTTCTACCACCTGTTGTGGGAGCTCACCCATGTGTGCTTCGAGCACCCGGGATTGCTCAAACCCGAATGCCCCGAAACAGTCTGCGTCACATGCAGTGACGAAGGCCGCCTCGGCGAAGTGGTGAGCGCCTCGGCCGACGGGATGGCCACTGTGCGCACCGCACG
>Ga0210393_10004477_pt1 | contig 11034 bp, 6 predicted proteins | sample IncBWC27OmetaG_FD_160068 | JGI IMG/M metagenome (GOLD analysis project Ga0210393, IMG submission 160068) | Forest soil microbial communities from Barre Woods Harvard Forest LTER site, Petersham, Massachusetts, United States - Inc-BW-C-27-O ...
ATGCCGATGAGTACACTCGCCATCGCCAGCAAGATTGCAGCGACGGGTTGCCAATGTGGGTTGATCCATCCGCTAACCAGCCACCAGAGAAAAACAGTCGCCGCAGAGGCCCAGCTTCCGGGGCCGGGATGGAGCAGACCCGCGCCAAAGAAAGTAGCTACCAGCTTGGCCCAGAGCGGTGCGCGGCGGGACGACTGGGGCGGAGGGAGATTGGAGTCGGGTTTAGTGTCCGACTCAGTCTTCATCGGAATTGTCCGGCACGGCACTGTCTGATGTGTCTTGTACAGGCGATGAAATCACGTAAGCTCCGCTTGCCCATTTACCCAAATCGATGGTGCGGCAGCGCCCGCTGCAGAAAGGGAATTCGGCATCTTTGCTTTTCACGGGATTCTTGCAGGTCGGGCACTTCAGCTTCAAAGTTCGCTTGCTCGCCATAGATCACTAAATGATTTTCGCAACCAGATCGTAGTCGTGGGCTTCGGTAATCTGGCAGCGGTAGAACTCGCCCGGCAACGGCTGGAGTCCTTCGGCAACGTCGTTGACAAAGACTTTGCCGTCGATTTCAGGAGCATGTCTCGGCGTGCGTCCTTCGAGCAGGAAATCGCTTTCTTCGGAAACTCCTTCCAGCAGCAGGTCGAGCTCGCGTCCAACCAGAGCCTTCTTTTTCTTCTTGCTGATGCGGCGCTGAATCTGCATGAGGTGTTTGCGCCGCCGCTCGATCTCGCGGGTTGGCAGCTTCTCGTCCAGCGAAAAGGCATGCGCGCCTTCCTGATCGGAGTAGCCGAATGTTCCCATCCAGTCAAATTCAGCCTGGCGAACGAATTCGCAGAGTTCCTCGAATTCGCTTTCGGTTTCGCCGGGAAACCCGACGATGAACGACGTTCGTAGCGTTACGTCCGGAATCGTGCGCCGCATCTTCTCAATCGAACGTAAAAATACGTCGGCGCCTCCGCCACGTTTCATGCGCTTCAAAACGGAAGCAGATGCGTGCTGCAGAGGCACATCCACATAGGCACAAATCTTTTCGTGAGCGGCAATGGTTTCGAGCAGGCGGCCTGTAATCTTGTTGGGGTAGGCGTAGAGGAAACGGATCCAGCGCAAGTCTTCGACGCCGGCTAATTTTTCGAGCAGAAGCGCAAGCCCATCTTTCAAGCCGAAATCCTCGCCGTAGCAGGTTGTATCTTGTCCGATGAGCGTGATCTCACGCACTCCTGACCGGGCCAGGCGTTCGGCCTCAGCAATGACAGATTCAAATCGACGGGAGCGGAATTTGCCGCGTAACTGCGGAATAATGCAAAAGCTGCAGGGATGGTCACAACCCTCGGCAATCTTGATGTAGGCCGTGTACTTTGGTGTGGCCAGAATGCGCGGGGTGGCTTCGTCGTAGAGGTAGTTCGGTAGATCGGCGATAGCGCCGTTCCAGGTCTCGCGCGAAAATCTGCCCTGCGCCTCTCGCGCATCACCTTCAGGGCGAGAAGTTAAAATGTTGAACAGAGATGGTTTAGCTAATGCCGGTGCGACTCCCGCTGCCGCGAGAATTTTTTCCAGTTCACCCGTACCGACCACCGCGTCCACTTCTGGAATATTCTTGCGAATGTCATCGCGAAAGCGTTCGACCAGGCATCCGGCAACGATCAGTTTGCGGGCGCGGCCATCGGTTTTGTGGCGCGCCATCTCCAGGATGGTGTTCACCGATTCCTGCTGGGCGCTGGCGATAAATGAACAGGTGTTGACCACGATCACGTCAGCATCTTCCGCGCGCGAAATCAGGTCGGCTCCCGCCTGGGACAGCATGCCCATCATGACTTCGCTATCAACTAGATTTTTGGGGCAACCCAGGCTGACAAAACCGACTTTAGGCCGGGAAACAGGCGAGGATCCTGTGTCTTCGGGCGCATCCTCGATGGCTAAAGTAGGCTTCTGCAGAGGCATGGAATCTCTCTATTCTAACACTCAAGAGCGACCAGCCGTTCTGCGTGCACTCGCCCGAACGACATTCTGAAAAAGCACAACGCGGTGCGAGACGGGACGCCGTGCTTCATGGAATCGTGGCTAGAGCTTGGAAGGATCGCTGAAACAATAGAGAATAAAGCCGCAGGAGCTTGGCGTGAATCGACTGACTTGGTTTGGATTGTTCGCCGTCACGGCGATGCTGGTGTGCTATGCCTTCGAGAACAGAAGCCGGTGGTTCATCCTGGCCTTCGCTGGATCCTGCCTGTTGGGTTCGGTCTACGGATTTCTCCAAGGCGCTTGGCCCTTCGGAGTTGTCGAGGCAATTTGGTCAGTGGTTGCGGTGCGCCGCTGGTGGATGGCGGGAAACTCGCGTTGATCTGTCTAGCGCCGTCCTGCAGTCGAAATTTCTTCGTATAGCTCGGGCAGACGCTGCGCATCTTCTGCCGAACCCCCGAAGCGGGCCGATTCGTAATGCTGGGTAAACTCGGCCACCGACTTTCGCGTGGCTTCATCTGGAATACAAATCAGAAATTCTGATGGAGTATGCGCTGGCGACTTACGCCACCCCTTTCTCGCGAGCATTCGCGTCATACGCTCATACCAAATAGTTGCGGCCAGGCTCGGAGACCTCTCTGGACGAGCCGCCAGCCTGCGGCTGTGAAACACTCGCCATAGTTTCCCTGCGTTAGCTGCTAAGAAAAGCAGAAGTGCCATGACTGCCGCCCCGAAACCCCATTTCACGGGGGAATCAGAAACCGTCCGCGAAGTTCGGCGAGCCGCATTCAACAGCGCTTCATGATGCCGTCGCGCCCAACCTCGCGCCCGCTGCAGCAACTCCAGACTATTGCGCGTGGCCGCACGGCCTAGATTGTACTGATGGCCCGCGTCGTAGTTAATGACCCACTCCCGCCAGAACGAGGCCAAAGCATCCACGTACAACATGCTTTTGCTCCAGCCAGTGTGCATTTGCAAGGGCGCCGCGGGAGTTGGGTCAAAGCTGATCCAGCCATAGCCGGGAAAATACGCTTCCACCCACGAGTGCGCGTTGCTGCCCCGGACCAGATACTGCGAGGTAAGGTCATTGAACTCGCCAGTACGAAATCCATTCACCACTCGCGAAGGGATGCCGAGCGTGCGCAGCATGATGGCCATGGCGGACGCGAAGTATTCGCAGTGTCCCTGCTTACGTTCAAAAAGGAAATTAGCCACAGGATCGCGGGGAACGCTGCGCGGAAGTTGCAGCGTGTATCCAAAATGCGTGCGGAGATACCGCTCTATGGCGGCGGCCTTATCGTAATTGTTATCCGCGGAAGCGGTGATTTTCTTGGCCAGGGGCAGCACGCGGTCATCTACCCGTGGCAGTTGCAGATAGTTCAATAAGACCTCGGGCGGATAATCATTGGACGCCGTTCGCAATTGGCTGGGACTAGGCTGAGCAATGTCAGACGTAGCTTCATAGCGGCCAACGGGATGCTCGGGATCAAGATCAAAAACGGCATCCCCATTGTCCATCGACAACAAACGATAGTTGCCCTGTAGGAGCCGGGGTATTGGTGCAAGGAAAAAAACATTGCTGATCAGGGGCTCCATCAAAACGCGATAGTGAATTGGTTGCCCGGGTCCTGCTGTTGGAATCTTTCTCCAGTTTGCCCTGTCCTGCAACAAGAGAAAACGGCCGCTGCCTAAGCTCGTCACCACATGCTGCGCTTGCGGATTGAACCAGGTCTTGCCGTCGAAGACACTCAAAGTCACACCACGCCATTTCAAGTCGTAAGCGCCATGCGTGTCGCCATCGATTTGGATGTGCATCACCAGCGAGTTGGACTGTTGTATCTCGCCTATCTGGCCGAGTTGCACCTGGTCGCTGAAGCCGGTGTTGAACACGTGGTTCCGGGCAAAGGCGCTGAGATATCCGGTCGATGTGCGGGGCAGGACGAAGAAAATCGCAGTTGCGCCCAACAAGATGAGGATCGCAAGCAGCGGCGAAGCGCCGGCAAGCGAAAACGCCATCTGTCGATGAGAGTCATCACTCAATGACGTCGCTCGAACCGTGGCTTGGCCGGTAGCATGGCGCATTTCCATGAGGATGCAGGCCACGACCGCCATCAGCATGAATGCGGCAAAAGCAAGCAAAAATGTGCTGTCCACGGTGAGGACCGCAGCCGCCAGCACCATGAGGAACGAGATGACCGCAAGGAAATAGTAGTCCCGGTCACGCCGGCTGGAGAACAGCCGCACCACCATGACGAAAAGCACAAGGTGTACCGTGGCCGTTACGAATAAACCAGAAAACACGAAGTAATCCGCGAGATAGAACGCTACGTAGCCCAGAGTCAGGGTTGTGGTCCAGCTCTCGGGAATCAGCAAAGTGCGACGCGTGGCCAGCAGGTATCCACGAAAGAGGATCGCCGCGCCCACGAGCAGAACCGTGGGCAAGTCCAGGCCCCCGGTCGAAACCAGCGTTCCGAAGCCACACAACACCAGCAAGTACAGCGCGACCTCAAAGTAACGCTGTACCACAGTGGGCAGCGGAACGATCTCGGATTGGAGGCTGCGAGCGAGAGTCATGGATCAAATGTTTGCTTCGTCCATTGTTGGCGATTTCGGCGCGAAAGGGAAGAGTACGATCGGAATGCTAGAATCAAATAGGTCAGGCATCGGTCCCGCGCGACGCACTCCCGCCAACCCCGCCAGGTCCGGAAGGAAGCAACGGTAACGGGCTCTTGCGTGTGCAGTGGGTCGCCGGTGTCTGGCTTTTTGTTCTGCTGAAATCCGTTCGGTGAGAGCCGCTGCAGTTTGAACAAGCGTTCGCTCCTTCAACCTGATTAAGTTGGACATTGCTGTCCGCGTGCCTCACAATAACCGTTTCACATTTCATCCTGGAGAACTTATAGAGTGAGCCAACTTGTGCGCGTTAAGATCAGCGCTCTTGGAGCCTACGTTCCGCCTCGCCTGTTAACCAATGCGGACCTGGAAAAGATGGTGGAGACCAGCGATCAGTGGATTACCGAGCGCACGGGAATCCGCGAACGTCATATCGTCGACAAAGGCGTCGCGACCAGCGACTTGGCGGTTGAAGCCGCCAAGAAAGCTTTGGCGCAACGCGGCATTGACCCTAGCGATCTCGATGCGATCCTCGTGGGTACCGTCACGCCCGATATGTTTTTTCCGTGTACCGCTTGCCTGGTACAGAACAAACTGGGAGCAAAAGGGGTTTGGGGATTTGACCTCTCGGCGGCCTGCTCGGCATTCTTGTACGCGCTGCAGGTGGGAACTCAATTCGTGGCCACGGGCGCGCACAAGCGCGTGATGGTGATCGGGGCCGACGTCATGTCGTCGATCATCGACTATACCGATCGAGCTACCTGTATCATCTTCGGCGATGGCGCGGGTGCAGTCATTCTCGAACCAGCCGAAAACGATTCTTTGGGCATGATCGATTTCATGCACGAAGTCGACGGATCAGGCGGATGCTCGCTCTACATGCCTGGTGGTGGCAGCCTCAATCCCTCGACGCACGAAACCGTGGACAAGAAAATGCACTACGTCCACCAGGATGGCCAGGCCGTCTTCAAATTCGCGGTGCGCAAGCAGACCGAACTCTGCGAAAAGATTCTGGAACGCAACGGGATTAAAGCTTCCGATATCGACGTGTTCGTCGCGCATCAAGCCAACAAGCGAATCATCAATGCCACGGCGGAGAGGCTAGCCTTGCGGCCCGAGAGTGTCGTGATCAATATCGACCGCTACGGAAACACGACCGCGGGCACGATTCCCCTGGCGATGGACACGGCGCGACAGGAAGGCAAGCTCAAGAAAGGCGACCTGGTGCTGCTGGCATCGGTGGGCGCGGGATTCACCGTGGGAGCGACGCTGCTGCGCTGGGCGTTTTAGCCAGGCCTACTCGCCGTTCGCGCCGCTACTGTTCTTCTGCTGCTCGAACGGTTTTTGCAGATACTTCCGCGCTTCTTCCAACGCTCCTTGCGTGTTGTCGTTGGTTTGCAAAGCCTGACGATATTCGTTGGTAGCGCGTTCGCGCTGCCCTGTAATGTCAAAGATCTTGCCGAGTTGGATGTGGCTCCAAACCTCGGTCCAGCGCGGATCGCCGTCGCCATTCAGCGCGTCCCGGTAAGCGTTGGCGGATGCCTGATAGTTCTTTTGCGCAAAGAAGACCTCGGCAATGCGATAGTGCGCCAGCGAACTATTTTTGTTGACCTCGAGGGCCTTGTTGTATTCCGTCAGCGCCCCGGCGAAATCGCCTTGTTGAACCAAGGCCTGTCCGCGCTGAATGGACGCCCGCAACTTTACGTCAGGTGAGTTTCGCAATACGCGATTGTCCGGATCGATCGAAATCCGTCGCGGCTTGCCAAAAGTCTCCAGGGTGAACGCGGAATCGGTTCCAACTACGTCAATGCGCTTTTCTTCGGTTTTGCCATCGGTGTCGACTTTCAGCTCAACCGGCATGCGGAACAGATCGAGATCTTGTGTGATCTGGCCCACGATGCGGAAGCCGGCGCAGCGTTGACCGGTGGGGCATCTGGTACCCAGTCGATAGACCGTATACTTGGTCTTGAATTCGGGAGCCCCGGTAGAATCCAGCCACTGGGTGAAAAACCAGGTGAGTTTATCACCGTAACTCTGTTCCGCTACGGCCTCGAAATCATCCAGTGACGCTGATTTACCCGCGTATTTCGTGGCGAACGTTCGCATCGTCAGGTCGTACTTCTGATCTCCCTCCACCCAACGCAGCATGTGCAAAATCATCGCGCCCTTGTCGGTTGCGAGCGACTGGAACTCCGGCGAGAACATATCCAGCTTGCCGATGGTCGCCAGTGGCACCGAGTCGTAGGCCAGCGCTCCGACCGACATATCCTTCACCACTTCTTCGAGGCCGTTGCTTCCGGCGGCGTTTTCGACGTAGCGAGCCTCGGAGTAGCGCGCGAAACCATCGCACAACCACCAGTCGTCGATGGTGGCGGGGCTCACCGAAACTCCCCACCACTGATGCGAGATAGTGTTTGCCAGCAAACGATAATTCACTTTGTCGGTCACGGCCCGGCTCGCGATCGCCGCTATTTCCGGCGCCCATGCAGAAGGCACGGTATCGTCGGGAATCTCCACCACTTTCAGGCTTGATGAAGGTGTCACTCCATAAAGCGTCACGTAGTAAGTGAATTCCTTGATCGCCGTCTCCGCGTACATCGCACCCAGATTTTGGTGGTTCGGCTTAAAAAAGACGTGCAGGTCGACTCCGGCATCGTCACTCTTGAAGTCCTGAAAAGTTCCCGCAAGGATGGTCCCAGGGAAACTCGGCTTGTCCCAGGCGAAGGTGAAGGTCTTGGTAGGCAGAGCGCTTGTGGCCGCTTTCTTGGATGGAGCAGTACTGCCTGCCGTCTCCTTGCCGCTGCCAATTACTACCATGTGGGCAGGCACGGTGATGTTCATCGTGGCCGTGAAGCGGTTGATCCCGTAAGCATTCACCGGGAACCAGCGCCCGGCATAGAGCAGATAACTGGTGTCGTCGTTGATCGAGGCCAGCTTCAGCCCTTGCACCGGGCTGTCGTCAGCGGAATCGAGCGTGCCATCATATTCAAACGTCAGGGTAGTTGAACTGCCTTTGCTGAGCGGCTTCGACAACTGCACCCGTATCGTAAAATCCTGAGTCATACGCTCCGGGGATAGCGTTTGGCCAGAGTCGTCGGTCACTTTGGTGACGCGCAAGCCGTTGTTCAGTTCGAACGTGGCCGCCGTGATGTCCTCCAAAGCGGTTATTTTCACCTTGGCGCGGGCGGAAATTTTATGAATGTGCGGGGTCAGTTCGGCGTCGATTTGATAGTCGTCCACCCGCAGCCGACTCTTCTCGGCTGCCCACATGGGTAGCGAAACTAACAAAAGCAGTAGGACGAGAACGTTAGTTAAGGCCCGACGCTGGCGTCGAGGTTCGAAGAACATTCAGGAACGTCTCCCGGGCAATCCCGCAGGTCTCTAAGCTCTATGATGAAGATTGTTACGCAAAAGATGCTGGTAGGACAAGGGTTAGAGTATTTTTGACCCATTTATTGTCATCGGGTTCACTTTACCCATTGTCACTCCGAGGAGGAAGCGACGAAGAATCTGCTTTTCCCGACCCCGCAAACCCGCATCCCTCTCTGGTCAGCACCTGTCTCAGCCTAAGTCCGCGCCAACGGCTTCGGTAGCAAGGCCACAATTTCCTCCGCAGCCCGGTCTGGCGGATGAAGCGCTTCTAAATTCGGGCCTCGCAGCGAAGCTCTCACCTCAGCCAGACCTTCAACCATCCGCTCACGCACCGGACCGTCAGGAAGAATCTCGCTGAGCCGCGCGACAACCTTTTCCGCTGTGAAGTCATGCTGGACCAACTCCGGCACAACCCCCCGCCCAGCAATCAAATTCACCATGGCAAAGTGTGGTACTTTGACCCGCGACCGCCCGAGCAAATACGTCAACCGGGACACGCGGTAGACCATCACGAAGGGTGTGCCCATCATCGCTGCTTCGACCGTGGCCGTGCCGCTGGCAATAATGCCGGCGTGGGAGTACGCCAAAGCAGACAGCGCATCGCTGACCAAATGAATGGGATGTCGGCCAATCAGCGATTCCAGAAAGCTGCGATCCAACGTCGGTGCGACCGGGAGCAGAAATTCGTATCCCGGGCCCAGCTTTGAGGCCGATTCCAGAATCGCGGGCAGGTTCATCCGGACTTCTTTCCTGCGGCTGCCCGGCATTAGGATGACCCATGGTTTCGCTGCGTCCAAGTCTTTGGCCGTCGCGTAGCCCGCGCGATCAGCGGAAGGAAGAGACAAATCGGCGAGCGGATGGCCCACGAACCTCGCATCCACGCCGCGGTCGCGATAAAACTTCTCTTCAAAAGGAAAGATCACGAGAGCTTTGTTCACATATTTGCGCAGTAATCGTACCCGTCCCTGCCGCCACGCCCAGAACTGCGGGCAAACGTAATACACGACAGGAATCCCGCGCTTGTGCATTTGCCGAGCCACTCGCCAGTTGAACGCCGGCGAATCAATGACGATGGCGAGATCAGGTCGGCGCTTATCGGCCTCCGCGATCAGCTTGTGAAACAAGCGATAGATCTTCGGCAGGTGGCTGACAATTTCGGAAATGCCGACCACCGCAAGTTCTTTCGCATCGACGACAATGTCGCACCCGGCAGCCCGCATGCGATCTCCGCCAGCACCAAAGAATTCAACTTCAGAGTGCGTGCGGACAGCCGCCCCCTGCTGTCCAGCGGATCGATGCTCCGCAATCAATCGCGGGCGTAGAGCCTCAATGAGCTGAGCCCCATACATTTCACCAGAAGCCTCACCAGCCGAGATGAGAATCCGCACCCGAGCATTGTAACGGTGCATGTGGGAACTTAGGGGGCCGTGACTTTGTGGGCGCTCGTCCTTGCGGCTATGCTTCTACCTTCCGGCCGCTGCGGCAACTGCGGTCCGGTTGCTTGCCAGCAGCTTGAACATGGCTTGGGCGTCAGCGGGCCGCGAGTAGTTGTACCCTTGTGACATCTCGCAATTGAGCTGTTTGAGCAGTCTGATGTGCTCCCCGGTTTCCGTCCCTTCGGCGACGACCTTCAAACCGAGATTGTGTGCAAGCATAATGATGACCCGCACAATCTCGTGGCTTTCCGCGTCGCTGTCCATGTTCATAATGAAGGCTCGGTCGATTTTCAAGGTGTCGACGGGAATACGACGCAATCGGCTAAGCGAGGAATAGCCAGTGCCAAAATCGTCGATGCTCAAGCGGACACCGAGTGCCTTCAACTGCGCAAGCACCTGACCAGATTTTTCCGCATCCCCCATGGCAACGGTTTCGATAATCTCGAGCTGCAAACAGCCGGGATCAAAGCCGATCTCTGCAAGAGTGTTGCCGATCTCGCTGGCCAAATCAGGCTGTGCGAATTCTTTTGGAGTAATGTTGACGCTCATGGTGAGCGGCGGAGTTGCAGGAAACTCGGACTGCCATGATTGGAGTTGTAGGCAGGCATCGCGCCGCAATTGCCGGTTCATGGGAATGATGAGCCCAATCTCCTCCGCAACCGCGATGAACTCGATCGGTGGAACGATGCCCTCCGGCCGCTGCCAACGTGTCAGGGCCTCGAAGCCCGTGATCTTGCCGGTTTGTAACGACACAATAGGCTGATAGAAAACGCGGAATTCTCCCTGCTCGAAGGCCTTGCGCAGGTCCGTCTCCAGGCGCAGCCGCTTCACCGCAGCTTCGTGCATGGCGGTGTCCGACACTTCGCAACGGGCTTTGCCCGCCCGCTTGGCTCGGTACATGGCTATGTCCGCGTCACGCAGCAAGTCTTCTGCCTGAGTGTGCGGGCTGGTGCTGGCCGTGATTCCGATGCTGGCTGAAATCACAATTTCCTGTTGGTTTACTACAAAGGGCGTCGCTAGTTCCGCTTGCACCCGCTCCGCTACGCGAACGGCTTCAATGGGGTCGCGGATGTCGTCCAGAAGGATGGTGAATTCATCGCCTCCAAGTCTGGCCAGCGTGTCGTCGTTGATGGGCTTGTCGACAAGGCCGTTACCACGCGGGCGCGAGACGGTATCGGCTCGCCGAACCGCCTCCTTCAATCTCTGCCCGATCTTGATCAGCAGTTCATCCCCCGCCGGGTGTCCCAGACTGTCGTTGACGATCTTGAATTCGTCGATGTCGATCAGTAACACCGCAAACTTGTAATTCGCATGTCTTTTCGAGAGAGTCAGAGCGTGCTGCAACCGGTCCAGGAAGAGAGCGCGGTTGGGCAGGTTCGTGAGTCCGTCGTGAAATGCATTGTGCGCAAGTAGTTCCTCCGCCCGCTTTCGGTCGGTGATGTCCCGGTTCACGATGACCAGCTTGTCGGTCTGCCCTTTTGCATTGCGGATCGGGCTGGCCGTCGATTCCAGCGTGCGCCATGATCCGTCTTTGTGACGAATTCGATATTCCATCGGCTCTCCGTGACCGGTGAGCCGGGCTTGTTCCGCCGCCTTCAATACTCGCGGGCGATCGTCGGGATGTATTTGGTCGAAGGAAGAACTGGACTTCAAATCCTCGGGAGAATAT